>OMJG01000896.1_pt1 | contig 19619 bp, 22 predicted proteins | sample 1646431 | NCBI WGS metagenome assembly OMJG01 (sample SAMN03771674, study PRJEB25209) | food metagenome | isolation source: Cotija cheese | place: Mexico:Jalisco,Michoacan | collected 2011-12-12
AATAACCCAAAACCAAATAAGCATAAACTAGCGATTATACCTTCTATTTTGAGACCTTCCTTTTCATTCATACGACACCCACTCTCTGTAATTTATTTATATAAAAAAGACACTGAAATTAATCAGTGCCTTGTGGAAAATTATCTCCAGTGATTTCTTTATATTGTTCTTCGGTTATCCAATTTGCTTTAACACTTTCTGCAATTTTGTTTTTATCAAATAACTTTAAGTCGTATAAACGTTTAAGAGTTGGAAACATTATCCATTCCACCTTTCATTTCTAATACTTCTGATGTCAAATTAGCAACATCTTGTTGTAGTCCCTCTATTTTAGCATTGTGTTCAATATCGTTAGATATTAATTGAGCGTTCAAAAAATCTGTACCATCTGGTTCGATAGGTGGTTTAGGTTGATTACTTTCCCATTCTTCTTTAGTAATGCCTTTCCAGTCATTTGTTTCCTCATTAAATTGTATAGGTTGGTATAGATGACTAGGTGGCATAGAGTCTGTATATAAATCTTTATCATAATTGAATATACTTACTTCACTTTCTTCATCGTACCTATCTTGTATCAATTCTGGCATACCATCTGTTTTACGATATATTTGTTTATACATAAGTTTCCTCCTTATAAAATGAATGTTGCACTAAAATTGATGACATCTTCTGAGTTCCATTCAATTGGGGCTAAGACTTTCATTTCTCCGTCATTTTCTATCCACATTTTGATGTCACTAGGGAATGTATTGATGATATAAGGTGTTCCAATCGTTTCAATATTAGGGAGTTTACCAAAATTGATTTCAGTGTTTTCTGGTACGTTGAAGACTTCTCCTTTAATTGACACTTGTTTCGTTCCGTTTATCGTCACAATTTTATACATTACAGTGCTTTCTGTGTTGACGTCATTTTTCAACATGACATTAAGCCATCCTGTGTCATCAACATTGTTAGTTAATTCACGCCAATTGCGCTCTGCTCCTCCAGAATGGAATGTTTTAACAAACATTCTATTTTGATAAGAGTGCGTAGCATATATAACTTTTCTACTATTTTTAGATTTTGTGACCAATACCTCATAAAAACCTAAGTCTTTTAATGGATCGTTTTTAAAACCACTGCCTTCATACATACCTACATCTAGTTTGCTCATATCAGAGCCATCAGGTAATGATATAACAGTACCGTCACTGTTTGTGAAGTTAAATTTTTGCCATTTATTACTTTGTGTTTGCGTTACATAAGTAGACGGGTTAATTTCAGCTTTAATATCTGCAATTTTTTGATTTAATTCTTCATCTGCTTGTTCAAATTGAGTTTTATAATCTTCTCCGATAGTTTGTAGATTTGTTTTTTCGGTATTGATTAATGTTGTTATTTCTTCTAAAACACTTAGTTTACGTTCATCTATTTGTGAGAGTGCTATATCTTTTTCTTCAATTACTTTTGTTACATAGTCCTCTGAATTTGCAATAGCTTGTTCAATAGATTCTACTCTTTGACTGATTTGTTCTTCTAATTTGTCGAATTTTCTTATATAAATCAACTTCGTTTCAGCATCGAAAGATTGTGCCAAATCATCCTCAATATTAAAAGAGAACAACCGTTGTACAACAGTGTCCTCTTTACCTTTAACGCCTATATAAATTTGTCCTGTGACTTTACCAGGTCTTTCAAGTATGTCATCTGGCAATGTATAAGTTAATATTCCATTCAAACCATCTTTTATTTTAACTTCATCAGATATTTTAAACTTATTGGATGTTAGTACGATTGTTGCTTCGATATTATCAACACCTAATGGAATTGGATCATTGTTACGTGTGACAATAAAGTCCAATACAGAAGTGTTAATATCTTGATTGAAAAACCTAACATTCAAATCAGATATAGGCTGATATTGAGCTGTTGTTTCAAGTCTAATTTGTTTTACTTTACTAATACTCATATGTTATCACAACCCTTTCGTTTGTCTTCTGTAAATTTGACCATTGGTATCTACATTCCAGTAACCAATTTTAGCTGAGTCACTACCGTTTATTGAAACTTCTCCATAACCACCGTTATTAAACAATACCGTGTTGTTAGCATTGTCTATGCGTATGGCAAAAACTTTATCATCGCCCCATATCATATTACCTGATATATCTCCAGCATCTAACTCATCTCCATAAATACCCCCACGTCTAACTCCATCTAGGTTATAATCATTTGTGTTTGTAAGTGTATTGTTTTTAACGAAGAAGTTACGCATATATTGTAAATAGAAACCATTTCTACCTGTGACATTAATAATATTATCTGAAATATAAATGTGTCTACATAAAGCTGAATAACCAGTGTATGGTGATACTTCATTAATAATTGCTTCTGTCTTGACATTGTTAATGTAATTACTGTTAATTACAATTGTATGACAACCTCTAAGCCTTATACCTCTGTATGCGTATCCGATAGTATTTGTTTTGATATGAACACTTGCACACAAATCAAGAACGATTGCTTCACCTACATCGTTATTATCAGAAATAAAGAAGTTATTTGTGATGTTAATTTCAGTAACACGTGCTGTTAAATCATTGTATTGTTTACCATAAGCTGATATTCCTTTAGACTTATAATCTTGGAATACGTTTCCTTCAATTGTATATAACATACCAGTTTGTGGTTGCCCTGAAGGTACGCCATTAACATCATTAGCACTGATATCATTACCATTTACAGATGAAATACGAACACCTTCATTGCAACGTAAAAATTCATTATTTAAAATTTTTACGTTATTCCACTTATAAGGTCTGATTGCAATATCTTTAATATCTTCAAACACGCAATTTTGTATTTTAAAATTCTTTTGCCAAATGTTATGACGACTTAAATGGTTACCAATCGCAACGCTAAAGCCATCTAATATATCCGATTTTCTAAATACGCAGTTATCAATAACCACATCTCGTGTTGGTGTACCGTCTTCATATCCAGCACCACCAATACTGTCGTTTGTATATTCACTTAATTGTACAGCTTCCTTATAACCTTTACCGTTTAAGTCAATATATCCTTCAAATATACAATCTCTGATTTTAATATTTCGTGAACCATTAATATCCGTTACATGGAAACTGAGTGCATTTCTAAACCTAATATTAGAAAGTGTTACATTGTCATTGTGTCGCATTTGTATAAAGTTCATTTCAGTTGTTGGGTACTTACTTAAATTTTCATAGTTACTATCTAAAGTACCACCTGTAATTTGTACATTATGCACACCTTCATAACCGTAATAAGCATCGTTTTTATGCCCGATATCAAAAAAGCCACCACCCCATCCTCGATAGAGCGTGACATTTTTCTCCATTTTGATTTCTGTATTCGAATAAACTGCAACTCTACCATTCATAAGGTAGTCACCGTTTTTAATGTGTAACACACCACCATTAGAATCTTTTAGTCTATTAAGTGCGTGTTGTAATTTAGATGTAATCGGGATCTGTCCTGTCTTGTCTGGTAAATACTCGTCAAAATTGATTTCGATAAAACGTTGTTCAACATCGGAAATACGATTTGTTATCTTGTCGTATTGGGCGTTTAAGCGCTCTGATAATATTGGATATTCATTTCCATCATTATCAACTCTCGCGTCTTTTACCTCTTTTAAACTATCTTTATCAGAACCTAATACTAAATTGCGTACCCTTTTGTTTTGATACACCAACATTTTATCTACTGTCGTATCGCCATGTTTTATTTGTGAACTATCATGAGCGTTTTTATCTTTTTCACTATGTGCTTGTAAAGCTCTACACAAGCCGTTAACACCAAACTCTATTTTTGTAAAATTACTTATATCTTCACGTCTGTAAGTGCCGTCTAAAATTGAACTCATATTTTTCTGTAAATATATAAAATTAATCAAATTTATCCCTCCTCTATTGGTATTGCGCTAAGTTCTCCACCATTATCTACTGTCAATCTAAACTCTCGACCTTCTGGCGACCGTAAAATAATGACGTCAGTTTGTTTTTTGTTAATATGTTCTTCTATTTTTTCGTCTAAGCCAATAATTCCATTTACATGAGTTTGCGGAAATCTAATATCACCTGTTTTAGGATCTATAGGTGTATATATATCAACCACTATTTTATTAGACATCAATAATCACACTCCCAACTATAGGTTCTTCAAATGTACTTTCAATACTGTAAATATTATTAATATTGGAACGACTTAACGCTTTAGTTACATTCGAAATTCTATTTCTTATCAATTCCTGTATTTTTAATATGTCATTTTTCTTGTTTGAAAAACCAACTTCATCAGGTTTATTTACAAATGGATGAAACCTTTTAATACTCACCACTTTTATAGATGTGTTGAATTCCATTGGTTCATGTAAAAACCATATTTCATCACGTTCAGAGATTTTTTCACTATCAATGTAATTAGCTGTAACTTCAACTTCAGGCTCATCATTTAGTTGAGATTTTAATAAGTTTTTTAATTCAGTTTCATTTGTTATTTTATCGTCAAATACATCTGGTGCTTGTCTATGACCGAAAGTATCATAATAACGAGACTTATAATTTGATAAGGTATGATATACATCTTTTCCTTTTAAAACAGCAGTTAAGTTTAATGTAGTAGACTTTTCTGTACCAACATACATTGTCGGTGCAGTTTTATATTCCTTAACATTCGGGTCTGGTCCGACTAACACTGCTTTAAAATTATGCCAACCTTTTGATAAATTCTTAGCAATCACAATCTGTTCTGAACGTGCAGTATGACTGTAACAACTAAATCTCCCGATGTAGTCCTCGTCTAGGTATACATCTATCAGTCCCCCATGAGATAACTTTTTTAGCGACCATACGAGTGTTTCATTGCCCCACTCACATTTGAAGGTTTTTTCATAACTGGCGCCAACTTCTTGTGTACGCCATGTTCCTTCTTTGAAAAAAGCCCCATTAAACACCAAGTCAGGTGGTTTAATGGGACTATAATTTCTAGTCTCTGTTTTATTTTTCTTTTTTCCATAACCCTCTATATAAGTTTGAAGATTATTTGTATTTACAGTAACACTAACTTCATCATTATTTTGTTTATATCTAATTATTAATTCTGACTTTCTATAAAAACTCGCTTCATCATAGATATATATTTTTTTATTATCTGCGAAGAATATATATCCAAATATCTCTGACCCTTCAATTAAATAATCAATACCATTTTTATCTCCAAGTTCGTCAATTATCTGAGTTCCATTGAAATCACCTATTATTTCATACGAATATCCAAGTTTATTTCCTTTAAATCCAAAATCTAGATAATCTTTTAATGAATATTGTAAGATTTCTTGATTTTCTTCGTCTGAATTTAATTCTTCATTAACTAAGTCTTTACTAACATAATGATTCCTAAATTCATACATAATGTGATGAGCGATTATTTCATTAGTCTGATAATTACCTAACATCTTAGGAGTAGTTGTCTTTATAACGTATTTTTGCCCTTCATATTCTAAAAAACTTTCGTTCTGAAGCATGTTATATACATCTCTATTTTTACTCGTCATATAAGCAGTAAATGAAATCGTACGGGCTGCATTTTTCTCATATTCATAATTAAAAGTTTCGTAAAAAAAATCTAATAATAGTTCTGAGTACTCTCCTTTTAAATCAGTTACAATGATATCCATAAGCAACTCCTATCTAAAAATGAATGGAAAAATAAACTCTATTTCAAAGTTTGATATTTTCCCCCACACTTCAAATGTGTTGTATCCTGGCGCTAGTTTTATAATTCCATGATTAGTTTGCCTTCCACATCTCTTTTCGTCTTTATATGCGTATCCACCATCAATTACAAAGCTTTGATTTGCTTTTAATGCACCTTTGTATTCAAATACATCTCCTGTCGCTTTATTTACGAGTTTGAACCCTGTATCAGTTGCTAATTGTATTCTTATTTTCAACTTATGATCATGTCTTGGGTCAATATAGCAGTGACTACCATTGTAAATATCAAACAATGAACGATTATGAATATATTTAATCGTATTATCTGGTACTAAACCACTTTCAAATTGCCACTTACCGTCAATTAAAGAGAATTGATCAGTTTCATAAAGTGATTCTGAGTAGCCTTTATAACAAGTAAATTCAATTTTAATATCTCTATGTCTTAAAGTGATATATTCATAAGATATTTTTGGAGTAGGAAGTACAGCATACTTTTTATTTGGCGTGACACTATGAACTACGTAATAAGGTAAAGATCTGAACATTATTCTATCTAATTTTTGTAAAAATAATTCTGCATCCATAGAATCTTCGCCTGTATATCTAAATTCCAAACTAAAAGTGAACTCGTTAAATGTAGATAACATTGGAACAGAACCATCTGTACCCATACGTCTAACAGATTCAGTTTCTCCTTCTACTTGATACTTTTCATATTTAATAAAATCAAAACCGTCAATCTCTGTTAGATTAACGGTTTGTTCAGAATCAAATATAAGCTTTACCCATTTGTTATTACACGACATCTAGTCACCTCCCATTAAATAAGAATTATTTCTCGACATAATGCCTTGTCTAAAATTAACAGATTGAGTAATTTCTTTAGAATCTAAGTACACATTATTGTCTTTATTAGCAATTCTATTTGTATCTCTATTATTAATCGATTGTAATTTATTACCTTCGTTTATAGCAGTAAATATATTTCGCAGTAATTCAGCATCTTCTGAGAATCCAAGCATCTCGCCTGTTCTATCCCAAATAACTTTACTTCTTGCTTTCATTGAAGGGTCATGACTGATTACAGATTCACTAAATCCACCTTCAGCTAACCAAGCTATTTCTGGTGAATTGATTATTCCCCCATTTGCGTAACCATGTCCATGACCAATAACACCTAGTAAACTGTTGCCGTATGTTTTACTTGCGTAGTTCATTCCTGCCACTAAGTTGTGTACTGGATTCCAAATATCACCCATACCTTTACCTTGATTGGCTTTGAAAGTACCAGGTTTAACTTGTACAAGTCCCATTGCGTTACCGTCAGCTAGTCCATCGTTACCACCCATTGCTCTAGCATTACCACCTGATTCAGTTTCAATCTGTTTCATCCAAGCGTTGATATATTTCTGGGTAACAGGGAGTTTGGCGATTTTTAGGGCAGTTATGACATTGCTTAACATGCCACCTCCACCACCTTTAGATGGATTATCTTTCGCCCATTTCAATGGGTCAATCGCTTGATTATTACTAGCATAAGAAGTTCCTTTGTTTACTTGCCAGTGAATGTGAGGACCCGAACTATTACCTGTAGAACCAACTTCTCCAAGTTTTTGCCCTTGTTTTACCATATCTCCAGCTTGAACTGATTTTTTATTCATATGCATGAAAATATGTCCCATGCCTCCACTTGCAACTTGAACTTCATTACCACCACCGTATGGAGATGACCAGGCTTTAACTACACGTCCTGAAACTGAAGATGGAATTTTAGTACCAGTATTAGCACCGTAATCTAATCCATAGTGACTTGGAGGATTGAACCCTCTAACCCAGTGATAAGCTGGATTATTAGCAAACGGATTGGATCCACCTCCACCACCGTCTGAAGCGTCTACAAACCATTCCATAACTTTTTTCTTCAAGCTATTTTTCAGTTTGTTATAACTGTGTTTTATAATATCTCCATATACAGCTTTGATATCATCAAAATTAACACCAAATTGATTCATGACCGTATCGACTAACTTACTTGGATTTTCAACATAATCCCAAGCATCTAATGCAACTTTACTTCCTTTAGCAACTAGTTCAGCACTCTTTTTAGTCCCGTATGATTTAAAAGCGTTATATCCAGAATCTAAAGATGCCAAGCCTACTTGTAGTGCATTTGGTCTCTTTTCTGATTTATGCTTTTTGTGTGGCTTATCACCTGTACCATTATGAAAAGCTGCAATATTTCCATTTTCAATCATACTTTGTGTATTTCTACCGTTGATTACTTCCATTCCTTTTCTCAACGGAAGAACTACATTTCGACCTTTAGGTGCAAATAATGAGCCGTCTTTATCTCTTATTAATTCTTGATGTCCATTACGACCTTTCCCGTTACCTGGTCCCTTGTCATTAACCATTGCTAAAGTATCTTCTTGCAACTGACCTTTAGAGTTTGTTTTAACGCCATTACTTCCCCCAGTACCAGTAGATAATTTAGCTATTTTATCTTTGATTAACTTTTTATCCATAATCTTTTTAGATAACCAGTTAACACCATCAATCATTTTATTAAGTCCAGAAATAGCACCGTTAGCAATTCCTTTACCAACTTTACTTGCGATTGATTTGAAGCCACTAACTGAACCAGATAAGAAGTTTTTAAGTTTATCTATCCATGACTTACCTTTGTCGTACATGGCTTTGAAACCATCCACAACATTATCTCTTGCACCATGTACTAAACTTGTCACTCTCTTTTTAATATTTCCAAAGATATTCTTTGCACTTTCTAACAATCTTCCGAATATTTCTCTAGAACTTTTAGACATTCCTGAGAACTTATTACGTACGTTAGTCCAAATATTTTGTGCTAAATTAGTAATGAAGTTTTTCAATTTCGTCCACAAATCACGGGCATATTTAGATAAATTACTAAAAATACTTCTCGTAGATTTACTTAATCCAGTAAACTTATTGCGAATATTGTCCCATATTGACTGACCTAATGAAGTAATTTTATTTTTCAATGAAGTCCACAAATTCTTACACCAATCGGATAAATTCGTGAAAATTCCACGTACCGATTTATTTAAACCAGTAAATTTAGTTCGGACGGAATTCCAAATTGATTGTGCAGTTTTTCCGATGAAGTTTCTTATGAACGTCCAACCTTTAGAAACTACTCCACGTAATAAACCTAGTCCTACTTTTACTGCTTTAAGTATCTTACCTACAAACCATAATTGAACTAAATTCCACGCGAATACTACTGCACCTTTTAGTATTTGAACGATACCCTGCCAAACGCCTTTCCAATTACCAGTAAGTAATGAAGAAAATACTTTAATGATACCGAGTATGATATTTGTCGCTCCTTGTATCACACCTTTTATGTTCTGCCAAACGGATACAATCAGTAATCTTATGGCTGGCCACAAAATTTTCATCAAATTCCAAATTAAAGTCATGATTGGCTTAATCACGTCACCCCAAATAAATTTGAATGTTGTAGAAATGAAATTACCTACATTTCGTAAAGCAGTCATTATTTCAGTACCATTTTTAGCCCAAAATGAACTAATTTGAGTGCCAATAGATTTAGCGAAGTTACTTATTGCGTTAACAACTTGATAAAATGTTGTTTTAACTTTTGTAGCAAAATTAGTAAGTCCAACAACTACATTAGGAGGTAATATCTTACTTAGTGTTATAACGCCGTCTTGACCATTTCCTTTAAACAGTTGGAAGAAACCTTTGATTATATTACCTATTGTTATAAATGTTTGTTTAACGCCATTAAGCGCTGCATTAACTATATTTCTGAATGTTTCAGATTTCTTATAGGCAACGACAAACGCAGTTCCTAATGCTATGACACCTAATGTTATCCATCCAACAGGTCCAGTTAGCGTTCCTAGTATTGCACCTAGTTTAGGAAAGACTTTTGTAATACCGATTATTGCACCTTCTGAACTTTTAGCAGCAGTACTAAATTTAGCAAAGAATTTTAAGAACTTGCCAAACGGTCCAAATATAGCACCAATTATTCCAGTTAACTTACTGAATATCATTAAGACAGGACCAAGTCCAACGAGTATCAATGTACTCCACTGCATAATACTTGCTATCAGTTTCTGAGTGTTTTTATCTAAACTGTTATACCAATTAACAATACCTTTGATACCGTTAACAACTTTATCAAGCACTTGACCTAGCGTTTCTCCCCACTTAGCGGCCGAACCTTCCATTCCGTCAATAGCAGTAGTTAGATCATTCATTAAAGGTTTCATCTTACTGAAGAAACCTCCACCTTTACCACCAGCATCTAAGAAACTAGCACCCAATCGTCCAACTGCTGCCCACATATTAGCAAGCGAAGCAGTAAAGGACTTTTGTCCCATTTTTTTAGCTGCGCCACCGATATTTGTTTCAATAGCATTTAAGAACATTTCACTTGAAACTTCGCCATCTCTAGCCATATTAAATACTTCATCAGCAGTGACTTTTGCCTCTTTAGCAATCCATTGATAAATAGGTATACCACGTTCAGAAAGTTGTTGTAACTCTCCGTTATAAGCTTTGTTCGAAGTTTGGACTTTGTTTATAATTGAACCCATTTCTCCCATACTTGAACCAGCTATCGCAGCTGCATCTCCTGTTAAACTTAAATATCTAGTAAGTTCTTTACCTGGTTTGATTCCAGCTGCAACTGCACTAGATGCAGTCGTAGCAGCTTCACCTAATCCGAACGATGTGCCTTTAACTGATTCTAAGGCGTTATCCATGATTTTTTGAACACTTTCACTACTATGACCTAAACCATCTAACTTAGCTTTAGCGTTATCAATCTCAACTAAACGCCCAAAACCTTTACCAATGGTTATACTTGCTAAAACACCACCAGCTATCATTGCAGGCTTTGTAATTTTATTTGTAAGGTTACTACCTACTTCTTCTGATTTTTTAGATATATTAGTGAAAGTTGAACCAACCTTTTCAAACCCTTCGCCCGTTTTGAACACTCTATTCATGCCACGAGTCATGTTCTTTTCGATATTTCTTGCAGCACGATCAGATGCTTTTTCAATATCGCTTAGACGATTAGCAATAGCAGTAAATGCCGAATCCATGCCGCTTTGATTGGCGCTAAATTTGGCTTGCAACTCCTTAATAGTTGCCATAAGACCCCTCCCTTCTTTTATTTATTTTTTAATTTACATATTTTGTTCAGCACGTTTTCTAGCTTCAATTTTCTTTTGAACTCTTTCGTTCCATTGATATTTCTTTTTAGGACTTGAAGATTTTTCAACTTTCTTTTTAGGCTGAATATCTTTCAAGAACTTCTTAACATTTTTCATATCGTCTCTCGACTGAGGATTACTATTTAGCATTGCGATGAAATTCATATAGTAATCTGCTTGCTCTTTCTCTGCTTTGCGTTCTTCGTTTTCGAAGTGTGTCATTAAATAAGCGAGTAACTCACTAAAAGGCGTGCTTAATACTTCATCACGCCCACCGAGTTCTTTACTCAACTTGTATATGACGACTTCTTCTAGTTGGATATCGCTTGTGTTACTTTGTCCGTTGTTTGTTCCTTCTTCGGAAACAGAACTGCCAACACCGTTGAGAAGGAATCTTTTGACTTTTTTAATCGTTCGATTAGTTTAGGGATATCATTAACTTCAATTACTGCATCTATAATGTCTAAGAACGTATAAACGTTTTGTTGACCAATTACATCGGCATTGATGTTAGATGCTTGTGAAATTAAGTTCTGTAATGAATCTGGTGCGTTCTCTAACACGATTTCAAAAGAACCTAATACATCTTTAAAGAATTGAGCGCCTGCTCGTTTGAACGCCTCTGAACCGTCATATTGAAAAACATTTACTTTATCAATATCACCTTTAGCATTTTCAATTGCTTCTTCATAAAGTCTTCTATTTTCTTCGTTGATTTCATTACGTTTCGCAAAGAATGTATCTAATGCACTTTTTAAGTGATCGTTTGTATTAATATCTTTCACTAATTTATTTAATTCTTTTGATACTCTTTTAATTTGAAAAATATTCATCTCTTTGATTTCAACTTTTTCAGTTACTAACTTGTTACCTTCATATGTTTTGATTTCAACTTGTGCCATGTGTCATTTCTCCTTTGATATATAAATTAAAAAACAAATAAAAAAGAGTGAGGTTATCCCTCACTCTACTTATCCTGCTGGTACTTCTTCTGCACCTTCTACTAGTTCATCTGGATCCTGTCCGATGTAGAAGTAGTTATTCGGTTTATTGGCATCTGCGCAGTCTTTAGGGAACATAGCAAATTCCATTTCATAATTTCCTTGTTCATTTGCGAATGATTTTGTCATACCACTTGAGTTAGCAATTTTATGAATGAAGATATCTTCCGAAGTATCTTCTCCCATTTGTCTTGGGTGAATTCTTAGTGTTCTAGCACCTTCTCTAAGTGATGCTCCAATAGGTGCATCTGTGACTGAAACTACTTTACCGTCCTTTGTTAAAGCAATAGTTCCGCTTAATGTTTTACTAATTAAATCTAATGTCGCTTTCATTGCAACGATTGTTACTGTACCGTTCCAACCAACCACTACTTGGTCGTAGTTTGTATTACCGAAGTCTGGTGAGTTAATATCTTCTAATTCTGGCTCTAATTGAACTTCTCCACCATCACCTTGTAATAACGAACCATCTTCACACATTTTTCCGTCAAATCTCGTTTCAGTTGGTAGACCTTCATCAAAAATAAAGTCTGCCATACCAAATTCATAACTGATTTTTTCTTCTGGCATTATAATTCCTCCTTAAATTTGGGTATTAAAAAGCACTTATTCGCAATATGGCAAAATAAGTGCTAAAAAATTTATTGTGTAGATCATATTGTCACTTTCTACACCCACTCTAATTGGCGGCGATTCTGCATAAATGTATTGAATAAAGTGTTTATCTGATCTGATTAAACGACCGTCTTCTAATATTGGGACTTCCATTACCCTATTCTCTATTCCATGAATAGCTTTGTAAGTATCGAAAGCCCTATTTGCTGCTTTATCAAAGCTTTGACTCCTTATTTCAACTTGATAATTCATCAAGTGTGATTTCATATCACTTCTATCTGGTGGATAACCACCTTCGTAATAACAAACACCGAACTCTGATTGTGCAGTACGATAATCAACTGTCCACTCTAAGTCAGGTATTCTATCCTGTAATATCTTTTTAATAGCGCGTTGTATCATCTAACTGCCTCCTTCAAGTAAACGTTCTAACGCTCGTTCCATTGCTTTTTCGAAATGTTGGTCAGTTAATATGACGGCGTGTTGTAGAAATTTACGACCTGGTTGATATCCTTTAACATTAGGTTTTTGACGGGTACCTGTACCACGTCCTCTTATATAATAATTTGGATATTTAACACCACGTTCATATTTATCTCCAACTGCTCTAACGTTGTTTAACTCATGGACATATGTTGCATATTCCATATTTGTACCAACATAGACGACAAATGACCGCCCTTCAACTGTAGCTTGTGTTGAATGAATACTATTCTCTAAATCTCCACTATCACGTGGTGAAAGTGCTTTAGCATATTCTTCACAAGTCAAACCGATTTTGTCCATTTCATCTAGCAAAATGAGGTTGAAACGTTTATTCATTGTTTTAAACTCTTGTTGTAATTCTCGAAGTCCTGTCCATTCAATTTTTAAACTGAGTCCTTCCATCTACATATAAACCTTAATAAAATATGGTTTTCCTGTAATATCTTGCCCGTATTCAAGCTTTTTAACTTGTCCTAATACTTTTGTATGGTTAGGAGTTATATGCTCAATACGAGCGTTTAAATCGATATTTGAAACAGTATCAGATATAGGAATGTAAACTTGAGTAACTGATGTGTATTCTTCACCGTTAGCATTATAGATATTTTGAATACCATATCTAACGTGCGATTTAGTTACTAACTTTTCAGTTAATGGTTTACCATAATCATCTTTTGTCTGATTACCGTTCAAATCAACCGTTGGCACAATTACATTAACTTTATCCCTGTATATAATCATATTAATCTCCCAATATGACCTACTGATTTAGTTTGTAATTGTTGGTTGATTAGGAAAAGCACATATGGATCAAGTAGATTATCAGACATCGTTACGCTAGCATCATTAATTTTTTGTGTTTCTACACCTTGTCTTTTCAACATAGCGTAACCATTGGACTCTCCTTCGAGTTTGTACAACATTTGTTTAACAATCATTCGTTCTGAGATTATTACTTTTGGATATAAGGAATGAATATCTTCGTAAGAGTCAAATATATTTTGTTCTAATTCTTGAGGTCCCATACCTTCTAACAATGGATTAGAAGGTATTTTCTCAATGTATTCAATTACTTTTTCAGTATCCAACATATATCATCACCTACTCGCTAGGTTCTTCAATACGTTCGAAATAAGGACCTGTTCCTTTGAATTTCTTTTGTTTATCAATGTTTGTTTCAATTTCTTGTACACGCTTAACAGTTAGTTCAACTTCTTCGCCTGGTTCGAAACGTTTATTTTCTTTCTTACCATCAACTTGTTTAAGCACTTTAAATTTCGCCATTGATTTAACCTCCTTATTTATTTTAGAAAGTTAAAATTAACCTTCAGGAACTTCTGGTGTTTCTTCAGCTTGTTCATTTGCAGTTAAAATAGAAATACCTTTTAGATTTTGTAATACTGGCATTGCTACTTCTCCAACGATTGTTTTCTCACCAACTGGGTCTTGAGAAACAACAGAAACAACGTAAGTACCAATCGCAAAGTTATTATCTGCAGCAGGACCTACTAAAGTTTTACCTAATTGGTCTGCATGCATAACCACTTTGTCATCCTCTAATAGTTGTTTTGTAATATCTCCTTCAATACCGTCGATAGTAACATGACCGTCTTCAATCTCTAAAGGAGGTAATCCTAATTCGCTAAACGTTTCTTGTAAATCAGAATCTTTTACTAAACGACGACCAGTATCTTTTCCATAGATTTCTAAAACGACATTAGGATTACGTTTAATTTTTGATAAAGTTCTAGAAGTCATAACCATATAAGAAGGGGCTTTTAAATGGTTGTTTTCTTTATAACTTTCCGCTTGCTCTTGTAACACTTCTAATGGATTCACATCATCACGTGAGAAATCTCCTGCTGTGATTTTAGCATTCTCATCTAAATCTAAATCAAAACTGATTTTCACGTTATCTTTAGGACTTTCATAATCGAATCGTCCACGATAAACCATATCAGCACGGATAAGTTCTTTCGTTTCTTCAACACCTTCTTTTAAATCAGCAACATTAATTAAAGCATTACGAATTAAGGCATCTACTTCGCTGTTTGTACGTGGATTTTTGTATTTGTACATTTCTTCTTCTGTGTAATGGTGTGCATGAGCAATTTTTGTTAACTTCGCCATAGCTTGTTTGATTGAACCTTTATCTCTTAATGGTGTTCCAGAATCAAAACCGAGAATTGAAGCAGCTTTAATGCCTGTCTTTTCGATAATGTCATATACAACATTGATATCGAATGTTTGTTCAACTGGGAATACTCTTTCTAAACGTCTTGTACGTTGTGGTTCTACATTCTCAACAAAAGATTGTAATGTAGCTTGTTGTAAATCTGAATGATCTGTAATGTTTGGCATTTATTATTCCTCCTTATATTTGCATAAAAATAAGACGCTATTATACGTCGAATACAATGCGTCCTTGAGTAGCTTTTTTGAAATTGTTCGTTACACCTGTTAATAATTCTTCATAAACGGAAGCTTTACGAAGTGCTGGCACACTTTCGTTTACTTGAACATCTTGTACTTGTAAATCACGTGATGTTAATACTGCAGCTGCCATTGTTTCTGGTGTAGATTCTTGAACTAATTCAAATAAACCAGATTCAGTATTTTTGAATACTGCTGTACCACCTTTAACTACTTGACCTTCTGATAGTTTAGAAGAATCTAATGTGATGTTTCCAACCGTCCACTCAAGATTTTTAGCATCTCTTAAGAAACTAGGAAATTGTAAATCTTCTGATACTACTTTTGGTTTTAAATTCATTCTTTATTCCTCCTTTTGTTTTCCAAATAATTCGTTTGCTAAATCTCTTCCACGTTTTGAATAGTCAACCTTTTGCTTGCCATTGCCACTTTGTCCACCAGACTTATAATTGTTGTTTGGTGTTGGCGTATCTTCTTCCTCTGAACCACCTTCATCATTTGAAAGACTTGTTTGATTGAATAAGTAAGGCTTATCCTGGCGCAATTCATTCATGACCTCATTAAAGTTTGTGATGTCTCCACTTTCTTCATCACGATTAAACTTGTCTTTATCAATAAATAAAAATACATCATCTGGATCATAGGCATCTTTAGATACTTCTTTTAAGATTTTCTTATCCAATTCGTTAGATGCTACTTGAACTTTAAAGTCTTTGATTTGGTCTTGAAGTTCTCTATTAGTTCCTTCAAGCTTGTCATAATCATTTGCTTTCTTTTCAAGCGTTGTAATCTGTTTAGATAAGGTTTCTTTTTCAGTTTCTAAAGATTTGATTTCTGTATCTTTCTCACTCAATTGCGACTTGATGTCTTGAATATCCTTACCGTTTTCTGCCATTACTTTTTCAATTTGTTCATCGGATAATTCTAAAGCTTTAAGTGTTTCTCTATTCATATTTATTCTCTCCTTACGTTTTGATAACGATGTCCGACACCGATTGGATTAGTACAATAACGCTTGTACCTGCGACATCGTCTTTTAGTGACTTACGAACAGGTCAAACGGAATACCACCGTTATGAGATACGTTTAGATCACTTCCTTATGATTAGATAAACGCATAAAAATAACCGGCAATCTCACGACTGTCGGTTGGGTTATACATTATCTTGTAACTTATGTTTTATATCGTTGTAAGTCATATTAATACTTAATTCATGTTGTCTGTATGCTACTCGGTTATCTAAGCATCTATCTTTGTCATCTGATTGGACTACATCAACCTCAAAAGTATCTAAATGATTATCTTTATTATCTTGATAGAACTCAATAAATGTTTTAATAGCGTTAAGAAAATGAACATCTTCTCCCCACTTATCAATGATTATCTTATCTTTTGTTTGTTCAATCATGTCCTTCACCCTTTCATTTCTTGTCTAGCAACTCTTAACTTCTGTTTCATCTTTACATAACCAGTACTATTAGCACGTTTCATTCTTCGATAAGCACCTAAAGTCTTAGGAGCATCATCACCTAATATCGCTTTAATACTATTGTATGTTTTCATTTCTTGTCTTGCTTTACGTTTTAATTGTTGATCGTGTTCATAACTTTCTCTTTGTTTTTTAGTTCGAGGGTCAAGATTAGGATTAAAGTCCTTACCTTTTGCAATGTATTTATTAATTTCACTTTCTGTTTTGAAGTCAGCTACAAAAGGTCTAACCATACACTTGCAGTTTGGATGAACTGGAATGACATCACGAACATCTAATTGTGGGAATCTTGTATCTTTACCACTTATTGAAAACACTCTGTCTTGATATTTAGCACATTCGCCACATGTGTTTAAATTGCCTGTAACGTACACTAAGTCATTGTTAGTCTCTAAGTAATGATTAACATGAGCGTGTGTTCTGGCAGTACTTATTTTCGTTCTTACGACTGTTTCTGTGTAGAAGTCTAAAGGTAGTAGCTTATTATCTATTGTTCTAAACGATTTCATACCACCTTTAACAAAAGAATCAGACACCCGTTGAATTATCTTCCTACGATTTTGACCGTATAAGATACCTCTTGAAATGTCTGATTGAACTTCTAATAATGCTTGATTAATTGTTGAAACTGTTGTGAAATATGCTTGTCTAAGTGCTGCTTGTAAATCTAGCATTGTATCACTTGTGATAGTGGCTAACGCACTTTTATGAACTTGTGAATTGAGTTCATTTGATATTGGTATACCTTGCTTACTTAATTCTTTAATTGCTATGTTTAATTCTGATTCATACACCTTTGCAAGTTCGGGTTCAATAAACTCAAAAACATCTGTACCAAATTGTTGAATCAAGTTTTCAATGTTTCTAAACATAACCTGTTTATCTCTAGCACTTAATAAATCAACTTCTTGAATTAACTTTAGTATTTCATTTTGCAAAAACTCAACTGTAGGCTTTATTTGTTCAATCTTCATTCAATCACCTACTCCATTTCTTTTAGTTCTTCATCAACTGGATTAGTTTCTTCCTCATCTTCTTTATTGTCATTGAAGTTTAATCCTGTCATGTTACCTCTTAACAATGACATGCTATCTTGAGATGTTCGTTCAGCCTCAATCTTTTCTACTTCTTCCATAATCCATTCCTCAGATTTATCTGGATTATTATTTCTAACCGTCTGTTCAAGCGATTGCGTTCCAGCTGCGTAACTTTGATTGTTTAATGTTGAAGTTTCTTTTGAAGTAACTGGCATCATGTCTCTTTGAACAATGATTGGTTTCTCAATGATAAGGTCTTTGTTATCTAAGTTAAGTAACCACAGACAATTTTCAACACCTTGTTGAATGAACTCAATGTATTCATCTCTCATTTGTTCAGCTTTCATAATCGATAAGAATAAGTCATAAAACTTCGCAGTACCAGATTGTGCTTGAGCGCCTTCCGACGTAAAGAAATCTATTGCCTTCTCACTTGTTTGTGTTTCCATTAACATCATCTTGATAACGTCTTTCACATAAGTAATATCACCAATCTTTGATATATCAATTTGATGAATTTGTAATGATTGACCGTCTTCATCAATTGTCGTAACTTCTAAATCACGATGATCAAACTTATCTTCTACACCATAACGTTGCCTAGATACATCTATTAATCGTTCCATCACTTCTTTCGAAACTGATATTCTAGGTTTGCCATTACGCTCGAATATTTGTGCTGTACGAGTCATTGTCCAGTTCACTTCGTCTTGCTTGCCTTCTTGTCCCATTAGGACACTTCTACCGTATCGATTCATAAACGTTGGACTGTAAGGTAGGTAAACAAATAACGTTCGCTTACGACCTTTTAAAACGTAATCACGTTGGTCTTTTTCAAGTTTAGTTATATCAAATATGATTTCTTCATCATCAACAATCTGTAAGTCTCCGTTATCGTCCATATGATAAACTGTATGATTTCCTGTTAATTCGTCTTCTCCTTCAACTTCTTCATGAACATGTACATACTTGTCATCGCCACGTTCAACGATGTAACGAAGTTGATATGTCTTGCCGTCTTCTAGTTCGTAATAAACATTACGTTCTTTAAACGATAACTTTACTTGTCCGTTAATCACTTCAGGTACTGCCACAATGCCACCGTCTATTTGCCATTGCTTTATATTCATTCCGTGATGTTTGTTGAAGTTTGAGTTCACTTCTATTTGGTCTAACGTTTCTTGCTGCAAGTCAAATAGTTCTGCGTTTAGCGAATCGTCTTGAGTTCCCTCGATATGATTATCTTCTGTGTTGAAGTCTTCATCATCTTCTATCTCATTGATTGGATAGTTCGTTTGAAGTTTACCCATTGACCTTGTAATAAACAGTGTCGGGATATCTACAATCATTTTAGATATATTCACAACAATATATGGCGTTTGAACATTTTGTGCTTTAACATCACCATATTCAATACGGTCGATGATTTCACCCTGTTCAATCAATGCTTTTGCTCTATCGAACAACTTCGAATGACGACCGTCATATAAGTCTCTATATAAAAACATATCACCATGTGTTTTAGTGATTTCTTCTTGCGTGAATGATTTTAACTCTGCCATTGTCTACCTCCTTA
>OMJG01000898.1_pt1 | contig 19602 bp, 17 predicted proteins | sample 1646431 | NCBI WGS metagenome assembly OMJG01 (sample SAMN03771674, study PRJEB25209) | food metagenome | isolation source: Cotija cheese | place: Mexico:Jalisco,Michoacan | collected 2011-12-12
CTTTATTAATGGCAATGATACCTTCATTGATTTCATCATTAATCCATTGTTTTTCTTGAACCAATTTAGAAATATCTTGTGGTTCTAATCCAAGCAGAATACGTTTTATGGCAGTACTACTGATGATAGCACCTATTATTCCGACAAATAACCCAATCAATAAAATAAGGGTTATTTTAGCTTGTAAGTTATTAATCTCACCTTGTAACGTATTAAGTGTAATCCCAGCACAGATAACACCTATAATGTGATTATTATCATCTTTAACTGGAACAAAAAAACGAATTCCATCTCCTAGTACTCCTTTTTTTTGAGAAAAATGAGATTCTCCGTTAAGTGTTTTTCTAGCATCATCCAAGTCAGAAAAGGGTTGTCCAATAACGTCAGGGTTTGGATGAGATAATCGAATGAGTTCTTTGTCTAATACAACAATAAAATCCATATTACTGATAGCCGCAACTTCTAATGAAAGAGTTTGGATGTCTTTGGATGTTTTATCTTGAATTAAAGCATCTTTTACTTGTTCATCTGTAGCAAATACCTTGGCAATGGTCGACATTTTATCCTTGGCATGTTTGTATTCATTTTTAACAACATAGTGTTCAATATATAAAGAAGACAGTACTAGCGAAATAAGTGTTGTTAGAAGTACGATAAATATAATAATGGCTCTTAATGAAAACCGACTCATAAATTGACTAATTTTTTGTTGCATGGTTATAGGATACTCCTTAATAAATCGTATTATTCATTATAACTTACAATAGACTGTTTGTGATGATATTCGTAAAAAAAAAAGAGCCTTAATTGTTAGGCTCTCTTTTTTTCAATACATAGTACAGAAGGGGGATTATTTTGTTGATTGATAAATTGATAGGTTAAAACAGAGTACATATCCTGTGGGAGTGTTTGAGCAAAGGTTAAAACGTCTGATTTTTCAGCCATTCCTTCTTCGTGACCAGAATAGAGGACAAGAATTAGTCGACCACCTTCTTCTAAAATTGATAGTAACTGATTAATCGCAGTTATTGTTGTATCACTGGTTGTTGTAATGTGTTTATCTCCACGAGGTAGGTAACCTAGGTTAAAGATAGCAGCTTTAATGTTAGTATTTTTTGGTAAGTGATTGACTGCATACTCGTGGCCATCTTTAATTAACGTTGTATTTTGAATAGATTGTGCTGTTATCTTTTTTTGAGTACTTTCTATTGCTTTGTCTTGAATATCAAAGGCATAAACATGTCCAGTATAGCCAACTAATTTGCTTAAAAATAGAGTATCATGTCCATTTCCCATTGTCGCATCAATTACTGTATCACCTGGGATAATACATTCAGTTAAAAGCTGGTGACTAAAATGAAGTGCTGTTTTAAGCATTTTTTTTTCCTCCATGTCTAACATTATAGATTCCTTGATAGGTTTGTCTTTTTTCCAATTCTTTATCAATCCCATTTAAGACTTCCCATTTTTTAAGACTCCACATTGGTCCAATAATCGCTTCTCTTGGAGCGTCTCCGGTTAAACGATGAATAATAATTTCAGGTGGGATGATTTCTAGTTGGTCACAGGTTAATGTGGTGTATTCTTCTTGTGTTAATAGTTTCAGGCGCCCTGAAAGATAATCTTTCTCCATCTTTGTATTTGACATCAAATGAAGAAGATGTAGCTTAATTCCTTGAATATCTGAATCTAAAACAGTTCGCTTGACGTTTTCCATCATCATGTCATATGTTTCACCTGGTAACCCATTGATTAGATGAGTGCAGACATTAATACCATGTTTACGAAGTTTTTCAACACCATCTAAGTAGGTTTTATAATCATGTGCTCGGTTGATACATTGACTTGTTTCTTCAAAGGTTGTCTGTAAACCAAGTTCTACCCATAAATATAATCGTTTATTTAATTCGGCTAAATAGTCTACTACATCATCAGGTAAACAATCAGGACGAGTCCCAATAGATAAACCAACGACCCCATCTTCATTGATCACTTGTTCAAAGCGATGTTTTAAGATATCAAGAGAAGCATGAGTATTGGTAAAGTTTTGAAAATACACGATATATTGTGTAGTATTAGGCCATTTATGATGCATTTGGTCGACTTCTTTACGAAATTGTACAGGTAAAGGATCACTTGGTGCGATAATCATATCACCAGAACCTGATACACTACAAAAGGTACAGCCGCCTCGAGCGACTGTACCATCTCTGTTTGGGCAATCAAAGCCACCATCAATTGGAACTTTAAAGACTTTTTCATTAAATACTTCTCTAAGAGCAGTATTCCAAGTGTAATAACGTTTTGAATCTCCTTTTTTATATGTAAACACGTTTATCGTTTCCCTTCAAATCGTTGGATAAAATCATATTTTTTAAAGTATGGGTAACTAAAGGTTAACCAACAGCCACCTAATAAGAATCCACCTAAAATATCAGTTGGGTAATGAACACCTAAGTAAATTCGACTTATTCCAATGAGTAAAATAACAACTCCTAGTGTCATTTGAATCAATAGCCTCATCGCTTTATTATTGATGTATTTATAGGCTAAAAAGATAAGTGTTCCGTAAAATAGCATACTTCCCATAGCATGTCCACTTGGGAAACTAGAATGCTTTGCAGCTACTAAATGCTCGACAGCTGGACGTGGGCGATTGAATAGATATTTTAAACTAATATTTCCAATACCTGAAATAAGAACAGTATTTACGGCTAACCAGTAACTAGCAATTTTATCTTTTACTTTAAAATATAAGATTGAAAAGCTAATAATAAATAACAAAGCAATCGTTACTGTGTTACCAAATTTGGTAAAATATTTAAAGACAATCGTTTTCTCAGGTGTAATGGAGCCGCGAATTAATTGTTGGACAGGGTGGTCAATCCCATATAAGACGGATTCATTTGATACGACAAAATAAGCAAGAACAGCAAAGAGTAGTAAGCAAATACTTGCCACGTAGGACCAATATAATTTCGATGTTTTCATAAAATACCTCCTAAAATCAAAAACAGACTTTATTAATGAAATAACAAAGCCTGTTAATTATACCATGGTTTAGTCGTAACCATAATGTGTATCTTCACTATCTAGCTCATCTACGTCAATTTCTCCATTTTTAGTAGAGGCTTGAAGACTTATTTTTCCTTTATTTGTTTTATATTTTCTATCAGAAGATAAATTTTTATTAAAAATTGAAATATCTCCCAGAGTGGCTTCGAATTCTATCCGATTGTTTTGAATGGAAGATTTATCTGTTTCAATTTCATCTATTATTATAGGACAAATTGTCATGGCTTTTTTAGTAGAACTCGGTTTCCGTTCTTATCTACAACATATTGTTGAAACTAAGATGAACACGTTCTTCGCGTCTATTATTGTTGGTTTTATGTATGCAATATGGAATGTAAACATCGCCTTTAGTTTTGACTTTGCAATATATAGTTTCCTATATTCATTTGCTTTTTCAATGATTATTGGGGAATTAATACGTGCAACGAAAGGCCGTACAATATACATTGCAACTTTATTCCATTTCGCAATGTCATTTGGACTTGTATTCTTATTTAATGAAGAATTAGGCGAAGTATTTGCTATGAAAGTCATCGCCTTATCAACTGCAGCCGTTGCTATACTTTATATTTTAATTAGTTTAATTATTCGTACAATCCTTTATTTCTTTACAAAACGTAATTTAGACGAAGTAGAGGAAAATAATTATCTTGATCACGTTAATGACACCGATGAAGATCTTACTGATGTTGGTGATGAATATAACGTGTCAGAAACCGACGAAACGCATCATTCAGCGAATGTAAATGCCGCTACAGCTGAGACATCTTCAGAAGTTCAAGATAAGGAAGATCTAACTGATCGTCATCACGAATCAAATGCATCAGACCAAGATAATCAATACAATTCGACAGAAGATACTGCACATGAGGACGACAGTCGAGCGAATATAATCTCAGAGAATACACCAAGTCCCTCATCAAATGATTCAACGAAAGTGGACGCTAAACACTCAGATTCACGTGCGAATAGTGCAGTAGAAGCATCTACTGAGAAGGCACATCCAGAATCAGACCAAGATGAAGTGAAAGTAAATTCTCGCTATACTTCAAATCGACAGTCATCTGTCGTATCTGATGCACGTACAACAATCGATGAAGAAAGTGATGAATCTTCAAGACATTTGAGTTCAGAAAGTGACGATGTAACGCAACAAGATAATCAACCTTTAGATACAGCTGATTCATCTAATGCTGATTACGAACGCTCACCTTTTGATTTGAAAAGTAAACGTGGACACCGTAGCTAATCATACTCAATATAAAATGATTCAACTGATTTTATGAATTTTAAAAACCAATGCTAAGCTATGTTTCATGACTGATAGCTTTAGTATTTGTTTTTTGTTTAATTACTGTAGCATGTAGCGATATGATATTTTCAAACGATACAAAAAGACATTGTGCTCGAATGAATAAGCACAATGTCTTTTTTAATCTATCAATGATGCTTTATTTTTAATCTTTACTCCATTCGTTGTACCAATAATGGCTTGGTCTGCAACATTTAAAAAATAACCTGTTTCTAGTACACCGATAAGGTGAATCAAAAATTCATGCATAACTGCTGCGTTGATACCTTCATTTAATACAACATCTAAGATATAATTACCGTTATCTGTAATAAATGGCACATCATCAACCATTCTACGTGTTACTTTTAATTCATCATATGCTTTAATTCGTTTAGCTACAAGTAACCAATTAAATTTGTCCACTTCAACAGGCAACTTAAACGTTTGTCCAAGATAGTCTACACATTTACTATCGTCAGCTAAGACAACAAATCTTTCGGCCATGGCATCTATTACTTTTTCTCTAAATAGCGCGCCACCACCGCCTTTAATTAAGTTTAAGTCGTTATCAATTTCATCTGCGCCATCTATTGCAATATCGATATGATCCACATCATTCACATCAATGATATGGATACCTAACTCTTTGGCTATAAATGCCGTTTTATTAGAGGTACAGACACCTGTGATTTTTATTTGTTCTTGTTCCAGTTTCTCTGCTATTTTTGGGACAAGCAATTCAATCGTTGATCCAGAGCCAATACCAACAATCATACCATCTTTAATCTGGTCTAATGCATCATTAAATGTACTCATTTTTAACTGTTTCTTATCCATCATGCTTCCCCTTTTATACTGTACTTTTATCTTTATTGTACATGAGATTTATTAAAATACCTAGACAGAAAACTGATTTTCAAAATAAATTTATACATATACTTGCATAATTAACACATTGTTTTAAAATAATAATCAATCTATTGTTGGAGGTACAAAAATATGATTTATAAATTAGAAGCCATTTCTACTGGCAAAATACAAGATTTACCATATAGTACCAAAAGACCTATGCGTTCTGCATTAAATAAAGAAAAATATTCAGGAAAAATGTGGCTTACACATACTGGATTTGCTGAAGATGAACAAGAATATAAAGGACATGGCGGGCCAAATAAAGCCGTTTGCCTGTACAGTAAGAAAAATTATGAACTTTGGAAACATGACCTACCAGCGTTACCACCCTATGCGATGTTTGGTGAAAATTTAACAGCAACTGATTTAGATGAAGCGCATGTCTATTTTGGTGATCAATTCCAGCTTGGTGAAGCTATTTTAGAAGTTTCAGAAATCAGAGAACCTTGTTGGAAAATACAAGAAAAGTATAAAATCCCTGATTTGATTAAGAGAATGTCATCTTCTTGTAAAACTGGCTTCTATTTTCGTGTGTTACAAGAAGGCTACGTACACGACTCCGATCATTTAAAACTTATCAAATCTGCGGATGCATCAACACGTCTTTCTGTGTATGAGCTCAATGACATCTATTACAATGATAATAAAAATATTAATCGCTTAACCTATGTTTTAAAAAATCCATATTTAACAAGCGACAGGATTAGCAAATTTGAACGCTTCTTAAAACGTGCTCAAAAATAATAGCGTTTGCTGTAATTAAATTAAAATGAAATGAAAGGCGGGTATCTCATTTAAGATACCCGCCTTTCATATAGTCTATACTTAATGATTAACCACTCTCCCAAATGGTGTCATAAGTATTGACTCGTTCATTTTTATAGTTGCTTTTCAGAAATTTTATATGACGTTTTAGAGTAAAAAGGCTCATTAGCTTCTAAAATGGATGGTGCTTGATCGCCTAATAAATTAATATCGTTTGGAATACATTGCGTTTCTAGTGTAAAACCTGAGTGCGCTTTATAAATATTGAAATCACTATTCCAACCAGTTGTATCATTAAATGTGTAAATGACAATGTTTGGCATATCTGTGTTTACTTTTAATATAAAATGTTTATTTTCCACAGTCATTTCATTACCACCAATATCAAATGGATGATCAATACCACCAAAGCGTTGCATTTGTTCTTTAACAATTGCGTCTTCACTATCAAAAATATCTTTGAACTGGATATTTTGTTCTTGGAAGGTATTTACCAAACTTAAAGGTTCCATACTTTTCACGATATTGTCTTCCCCTAATAAATACATATCCAATTTTGAACTTGAAATGCTGTGATTATCAATCACATTGTTGTCTCTGTTCAAGTTAAAATATACATGATTCATCGGATTAAACAATGTTTTTTCAGTTGATTTCGCTTTATATTCTATCGTCCACTTATGGTCGACATTATAAGTGTGAATCACTTCTAAATCAATATCACCTGGAAAGTGATCATCTGCACTTTGAATTGTAGTAGTAAAAATAACCTTCACTTGTCCGACTTGTTCTTCAATTTTATAATCAAAGAAACGTTTGTCTATACCATTGGGTCCACCATGAATATTATGTACACCATTATTGGCATCTAACTCATATTTTTTACTATCTAACTCAAATGTTGCATTTGCAATTCTTCCGCCATATCGACCTACGGTTGCACCAAAATTATAAGGATTCGATTCATAAAACTCATCTGCTTCAACGACATTACCCAGTACAATATTATTATCGTCGTATTTCCACGATACAATTCTCGCACCATAATTTGTAAAAACAATTTTTGTTTCTTCATTATCAATTTTAATCAAATCGATACCATTGCTTTGACTTTCTACTTTTGCAAACATCATTAATGACTCCCTTTCAAACCTACACTTTAATAATAGGTTTTTCCATGAATAAAATTCAATCATAAATGTCGCCTTCGTTATACTTGATTCAAGGGGTTTTGAACAAGTATGAAGGCAATTATCTAATATAGATTTCGTTTACGAATATAAGATAATCATAATTTCATCATTAAAACACTGAATTGGTGCACACAAATGATCTCTAAAACATATATTTATGGTCCCTCAATCATAAAATATGCTTAGATGTTTAATTAAAAATAATTATGTAACATTTGAATACATTCAATCATTTTTTATATCTTCATATTACTCACTTATATTGTAACAATTTATTCAAATATTTATCTATACTAATCATAAATTCTATCAAACTATATAGAAAATTGTTATACATTTTTCTATTTTTACCTAATTCCCAACAAATTCATCATCTTCCAATCAATAATTATATGAATTAATAACAAAAAAACGAGCTAAGACGTCTATCATGCCTCAGCCCATTTCACAATCTAGTCATGTTATCTAGAGATCACGCAACGCCATTTGCTTAGAAAAAATAATTTTCTATCTCACTCTATTAGGTATTCATGCGTTTAACTTCTTTTAAAAATACGTTTCATTGCATTCATAAAGCCTTTATCAAAACTCAAAATCGTATTTTTGTAACTTCTTACAGCAATCCATAATAAAATAAAAATGGTAATAATGGATAAAATAACACTCACAACAATCTCCCAAACTGCAACATCAGGTGACGCTGAACGTACAAACATTACGAACGGAGACAATAGCGGGATAAAACTAGTGATTTTTGTAAGCATTGTATCTGGATTCATCACACTGAATAACGAGATATAAAATGCAATCATACTGAATAGTGTCATCGGCATCAACGCTTGGTTGATATCTTCAATACGTGCCGTAATGGATCCCAAAATAGCTGCTAATATAATATATGAAAGGATACCAATAATTAGTGAAACGATACCTACAATAGATATTTGCATCGTTAACTCGTTTGGTTCAATTTTAAATCCTTTCAACATATCACTTATATCAAATACGAAGAAACATATTAAGCCTGCCGCTACAAATATGATAATCTGTGTAAATGCCACAGCAATCACACCGGAAATCTTAGCTAAAATATGTGTGACTGGACTCACACTCGTAATAATCATTTCGATAACGCGTGACGTTTTTTCTGTAGCAATTTCCATCGCTACTTGACTTGCATAATTAAAGACAATAAAGAATATCAACATCAGTCCTGCGTATACCATTATTGTGTTAAAGCCTTTTTGCGCTTCACTTAAATTTGAATTGCTTGCTTTATCAGCAATGACTTCTGACGTAACTTTACTTTGTGATTGCAATTGTTTCAGTTCCCCTTGGGACAAATTCAAGTTCGCTGCGACGAGTTGTGTTTGAATTGTTGATAAAGAAGCTTTTAATTTTTGTTTTTGTTGTTCTGAAACTGTATCTTTACTTAAAATTTTTCCAGAAAGTTTATTATCATCTGTCATTTTGATAATGTATGCTTTATCTAATTTTTCGTTTTGAACTTGCGTTTTAGCTTGCTTCTCTGAAACTTTTTTAAATGTAGCCCCCTCGTCCAGTTGATCACCTTGACTTTTTATTACTTTATAAATTTCATTGTCAGATGAAACAACACCGACTTTATCAGGACCATCATCAAACAAATCAATAATCTTATTCATATTAGATGCTAAGAGCATTAAGACAATAACCAATCCAGTAAAAATCATAAATGATTTCGTCTTGACTTTGTTCTTGTACGTCAGTGAAAATGTTGCTAAAAATTTATCCATTAACGTCACCTACTTTGTCTATAAATATTTCATTTAGTGAAGGTTCTACTACCTGGAATCGTTTCACAAAGCCATATTGTTTCACTATGTCATAAATTTGTTCTGCGACGGATTCTGTCTCTATCATTGCTTTAATCTCTCTCTTATTTCTGTCTACCTCTAGGACGCCATCTACTTTATCAATTTCTGGCATTTCGTGATCTGTTTCAATGACTACACGTTTGTTGCCATGATTCGTTTTCACTTCATCAATTGGACCCGATACAACAAGCTCTCCCTTATTTAAAATACATACGTTATCGCATAGTTCCTCAACATGTTCCATTCTATGAGAGCTATATATAATTGTCGTACCTGCATTGTTTAAGTCTTGAACCGCCGACTTTAGCAATTCAACATTCACTGGATCCAAACCACTAAATGGTTCATCAAGAATAAGCAACTCAGGATCATGTAGCATACTTGCTAGTAATTGAATTTTCTGTTGATTCCCTTTAGAAAGTGATTCGATTTTCTTTTCTCTATTTTCTGTAATATCAAATCGTTTTAACCAGTAATCAATTGCTTTTGTAATATCTTTAGATGCCATGCCTTTTAATGTAGCTAAATAACGTAATTCGTCTTCTACTTTCATCTTAGGATGTAAGCCACGTTCTTCTGGTAAATAACCAATACGATTATATAACGAGCGATCGATTACTTTATCATTATATGTGATGCTTCCCTTTGTAATGGGTGTCAATCCTAATATCATTCTAAATGTGGTTGTTTTCCCAGCGCCATTTCTTCCTAAAAATCCTAGCATCTTTCCTTTTTCTAAGGAAAGTGACATATCGTTTACAGCAGTAAAATTTTTATACTTTTTTGTTACATGGTCAATTATTAATGACATACCATTTCGCCACCCTTCTTATATAAATCCTCTACTCTGATGATACCATTTGTCTTTTGAAATATACATTTTTAAATAAATCACACATATTTATATTAATAAGACTGTATTTCTCAATAATCCAATATCACAATGATCTTAACTTTACATTATAATATGTAAGCACTATCATAAAGATAAATGAAGTCTCTAGGCTTATTCCACAAACTGATTAGGGGGCAATGCAATCATGACATATAGTATCGGCATCGACTATGGTACCGCTTCAGGGCGCGTATTTTTAGTAGATACAACAAATGGTGAAATTATTTCTACATATATAAAAGAATATCCACATGGCACCATTTCAGAATCATTAAATGGTACCGAATTACCGCACAATTATTTTTTACAACATGCAGCAGACTACACTTCTATATTGGAGGAAGGCGTTCATTACGTCTTAAAAGATAGTCAAGTTGATCCTAAGTCCATCATTGGCATTGGTATAGATTTCACCAGTTGTACCATCGTGTTCTTAGATGATGACTTCAAACCTTTACATTTACATCCAGATTTAGAAGATCAACCGCATGCTTATGTGAAACTGTGGAAGCATCATGGCGCTCAAGATGAAGCAACCTACATGAAACAAGTAAGTGATAAGGTAAACCCATCCTGGTTAAATTTTTATGGTCATAACGTAAACAGTGAATGGATGATTCCTAAAATATTAGAAGTTAAAAACAAAGCACCAGAAGTTTTAGAACGTAGTGCCTATATCATGGAAGCTGGAGATTATTTAGTCAGTTTATTAACTGATAAAAATATTCGCTCTAATTGTGGCATTGGATTTAAAGGCTTTTATAACGAAACAGATGGCTTCAATTATTCCTTTTTTGAAGCTATCGATCAGGAATTACCAGAAATTGTTAAAACAAAATGCGAAGCACCCGTAGTCAATATCGGTGAAAGCGCTGGTAGTTTGAGCCCATATTATCAAAATCTATGGGGCCTTACAGAACAAGTACAAATTTCTCCGTATATCATTGATGCGCACTCCGGTGTACTCGGTGTCGGCGCAATTGAACAAGGTGAATTCACGCCTGTTATCGGTACAAGTACATGCCATCTGATGCTCGATCCAAAACAAGAACCCATACCTGCAATTACTGGTTCAGTTAAAGATGCTATCATTCCAGGTCTTTATGCATATGAAGCTGGACAAGCTGCTGTTGGTGATTTATTTAATTATTCTGCCAGCCTCGCACCAAAATCTTATGTAGACCAAGCTGAAAAACAAGGCCTTTCTATCCTTGGATACTTAGAGAAACTGGCTGCTGATATATCAATAGATAAACAGCATGTAACCGTACTCGATTGGCATAATGGTAACCGTAGTATCTTAAGTGATAGTAAGCTAACAGGTAGTATCTTTGGTTTAACACTGCAAACACCATTTGAAATGATACACAAAGCTTATTTAGAGTCTACAGCGTTCGGAACAAAAATGATTATGCAACAATTTGAAAACAACCACATTCCCGTAGAAACAGTATATGCTGCCGGTGGTATTCCTATAAAAAGTGAACTTTTAGTTGATATTTATGCTAATGTGCTAAATAAAGAAGTGGTCGTTATTGATTCAAGTAACGCTACAGCGCTTGGTGCAGCTATGTTGGGTGCAAATGTTGGTGGCGCTTATCCAACCTTAAAAGAAACTGTCAAACATATGAAGCAACCTGTTTATTATCGTAAACAACCAGAAGCTAAAAAAGTTAAACAGTATGCGCTTTTATTTGATCGTTATAAAGCCTTGCATGATTTGCTTGGTAAAGAATATCCACAATTATCTTATATTAATTAAATTATAAAGAGGGCTGTTTCAATTATATGAAACAACCCTCTTTATAATTTATGGCATTTAATATTTAAAATTATCGTCTTTTTTAGTAGCGTTCTCATCACTAGTGTTAACTTCTTCACTGAAAGCATTCTCTTCACTATTCACGTGTTTCACATTTGTGTCTTCGTGTATAGGTGCGTCTTGATTTGCATATGTGTTAGTAGATGATTTAATATGATTGCCATATTTATGACTAGCACCATATTTATTCGTTTTTCTTTCACTATCAAGACAACAAATCACTAGCATGTAGATGCCAAGTGCTATATAGACAAGGAAAATAATAGCAAAAAATATGATATATACTGGATTATTATATTCAGGATCTTGAATATTCACTACAAATAGCACCGGATAACTTATAACAATAACACCTAGATATATTAATGGCATGAGCATGGTTCTTCCCGTATCATGAAATCTTCTGATTAAAAGTGCCCATCCTGGAATTAATGTTGCCAAACTGTATATTAATGCGTAACAAATCGATAAGAATAATAATATAACTCCTATAGCAACCAATTCTTCAGAACTTGATGCTGCGCCTGATACAGTCATTATTAAACCGATGATATACAAAATCAATGCTGGCATCATAAAGATGATGTTCCATAATGCCATGAACCAGTACTCGCTACGACGTGAACGGCCTTTGAAATTAACATAGTTTTTCCAAAATAATTTGAGTGCCTGACCAAATCCAATGCTTCGTTCCATACTTTCCCCTCATTTCATATTCATTTTGTTTTCAATAAGTTTTGTCATATACTAGACTTTAACCAAAAGCATATGCTAATTCCTATTAATCTTATAATAATTAGTGTAACAAATAATCATGTACATAGTAACACAATTTTACAAATATTTTAAAAACATTTAAAAAAATTTAATTTCATATTATTAAAAGTGGAGGGCATCTAATGGATTTTTTACAACGCGATACCGTAACAATTGCTAAAGACTTACTCGGCGTAAGAATCATCTACCACGATGAACTACAAACCTTTACAGGTTATATTGTAGAAACAGAGGCATATATAGGAACAAAAGATCGTGCTGCCCATGGTTAAGTTGAATCATTGTATAAACAAGGCGGCACTATTTATGCCCATGTCATGCATACACATCTACTCATTAATTTCGTTACCCAATTGGAAGGCCAACCTGAAGGGGTATTAATTAGGGCAATAGAACCCGAAGAAGGTATAGAGTTAATGGCTATTAATCGAGGAAAGAACGGTTTCGAACTGACTAATGGCCCAGGTAAATGGACTAAGGCGTTTAACATACCTAGACATTTAGACGGATCCAAATTGAATGAAGGTCGGCTAAAAATTGATACAAAAAATCGTAAGTATCCTAAAGAAATTGAAGCAAGTGGCCGTATTGGCATACCTAACAAAGGGGAATGGACACACAAGCCATTAAGATTCACTGTAAAAGGAAACCCATATATTTCACGAATGAAGAAATCAGACATGCGACAACCAGAATATACTTGGCGCATATAAAAAAATAAAGGACATTCAGAATACGTTTTTAAAACGCATATTGAATGTCCTTTACTTATATAGTTCTTTTCCAAAACATAAAGTAAGTGTCTAATGAGAGACAGATATATTTATGCTATTTTTGCTTTTTATCTCGATCCAATAGTCCAAATTGAATTGTAATGATTGTACAAATTACAAAAATCACAGGATAAAATGAATATTTTAAAACTTCTAAGTAAGATACATCACCGTATTGTTCTACCATTAACATCCCTGAGTCATGTGGTAATACCATTAATGCACAACACGCGAAAATATCTAGTAAACTTGCCATACGTTTTGGTGGTACTTTATACTCGTCACCGATTTCTTTTGCAATTGGCGCAGAAATAATAATAGCCAATGTATTGTGTGATAAAGCTGCTGAAAGCACCCCAGACATTAAACTGATAACATACTCAGCACTCTTGCGCCCTTTTGCTTTTGCCTTCATAGCTGTAATAATCCAATCTATACCACCGTAGTAACGAATTAATGCCACAAGACCTGATACTAAGAAAGCAACGAGGAAAATAGTGAACATACTTTCCATACCATCACCTATTGCTTTTGTAAATTGAAATACGCCCATTTGACCTTGCACCATGCCAAGTACGCCAGCCATAACGATACCAATAATTAATACAAGTATTACATCAAGACCAGCAATCGCTGCTATCAAGACGAAAATATAAGGCAAAATATTGATAAAATTAAAACTTAAATCTCCTTCTACTTTACCTGTTCCTCCTACAACAGCATAAAAAATAGCTGTAATAATAGCTGCCGGTAAAGCAATTAAGACATTCATCTTAAATTTATCTTTCATTTTCGCACCGACACCATTTGTTGCTGCGATCGTCGTATCAGATATAATAGATAAATTATCTCCAAAATATGCACCTGCGATCACCGCTGCACCCGCCGCTGCAACACTTAAATCTGCAGCTTGTGCGACTGCAACACCAACAGGAATGAATGCTGCCTGTGCACCAGTTGAAGTCCCTAATGTTAAGGCCGCAAAACCACTCATGATAAATATGCCGGGGATGAGTAAACTTGGTGGAATAACAGACAGACCCATATTAACCATCGCAGCCTTGCCACCCATTTCTGAAGTCACAGTAGAAAATGCACCCGCGAGTAGTAAGATTAATCCTAAATTTACTATGCCTGAATTACCAGCATGTTCAGTAAAAATTTGTACTTTTTTTGTGAATGCTGTTTTCCTATCATAGCAAGTCCACGCAATCACAATACCTATCATGATTGCCACATGTCTCGGTAACTGATCGAACGCATCCTCTTTACCCATTATCGTGAAAGTAATCCCTACGCCAATATATAAAATTAAGAATATCAGCAACGGCAATAAGGCTAACGCCCCATATTGTTTTTCACTTCGTAACGACTGTTCCATATATATACTCCTTATAACCTAGTATTTTCATACGATATATAGTAAATCAAAAAAGGAACAATGTCATTGAATTGACATTATCCCTTTAAAATAAGCATATTATTTATTTAATTAACGCATCACCCGTATCTGTCTTAATCATGATCACATGATGGCCGTTACCGACTTTTTTATTTTCAAATTGTTTGTCTTCAATATTTAAATTACCAGTATCACTACTATACTCAATTTGACTGTTTTTAGGTTTATCCTTACCATATATTAACTCTACATTACCAGTATCTGTTTTAATTTGCATAGGTTTATCCGCTGGTGTATCTTTCATTAAAATATCACCGGTATCCGTTTTGAAATCACCGTGTTGAAATTGCGTTTTGTTCAGTTTAATGTCTGATGTATCACCAGACGCAACCAATTGATTGAACTTACTATCATTGATGGTCAAATCCATTACATCTGTATTCAACTGTGCTTTATCCGCATTGATATCATTTAAAGTTGTACTACCATCATCTGAATGTACCTTTAAATTTTCTAAATCTCGAGGAACATATATAGTCATATCATTATATCGCATGTCTAAAAACGAAATATCCACATTTGATTGTCCTTTGTGGTCACTTACCGTTAAGTTGCCATTTTTAACTTTTGCATGAATCTTGATTTTTTCATTAGAACCTTTTGATAATACCTTAAACGTTTTACCTTCTTTTATTTTCACATTACTATGTTTTAAATCTAAATCTAATCCTTTAATACTTTTATTATTATAAGTTTCATTAAAATTCGTTGTAATTTGATTTGCTTTTTTATGTTCAATTTTAAATTGTTGAACTGCACCTACTGCACAAATCACTGTTATGACTAAACCAATAACAAATATCCATATCAATGATTTTTTCATCTCGTAGCACTTCCTTTCACTACATGGATATTCCATTTTAGATATTTAACACAAAGTACATAAAATCCTTTTGTAATAAGATAAGTAATGACGAATAGTATGAGTCCTAAACCAAACATCGTGCCTGTCACAAAAACGTCTAATAAGACAACTGCTTCAAACCCTTCTATAGCACCTTTAATTATAATACCTATCGGTGAGAGTATGAGAGATATCGTCGTAATGATTAATGAAATAACCACACTTAATAATATGATAAAAGGAATCGTTATGACGAAAAAGTTTAATATACTTAAACCCATAACAGCTAATGTAGCATGACCCACATCCCCTAATTTATTACTTTTTTCAGCCTTGACTATCGCAGCATTTGCATTTAATTCTTTCGCTAATTGTCTCGGATTGCCTAATTCATCAGCGATTTGTTCTTCGGTTTTTCCTTCTTGTAATCCACTATAAAAATGCGTGTCATATTCATTAATAATATCCTGTCGTTCTGTATCATCTAAATTTTTCAGTAGTTTACGCTAAAAATATAACACACTACTGTACATTGCAAGGTACTGATCAATGTTTTTTCTCCATTACTATATAGGTTGTTTAAATTGGCAACTATTGTTTTATTATAGGTCAAACTATCATTCTAGTTTTAAAGAATGTATAATGATGCTTGTATATTTTTGTAAACGTTTACTTAATATGAAATCATATTTAAATAATTACATAAAGTTAATGAAATAAAGGGGGTCTATTAATGCTAGAGTTAGATGCAATTACCACTTTAGCACTTGCAAGTATTTTATACTTACTTGGTGTATACATCGTCAATCATGTAAATATTTTGAAAAGATTATGTATACCAGCGCCGGTAATCGGAGGACTATTATTTGCAATTGTTGTCGCAATTTTGAAGTCAGCAAGTTTGTTAACAATCAAATTAGATTCAGAATTTATACAGAATTTCTTTATGCTCGCATTTTTCACAACGATTGGCTTAGGCGCTTCGCTTAAACTACTAAAATTGGGTGGTAAAATACTTATATTTTACTTTATCTTCTGTGGCATATTAGCAATTTGTCAGAATTTAATAAGTGTTTCGTTAGCAAAAGTACTCAATATTTCGCCATTACTTGGCTTAACTGCGGGTTCTATGTCAATGGAAGGCGGTCATGGCAATGCAGCTGCATATGGACAAACGTTACAAGGCATAGGTGTCGATTCAGCATTAACGGCAGCATTAGCCGCAGCAACACTGGGTCTTGTCGCAGGTGGGTTAATTGGTGGCCCTGTAGTGAAATTTTTAATTAATAAATATAACTTAAAGCCTGAACAAGCAGAAGAAACTACGCAAGATTATTCTGAAAGTGATAGAAACGAATACTTACACAATCGAATGGCGCCTACTACCGTATTTTTACTACAATTTACAATTGTAGCTATTTGTATGGCCATTGGATCCTATTTAGGAAACACATTTACCGATTTAACAGGTATCAATATCCCTATTTATGTTGGTGCAATGTTTGTCGCTGTCATAATCAGAAATATCTCAGAATACAATAATCTAAAAATAATTGATATGAAAATCGTTGATTGTATCAGTGATGTATCACTTAGCCTATTCTTATCCATTGCTTTAATGAGTATTCAACTTACTGAAATATATCAATTAGCAATACCGTTAATCATCATCGTACTAGTTCAAGTTTTATTTATTATTCTGTTCTCGGTCATCGTATTATTCCGTGGCTTAGGCAAGAATTACGATGCTGCAGTTATGGTAGGCGGTTTTATTGGTCATGGTTTAGGTGCAACTCCAAATGCTATGGCAAACTTAGATGTTATCACTAAAAAATATGGCGCATCTCCTAAAGCATATCTCGTAGTACCAATTGTCGGTGCATTCTTAATTGACCTACTTGGTGTACCAATAGTGACTATATTTATCAATGCCTTTAAATAGATAACTTACAAATAAATTTTAGTAGCACTTATTAAGCTTTTTTGAAATATTTTTAGAAATGACAATTATTTTGTATTGAGCGCTTTTATTATTTGCTTTATTTAATACAATAAATACCAATCATGTTTATTTTATATACTATTACATTGATAGTGATTTATGCCGAAATTGTGAGTATAGTACTTGTTGAAGATTATATGCTAAGACAGTATCCGTGAAAATTATGGGTAAAAAAACTGCCAACAAAATCAAAGATTTTGTCGACAGTTTGTAGCAAGTAATTTAAGTGTTTGTATAAGTACTTGTCATTTATACTCCAATCTCTTATCACACATTTAAGCAAGCCGAGCATTTTTGCCGTGGCTTGCTTAATTTCGTTTTATTCTATTATTTTGAACTTTTCAAATTATCTGATGTCTAAACCTCTTTGTTCAATCCATGACTGTAATTTAGGACTAAATACCATTTGCGTTTGTTTTAAATCTTTTATTGTTTTGACATCAAGCATGGTCATAATCTTCTTCATATGATCTGTAAATTGTTCAGTATAATTAAGTGTTTCAGTAATACCATAGTTTTCAACTTGATTTAAAAATGGGCGTGACATCCCGACTGCGCTTGCACCCAATGCCAAACATTTAACTGCATCTAAAGGTGTTCTTACACCACCACTGGCTAAAATATCCATATCTTGTTGATATGAAGCACTTTCTAACAGTGATTCAACTGTTGTTTGTCCCCATAATCCTAAATAATCCATATCTTTGTATGTGCGTCTTTCATTCTCAATATCCACGAAATTTGTGCCACCTCTACCGCTAACATCGACGTAGCGTACACCGATTTCATTGAGGCTCTTAATAGTTTCCTTACTCATACCAAATCCTACTTCTTTTACAATCACTGGCACGTCTACGCGTGAGACGATTTGTGCTAAGTTTTCCATCCAAGTAGAAAACGTTCTATTACCTTCTGGCATTACAAGTTCTTGTGGAGCGTTCACATGAACCTGCAGTGCTTGAGCATCGAGTAATTTTACAGATTCAACCGCTTTATCTACAGGGACATCTGCACCAACATTACTGAAAATAATACCATTCGGATTCGTATCTCTGACAATACTGAAAGATGATGCCATTTTACTATTTCTTAATGCAGCATGTGTAGAACCAACTGCCATAGCGATACCAGTTTCACGTGCTATTACAGCCAATTTTTCATTGATTTGCTTCGTCCATTCACTACCACCAGTCATAGCATTGATATATAAAGGTTGATCTAGTGTGAAGTCTTTTAACTGACTTGTTAAATCAATATCATCGACATCGACACTAGGAATTGAATGATGTACAAATCGTATTTCGTCAAAATCAGAAATCGTGGCATCTCCTTGTGCCATCGCAATTTCTACATGTTCATTTTTTCTTTGTTCTCTTTTATTATCGCTCATCTTTTGCTCCTACTTTCAATCATTTTATAATGCTTTGATATATTAAATAATGTCTTAAATTACATACTAAAACCATTTTTCTTTTTTAAAATAATAAATACATCCTGCACTGATCGCCAACATAATACCTAATACAATATAGTAACCATAATGCCACTTTAACTCAGGCATATTGATAAAGTTCATGCCATATATACCTGTAATTAACGTTAATGGTAAGAATATCACAGATACTAGGGTCAGTATTTGCATCACACTATTCATTTTAAATGAGGTATAGGACGAATAATTATCTCTTATTTCAGTTGTCACTTCTTGTGCAGTTTTTAAAATACTTTGTTGTTTAATAATATGATCCTCTATATGTTGAATATACATATGATTTTTACTATCTACAAGTAATAGCTTACTTTCTTTAATATTATCTATTAATTCGTTCATAGGGTATATAATGCGTTTCAATTTAATAATGTCACCACGAATTTTAAATACATCTTCCATGATACCTTTAATGGATTGACTGTTTAAATTTTGGTCTTCGA
>OMJG01000899.1_pt1 | contig 19601 bp, 19 predicted proteins | sample 1646431 | NCBI WGS metagenome assembly OMJG01 (sample SAMN03771674, study PRJEB25209) | food metagenome | isolation source: Cotija cheese | place: Mexico:Jalisco,Michoacan | collected 2011-12-12
GCTCAACAATTAGCAAGTAAATCAAAAGATTTACAAAGCGGGACAATGCAATTAGTTTCTGGATTGTCACAATTACAAGCGAATGGTTCAACTTTAACTTCAGGTTCAAATCAATTGGCAGGGGGTGCTCAACAAATTTCCTCTGTTTCACAACAATTGGCAAATGGAGGTTCAAGTTTAACAAGTGGTTTGGGAACGCTAAATACAGGGGCTAATAACTTGTCAACAGCGTTAACCAAAGCAGATGATACTCTCTCAGCAACTAATAATTCTAATGAAAATGCTAAAAAAGTAGCTGCACCGTTGAAACTTAAACATACTGACCATGACAATGTACCAGAAAATGGTGCAGGAATGACACCATACATGATTAATGTTGCTCTCTTTATTGGTGCCCTTGCGACAAATGTTGTGATTGGAATTGGTTTCTCAGGTGAAAAATGGAAATCTGGTCGCGAATTTATGTTGGCGAAAATTGGTACAAATGGTTTGGTAGCACTTTTACAAGGAATCATCGTCTGGGGAGCAGTTGCTCTTCTTGGATTGAGACCAAATCATTTGTGGGAAATGTTGTTGTCAGTACTTTTAATCAGCTTCGCTTACATGGCAATCAATACTTTCTTCTTAACGGCTCTAGGTAAGATTGGTGAATTCCTTATGATTGTTGTCTTAGTTCTACAACTGGCGACGAGTGCAGGAACTTACCCCTTACAACTTGCGCCTAAAATATATCAAGTCATCAGTCCTTGGTTACCAATGACTTATGGTTTAAAAATGTTACGCGAAACCATTGGTTTGAATGGAGCAATTTTACCAGAAGCAATCCTATTTGTGGTTATTATCGCTCTCTTTACTTTCATGTTGAGTTTCTTCAAGAAATTCTCACGTTTTGCATAAAATAAATTACTGACAGAAAAAATTTATTCATAAAATTTTCTGTCAGTAATTTTTTATCTAGAAATTTTAAAATAAATTTGGTAAAATAAAGCTGTAAAAAGAATTTGACAATTTGGATTTGTCCTAGAAAGCACATTCGTTCAACTTTTAAAGTTTTGCTTTTTATGACAGCCTAAGGAGATAAAATGGCAGATAAATACACAGAAGAGCAAGTGAATGAAATCAAGGACAAAATTCTCTCTGCCCTTGAAAACGTCATTGACCCAGAGCTTGGGATTGATATTATCAACCTCGGATTAGTTTATGAAATTAGCTTTGAAGATAACGGATTTACAGAAATTAAAATGACATTGACAACAATGGGTTGCCCTTTGGCGGACCTTTTGACTGAACAAATTCATGATGCTTTGAAAGAAGTGCCAGAAGTTGGTGAAATCAAGGTGAACTTGGTTTGGTATCCAGCATGGACAGTTGATAAAATGAGTCGTTATGCCCGTATTGCTTTGGGAATTCGATAAATATAATAAAAAACTCCTTAGTCAGCATTGACTAGGGAGTTTTTTATTTATTAACGAAATTCATTATTCAATTATAAGCTTTTTGTCTGTATATTTTAATCTTTGGTATTTTATTTTAAAAAATAATATTTTTGTCTTAGTTCTAATTTCTAAAAAACTTAGTCATAACAAGAGGTTTAATCCAATAAAAAAATATTTAATTTAGGTAATGCATTTGTTATTTGACTAAAAGTATAGGTCGTGTTATAATTTTTTTGCTTAGGAAATATTTTGAAAATTTAATTTAAGCAATTTTGGTTAGAGATTTTCTAACCATCGGTAGGTGAGGCTACCACAGGGATACGGGTTGCTGCCGCAGAGTCGTGGAGACACGATGAGAGGGCCAACAGTTCACGTCGAAAAAAGAAGGCGTGAAATAGTGCAACAACATCGCCCTGCGGAGCTAAAGCTTGAACGATACTGGGTACTTTAGTTCACTTGATAGTGTATCTTTTTGAAATCATACCTTGTCTACGTTCAACCGGCGTAGGCAATTTTTTTATAAAAAAGGAGGTGGTGAAAATGGAAGCACAGAATAACAGTGGCTCAGACCCTGGGAGCTGTAGGAAGAAAGATAGCTTAAAAGTGGAAATGCATTTTTATCACTTCAATCTAATCTAGTTCTCTGAGTTGGAGCTGTACAATCAAAATCTACTATAAATCAGAAATTGAGGTACAAGCCGATGACAAAAATATTAATTCATACAACAATAAAAAATAAAAAAATAAGAAAGAAAAAGTTATTCATTGATTTGCAACTAGAAATACTCTTGGCGTTCATTTGGAAAATTAACGAAGAGGGATTCATTTATGGATAAAAAAATTACAAAAAATAGTTTTTTAGATTTATCTATTTTGATTCCTTATTTGATTCTTTCAGCTGTTGGCTTACTCATGGTGTTTTCAGCAACTGTCCCCTATCAAATTAACCGAGGACTATCTCCTTATCGATTGGCAATTTCTCAAGGAGTTTTTATAATTATAAGTTTTGTGGCTTTAATTATTATTTATCGAGTAAAATTAAGAATTATAAAAAATGAAAAGATTTTAAAAATAATTTTTCTAATTATTATCTTGCTGATGATTTATTCAAGGGTGGGTCCTAATACATCAGCGAATGGAGCGCATGGATGGATTCCCTTACCAGGGATTGGAACTATTCAGCCGGTTGAATTTGCAAAACTTTTTACAGTTTGGTTTCTTGCTTCTATCTTTTCTAACAGACAAGAAGAGATTGAGAAAAATGATATTCAAGCAATTTTTAAGGGTAACAATCTCATAAAAAAAGTTGTAGGGGGATGGCGATTTCCGATTATCTTACTAATGATAGTGGAACTCAGTATGCCTAATTTAGGAAATACAGCAATTATTGGGCTCTTAGCCTTGATAATGATTGGTGCAAGTGGAATTTCTTGGCGATGGTTTTCAGGTTATGGGAAGATGTTGCTTACGATTAGTCTTAGTTTTTTGCTCTTTCTTTTTATCAGTGGAGGCGATTTGATTCCAGGATCTTATATTAATGCTCGATTTAAAGCATTTGTTAATCCTTTTACTGACTTGGCTTCTTCGGGTCATCAACTTGCTAATTCATATTATGCGATTGTAGATGGTGGCTGGTTTGGAAGAGGGCTGGGGAATTCGATTGAAAAACAAGGATTTTTGCCTGAAGCTCATACAGATTTTATATTTTCAGTAATAGTAGAAGAATTGGGAATCATTGGTGGAATTATAATCCTAGCTGTCATTTTTTTCATGATTACCCGAATGCTTTTGGTGGGGATGCGGGCAAAAGATCCATTTAATTCAATGATTTCAATTGGTTGTTCATCTTTTTTGTTGATACAAGTTTTTGTCAATTTAGGTGGAGCAATTGGTTTGGTTCCAGAAACAGGTGTCACCTTTCCCTTTTTATCACAAGGTGGATCATCATTTTTAATTTCAACTTTGGCAGTAGGACTGGTTTTGAATAGCTCGGCTGACGAAAAATTAAAGAGTTTAAGTAAGTTATAATTTTTAATAAAAGAAAGAAGTATTCTTGATATGAAAAGAAAAGAAATTAGACAAAAGAAAAAAATAAAAAGGTCTAAAAAAGTATATTTTGTTCGTTTTATGTCCCTTTTTGTTATTTTAGTCGTGGCAGTTAGTGCGGTTATCTATGTTCAAGCAGAGAAAACATTAACGAAAACTCATGTAAATACAAAAATAAAAAGTTCTAGTATATCTGCAAAAAAACCACTAACTATTTTGCTTATGGGAGTGGATACTGGTGATAATAGTCGGGGTGGTGCAGATTCATGGAATGGAAATTCAGATTCTCAAATTATTTTAACATTGAATCCTCGGACAAAAACAACCACTATTATTTCAGTGGAACGAGATACGATGACGAATATTGAAGATGCATCTGGAAAAATTCAATCTACTCAAAAAATGAATGCTGCTTATCCTTTAGGATTTAATAATGGTGGGTTATCATCTGCTGTTACTTATGCCATGAAAACGATTGGTAATCAAGTAGGGCTGAATCTTAATAATTTTATGATTGTTAATATGGACGGTTTAGTAAATCTTGTGAATGACGTTGGAGGAGTAGAAGTTGTCAATGATACTAATGGCTCAGATGTCTATCAAGGGACTGATTCAGGTAAAATAACTTTGCCTGGTTCAGATAAAACTGTAGATAGTGGAGCGATTTATATCTCAAATACAGAACCTGAATATAAAGCTTATGTTCCTTATCTTTCAGGAAATCCTAAGCAGCTCATCAACGGAGAACAAGCTTTAGTTTTTGCCCGAGATAGAGATACGTTAGCTAATGGGAATTATGGACGCGCCGCTCATCAACGAGAAGTTATGACTGAATTAATGAACAAGATGCTTAGTCTTAATAGTGTTTTTAAATATCAATCATTTTTAAATGATATTTCATCAGATTTTAAAACGAACATTTCGATAAATCTTGCTAATTTGACCGCACTTATGGCTTATAAAGATTGTCTTAACAAGGTAGTTTCTATTCAATATCAAGGGGTAAGTCAAATGGTGGATGGTGGAAGTTATGAATTCATACCAGAAAATGTGGATTTGGCTATTCAAAATATAATGAGACAAGCAAATGATGAGTCTGTCAATGATAAGCTTGATCAAAGTGTCATTACTTATGAAAACTATTTTGGAAGTGAAACTGACCAATATTATATGCCTTCTGCGACGGTAACTATCAAAGGTGAAAAAAGTGAAACTTATGGAGTGGATACTAAAGGGAGTCTGGTAAAAATAAATAAGGAGAATGCTCAAGACTATGTTTCAAGTCAAGGAGGAGCTTTAGTCGCTAATTAAAATAGAGAAAATAAAATAAAATAATGTTAACCAGTTGACATTGTTTTATTTATAGGATATACTTAACTGGTTAACTAAATTAATAAATGAAAGGATAATATTTTGGCGAAGAAATCAAAAATTGCTAAATTTAAAAAGCAACAAAAATTAGTTGCTCAATATCAAGAGCTTAGACAGGAACTTAAGAAAGAAAAAAATTATGAAGTTCTCCGAAAACTCCCTAAAGATTCTCATCCCAATCGAATGAAAATGCGAGATCGAATTGACGGAAGACCCAGAGCCTACATGCGAAAATTTGGTATGTCACGAGTTAATTTTAGAAAATTGGCGCATGAAGGTAAGATTCCAGGGGTTAAGAAGTCAAGCTGGTAGAAATCTTTTTGAAAAATTTTATGGGATATGATAAAAATATTTTTATTATGTAATTTAAAGAATACTTCATCTTAATGAATGGAGTATTTTTTCTCTATTTTTCTTAAGTAAAATTTAAGTCTTAAGTCCGAGAAAAAGTAAGCTTTTTTTTGGTACAATAGATTTATGAATAAAAAATTGAAAGCAATCTTTATTATAGAAATTTTTATTGTATTAGGATTGATTTTTCATGTGATTAGTACACCGCGTATGTGGGTAGTTCTAGCTTTAGCTATTCTCTTTACTATCTTGGCGACTCGTTCGCGTGCGCGTGTATTACGTATCATCAGTTTCATTTTTTGGGCAATATCGGTAATGATTCTCTTCACAGTTGGATGGTTCTGGTTAGCAATTATCTTCCCTACGATTGCTTGCATCGTTTTTTGGAAAAATAATCCACGAGAAGGAGGAGTAAGAAATTTTTCTTACGAAGATATTTCTCAAGATGAATCTGAGTCAATCATGAATGAAAATCAAAATGATATCATTGATCTTGATGATGTTACTTTTAAACCTTCTGGAAATAGTCTTTCTATTAAAAAAATGACAGGTAATACAAAAATTATTGTTCCTGAGGACGTAGGAGTTTCGCTTGATTTAACAACAAATGCTGGGCTTGTAAAGATTTTCAATGAGGCAGCACAAATTAATGCGGGAAATGTTCGTTATTTTAGTGAAAATTTAGATCAGGCGGAAAAACGAATTAAAATCAATATCCGTGTTGATTCAGGAAATATTGAGGTGATTAGAGGATGAAAAAATCACTTTTCACAACCTTTTTAGCAGTTTTTAGTATCATCCTTATTATGTACCTTCTACTATTTATAATGATGAATAGTGGTCAACCTTTAGGGGGACTAAATACCGCTAATATTATTAGGGAACTTCGAGATAATTTCTATGGTTTATGGATATTTATATCAGTTGCAGGATTACTTGCGCTGATTTTTACCCTTTTTAATCATATTGAAAATATGGCTATTCAACAAAAATTTCAAGATGATATTAAACTTTTAGAAGAAAATCAACAACCTGAATCTCCTGAATTACAAGCTGTTCATGATAAAATTATGAATATGTCAGCTGAACTCCAAGAATTATCTAAGCAAAAATCTGCTGACAAAGCTGAAATTATTGAATTAGAGCGTAAAAGAATTTCACGTGAACTTCATGATTCTGTCAGTCAAGAACTTTTTGCAGCGACAATGATTTTATCTTCTGTTGCTGGTTCGACACAAAATTTGACTAAAGAACAAATCGAAACACAGACACAATTGGTTTTAAAAGTGCTCCATTCTGCACAAAATGAAATGCGAGCACTCTTACTACATCTTAGACCAGTAGAATTAGATGGTAAGAGTTTAGCAGAAGGGCTGTCAGCACTGACAGACGAGCTCCAAGCGAAAATTTCAGCAAATATTACAGTTAAATTGGCTGACATTGAAGCGACGAGTAATGTTGAGGACAATTTATTTCGAATGGCTCAAGAGATTTTATCGAATACTTTGCGTCATTCGCAAGCCGAGCACATTGAAGTTTCTTTAAGAGAATCACTTGGAAACATTTTTTTGAAAATTGCTGATGATGGAGTTGGTTTTGATGTTTCTACTAGTGATAAGACGGCCAGTTACGGTTTAGCCAATATCAAAGAACGTGCTTTATTAATCGGCGGAGATGCCAAAGTAATCTCGGCACCAGGTGCGGGGACAACTGTTGAAATCATTATCCCTAAAGCGAAGCCGAGCCTTTAAAAATGATGCGTATTTAGAAAGAACAAAATGGAAAAAATTAAACTTTTAATTGTTGATGACCACCAGATGGTGCGACTAGGTTTATCAAGTTTCATGAATATTCAACCCGATATCGAAGTGGTTGGTGAAGCTGCCGATGGCGAGTCAGGATTTTTAAAAACTGAAATGCTTGACCCTGATGTTATTCTCATGGATTTAGTGATGGATCGACTTGATGGAATTGGAGCAACTCAAAAGATTTTAGCTAAAAATCCAGAACGAAAAATTTTAATTCTAACGAGTTTTATTGATGACGAAAAAGTTTTTCCGGCTTTAGCTGCTGGAGCTAAAGGTTATATTCTTAAAACATCACAAGCCGCTGATATTGCATCTGCAATCAGAAAAGTTGCCAATGGAGAAGATGTCCTTTCCGATGCTGTCAAGGAAAAGATTGCTCAACAAAAACATCGAAAACATGAATTATATGATGATTTATCAAAAAGAGAATTAGAAGTATTAAAAGTACTTGCGACGGGACTTTCTAATCAAGAAATTGCTGATGAACTTTTTATCAGTTTAAAAACAGTCAAAACTCATGTTTCTAATATTTTTAATAAGCTTGAAGTGTCAGACCGAACTCAAGCAACAATTTATGCCATTCAACATCACTTAGTTTAAACCTGAGGAAAAACAAGTTAGAAATATGATATAATTAAGTTTGTACAAATAAAATTAAAGTGAAAAAAAGATGGAAAAAATATTAGAAAAAGCCCCAAAAATAAAAATCATTTTTTTTGATATTGATGATACTTTGAGGGTCAAAGATTCAGCTTTCATGCCTGAATCAATTACTGAAGTTTTTTATAAACTTCGTGAAAAAGGAATTATGACAGGAATTGCAACGGGAAGAAATCTTTTCGGAGTTGTTCCAGAAGTTAGGGCATTAAAACCAGATTTCTATGTAGCAATCAATGGTGCCTATGTTGAAAATGCACAAACAGGAGAAGTATTATATAAAAATACTTTTTCTAAGGAATTAATTGAAGAAATTATCACTTGGCTGAAAAATGAACAAAGTGGATATTCTTTTGTAGCTGCGGATAGTTTGAAAATTTCAAAATGGGATAAAATTGCTAGTGATGCAATTGGTCCAGTTTATTCTGAATTGGAAGAAAATCCCAATTATTATAAAACAAATGAAATTTATCAAATGTTGACAATTTCTGACCATGATGACCAATTAGAATTACCAGAAATTTTATCCGATAAAATTCGTTTGGTTCGTTGGCATCCAAACAGTTCAGATATTGTTCCAATGGAAGGTTCTAAAGCAATCGGCTGTCAAAAAGTTTTACAAGAACTTGGTCTGAAAGCTGAGAACATGATGAACTTTGGTGATGGACTTAATGACCGTGAACTCTTTGATTTTGCCGGTCTGTCAGTAGCTATGAAGATTTCACATCCTGAAATTTTAGAAAAAGCAGATTACATTACTGATTCTGTTGAAAATGATGGAATTCTAAAAGCCTTACAAGCCTTAAAAATTATTGATTAAAGCTATCAGTAAAAACTGTCAGTAAAAATTACTGACAGAAATTTATTAACTTATAAAAAGAAAGGAAGGTATTTTTAGAAATAAAAATACTAACTAAAAAATATGACTTACCCACAACTTGAACTTGAAAACTACAAAGGTACTACAGCAATTATCAATACAAATCATGGAAAAATGACTGTAAAATTATTTGATAATCTTGCTCCAAAAACCGTAAAAAACTTTATTGAACTTAGCAAAGAGGGGTATTATGATGGAGTAATTTTCCACCGTATCATCAAAGATTTCATGGTTCAAGGAGGAGACCCAACAGGAACTGGGATGGGTGGTTCTTCAATCTACGGAGAAAAATTTGAAGATGAGTTCTCAATGGACCTCTTTAATCTTCGGGGAGCTTTGTCAATGGCCAATGCTGGACCTAATACAAACGGAAGTCAATTTTTCATTGTTCAAAATAAAAACTTGCCTTATCCTAAAGATTCACTTATCCAAGGAGGGTGGCCTGAAGAAGTAGCTGAAACATATACTGGCGGCGGAACTCCTCATCTTGATGGCCGTCACACTGTCTTTGGTCAATTGGTTGATGAAGAAAGCTATAAAGTTCTCGATGAAATTGCAGCTGTTCGTGTAGGTGCGCAAGATAAACCAGTCGATGATGTCGTTATTGAATCAGTTGAGATTATCGAGCCATAATATGGAGAAGAAAAGTCCTAAAATCGGTGATATTGTTGAGGTTGAAATTATTGGAATGCAAGATTATGGTGCATTTGTAAAATTTTACCTGGATAATTCATCAAATAAAGAAAAAATTGAACAAAAAGGATTGATTCATATTTCTGAAATTCAATCTGGTTATGTCAAAAGTATTCATGATATTGCTAAAATTGGCCAAAAAGTGATGGCACAAATTATTGATATTGACGAATATAATGGCAAAATTAGCCTGTCAATTCGCAGTCTGGAAAAAAATCCGCAAGTTCACCATATTTACCGAAAAAAACATTTTACTGATTCTCGGGATAAAATTGGCTTTAAAACCCTTGCTAATTATTTGCCAGGTTGGATTGAAGAAAATGAAGCCTACCTTAAAGCCAAAAAAAATGCCCAAAGTGAGGATTTTCTTTGAATGATAACGTATTAAGATATATCAAACGAGTTTTTAATTTAATTACTATTCTTGGCTTTGTTGCGACAATTGTTGGTGGCATTTATTTATGGCGCCTTGGCGCATTTCAAAATCAAGCGGTCTTACAACAATTGATTGTGGCACATCGTTTTTTAGGACCATTAATCTTCCTTTGTATGCAAATTTTGCAAGTCATTGTTCCAATCATACCAGGTGGGATTACAATGGCAGCAGGGGTCATGATTTTTGGACCAGTTTGGGGTTTTGTTTATAATTACTTTGGAATTGTTGCGGGCTCTTTTTTACTTTTTCACTTTGGTAAAAAATATGGTTCTTCATTAGCCAAAACTTTTGTCAAAGAAAAAACATATAATAAATACATGGCTTGGTTGGATAAGGGGCAAAAACGCTTTAATATTGTTTTCGCGCTCCTCATTTTATCTCCTATTGCCCCAGATGATGCCCTTGTTTTAATAGCAAGTCAAACAAAAATGAGTTGGAAATTCTTCACTTGGAGTATCTTATTATGTAAACCATTGCCAATTCTCCTCTATTCTTATCTTTTGATTTTTGGAGGAGACCTTCTTGGGCACATTTTATAAAATGCTGAAAGTGCTTTCAGTGTTTTTTTATTGGAATTTTTGAGAAAGAATGCCCAAATCATCCAAAAAAATTGTATAATAGAATGGATTTATGATATTAAACAGAAGTCACCTCAATAATAAAATTGTTTTTGTAAATTTGAAGCAAACGTTAGAACTAAGTGATAGCAAATTGCCCAAATGAATTGCCAAAACAAGATTAAACTGACTGGAGCTAGTTTTGAAAAACAAGAAAGCAAATAGATTTACATTTGATTCACGAATTGATTATGGGCTAATTTTACCAGCCTTTATGTTAATATTGATTGGTCTTTACGCACTTTATGTTGCAGTAAGTCATGACCACCCCACGCAAGCAACGAATCTAGTTGTTCAACAAGGAACTTGGGTTATTGTCGGACTCTTTGTTGCTTTAATTGTCATGCATATGGATTCAAGGTTTTTATGGAATTTAACACCATTTTTTTACCTATTAGGTCTTATATTAATGGTTCTACCGATCTTTTTCTACGATAAAGCAACCTATGCTTCAACAGGTGCAAAAAACTGGCTCGCTTTTGGAGGACGAAATCTTTTTCAACCGTCCGAGTTTATGAAACTTTCCTATATTTTATTTTCGGCTAGGATTGTGGTTACCTTCCAAAATAATCTAAAAAAACGAGTACTCAAAGATGATTTCCGCTTAATCGGACTTCTGATACTTGAAACAATTCCAGTTGCCATTTTATCAGTCTTTCAAAAAGACTTCGGAACTTTCTTGGTCTTTGCAGCTATCTTTGCTGGAATTATTTTAGTTGCTGGTATTTCTTGGAAAATACTTGCGCCAGCTTTTCTTTTCGTAGCAGCAGTAGCTGTAGGAATTGTTGCTCTAGTTGCTTCACCAGAAGGACAAAAATTTCTTGAAAGTACCAGTTTTGCTCAGTATCAGGTCAATCGTTTTATCGCATGGTTACATCCTTTTGAATATTCTCAGACTTTCAGTCTTCAACAAGCACGCTCATTGATTTCAGTTGGTGTTGGTGGTCTTTGGGGTAAAGGAATTGGTGTAGCTAATGTCAATGTTCCCGTTCGAGAATCAGATATGATTTTCACTGTCATTGCTGAAGATTTCGGATTTGTTGGATCAGCCTTTTTGATTTTCCTTTACTTTATGCTGATTTATCGAATGATTCGAGTAACTTTCAAATCAAATAATCAGTTTTATACCTATATTTCAACGGGTATTATTATGATGATTCTCTTCCATGTCTTTGAAAATATTGGAGCAGCGATTGGTGTTGTTCCTTTAACAGGTATTCCCTTACCCTTCATTTCTCAAGGGGGATCGGCCTTAATGGCAAATATCATCGGCTTAGGGCTCGTTTTATCAATGAAATATAATCAATTACCAGAATTTGTCAAGGAACAAAGACAAATTCCAGTTAAGGGTGATAGTCGAAAAAATCGTCGAAGAAATAGACATTAACAATTAATAAGAATACAAAAAGTAAAAGTTACTGACAGAAAATTCAGTAGCTTTTTTATTACGATAAAATATTTAAAAGTCTATATATACCAAGGAAGAAAACGCTTTAAATTTTTGTAAATTATTAGAAATAATGATAGAATAAACTCGTGAGAGAAATCTCAAATACTAAATTTAATTGATTGCCTGAAACGACAACCATCCTATATAGAGGAGGCGTTTTTATGCGCGCAGCACGTTTTTACGACCGCGGGGATATCCGCATTGATGAAATTAATGAACCAATAGTAAAAGCTGGCCAAGTTGGCATTGATGTGGCTTGGTGTGGAATTTGTGGAACAGATCTCCATGAATTTTTAGATGGCCCAATTTTTTGTCCGTCAGCAGAACATCCTAATCCAATTACTGGAGAAGTACCACCAGTCACTCTTGGACATGAAATGTCTGGGGTTGTAAATTTTATAGGTGAAGGAGTAAGCGGACTTAAAGTAGGTGACCATGTCGTTGTCGAACCTTATATCGTTCCCGAAGGGACTGATACAAGTGAAACTGGACATTATAACCTCTCAGAAGGCTCAAACTTTATTGGTTTGGGCGGAAATGGTGGAGGTTTGGCTGAAAAAATTTCTGTTGATGAACGTTGGGTTCACAAAATTCCTGATAACTTACCATTGGATGAAGCTGCTCTAATTGAGCCACTATCAGTCGGCTATCACGCTGTTGAACGAGCAAATTTAAGTGAAAAGAGTACGGTATTAGTTGTTGGTGCTGGACCAATTGGACTATTAACTGCTGCCGTTGCAAAAGCGCAAGGACATACTGTTATCATCAGTGAACCTAGTGGACTTCGTCGTAAAAAAGCACAAGAAGCACAAGTTGCTGATTATTTCTTCAATCCAATTGAAGATGACATTCAAGCTAAAGTTCATGAAATTAATGAAAAAGGAGTGGACGCAGCCTTTGAATGTACCTCTGTCCAACCGGGATTTGACGCTTGTCTAGATGCGATTCGTATGGGTGGAACAGTTGTCATTGTCGCAATTTGGGGCAAGCCTGCTAGTGTTGATATGGCAAAATTAGTAATCAAAGAAGCTAACCTTTTAGGAACGATTGCTTATAATAACACTCATCCAAAAACAATTGATTTAGTATCAACAGGTAAAATAAAATTGGACCAATTCATCACAGCTAAAATCGGTTTGGATGATTTGATTGATAAAGGATTCGATACGCTGATTCATCATAATGAAACAGCTGTTAAAATTTTAGTTTCACCAACTGGTAAAGGTCTATAAAATAAATAAATAAAGGAGAAATAAGATGTCTAAAATTGCAGCAGTTACTGGAGCAGGTCAAGGAATAGGTTTTGCAATCGCAAAACGTCTCTATAATGATGGTTTTAAAGTAGCTATTATTGATTACAACGAAGAAACAGCTCAAAAAGCAGCAAAAGAACTTGGAGAAAACTCATTTGCGATTAAAGCTGATGTTTCCGACCGTGAACAAGTTATTTCAGCTTTGAATGCTGTTGTCGACAAATTTGGTGATTTAAATGTTGTAGTTAATAATGCCGGAATTGCCCCAACAACACCAATTGAAACAATTACACCTGAACAATTTCATCAGGTCTATAATATTAATGTTGGTGGAGTTTTGTGGGGGACACAAACATCAACAGCACTTTTTAGAAAATTAGGTCATGGAGGTAAAATTATCAACGCAACCTCACAAGCTGGAGTTGTTGGAAATCCAAATCTAATGCTCTATTCTTCTTCAAAATTTGCTGTTCGTGGGATGACTCAAATTGCTGCTCGTGATTTAGCAGAAGAAGGAATCACAGTTAATGCTTATGCACCAGGGATTGTAAAAACACCAATGATGTTTGATATTGCGCATCAAGTTGGTAAAAATGCTGGTAAAGATGATGAATGGGGAATGCAAACTTTCGCAAAAGATATTGCCATGAAACGTTTATCTGAGCCTGAAGATGTGGCAAATGTTGTTTCATTCTTAGCTGGCCCTGATTCAAACTATATTACCGGTCAAACAATTATTGTTGATGGAGGAATGCAATTCCATTAATCTAAAAATGAACTGTCAAGTTTTTATCTTGACAGTTCATTTTATTTTGTGCTATAATTGTCTTAAATAAATGAACGAGGTAAGGTCTATTGAAAATCTAAGTTTTGAACTTTAAAAATATTCGTAAAAATCGAGTGTTTTTGTTGTCTTCATAACTTAGAGAGAATAGACTTTTATTATGTTTACAGATTGGGCAATTTGTCAGAATTTGTATCTTTTAAAGCTCTTTTCACCTAAGTTGTGAAAAGAGTTTTTTAATTTAAGGAGAAAATAATGAATCAAAAACAAAAAGAAATGCAAGCTAAACTAGAACAAATTAAGAAGAATAAACCGCAATTTGCTGGGAAAAATACTAATGGGATGACAGCAGTAAAAGCAACCAAGCAAAATCAACACGGAGCAAAAATTAATGCTCCAAGAAAAGCGGGAATTTGAGATTTATGAACATTCAGAGGAACTCACTCTGAGTTTTCTACTCAAATTAGATTTCTTAATTCTCACAAATGAGAGGAGAATTAAATGTCAAATATTGAATTTAAAGACTTAACCTTTGGCTACGGGGATAATCTGATTTTCAATCATGCCCAAATAAATATTGATGACCGTTGGAAATTAGGATTAGTAGGGCGAAATGGCCGTGGAAAATCAACCCTTTTAAACTTACTACAAGGTAAAATAACTACTGACAGCTCGATAACTACTGACAAAAACTTTGTTTACTTCCCCCAATTACTGACAGAAGAAGATTTTAATGATAAAGATAAATCTAAAAAACAAAATACTGCTGATAAATATTCTGTAGAAAGTCTGTCAGTAAAAATTACTGACAGAAATTCACAATTAACTTATTATGTGCTAAATGAATTAGCCGAATTTGAACAATGGAAATTAGAACGTGAATTATCTTTATTGAAAGTTGATTTAGAAATTCTTTGGCGTCCTTTTGGAAGTTTATCAGGTGGGGAACAAACCAAGTGTCTCTTGGCAATTTTATTTTTAGATGAGGACAATTTTCCACTAATTGATGAACCAACAAATCAATTGGATCTGGAAAGTAGAAAAATAGTTGCTGACTATCTTCAAAAGAAATCAGGATTTATCGTTGTATCACATGACCGAAATTTTCTTGACGAAGTCTGTGACCACACCTTGGCAATTGAACGTCAGCAAATAGTTCTCTATCAGGGAAATTTCTCAACCTATGAACGAGAGAAACAGTTGCGTGATGACTTTGAACTTGCTGAAGACGAAAAATTACGTAAAGATATTTCAAGGCTGAAAAAGACTTCGTTAGAAAAAAGAGATTGGTCTAATCAACGAGAAAATGTTGCCGGAGCAACCTTTGTGGATAAAAAAGTTGCCAAAAAACAGAATCAACGAGCAAAATCAATTGAAAAACGAATGGGACAGGAAGTTGAGAATAAAGAGAAATTACTCAAAAATATCGAAAAAACTGAACCTCTTATCATGAATTTTCAACCTTCACATCATAAAAGACTGATTCAGTTTGAAAATTTTTCTCTTGGATTTACCGAAAAATTACTTTTCCAGCCGATTGATTTTTCTTTGAAAGTGGGAGAGATTGCAGCAATTGTCGGACCAAATGGTCAAGGGAAATCAAGTATTATTAAATATTTATCGGGTGATTTTTCTGGTGAGCATAGTGGATTTGTTCAATTTCCTCAGGGAATAAGGCTATCATTTGTCCGTCAGATTTATGATAATCGTGGTTATCTGAAAGACTTTGCTACCGAATATCAATTAAATTATGAATTATTTTTAGCTAATCTCAGAAAACTGGGGATGGAGCGCAAGCAATTTAGCCAAAAGATAGAAACGATGAGTCAAGGACAACAAAAAAAGGTTGAATTAGCTCGTAGTTTATCACAAGAAGCAGAGCTTTATCTCTGGGATGAGCCGCTTAATTATCTTGATGTTTTTAATCGTGAACAAATAATTCAACTTCTAGAAACTTATCATCAAACAATGCTTCTGGTCGAACATGATCAAGCTTTTGTTGAAAAAATTTCTAATCAAATTATTAACCTAAAAGATACATAAATTTAAAAAATAAAAGTAGAGTGATTTTACTCTACTTTTTTAGAATACTTTTATATAATAGAAAATATGAATAAAGCAAAGCGCACAATTTTGTTTTTATTTAAAAAAATGGATACTTTAGATACACAACCACCATTGACAAAAAATCTTAATCTTAAATTGTTTGAAACCCTGATAAATTAGGAATAGTAATAGGAGAAGAACAGTTTATCATTTAATAGTTATAAGCTAATTTTTACTACCATTTCTTTGATTAATATCATCTATTTTTATATAGAGACTTTTAAATAAACATTGACATTATTTATGCGTTATAAATAAAATTTATCAACACTAAGGAATTTGACTATAACGATAAAAGAAGTTTATAGTAATAAAGTAATAACATTAATTATAATTTTTATGGAGGTTGTACGATGCGTGCACATGAAATTTTAAACAATCCTTTTTTAAATAAAGGAACAGCTTTTACTATGAAAGAACGTCAAGAATTGGGGTTGATTGGTCTTCTTCCACCAACTGTTCAAACAATTGAGGAACAAGCTGAACAAACTTACGAACAATATTTGACAAAACCATCTGATTTAGAAAAACGTCATTTCTTGATGGAAATTTTTAATACAAACCGTACTTTGTTTTACTACTTATTCAACAAACATATTGTAGAATTTAATCCAGTTGTTTATGATCCAACAATTGCTGATACAATTGAAAACTACAGTCATTTGTTCGTAGATCCACAATATGCTGCTTATCTTGATATTAACCACCCTGAAAACATTACTGAAACATTGAAAAATGCAGCAGGTGACAGAGAAATTCGTCTTATTGTTGTAACTGATGCTGAAGGAATCCTTGGTATCGGAGACTGGGGAACTCAAGGTGTTGATATCTCAGTTGGTAAATTAATGATTTATACAGCCGCAGCAGGTATTGATCCAGCGTCTGTACTTCCAGTTGTTATTGATGCAGGAACAAATAGAAAAGAACTTTTAGAAGATCATTTGTATCTTGGAAATCATCAAGAACGTATTTACGGTGATCAATACTACAGTTTCGTCGATCAATTTGTAGAAACTGCAGAATCAATTTTCCCTAAATTGTACCTTCACTGGGAAGATTTCGGACGTTCAAATGCTGCAACAATTTTAAATAACTACAAAACAAAAATCCCAACATTTAATGATGACATTCAAGGAACTGGTATTGTTGTTTTAGGTGGTATTTTCGGATCACTTGACATTACAGGTGAAAAATTAACTGATCAAGTATATCTTTGCTATGGTGGTGGTTCAGCCGGTGCAGGGATTGCTGGTCGTGTTCATGCTGAAATGGTTAGTGAAGGTCTTTCTGAAGAAGAAGCTTACAAACATTTCTTCATGATTGATCAACAAGGTTTACTTTTTGATGATATGGAAGACCTTACACCAGCTCAAAAACCATTTGCTAAAAAACGTGCTGATTATAAAGATGCTGGAGATATGACTGACCTTCTTAACGTTGTTAAGACAGTAAAACCAACTATTTTAGTAGGAACTTCAACTAATCCAGGTGCCTTTACAAAAGAAGTTGTTGAAGCAATGTGTGCTAATACAGAACGCCCAGTAATCTTCCCTATCTCAAATCCAACTAAAAAAATGGAAGCTACAGCTGAACAAGTTATTGAGTGGTCTGATGGAAAAGCTTTTGTCGCTACTGGTGTTCCTTCAGGAACAATCAGCTACAAAGGTGTTGATTATCAAATTGGTCAAGCAAATAACTCACTTATCTACCCAGGTTTGGGCTTAGGAATGTTGGCATCTGAAGCAAAACTTTTGACAGATGAAATGATCGGTGCAGCTGCACATTCATTGAGCGGTTTAGTAGATCCAGGTAAACCAGGTGCTCCTGTTCTTCCTCCATTTGAATTTGTTGCTGATGTATCAATTAAAGTTGCAGAAGCAGTTGCTAAGAAAGCTCAAGAACAAGGTCTTACTGAATCTAAAGAAACTGATATGGCTAAAGCAGTTCGTGATCTTAAATGGTATCCAGAGTACTAAGGGGAATATCTTAAATGAAAAAACTTAAAGAAACGAAAATATCGGGAATTAGTCTTCCCTTATATGCCTTTTTCGTAGCTGTCATCATAGTTGTAACACTATTAGGAAAACTTCCACTTGATATGGTAGGGTTAACTCTCCTACTTGTAACATTAGGCCACCTATTATACTTCATAGGAGAAAAACTCCCTATTATGAATTCATACTTAGGTGGGGGATCTGTTTTCACTTTAATTGGTGCTACTCTATTATCTTTCTTCCACATTGTTCCTTCAAATGTTATTGGAGCAGTTTCCAATTTTATGGGTGGAAAATTTGGATTTCTTGATTTTTATATAGCTGCACTTATCTGTGGATCTATTTTAGGAATGAACAGAAATCTTTTGGTTAAAGCTTCCAAGAAATTTATTCCGATTGCTTTAATCACTATGGTTATTGGTTTCTTCTCAGTAGGTCTTGTAGGAATGCTTATTGGTAATGGATTTGCTGATTCTGTAATGTATGTTTCTATGCCAATGATGTCAGGTGGTATGGGAGCCGGAATTACTCCACTCTCTCAAATCTATGCAGCCGGATTGGCTCATGGAAACCAAGCAGCTATCTTCTCTCAACTTGCTCCAGCAGTTACTTTTGGTAATATTCTTGCGATTATTGGTGCCTTATCTATCGCTAAAGTATTCAACAAATCTAAATATAATGGACATGGGACTCTTGTTGCAGCAACTAAAGAAGAGTTGGCTAAACCTAAAATAAAATTAGATGCTCAACAAATCGGAACAGGAATGCTCTTTGCCTTTGCTCTTTTGATGGCTGGTGACATCTTGAACAAATTCTTCCCTAATATTCATCAATATGCATTTATGATTATTATTGTATTTATCTTGAAAGCAACAAATACTGTTCCTAAAGATTTAGAAGAATCTGTTGTAATGTTTAACCAAGTGATTATGACAAACCTTACTCATGCTGTTTTGGCAGGTATTGGTCTTGCTTTGATTGACTTGAATACTCTTGCTTCAGCATTTACATGGCAATTTGTTGTACTTTGCTTGACAAGTGTTGTTGTAATGGGACTTGCTAGCTGGTTCTTGGCTCGCCTCTTTGGACTTTATCCAGTCGAAACTGCCATTGGTGCAGGGATGATCAATAATTCTATGGGTGGAACAGGTAACATTGCTGTCTTGTCTGCATCAGATAGAATGGAAATGATTGCTTTTGCACAGATGGCTAATAGACTCTGTGGTGCAATTGTCCTTATCTTCGGTGGAATTCTTATCCGATTCTTTTATTAAAATAACCAAAAAAACATTTTATATAAAATGTTTTTTTTTGCAAAATTAACTGATTAAGGAAATAAAATAGTTGGGACTATATCGCCTATCGCATGAAGTAGTTCAAGTAAATATAAAATTTTGGAGCCATATTGATAGTAAAATAATGTAAAGATTTAACAAATTTTCTGCAAATCTTTAAGATACACACTCCTTGTTTGATAAAATATTAAGCTATTCTTTTAACTCCATTATGTCTTAAACTCACTAATAATCGAGAACGTAATTTATAAAAACATAATGATGATTGAACCCTAATGAACCCTCTTGATGTATGGTATAATATAAAAATGAATGTAAAAAAACAAATTTTTAAAGGCACGCTCTATGCAGTTGTTGCCGGTTGTATGTGGGGAATTTCTGGCATTTTTGGTCAGCTTTTTTTCCGTGATTATCATGGTAGCCC
>OMJG01000900.1_pt1 | contig 19598 bp, 13 predicted proteins | sample 1646431 | NCBI WGS metagenome assembly OMJG01 (sample SAMN03771674, study PRJEB25209) | food metagenome | isolation source: Cotija cheese | place: Mexico:Jalisco,Michoacan | collected 2011-12-12
CGGCAAGACCTGTGAAGAAGGCCGCCAGCGCGTATGCCAGCGATTTGTATGCACTCGTGCGCACCCCCAGCGCCTGCGAGGCCTCCTGATCGGAACCCACGGCCTCGAACACCCTGCCGAGATGCGAGGAACGAATGCGCATCACCACCACCAGCGCGAACAGGAGAATCACGATATCCAACAGATACTGCATCTGCTGGGTAAACAGCACCTGCCCGAAAATCGTGGGGAAAGGGATGCCCTGTATACCCAGAGATCCCTTGGTCAGCGGCTCCCACAATCTGATGATTGCCACCATCACCGCACCGACGCCGATGGTCGCGATGGCGACATAATGCCCCGACAGCTTCCACACAGGGAATGTCAGGATGCTTGCGGCAATCGCCGCGACGATACCCGCCGCCGGCAGCGCAATCAGGAAGGGCCAGTGCAGCTGCGTGGTCAGAATCGCCGAGGCGTATGCACCGGCCGCCAGAGGGCCCGCCATACCAAGAATCGTCTGCCCTGCAGAACCGGATATCAGGGTGAGACCGACGGCGGCAATGGCGTAGATGGCTATCTGCGTGCCGACGCCGGCAAGATAGTCGGAGAAGAAGAACGGTGTCGCCAGCAAAACGACCGCCAAACCGGCATTCGCCCACCAGGGAAGAGCAATGGGCCGGCCCCCGCCCAGGAAGGTGCCGGTAAGCGGTTCGGATTTCACGTCGTTCTTCGGACCGAGCAAGCCTTGCGGCTTCACAATCAGAATCAGCAGCAACGCGCCGAAGGTGATCAGGTCATGAGCTCCGTCACCCAGCCAGGATATGCCCAGCGATTCGACCACGCCAAGCACCAAGCCACCCACCACTGCGCCCGGTATGGAACCCAATCCGCCTATCGTGGCGGCGACGAAAGCGGTCATGCCGATCGTCCCGCCGTTCATCGGATTGATGTTGGCGTTGAACAGGCCGACGAAAATACCCGATATGCCGGCTAGCACGGAACCGATGACGAAGGATATGTTGCGAATGGACTTCACCGGAATGCCCATCTGCCTGGCGGCTTCAGGGTCCTGCGAAGTGGCGCGGATGGCCTGTCCGGTCTTGCCGTATTTCAGGAAGGCCCAGAGACCGAGCATCAACACGACGGTAAGCGCCACCATCACCACGTCCGAAGTGCCGAAACGCACTCCGAAGAGCTGAAGGTTATAGGTCGGCAACAGTTTGGGGAACGGTCTGGTCTGCGGACCGAAAATAATCTGCAGACCATTGTCGAGAATCTGCCCGATACCGATGGTCGCGAGCAACGCCGCAATGGGCTTGCGCCCTTCCAAAGGCGCGATAACCGCGGTGTTCATCAGCAGACCGAGCAGGCCCGTGACGACGATAACCACCAGAATCGTCGGCAGAATGCCCCACCCCAAGGAAGAGCCCAGCCACCAGGCGACCATAATACCGACCGCAACGATGGAACCCTGGGCGAAGTTGGCGACATTCGTCACGCCGAATATCAGCGACATGCCCACGGCCACCAACGCATAGGCGCTGCCGTGTATCAGACCTGAAAACAATGTATCAATCATATGCCGAACTTTCCTTGATATCACTTCGATGCTGAATATGCACCCCGCAACACATCCATAACGAAACACCTGCTGCCAGCCGCCAACGGACGGCGACCGCGTGCGGTCACCGTCCGTGGTCCACCCAGCAGCCCCTGCCGGTGACGGATTCACTTGAACACCGCTGAATACGCGCTTGCAGCGATTCTTTTTCAATCGGTACGCGATTAACTCCGCCTACGACGTTTACAATCACAGTTTCGCGTGGACCTCGCTGAGTAATCGCTTTCAGCGATTCTTGCCGTCGCCAGGGCGACGGCCTTCGCGCCCTTGGCGGGCGCTCACCTCGCCTATGACGTTTACAATCACGTTTTCGCGTGGACCTCGCTGATTAATCGCTTTCAGCGATTCTTCGCAGCCTTTGCAGCTGCTCACTTCGCCTACGCACAGCCCACTGGGCTGTGCGCTTAACGGCTCAGCCTAGCGGGCGCTCACCTCGTCTATGCGAAGCACACCGTGCTTCGCATAGACTCATGTGCTCAGTCTTCGTATTGGACGAATTTGCCGTCTTCTACGGTCAGGAGAATCGGATCGATATTATCCGCCCGGCGGTTGCTTTGGTTGAATTTGAAGGTACCGCCGTTACCCTGATACAGGGGGAAATCCGTCACGGTCTGCAGAGCTTTCTGGATTCCTGCACGGGTCGGCTCGGTCTTGTTCGCAGCGTAGGCCAGATCGATAATCGCCTGATATGCGGTCACTTCGAAATTGCCGGGGTTATTGCCGTATTTTGCGTTGAAATCCTTGACGAACTGCTTGGCCTTGTCGTCCTTGGTGCCGGTGGCGGAGAAGCTGCCGGTGATGATGGTGCCGTTGGCGTTGTCACCCGCAAGGTCGAGGAATTCCTTGGTTTCCTGGCCACCGAAGTACTGTCCGGTGAAACCGAGCTTGTCGCGGAGCGTATTGAGCACCAGGGCTCCGTCCGGTCCGTAGCCGATGTCCACGACGGCGTCCGGTTGGGCGTCACGCGCAGGTATCAGAATCGGCGAAAGATCGGTGGAATCGGCGAGATACGAGGATTCGTACACGATTTCCGTGCCGTTCTTCTGAGCCTCCTCTTTGAAATACTGGTATGCCTGCTTGCCCCAATCGTTTTCGATGTACACCACCGAAATCTTCTTGGCCTTCTTGGCGACGATGTCTGCATTCGCTTTCTGATACTTGTCCTGACCGATCTGCGGCGTCCAGACATGGTCGCCCGTGTCCGTGAAGGTCGGGGCGGAATTGTTGAATCCATAGTGCACAAGACCCGCCTGTTGGAAAATCGGCGAAGCGGCCGCTGACGCAGGTGACGCGTAATCGCCCACAACGGCGATAATCGACTTGTCGGCGACCAGCTTCGGCGCGACAGCCGCATCCTGTTTCGCGTCTGACTGCGTATCGAAATACTTCAGCCCGAGCTTCTTGCCCTTGACCCCGCCGTCCGCGTTCACTTTCTCGATAGCGAGGTTGAAGCCCTGCTCGAACAGCTTGCCGTATTCGGCGTACTGGCCGGTCTTGGGGTAGATGACGCCGATGTTGACGGTATCTCCGCTGGCGGCGGAAGTCGATGACGAAGCATCACCGCCAAGCCCGCAGGCGGACGCCCCGACGATTGTCCCGGCGGCCACTACCAGCGCAGCGGCTGTTCGCAAGGGTTGTTTCCAATGATGAAAAATCTGCTTGTTCATGGTTCTCTCTCTTCGATAAACTCTTCGGTAAACTCTTCGGACCGCTGCGCTCCATGCCGCAACGATTCGCACTCGATAACGACGGGGTGCTAGCGAATCTCCGCAGACGCCAACACACGAGCGTCGCTGAGCGCCTGCAAGGAGGCATCGCTCGCCGGCGTGGGCACCGTACAGCTTGGAGCCAACAGGAAAGGAGTTCCTATCAGCGCGGCGATGGTCTTGTCCAGTTCCGCAGCCACGTCTTCCGGACTGCCGTCGACCGCGAAATCCTGAGCTCCGGCACCTACGACGGGAACTGCCTGATGCAGCTCATCGACGTCAGGATTGCCGTCGAGGAACGGGTCCCATTGCAACAGTTCCGTCTGCCCATCGTCGAACCACTGGGCATGCGAATGCGCCTGACATGTATGGAACAGCACCACGGCGTCCTTCGAGGCCTTGCGCAGCGCCTCGATGACGATGCGGTCATACGGTTCCGAAAATTCGCGGTACTGGTCACGGTCGAAATAATCCTCGCTCACAGTGCCGGTGATAGCGAAGAAGATGCCGTCAAGACCTGCGCCGCCCTCGGATTCCGGTTTCACCAGCTCGGTCACATATGCGGCCAAGGCATCAGCGATATTCGTCAGGGCTTGTTTGGCAGCCACCGGCTGGTCCAGTATCAGTTCTCGGACGGTCGTATCGGAATGTGCATAGGTATCGGATGGGTACAAGGGCAAATCCGCTATCTGCAGCAGGACCGACAGCGGCGAAAACACCGTCTGCAGCACCGCCCTGTCCTCAAGTCCGCGCCTTATCAGGGTCGCGGCTTCTATCGCCTCGCTGAACGAAGGATTCTTCAGAACGTCAATCTGTGTGACCTTCGCAATATCCGAAGGCTCGGCAATAGGCGAACTGACCTTCTTCGGCAGGACGAAGCCCTGGTAGTCCTCGGGGTCGAATGTAGCACCCCAGGCTTCGGCATAGTAGACCGCACGAGGATTGATTTTCACCCATTCCCAGTCCCAGCGCTTGACGAAATCAACATATGCCCTGGCGAATTCCGAGGCCCCATACTCGTGGCCGACGAGATGCTGCCAGCCGCCCACGAGATACGGTGTCGTCACATTGTCGTCCTTGCGGGCGATGTCATGGAATATCCGACGGCGATCTGCTGCCATGATTTTCCTTTCTACGAAGACGCGTGAAGCGTCGTATATGAAACGAATCGAACGGTGTCAGCGCGCAGCTTGGGGACATCGTGACGCCACGTGCGCAACCGGTAAGCATCAGGAAAGCGTATTTCGGGCCCTTGCGTCAACCTCGAATCGCCTATGGCGCTAGAGACGTTTGTTATAGCGCTTCATAAGACACTGCAATCCGGCGCATTTAGCGCCGAGTATCAATAATGCCTATAGCTCCGCTCTCGTGGCGCATGGTCGAAGTGCTGAATAATGAGTCGTACAGACCACAGTCGTGATGCCGCATGCCAACGAGCATCCCGGCATGATGAACGCCAATCCACAAAGGAGCCGCAGTACGGTGAGCGATCACAACAGCTTTGACACAGTACGCATTCACGGAGGGTATCGACCCGAGGAGCATCAATACGCCTCGAACGTGCCCATCTATCTGAGCGCGGCGTTCACCATGGGCAGCGCTCAACGCGGACGGGACATCGCCGAAGGACGCGAGCCCGGATACACATACTCGCGTGTAGCCAATCCGACGGTGTCCATTCTGGAACGCCGAATAGCCGAACTGGAAGGAGCCGTGTCCGCAGTGGCGGTCGCGTCAGGCATGGCGGCGATATCGAATGCGATTCTCACCGTGGCGGAGGGCGGCGGCAGAATCGTAGCCCACCACGACATCTACGGCGCCAGTCTGGATGAATTCATCAGCCTTGCGCCGAAGCTCGGCATCGAGTTCGACTTCGTGGACGACATCAACGATCCCGTCGCACTGCGCAAGGCCATCGGCCCTGACACCAAGGCCGTATACGTCGAAAGCGTCACCAACCCGCTGACCAAAGTCACCGACGTCGACCAGGTGGCGGCAATAGCGCACGAGGAAGGAGTCCGGCTTATAGTGGACAACACCTTCCCCACCCCCTATCTCTTCCGACCCATCGAGCACGGTGCCGACGTGGTGGTGTATTCCTCCACGAAAGCCATCAACGGTCATGGCAACGTCATCAGCGGTCTAATCGTCGACGCAGGGCGCTTCGATTGGTCGAGCAGTCGTTTCCCGCAGTTCTCCGAGCCGGAATTCACGCTCTACACCGAGCAGATCGGCCATTCGCGCAGTTTCGTCGAGGCCTTCGGGAACGAGGCCTTCCATCAGCGGCTGCGATGTAAGTGCCTCCGTCTGTTGGGCGCGGTTCTCGGCCCGCAGCAGGCGTATCTTGAACTGCTCGGGCTGGAGACCATCAGCGAGCGCCTGAGCAAGGAGGTCTCATCGGCGCAACGCATCGCGGCCTTCCTCGAAGGCCATGGTCATGTCACCAAAGTCAACTATTCCGGGCTTCCCGACAGTCAGCAGGCTGAATTGGTCGCACGACTCTACCCACGGGGCATCGGTTCGATACTCTCGTTCGAGCTGGAGGGTTCGGAGGAGCGCGTGAACCGTTTTATCGACGCGACCCGAGTGTTCAGTTACATTCCCAACGTAGGCGATGTCCGTTCCCTGATAGTCAACCCCGCCCGCACCACTCATCGGGAGATTCCCTTCGAATTCTGGGAGAAGAACGGGCTGAACGTCAATCTCATCCGTCTGTCCATCGGATTGGAAGACCCTGACGACCTGATTGCCGACCTGGAGCAGGCCTTCGAACAGGCCTACACCGACTAGGCCACAGATTAAGCCACACATTAGGCCACAGACGCTACCTGATCACTGGCGTACACATCCACACATCCACACGTACACATCCAGACAAGAACCAATGCATTTGCGAGAGATGGCGACAGCGCATCGCACGAACCATCCGCAGATGACACAGAAGGAGGCACACATGGCATCAACGCTCTATTTCATCGGTGGAGGCAACATGGTGACGGCCATCATCGAGGCCGTGCGAGACAAATCGGAAAGCTACCCTGTCGACGCACTGTACGTGCAGGAGATTTCCCAGGCACGCATCGAGGATTTGGCGCAACGCTTCGGTGTGCTGGCTGCGGACCCATCAAGCACACCGGATGCGGATATCGTCATCATCGGCATTCGCCCGCAGGACGACCTGAAAACTGTGCTCGAATCGGTGTCGCAACGTTTCAGCCCCGAACGGACCACGGTGATTTCGATTGTCGCCGGATACACCATCGAACAGCTCGAAGAGCACCTCGGCCACGACTTCCGCCTTGCACGCATCATTCCCAACACCCTCACCACGACCGGATACGGCTACAGCGGCGTTGCTCTCAATGACCAGGCCAGCGAGAACGACATCGACGCTTTCCTGCGGACCTTCGGCAAGCCCCTGTACGTCGAGGAACGACTTATCGACGTCATCACCGGGTTTTATCCACCGAATCTCGTGTACCACTTCATCGATGCCTATGTCGACGCGGGAGTACTCGCCGGTCTTCCCCGAGACATCGCCAAAGCGATAGCCCTCGATACCCTCATCGGCGGCACGGAATTCCTGAAGCAGAAGGACGTGCTGCCGCAGGTGCTGCTCAACATCAACAATTCACCCGGCGGCGTGGGAATCACCCAAGCGTATACGCTTAATAGCACGGGCTTCGCGGCATCGGTGCAGAGTGCGGTTCTTGCAGCCGTCAATCGCACCACCGCGTTGGGGAAAGAAGCCCGATAGTCATCGGAGGTGACCTATGAGCACTGTTATCGCAGGGCCAACAGATATCGACACGACGACGCTCGAAGAAACCGTCAAGGCAAGGCACTGGCTTCACCGTCATCCTGAAATGGCATTGCGTGAATTCGACACCACGCATTACCTCAAGGAACGATTGGCCTCATATGGCATCGAGAGCATTGATGCCACGCACCGTCACGACCAGGAACAATCATCCGCCGATGATGCAGGGAACTCTTCCGCACCTCTGACCACCGGAGTAATTGCCGATATCCACGGTTCGCTTGGCACCGGTCCGACGCTGGCGCTGAGAGCTGATATCGACGGGCTGCCAATCGTCGAAGATTCCGCCCACGCCTTTGCCTCCCTGAATCCCGGGATGATGCACGCATGCGGTCACGATCTTCATATGGCCTCGTTGCTTGGCGCCGCACGCGAACTGCAGGAGCATCGTGACCGATTCCGAGGAACCGTTCGGCTGCTTTTCCAGCCTGCGGAAGAGGCGGAGCTGGGCGCACAGAAGGTACTGGCGGCGGGCTGGCTCAGCGATGTCGACCTCATCGTGGGATATCACAATCATCCGGGACTGCCCGTGGGCACCGTGGGCATCAGCGCGAACCCCATCATGGGCGGAAACTATCGTTTCGATGTGACGATTCACGGTCGAGGCGCGCACGGCAGCAGACCTGAGGACTCCGCCGACCCCATCACCGCGTTCACTGCAATGTCCTCGGAGATTCAGACGATTGTCAGCCGCAACATCGCGCCACTCGAACCCGCCGTGGTCAGCATCACGCAGATTCGGGCAGGGCAGGCTTGGAACATCATCCCCTCCGTACTGGAATTCCAGGGCACGGCACGAGCGTTCAACCGTCAGACAGCGGAACTGATTCAGGAACGATTGACGAGAATCGTTCAAGGAGTGAGCGAGGCACATGGTGTGACATCGCACCTCGATTGGAGCGTCCGAGCCGTTCCCATAGAAAACGATCCCGACATCGCGGCCACGCTCAGGCGCGAAGCAGTGCACTATGCACAGAAGGTCATCGAACCGGTGCCAAGCCTGGGCTCAGATGATTTCGCCGACTTCCAGCATTCGGGCATACCCGGAGTGTTCAGCTTCATCGGTTCGAACGGCGACCCTGATGCTTCGGGCTGGCACACACCGAACTTCATAGCGAGGGACGCGGCGTTGCCCTACGCCATCGATTACTACACCCATGCCGCCTACGCTCTGCTGAACTAGCCCACGCCATCGCGCCAAAGCCTGCAGCCCACGGTATGTGCTCCGTTCGGCAACTGCCCGGTCTCTGCGATGTGCAGAGACCGGGCAGTGCGCATACTGCATCCGCAATAGCGCTTCGCGTTCACAGAAAGTTGAGTGACGATTCGCCGATGCCGAACGATTTGCCGGCAAGGCTCTCCCCCGCTCCGGTGAATTCCAGGGACGTGATGTGATTGGCCGGACCTGTCCGGAAGACCAGCTCACGGTCGCACAAATGTACGATGGCTCCGTCATGCTCGATGCTCTCCGCATCGCTTCCGGTAATCAAGGACCACACCTCCGCGGTCGCCAGCACATCGGGAACCTCGAAAATCACTCGTTTGACACGCAGATTTCCCGCCGGATGGTCGACGATCAGCCCTTGTTGCACCAGTTGTTCCTCACGTGTCTGGTCGGTTCCGGGCCATTCCAGGAAGAATGGGTACGGCAGCCCATTGATGGTGTCGTTCACGAAGAAAATCGACCAGCGTATCTCATGACCCGATTCGTCGAGGCGTCTGCCGTCAACCACGTCACCCACAGGGATACCCGCCTTTTTCAGGCGTTGATGGGTGCTCTCGATGTCATGCGTGCGAATGGCGATGGTGTTGATGCGTTCCACGCCCTCCTGGTAATCATGGGTCGCGTCGTAGACGGCGGAAGCGTTCTTTCTGGGGAAGGACCATGCCGTTTGCCTGTCCCCGACGGAAATCAGCTCGATGTAGTTCAGACCGAAATAGCCGAGAGCGTTTTGAGTACCCCAGACCTTATGGCTGCCGCCCCGTACGAAGTCGATTCCCAAATCGGCGAATCGTCGAATCTGACTGTCTATGTCCAGAACGTTGATCATCGTATGGTCCCAAGCAAGATTCTCGCTCATGATGTGTTCCCTTTCGCTATCGATGTGTGATTGTTTTCAGATGCACAACCCTAAGAATGCAAACCCCTATGAATTAGAAGCCGGTGCTCCCAGCTGCTCGGATCGCTCACTCGCGGCGGCAACCGCGGCGATGAGAGTCCCTCTGAAAGCCCCTTTCTCCAGAATCGAACAAGCCTCAATCGTCGTTCCCGCAGGAGAGGCGACCATGTCTTTCAACAGTGCAGGATGCATCGCCGTATCAATCAGCATCTTCGCCGAACCGAGACAACTCTGCATCGCGAGACGCAACGCAACTTCACGTGACAGCCCTTGCTTCACGCCTCCATCCGCCAAAGCCTCGACGAACATGGCCACATAAGCCGGAGCACCACCGGACAATCCGCACACCGCATCCAATTGCGCTTCAGGAAGCCGCTCGACAATGCCTAAGGATGTGTACAAGGATACAGCCCAATCAAGCTCTTCGGCAGTAAAATCCGTATCCGAAGCCAATGCGAATACTCCTTCACGCACCAAGGCCGGAGTATTGGGCAGTACGCGCAGCAATCTGATGTCACCCGAAGCCATGCTCCTGAATCGGGTCGAATCGACCCCGGCCACAATCGACATCACGGCCTTGTCCTCAATGGACGTGCCGCTTTGCCGTAAAGCCTCTGCAATCTGCTGGGGTTTTACGGCGAACAGGACCATCGCACTACACGCACAGACCTCGGCATCATCCGACAGGACTGCCACTCCCGACGCACCTGCCCGTTGTCTGGCACGAGCATCGATGTCGTATACGGCGACCTCGCCGGCTTGCAGCACTCCACCGTCGAGCGCACCCGCCAAGATAGCCAGACCCATGTTGCCTGCACCGATGATTCCAAGACGATATGGCAGACCGGTCGTCATTGCTGTTCTCCTCGCGTTCGAGCCCTGTCCATCCCCACACCACGACAATCACCGAGAAAGCGGAATCGAGGGGGGGGTGGTCGGTACTACCAGCAACAGTATGTGTCATGGCGCGGCGACACTACCACGACGTTCTAGAGAACTTCTATGAGAGGGTATCGCCCGAATTGATAATGCCTGCCGAGAACATGCCGGAAATGCATAAGTGCACCGCCGATACACGTACCGTGGCATAAGATGCCACGTACCCGTACCGATGATGCACTTACCCTTGTCGAAGGCGGAATCAGGCGAGAAGCTGCTGGACCGACTCCCGAATCTTGTCGGTCGTGTCATCGACCGCTGAACCAGCATTCTGCACTGTTTTCGCGAGTACCTTCTGAGCCTGCCTCTGCTTACGATCCAGCGTTCCACACAGATCCGATGAGCACTGGCCCGAGGCGCAACGGTATTTGAAGAAGAAGTATCCCGCGATTGCGGCGATCACGGCAATCGCCAACCACAGCTTGCCGTGTGAACACTTGCGGTCCTTCCCTTCATCATCCCAGCCATAGGAGTCCTGCGACTCCTGAAACTCGCCGCCGTCTTCGGCCCGGGTCTCATCGGACTGCACGTCATCGTCGTTGTAATCATGTTCGTTTACCATATGCTCATCCCCCTTTCGCACCATCGTAGCCCACCAGGCGACTACACACTCTCGGAGAAATCTCCCGCCACAAACGAAGCGATGCTGTAGCCATCGTCACCGACCAGCCGACAAGCGTGCGAAGCATCGACGCTCAATGAGGAGCAAGCGGACTCAGAAATCCGAACCGTACTCGCCCAGCATGACCGCCACCGCGGCGGTGCGGTCATTGACGCCGAGCTTGGAGAAAATCCTACTGAAATATGTCTTCACCGTGGCCTCGCTCAGATACAGTTGCGACGCTATCTGACGATTGGTATGCCCCGCGGCCGCCAACTCCAACACCGCCCTCTCCTGTTCCGAAAGCTGAGGCCGCTGCCGCTGTGGATGAAGATGATCGGCCATCGCCTGTGCTGCGCGTGGAGCCATTACCGTTCTTCCGGCAACCGTGTTCCGGATGGACTCGGCCAAGAACTCAGGCTCCACGTCCTTGAGCAGATAACCATGCGCACCCGCCTCGATGGCCGTCAGAATATCGCCGTCCGTGTCATAGGTGGTGAGGATAAGTATCTTGAGATTCGGTTGAATATGCAGGGCCTTGCGCGTGACCTCGGGGCCGTTCATATCAGGCATCCTCAGATCGAGCAGCAGCAGGTCAGGCGCGGTTTGCCTGACCAGTTCAAGAGCCTGTCGGCCTCCCGAAGCCTCGGCTACGATTGCCATATCCGCATGCCGTTCGAGCATGCTGCGAATACCCTCACGAACCATGGGATGGTCATCGACGATGACGATGCGAATCATGATGAAGAGCCTCCATTCACCTGGACCTGAGCCTTGCCTTCCAGGGGAAACAAGGCCGTGATGCGAGTGCCCTTCCCTGGTGCCGAGCCGAAAGCGAAGCTGCCCGAGAGTTCCTCGACCCTTCTGCGCATGTCGATGAACCCATATCCGTGCCCGGTCACGCTCGTCTGCTCCTCCGAAATCGAGGAAGCCTCAAAACCGATGCCGTCGTCCTCGATACGAAGGCATAGCTCGTCCCGCCCTCGCTGAGCGCCCTGAATACCCTGAATACCTTGGACATCCTTGTTCCTCTCCAGATTCACCGTGAAGCTTCGGGCGTCGGAATGCTTCTGGATATTGGTCACCGCCTCCTGCACGATGCGCAGCACCGCAACCTGCAATGCGAGCGGCAACACCGGCAGATCCTCATCCACGTGGAGCTCGAAGCTCTTGCCGCTGCCATCGGTGCCATTGCTCAGCGTGCGTGCCAAGGCATCACGCAAGCCGCTTTTCTGCAAAGCCACCGGTGTGCTGTTGGCAATCAAGGCGCGAGTGTCGTCAAGGCTTTCCTTGGCGATCACGCTGATCATACGCAGATGCTTCAGAGCCAAATCACGGTCCTGTTCATCACCCATCTCCCCCAGAGCCGCGCGGGACAAGGCCAGCATCGAGGTAAGCGATTGGGCGATGGTGTCGTGCATTTCACCAGCCATCCGCTGCCGTTCCGCGGCGATGCCCTCCTCATGACTCAGATGCCCGATAATCTCCTGCTGGCTCTGAAGCCGTTCTATGAGCTGGAGGTTATGCGTATTGACCTCGGCAAGATGATCGTTCGCAATCCCGATCATGCCACTGAAGAACACCGAAGCCAGGGATTCGACGATCGTATCCGTGAAGTTGCTCCCATACAACCCGGCTGTCTGTATCCACGCCACCATGATGAAACCGCAATTCATGAATGCGACGATGCCAAGAGCCGGCCAATACGTGAAGGCGATGAACAGCTGAGGAACCACGATGAACTGCACGAACATCACGGAGGGATTGATTACGGCAGCCGCCACCAGACAGGCGACACTCAGCGCGGCAAAACACCAACCTCGAAACCCGCTTTTGCTTGGAGTCCGCACCTCGTCGCTGGAGTAGGGATCAACGAAGATAAGGAAGACCGCCGTCGGCAAGCCGAGCAGTACGACCAGAGCCGCACGCTCATACCAGTGTATCCGGGAGAGCAGCACTATCGACACGATCAGCAAGGGGGTGGCGATAGCGAAATACATATTCCACCGACTGTGCACGGTACTGGTGGAAACTCGCATACGCTCCACACCGGATCTTCCCATAGGCAGCATCTCCTTCCGCTTCGACTCCTGCTGGATACCCAGACTAGCCTCTTCCATGCTGTGTGCTCATGATATTTCCGGTATCAGCGGCATTCCCGGTATCAGCGGCGTCCTGCAGCGAACCATCGTTGACGGCAAGGTCCTCGACATTCTCCGGAACATCCTCCACATTGCTCTCGCGAGGGTACAGCAGCGCAATGATGATGAACAGCACTCCGGCGCAGGCCATCACCGTAAAGACGCGACCGGCCGCTGTCGCATATGACGCCCGAACGATGTTCATGATTTGCGTCTGTATCTGCTCTGGCAAACTCGACAGTTGGGAGGATGAATGGCTTCCACTGCCCGAACCTACCGAATTGGCGATATTCTGAGCATCGCTTCTGCTGACGCCGTAGCCGTGAAGTCCCGAAAAGAGCTTGTCGGCGAACATGGAAGAGGACACTGCGGAGAGCACGGCCATACCCAAAGCGCCACCGAAGTTCTTGAGCAACTGAGACAAGGCGGTGACCTCACCGTACGAGGCGTTGATGGCTCTGTTCACCATATCCGTCGCTGCCGGGCTGAACATATACCCGACACCGGCACCGGCCAGGCCGATCATCACATTGAGACTGCCTGCGCGTACCGGGACGCCGGATTGCACCGCGGTGACGGCGCTGGCGATTCCCGAGAAACCGATGATCGTCAGGATGCCGCTGACGATGAATACGCTGCGGATGCCCCTGTGACCGAAACGTTTGGCTCCCAACTGGGCGGCAATCATGAAACCTATGAAGAAATACAGAATCAGCAGGCTGGCATTGGCCACGCTGAGATTCAGACTCAACTGCCCGTAGACGCTGAGGAAGAACATCACGGGGATGAACACCACGGATGCTATCAGGGATGCGAGCGCGGAGAGCGAGAAGCGAAGATTTCTGAAAACGTTGACATTCATGATCGGATGGGTGCTACGCAGCTCTACCGCAACGAAGGTGATAATCAGGCCGACCGAGATGATCAGACTCCCGATGATTCGCAAATCCGTCCACCCGACCGAAGCACCCTGTTGCAAAGGCACGATCAGTGCGATCATTGCCAGGGCGGCCAGAATCGCTCCGGGCCAATCCAGGTGGCTCTTGGTGCGGTTGTCGACCAGCACATCGTCACCGGGAGTCAGCCACGCGGTAAGCAGCAATGCGGCCACCGCGAGCGGAACGTTGATGAAGAACACGTAGCGCCATGAGAAGGTAATCAGATACGAGCCTGCGATTGGCCCCACGGAGGTCATGGCGCCGGTGATGGCAAAGAACAAGGCCATGGATTTCGCCCGTTTCTCCACCGGAGAATACGTGAAGATGATGCCGACCGCCGAAGGAAACATGCAGGCCAGACCAATGCCCTGAATCACCCGTGATGCAATCATCCACGTCAGGGCGATACCGCTTTGCGGTCCCAGGCCGCAGAGCAGACTTCCTGCGCCGAACGCCACGATGCCGAGCAGCATCATGCGTTTGTAGCCGATGGCATCGGACAGTTTGCCCGCCAACGGGAAAAACGCGGCGGCAGCAAGCAGATAGGAATTCACTATCCATGCGACGCCCGCGGAATCGAGACCCAGCCCTGATTGAATGGCGCTATAGGAGAGCGAGACGATGGTCTGGTCGATGGAGCTCATGGAGACGGCGACGATAAGACCTAGGAGAATCAGCGGCATGCTGCGCTTCTTCCCCTGAATGAGCGCAGCATGTGATGCACTTGCATACCCGGCATCGCCAGGTTGTGTCAAATTGTTGATGGGCACCTTGAGAACCTTCCTTACACGGATGAGGCGGTCGCCTCATTCACCATGTAAGACGGTATGGCAAGTCCCCTGTCCCAGCTGTCATCCACAAGGACAGGATGCTGTCCCCCATTCGGATGACAAGCTCGGTCAGGCATAATCCTTCGACAGCGGTTCCAGAAGTGGGGATTCCACAGCAATCAATCCGTATGGAATCCCGATGATGCTTGTTGGCGTCCCTTGCCTCTGGGACCTTAGGGATGCCGGGAATGTCATGAATGTCAGGCCGTGAGAATCTGGGTCTGGCCGTCGATGACCGTAATGACCTGGTTGTTGCTGATGGGGCGCAAATCGTATTGGTCACCGTAGGTTTTCAGAATGGTGTTCGCAGCCTTCCTGAAGGGAATGTTCCCCACGTGCGGCAGTACCGAGAAGTCCGTAACCCCGAGAGCGGCGAAATCGCCGTCAAGACTCGGTGCCACATCGCTTGAATCCATCGGAGAAATGTAGGTGATGTCATGCGAGAGAATCACCGAACCGGCCGATGCACCGATATACGGCTTGCCGGCGTTGATCTGTTCGACGATCATGCGCCCCGCCCCCGAACGGCGCATCTCCTCCAAGAGGTAGAAGGTGTTTCCGCCCGAGACGAATATGAAATCGGCCTCATCGAGTTTGCCGCCGATCTCCTGCTCGGACGCTTGGGCGATATCCAGGTCCGATACCTTGATGCCCATGCCGTTCAGAGCGTTGCGGTCCGAGTTCACAAAGAAATTAATCTTGTCCTTGTTGCTCGCCGTAGGAATCAGGCACGCCGTCTTGCCTTCGACATCCTTACCGACGACATCAGGAAAGAACTGTGCGACGTCCTCGAACGAAGACGACAGAAATAATGTACTCATCAAGCACCCCCCGATCGTGCGCGGCTATCCCGCCTTACAATACCCTCTGCATCACGATGTTGATGCGTTGCGCCCTTCGAGATGAAGCGCCTTGCGTCGCTGCCGTGGTGGGTGTCAGGTTGCAAGAGTCATGCTCAACCATGCTTGTGCTCAACCATGAAGCGCCGCGCATGGGCAAATCCGTCTGCATTCGACAAGAGCGGCATCTGAGAGAATTACCACTGCCATTGCAGGGAACGCGGCAATGGCCCCAACTGATGTGGACCGTTCCACACCACTTGCATTGCACAGAAAGCGCCCTTCAACTTACAAGGGCGCTTTCCTCTTTCGCAAACTCTTCAGCCGATGAGCTAAGCCTTCGTGACGACCACGCTCAACTCCTGCGCGGCCTCGTCACTCTCGACTGCGACTTCCGTGGCCAGGGTCTCCCCTGCGATCAGTTCCTTGAACTGCTCGATCTTGCTCACATCAGCTGCGGGCACGTCAAGCTTCAAGGTGATGCGGTCCGCGATATCCAGTCCTGCATCCTTACGGGCGTCCTGGACCACGCGGATGGCATCGCGGGCGTAGCCTTCGGCCAGCAGGTCGTCGTTCAGCTCGGTGTCGAGAATCACGAAACCGCCGGAAGCCAACGAAGCCGAGACGGAATTGGCGGCCAACTCCGCGTCGCGCTCCTTGACGCTGTTATTGAGCTCATACTCCGACGACTCCAGAGCAATCTCGCCCGACGGAGTCTCGACCAGCACTGTACCGGCACCGTCAACATGCCAGGCACCGGTCTTGGAAGCCTTGATGGCGAACTGCACCTGCTTGCCGAGACGCGGTCCTGCCGCACGGGCATTGACTCTCAGTTCGTGAACGATATCCAAGCCCTGTTCGGAAGCGTTCTCGATTGTGGAGAACGCCACATCCTTAACGTTGAGTTCGGACTCCAGCAGCGCGGTATACGGCTCGATGGCTTCCACGTCTTCGACGATCACCGTGAGCTTGCTGAGCGGCTGGCGCACACGAATCTGTTCGGCCTTACGCAGCGACAGCGTTCCGGAAAAGATTTCGCGCACCTGCTCCATGGCCGACACCAATGACGGGTCGTCACGCAAGACTTGTCCCAGCTCGGTTTCGGCACCGGTCTTGGCGTCCGTGGTGTACGGCCAATCCGCAAGATGCACGGATTCACCGCCGGTCAGACCACGCCAGATTTCCTCGGCTTCCATAGGCGCGAGCGAGGCAATGGTACGCATGAAGACCTCCAACACCGTGTAGAGGGTGTTGAATGCCTGCTCGTCTTCCTTCCAGAAACGGTCACGGGTATTGCGGATGTACCAGTTGGTCAGCACATCGATGAAGTCGCTCGCCGCTTCGCAGGCATCGGCAATCGCAAAGGCGTCAAGTGACTGCTGGGCCTTATCCACCAAGCGACGCGTCCTGGCCAGCAGATAGCGGTCCATCTCGGGCAGGCCGTCGATTTCTTCCGGTTTCAGGCATCGCGCATCGTAGCCCTTGCCATTGTTCGCGGCATTCGCATACAGCGTGAAGAAGTAGTACGAACTCCACACCGGCAGCATCACCTGACGCACCGTGTTGCGGATGCCCTCCGCCGTGACGATCAGATTGCCGCCACGCAGAATCGGCGAACTCATCAGGAACCAGCGCATCGCATCGGAGCCGTACTTGTCGAATACGCCGTTCACATCAGGATAGTTGCGCAGATGCTTGCTCATCTTCTGACCGTCGGACCCGAGTACGATGCCGTGGCAGATGACGTTCTTGAACGCGGGCTTGTCGAACAGCGCGGTCGCCATCACATGCAGCAGATAGAACCAGCCGCGGGTCTGACCGATGTATTCCACGATGTAATCGCAGGGGAAGTGCTGTTCGAAGTATTCCTTGTTCTCGAAGGGATAATGGAACTGCGCGAAGGGCATCGAACCGGAATCGAACCAGCAGTCGAGCACATCGCTGATGCGGTGCATCTGCGACCTGCCGGTCGGGTCATCGGGATTCGGCCGCGTGAGGTTGTCAATCCAGGGACGGTGCAGATTCACCTCGCCCTTGTCGTCGACCGGATAGCTGCCGAAGTCGGCCTTCAGCTCATCCAGCGAGCCATAGACATCCACGCGCGGATACTTCGGGTCGTCGGACACCCACACCGGAATAGGCGAACCCCAGAAACGATTGCGGCTGATTGACCAGTCGCGGGCATTCGCCAGCCACTTGCCGAACTGTCCGTCCTTCACATTCTCGGGAATCCAGTTGATCTCCTGATTGTGGGCCAGCAGCCTGTCCTTGAACTTGGTCACGCTGACGAACCAGCTCGAAACGGGCTTGTATATCAGCGGTGAACCGCAACGCCAGCAATGCGGATAGCTGTGCACGTAGCTCTTCTCCTGGAAGAGGATGGCTTTGCGATCCTCGGGAATATCAGCCAGAGGACCGTCGCCGGCACGCAGATTGCGAATGATGGGCATATTCGCGTCAAAAGCCTGCATGCCTTCGTAATCCGGGCATTGCGAGGTGAACACCGCACCGTCATCGAGTACATCGACACTACGGATGCCCTTGGCGTTCAACGTGTTCATATCGTCCTCGCCGTAGGGAGCCTGGTGAACCAAACCGGTTCCCTCCACGGTGTCGACGTAGTCGGCGGTGAAAATCTGGTAGGCATTCGCGCCTGGCATGCCGCCTTCGGCCAGCGACTTCTCGTCCGAGAAATACGGGAACACCGGCCAATAGCGCCAGCCTTCCATCTCGGCACCTTTGAGAGTACGAACAACCGTATAGTCCTCGCCCAGCTCCTTCGCGAAATCCTCGACGCGCGGTGAGGCGATATAGAATTTCTTGCCTGCATTCGGCCCGTTCACGGCTTCGACTTCGCTGTACTCGATGTCCGCACCGACGACGATGGCGAAGTTGGTCGGCACGGTCCAAGGCGTGGTGGTCCAGAAAACCGCATAGGCGTCGTCTTCGTCCTTCAGACGCACGGCCACGGAAACCGTGGTGTCCTGACGGTCCTGATACACGTCGGCATCCATGCGCAGCTCATGGTTGCTCAGAGGCGTCTGGTCCTTCCAGCAATACGGCAGCACACGATATCCCTGATAGGCCAGACCCTTGTCATACAACTGCTTGAACGCCCAGATGACGGACTCCATGTATGGCACGTTGAGGGTCTTGTACCCATGCTCGAAATCGACCCAGCGAGCCTGACGATGAACATAGTCCTTCCACTCCTCCGTGTACTTCAACACGGAGGTGCGGCATGCGTCGTTGAACTTCGCTATGCCCATCTTTTCGATTTCATCGACGCTTTCGATGCCGAGCTCACGCTGCGCCTCAAGCTCTGCAGGCAAGCCGTGCGTATCCCAGCCGAAGACCCGGTTGACCTTGTGCCCCTTCATCGTCTGATAGCGGGGAATCACGTCCTTGGCATAACCGGTCAGCAAATGACCATAGTGAGGGAGCCCGTTGGCGAACGGGGGGCCGTCGAAGAACACGAACTCGTTGCTGTAATGTTCGCCGGAATCATGCTCGTCAATGGACTTCTGGAAGGTATCGTCCCTGTCCCAGTATTTGAGGGTGTCCACTTCCATCTGAGGGAAGTCGGGATTTGGCGTAACAGCCTGAGCTTTCGCATCCGTTGAAGCTTTCGGATACACATTGCTCTGATTCATACCCTGGGAAGCTGTGGTATCACTCACTGCAATCTCCTCGTTCGTCGCTTCTGTAACAACAGTCACTTGACGAGGACGATGCTCCGCACCTTGTGGTGCGATTCACCGCGGTACCACCCCGCTTGCCCCGTGAGATGCACATGTGCATGCGCCCGAAGCCGCTTGAGACAGGCTATCTCGGGCCCACCCGCCGGTTCTACTGAGAATCGGTCACAAGCCTGGACTTGACCACCGACACCGTTCTTCCGAAGACTCCCCGCTGATAACGGATCAATGCCATACAGGTGCCCATGATAACACTTCCACGAGAAAGAGCTTGCAGTCTGCTCACAGCTTTGTCTGTGCGCACTCTCCTTGAGCTGGCTAATTTCAGCGCGTGCGATGCAGTGCTCATCAATCAGAACACGT
>OMJG01000901.1_pt1 | contig 19578 bp, 17 predicted proteins | sample 1646431 | NCBI WGS metagenome assembly OMJG01 (sample SAMN03771674, study PRJEB25209) | food metagenome | isolation source: Cotija cheese | place: Mexico:Jalisco,Michoacan | collected 2011-12-12
CATGTCCGTGGTCCCGGTGCGCGAGGCCATCCGCCAGCTGGAGGCCGAGGGGCTGGTGACCTTCGAGCGCAACGTCGGGGCGCGCGTGGCCATGCGCGACGCCGCCGCGTACAGCGCCTCGATGCAGACCCTGGGCCTGCTGGAGGGCGCGGCCACCGCCGTCGCCGCCGAGCACCTCACGGCCGAGGACCTGGCCCGCGCCCGCGGCATCAACGACCGGATGGCCCGGCTGCTGGAGGACTTCGAGCCCGCCGAGTTCACCCGGCTGAACCACGAGTTCCACCGGGTGCTGTTCGACCGCTGTCCCAACCCGCGGCTGATCGAGCTGGTGGAGGCCGAGTGGGAGCGGCTGGGGCACCTGCGCGAATCCACCTTCTCCTTCGTCCCGGAGCGGGCTCGGGACTCCGTGGCCGAGCACGAGCAGCTGCTGGGCCTGCTGGAGTCCGACGCCGCCCCCGAGCGGATCGAGGCCGCGGCCCGGGCGCACCGAGCCGCGACCCTGGGCAGCTACCTGGCCCGCCAGCACCAACCGTCCAGCACCACCACCTGAGAGCAGGAGCCATGACCGAGAGCATCGAGCAGATCCAGCAGCAGGCCCGACCGGCGGACCTGCCGGAGGTCCTGCACCACTACATCGGTGGGGAGTTCGTCGACTCCCTCGACGGGGAGACCTTCGACGTCCTCGACCCCGTGACCAACCGGCCCTACATCCGCGCGGCCTCCGGCAAGAAGGCCGACGTCGACGCCGCCGTCGCCGCCGCGAAGGAGGCCTTCGAGCACGGCCCCTGGCCCGGGATGCTGCCGCGGGAGCGCTCCCGGGTGCTGCACCGGATCGCGGACATCGTGGAGTCCCGCGGGGAGGCGCTGGCCGCGATGGAGTCCTACGACTCCGGCCTGCCGATCACCCAGGCCCTGGGTCAGGCGCGCCGGGCGGCGGAGAACTTCCGGTTCTTCGCGGACCTGATCGTCGCCCAGCACGACGACGCCTTCAAGGTCCCCGGCCGCCAGGTCAACTACGTCAACCGCAAGCCCAAGGGCGTGGCCGGGCTGATCACCCCGTGGAACACCCCGTTCATGCTGGAGTCCTGGAAGCTGGCCCCCGCCATCGCCACCGGCAACACCGTGGTGCTCAAGCCCGCCGAGTTCACCCCGCTGTCCGCGTCCCTGTGGCCGGGGATCTTCGAGGAGGCCGGGCTGCCCGTCGGCGTGTTCAACCTGGTCAACGGGTTCGGCGAGGAGGGCTACGCCGGGGACTCGCTGGTCAGGCACCCGGACGTCCCGCTGATCTCCTTCACCGGGGAGTCCCGGACCGGGCAGATCATCTTCGCCAACGCCGCCCCGCATCTGAAGGGCCTGTCCATGGAGCTGGGCGGGAAGTCCCCCGCCGTCGTGTTCGAGGACGCGGACCTGGACACCGCGATCGACGCGACGATCTTCGGGGTGTTCTCCCTCAACGGCGAGCGCTGCACCGCCGGCTCCCGGATCCTCGTGCAGCGCGGGATCTACGACGAGTTCGTCTCCCGCTACGCCGCCCAGGCCGAGCGGGTGAAGGTGGGCCTGCCCTCGGAGAAGACCACGGAGGTCGGGGCGCTGGTGCACCCGGAGCACTTCGAGAAGGTCATGTCCTACGTTCAGATCGGCAGGACCGAGGCCCGGCTGGTGGCCGGCGGCGGACGCCCGGAGCAGTTCCCGGAGGGCAACTTCATCCGGCCCACGGTCTTCGCCGACGTCGCCCCCGAGGCCCGGATCTTCCAGGAGGAGATCTTCGGGCCGGTCGTGGCCATCACCCCCTTCGACACCGAGGAGGAGGCGCTGGCCCTGGCCAATGACACGAAGTACGGGCTGGCCGCCTACATCTGGACCAACGATCTGAAGCGCGCCCACACCTTCGCCCAGGCCACCCAGGCCGGGATGGTGTGGCTGAACTCCAACAACGTCCGGGACCTGCGCACCCCCTTCGGCGGGGTCAAGGCCTCCGGGCTGGGGCACGAGGGCGGCTACCGCTCCATCGACTTCTACACGGACAGTCAGGCCGTGCACATCAACCTCGGCGAGGTCCACAACCCCGTCTTCGGCAAACAGGCCTGAAGCCGCCCGGCACCCCCGCCGTCCGACGCCGCCCCGCCCGGGCGGCGTCGGGCCCGTACTCCTTCCCGATCCACCGACCATCACGAGCAAAGGCGCCGCAGATGAGCACCCAGGACACCGCACCCATCCCCACCCCCTCCGTCCAGCCGCCGGACATCCTGCGCTGCGCGTACATGGAGCTGATCGTCACCGACCTGGCCGAATCCCGGAAGTTCTACGTGGACCTGCTGGGCCTGGTGGTCACCGAGGAGGACGACGAGGCGATCTACCTGCGCTCCATGGAGGAATTCATCCACCACAACCTGGTGCTGCGCCGGGGCCCGGTGGCCGCGGTGCGCGCCTTCTCCTACCGGGTGCGCACCCCGGAGGACGTCGACGCCGCCGAGGCCTACTACCGGGAGCTGGGCTGCCGGGTCGAGCGCCGTCGGGAGGGGTTCGTCAGGGGCATCGGAGACTCGGTGCGGGTCGAGGACCCGCTGGGCTTCCCCTACGAGTTCTTCCACGAGGTCGAGCACGTGGAGCGCCTGGCCTGGCGCTACGACCTGTACGGCGCGGGCGCGCTGGTGCGCCTGGACCACTTCAACCAGGTGACCCCGGACGTGCCGCGGGCCTGCCGGTACATGGAGGGCCTGGGGTTCCGGATCACCGAGGACATCTCCGATGAGCAGGGCACCGAGTACGCCGCGTGGATGCGCCGCAAGCCCACCGTGCACGACACCGCCATGACCGGCGGCAACGGCCCGCGGATGCACCACGTGGCCTTCGCGACCCACGAGAAGCACAACATCCTCTACATCTGCGACAAGATGGGGGCGCTGCGGATCTCGGACCGGATCGAGCGCGGCCCGGGCCGTCACGGCGTCTCCAACGCGTTCTACCTGTACATCCTGGACCCGGACGGGCACCGCATCGAGATCTACACCCAGGACTACTACACCGGCGACCCGGACAACCCCGTGGTGCACTGGGACGTGCACGACAACCAGCGGCGGGACTGGTGGGGCAATCCCGTGGTCCCCTCCTGGTACACCGAGGCCTCCCCGGTGCTGGACCTGGACGGGAACCCGCAGCCGGTGGTGGACCGTGAGGCCGCCTCGGAGCTGGAGGTGACCATCGGCGCGGACGGGTTCTCCTACACCCGGGCCGACGACGAGGCCGGGACCTACCGGGGCGAGGCCGCCAAGGGCTTCAAGATCGGGAACCAGCTCTAAGGGGGGGCGTCGTGCTGGATGAGAGGACCCGCGAGCAGATCGCGCAGCAGCTGCACCGGGCCGGTGAGGATCGGCGGCCGGTGCCGCTGCTGACCGCCCGCTACCCGGAGATGACCGTCGAGGACTCCTACGCCGTGCAGCGGATCTGGGCCCGGCGGCAGGAGGAGGCCGGGCGGCGCAGGGCCGGGCACAAGATCGGCCTGACCTCCAAGGCCATGCAGGAGGCCACCGGCATCGACGAACCCGACTACGGGGTGATCTTCGATGACCAGGTCCGCGACTCCGGGCACGTGTTCGCCTGGGACCGGTACACGCACCCGCGCATCGAGATGGAGCTGGCCTTCGTCCTGAAGGATGACCTCGTCGGTCCCGGGGTGAGCCTCTTCGACGTCCTGCGCGCCACCGAGTACGTCGTGCCCGCCCTCGAGGTGCTCGACTCCCGCATCGAGATGGACGGCCGCACCATCGTGGACACCATCGCGGACAACGCCGCCCTCGGGGCGATGGTCCTCGGCGGGAACCCCGTCGCCCCCGACGCCGTCGACCTGCGGTGGGTCGCCGGAACCCTCTCCCGCAACCAGGAGATCATCGAGACCGGGGTGGCCGCCGGCGTCCTGAACCACCCCGCCCACGGGGTACACTGGCTGGCCGACCGACTCGCGGGGCACGGGGACCGGCTCGAGGCCGGGGAGATCATCCTCGCCGGCTCCTTCACCCGCCCCCTGTGGGTCCATCGGGGCGACACCGTGTACGCCGACTACCGAGAGCTGGGGACCATCACATGCCGTTTCGAGTAGAGCTCCCGCCGACCCTCGCCGAGCGGCTGGCGGCCCGGACCGGGCAGAGTGCGGCAGAGGACGCCGAGGGCGGCCCGGGCGGCGTCGGGCGGGGGGCTGCCGCGCCGGGGGTGCCCGCGCCTCTGGTCGGGATGTGGGTGTGCTCCGGGTCCCCGGTGGCCGCCGAGATCGCCGGGGCCGCCGGGATGGACTGGGTGCTGATCGACGGCGAGCACTCGCCCATCGGCCTGGAGACCATCACCGGGCTGCTGCGCGCGCTCGCGGCCTACCCGGCGACCCCGGTGGTGCGGGTCCCGGCCCTGGATGCGGTGGTGATCAAGCAGGTGCTCGACGCCGGGGCGCAGAACCTCCTGGTGCCGATGGTGGACACCGCCGAGCAGGCCGCCGACGCCGTGCGGGCGGTGCGCTACCCGCCGGCCGGGGTGCGCGGGGTGGGCTCCGCCCTGGCGCGGGCCTCCCGGTGGAACGCGGTGCCGGAGTACCTGGCCCGCGCCGCGGGGCTGGTGTCCCTGACGGTGCAGATCGAATCTGCCGCGGCGGTGGAGCAGACGGCGGCGATCGCGGCCGTCGAGGGCGTGGACGCTCTGTTCGTGGGTCCGGCGGATCTGGCGGCGTCGATGGGGCTGCTGGGTCAGCAGGGCCACCCGGAGGTCGTGGCCGCGGTGCACCGGGTCTTCGACGCCGCCCACGCCGCGGGCAAGCCCGTGGGGGTGAACTGCTTCGACCCGGAGCGGGCGCGGGAGTACGCGCGGGCCGGAGCGGACTTCCTCTCCGTCACCGCCGACGTCACCCTGATGATGCGCGGCGCCCAGGAGGCCGCGGCCTCGCTGCGCTGATCGCCGGACCCGCTGATCTGCTGACCTGGCGCTCTCGTTCCCACCCCGAAGCGCGAGGACCTCCGACCCGGCGCTCTCGTTCCCACTCTTCCCGCGAGAGCTCGGTGACCCGGCGCATTCGTTCCCACCCTCCCGCGACCCGGCGCTATCGTTCCCGAAAAGGACGATTTAGGGAACGGATGCGCCGTCTCGCGTGGGCGGAGGGGGTGGGAGGGAACGAATGCGCCGTCTCGCGGGTGTGGCCGGGGCCGGGAGGGAACGAAAGCGCCGGGTCGGTGGGCTCAGAGGAGGGGCTGGGAACGGGAGCGCCGGCTCGGGTGCGGGGGAGTGGGCTCCGGCAGCTCCCGCGCGTCCACCAGCTCCGCCCCGGCCAGGGCGTAGGAGAGGCCCCGGTGGTTCCGGGTGGGGATGACGGCGATCAGGGCGGCTAGGATCCACAGGCCCAGCGCCAGCGTGAGCACTGCGGTGCCGATGCCGTCCGCGGCGGCCGCTGCCTCGGCGCGCACGGCCACGTACACCCCGGCCACGCTCAGCGCTCGCACCAGTGCGCGCCACAGCGGCAGTCGTCGCGCCCCCGAACCCTCCACCGCCGCGCGCGGCGTCCGGCGCACCGGGGCCAGCCACACGGCCTTCTGCCCCGCCGAGGCTCGCGTGCCGGTCACGGCCGGGACCAGGACCCACAGCAGACCGGGCAGCAGCACCGTCGTCGTCGCCTGGATTCCGGCGGAGGGCCGCTGCCATCCGGTGACGTGGAAGAGCATCGCCGCGGCCGTGGAGGCGGCCAGCGTCACGACGCTGATGCCCAGCCAGTCCAGCAGCATCGCGAACCACCGGCGCCACACGGTCACCGGGCGGGGCACGCGGCGGGTCGCGGCAAGCTCCGCGGAGGAGGGCATCCACGCCAGGAACAGCGGGGCCACCACCGCGCCGATGAGGGCGCCGGTGGTGTTGGCGATGAGGTCGTCGACGTCGGCCAACCGGTAGGCGCACGGGTAGAGGAACCACAGGCCCGTGTACTGCGAGGACTCGATGAGCAGGGAGCCGAGGAGCCCGGTGACGGTCGCGGTGAGCCAGCTGCGCTTGAAGAAGCCGCGCACCAGCATCCCCCACGGCAGGAACAGCACCACGTTGAACACCACCTGCAGGGTCACCCGCGAGGTCAGCATCCCGGTCGTGGACAGCCCCGCCGTCTGGGTGCGGATGTCCTGCAGGAAGTGGAAGGGGACCAGCTGGATCGCCGAGCCGCCTGAGCAGTCCAGGCTGCCCGGCTCCGGCAGCGGCAGCATGGTGTACGCGAACAGCCCGGCCGCGTAGAGGCTGACCGCGAGGCTGCCGATGATGCGGCGCAGCGGCGGGTGCCCGTAGCGGCGGTACTGCCACACGAGCAGGGGGATGAGGACCGCGAGGAACAGCAGGGTCCCCGCACCCAGGCCGATCCACAGCGGCCAGATCCATTCCTCCACGGGTGCTCCTCGGGGTCTCGACGTCGGCCGGTGCGAGTCCCCACGCTACACGCGGGACTGACGCCTCCCTGATGCCTCCTGCCGCCGAGCCGGCGCTGTCGTACCCGAATCCCGCCGGAACGGGAACGGGAGCGCCGTCTCGCGGAGAGGCTTTCGGGGACGGGCGCCCGGCCCGCCGTCGGGCGCGACTAGAATCACACCCGGGGGCGGCGTTGCCGCCACCCGCCCTCCGACCCCCTCGGACCTCCGCGAGACGATCGCGAGAGCTCCGAGAGGCCGCCGGGAGATCACCGAGAGAAAGAAGTGCGTTCCTTGTCTGAGATCACCTACCGCCTGCCGCAGGAGATCCGCCTGACCGGGGAGTTCCCCGGGCCCAAGTCCCGGGAGCTCACCGAGCGCCGCGCCCGGGTCGTGCCGGCCGGCGTGGCCTCCTCCACCCCGGTGTACGCGGCCGACGCCGACGGCGGCGTCGTGGTGGACGTGGACGGCAACTCCCTGGTGGACCTCGGCTCCGGCATCGCCGTGACCTCGGTGGGCGCCTCCGCCCCGGCCGTGGTGGATGGGGTGCGCGAGGCCGCATCGCACTTCACCCACACCTGCTTCATGGTCACCCCCTACGAGGGGTACGTGGCCGTCGCGGAGCAGCTGAACGAGCTGACCCCTGGGGACCACGAGAAGCGCACCGTGCTGTTCAACTCCGGTGCCGAAGCCGTGGAGAACGCGGTGAAGATCGCCCGGGCCGCGACCTCCCGCAACGCCGTCGTCGTGTTCGACCACGCCTACCACGGGCGCACCAACCTGACGATGGCCCTGACCGCGAAGGCCGCCCCGTACAAGGCCGGCTTCGGGCCCTTCGCCCCGGAGATCTACCGGGTGCCGATGAGCTACCCGTACCGGGAGGCCGCCCCCATCGGCGGGAAGGAGGCCGCGGAGCGGGCCATCCAGCAGATCGAGAAGCAGATCGGCGCGGAGAACGTCGCCGCGGTGCTGATCGAGCCGATCCAGGGCGAGGGCGGGTTCATCGTCCCCGCGGACGGCTTCCTGCCGCGCCTGTCCGAGTGGACCCGGGACAACGGCGTCGTGTTCATCGCCGACGAGGTGCAGGCGGGGTTCTGCCGCACCGGGAAGTGGTTCGCCGTGGATCACGAGGGCGTGGTCCCGGACCTGGTGACCACCGCCAAGGGCATCGCCGGCGGGATGCCGCTGTCCGCGGTGACCGGGCGGGCCGAGCTGTTCGACGCCGTGAAGCCCGGCGGGCTCGGCGGCACCTACGGCGGCAACCCCGTCTCCTGCGCCGCGGCCCTGGGCGCGATCCAGACCATGCGGGACTGGGACCTCAGCGCCCGCGCCCAGGCCATCGAGGCGCAGGTGCGCTCCGTCCTTGAGCCGCTGGTGGAGGAGCTGGACATCGTCGGCGAGTTCCGCGGGCGCGGGGCCATGCTCGCGCTGGAGCTGGTCTCCGACTCCGCCTCCAAGACCCCGCACCCCACGGCCGCCAAGGAGATCGCGTCCTACTGCATGGACCGCGGGGTGATCGTGCTGACCGCCGGCACCTACGGCAACGTGATCCGGCTGCTGCCGCCGCTGGTGATCGGGGAGGAGCTGCTGGGCCAGGCCCTGGAGATCCTGGCCGACGCCATCCGCGCGGCGGCCTGATCCCCTCCCCTCACACCATCTCCTCCGCACAGCGGGAGATGACGCTCATAACGGGACGCTACAGGTCCCGTTTTGAGCAGCATCTCCCGTGATGCGGTGGAGGGGCCTTCGAGAAAGCGTGACCCCATGAGCTCCTCACCCTACGACGATCCGGTCTCCCCGCAGACCTCGATGGGCTCCACGGTCCACCGCCCGCGCGGCTCCCGGCGCGCCCCCGGCGGGCAGGCCCCCGGCGACGGCGCCCCCGAGGGCAGTGCGCCCTCGGCCCCGCGCAAGCTGCGTTCGCGCCACGTCACCATGATCACCCTGGGCGGGATCATCGGGGCGAGCCTGTTCGTCGGCTCCGGCAACGTCATCCGCTCCGTGGGTCCCGCCGCCGTGCTGTCCTACCTGCTGGGCGGGCTGCTGGTGTTCCTGGCGATGCGGATGCTGGGGGAGATGGCCGCGGCCCGGCCCGCCATCGGCTCCTTCATGGAGTACGCCCGGGTGGGGCTGGGCGACTGGGCCGCGTACCTGGTCGGCTGGCTGTACTGGTACTTCTGGGTCGGGGTGCTGGCCTACGAGTCCGTGCTCGGCGGGGAGACCCTGCACGGCTGGTTCCCCGTCCTGCCCGCCTGGGCGGGATCCTTCCTGCTGCTGGCGCTGTTCGTGGGCACCAACATGATCTCGGTGCGCACCTTCGGGGAGGTCGAGTTCTGGCTGGCCAGCATCAAGGTCATCGCGATCGTCGTGTTCCTGGCCGCCGGGCTGCTCTTCGCCCTCGGGCTGTGGCCGGACACCTCGATGAGCGTGTCCAACCTGTGGGCCCACGGCGGCTTCGCCCCGCACGGCTACAGCGTGGCTCTGACCGGGGTGGCGCTGGTGATCTTCTCCTACTTCGGCACGGAGATCGCCGTGATGGCCGCCGCGGAGTCCGAGGACCCGGCCAAGGGGGTCCGGCAGGCCACCTCCACGGTGATCTGGCGGATCCTGCTGTTCTTCGTCGGCGCCGTTCTGGTGATCACCATGGTCATCCCGTGGGACGAGCTGCCCGCGCCCACCGACGTCGCCCACGCGCCGTTCACCCTGGTCTTCGCCCGGCTGGGCCTGCCCGGGGCCGACGTCGTGATGCAGCTGATCATCTTCACCGCGGTGCTCTCGGTGCTCAACTCGGGGCTGTACTCCGCCTCCCGGATGTTCGCGGCCCTGGCCCAGCAGGGCTTCGCCCCGCGCGTCGTCGCCCGCCGCTCCCGCACCGGGGTGCCGGTGTTCGCGCTGCTGGCCTCGACCATCGGCGGCGTCGTCGCCACGATCGTGAACTTCGCGGCCCCGGATTCCGGGGTCTTCGACTTCATCATGAACTCCGCGGGCCTGGTGGCGCTGTTCGTGTACGTGTTCATCGCCCTGACCCAGATGAACCTGCGCCGCAGGATGACGCCGGCCGAGCGGGACGGGCTGCGGCTGAAGGTGTGGTTCCATCCGTGGCTGAACATCCTGCTGATCGCCGGCGTCGCATTCGTGCTGATCGTGATGCTGTTCAGCCCGGACGGGCGCACCCAGGTGTGGACCAGCCTGATCGCCACGGGTGTGCTGGTGGCCTGCTGGCCGCTGGTGCGCCGCTCCCTGCGGGCCCGCGGCCGCCGGTCCTGACCGACGGCGCGGGATCTCAGCGCCCGCCGCCCGGCGCCTCCCGATGCCAGGGCAGCGGTCGCCCGGATCCCGGCCCGCGGGTGAAGTACCAGAGATACTGCCCGCCCCAGCCCAGCAGGTAGATCGGGACCCGCGCCCGCCGCCACGCCTCCGGATGGCGGGCCCGGGCCCAGCGGCCCAGCAGGCCGACGCCGCCGGTCACCGCCGCGAAGCGCCCGGCCCGGGCAGGCACGCTCCACCGCAGCACCCGGCCCAGCGGCTCGCCCTGCAGGGCCATCCCGCGCACGAAGATCTTGTACGGGACCCCGAAGGCCGGCCCCAGCACGAGGGCGCGCACCCCGGTGCGCTCCAGGTCAGCCTGCGCCCGGGCGATCATCCCCGGGTCGATCCCCGGGACCCGGCACAGCAGCTCCTCGCTGCGCGGGGCGGGTAGGCGCCGGGAAGCCGCCCACACGATCGCCCCGCCGGTCAGCGCCCCGGCCAGCGCCGAACCGGCCGCGGCCATCCCCCGTCCGGGACGGTCCAGGGCCACCCAGGAGGACCAGGCGTCCGGGACCACGAAGAACCACGTGGCCTCGGACAGACCCCACCCGAAGGCGACCGCGTGCGCCGTCGTCGTGCCGACTCCGCTCATGATGCCTCCCGTCTGCGTGATGAGCACTACACTAGCTCCCAGCAGACTCGTCCCCACCGCACGACCCACTCGCACCACCCGGGAGGCACCATGGCACCTCCGTCCCCTTCGACCTCCACCGGCGCCGCGCGCCGAGCCATCCCGCAGCGCACCACCGCGTGGGCCGCGCGCCTGGCGGATCTGATGGCCGCGGCCCGCCTGACGCCCAACGGCATCTCCCTCGCCTCGGTGGGGTGCGCCGCCCTCGGGGCCGCGGCCCTGGTGCTCAGCGGTGTTGCGGTGCAGCACGGGCACGACGGCGCCCGGGCCGGGTGGCTGCTGCTGGCCGCGGTCTGCATGCCGCTGCGGCTGCTGCTGAACATGCTCGACGGCATGCTCGCCGTGGAGAAGGGCATGCACTCGCCCACCGGGGAGCTGTACAACGAGGTCCCGGACCGGTTCTCGGACCTGCTGCTGATCGCCGCCGCCGGGTACGCCACCGCCGGGGTGTGGCAGGCCGGCGCAGTGGATATCGGGGTGCTGCTCGGGTGGCTCGGGGCGAGCCTGGCGATGCTCACCGCGTATGTGCGCGCCCTCGGGGCGGCCGGCGGCGTCGGGAACTTCTTCCAGGGTCCGCTGGCCAAGCCGCGCCGGATGTGGCTGCTGGTGGCGGCCTGTCTGCTGTCCCTGGCCGAGCCCCTGGGGCAGGCGCGCGGGTGGATCCTCGCGGTGGCCCTGGTGCTGATCGTCCTGGGATCCGCGGCGACGGTGGGGATCCGGCTGTGGCTGATCGGCCGGGCCCTGCGCGCCCGCGCGGGCACTGCAGATCCGGACGCCGCAGATCGGGACGCGGCAGATCCGGATGCCGCGGATCGGGATGCGGAGGAGGGGCGGCCGTGGAACGGGACTCGATGAGCCCCGCGACCCCGGAGCGGGCCCGGCCGGAGACGGACGGCCCGGACCCGGCGGCAACAGGGTCGGCGCGACCGGAGGCGGGAACTGCGGGCCAGGGAACCACGGGCCAGGGAACGAGGACCGCGGGGGACCTGGGCCGCCGGGCCGTGGCCGGGCTGGTGCGGGGCATCGGCGGGGCCCGGGTGGTGGGTCCCGACGGCGGACCCCCGCACTTCCCCGAGCAGGCCGTGTACTACGCGAACCACTCCAGCCACCTGGACTTCGTGACCCTGTGGGCCGTGATGCCCCCGCACCTGCGCCGCCGGGTCCGGCCGGTCGCCGCCCAGGACTACTGGGGTGCGGGCTGGCGGCGTCGGATCGCGGAGGGGCTGTTCAACGCGCACCTGGTGCGCCGTCAGGGTCACGACGCCGGGGCGTCCCGCTCCCCGCAGCGCACCGGGGCCGGGGCGGGCACCGGCGGTCAGCTGGCCGGCATGACGGCGGTGCTGGATGCGGGGGACTCCCTGATCATCTTCCCGGAGGGCACCCGCGGGGACGCGGAGACGGTCGCGGCCTTCCACTCCGGGCTGTACCGGCTGGCCCGCCACGACCCCCGGATCCCGGTGGTGCCCGTGACCCTGCGGGACCTCGGGCGGATCCTGCCCAAGGGCGAGGTGGTGCCGGTGCCGCACCTGTCCACCGTGGTGGTGCACGATCCCCTGCCCAGCGCCGTCGGGTGCGGGCAGGAGGAGTACCTGGCCGCGGCGCGCGCCGTGCTCGTGGAATCCCTGGGAGGCGGACGATGAGGCTCGGACTGCTGGATGCGACGTCGGGCTGGCTGCTGCTGGGCATCCTCATCGTGCTGGTCCTGGCCAGCGTGATTACCGCGGTGCTGGGGCGGCGCCTGGACGGGCAGCGCCACGCCGAGCTGCTGGGGAACCTGCGCGTCCGGGTGGGGGCGTGGTGGGTCATGTGCGCGGTGCTCACCGCCGCCCTGGCCCTGGGGGAGACGGCGGTGACGCTGCTGTTCCTGGCCCTGTCCTTCCTGGCGCTGCGGGAGTTCCTCACGATCTCCCCCACGGACCGGCGGGACCACCGGACCCTGGTGTGGCTGGTGTTCGTGATCCCGCCGCTGAACTACTGGTTCCTGTGGCAGCACTGGTACGGGGCGTTCTCCGTGCTGATCCCCGTCTACGCGTTCCTGTTCCTGCCGATCCGCAGCGCCGTCACCGGGCAGACCAGGGACTTCCTGCAGCGCTCCGCGGTGATCCAGTGGGCGCTGATGGTGTGCGTGTACGCGATGAGCCACATCCCGGCGGTGCTGCAGCTGCCCGTGGCGATGAGCGCGGGCCGGGAGGCCGCGGAGGGCTCCGCCGTCGGCTCCGGGGCGGCCGAGGGCGGGCACCTGCTGCTGTTCCTGCTGCTGGTGGTCCAGGGCTCGGACGTGCTGCAGTACGTGTGGGGCAAGCTGTTCGGGCGGCACCCGATCGCCCCGTCGGTCAGCCCCCACAAGACCTGGGAGGGGTTCCTCGGCGGGATCGGCTCGGCGACCCTGCTGGGTGCGGCCCTGTGGTGGCTGGTGCCCTTCACCTTCTGGCAGGCGGGGCTGCTGGCCCTGGTCAGCTGCCTGCTCGGCTTCGCCGGCGGGCTGGTGATGTCCGCGATCAAGCGCGACCGCGGGATCAAGGACTTCGGGACGCTGATCCGCGGGCACGGCGGCATCATGGATCGGCTGGATTCGCTGGTCTTCGCCGCCCCGGTGTACTTCCACCTGATCCGGTTCTTCTTCACGTAGGACCCGGCGGGATCCCACCGGGACGGGCGCGGGGCGACGTCGAGGCCGACGTCGCCCCGTGTCCGCGCCCGCCTGCGCCGTCGGCCGGGGGGCAGGCGAGGGGCTCAGATGATCGGGCTCAGGCGGCGATGCCCTCCTCGTCCTCCTCCACCGGGATCGCCTCATCCACGACGCGGGTGCGGTGGATGGAGAACCAGTGGGTCAGGCCCATCAGCCCGCCGACCACCACGAGCCACAGCCCCAGGCGCAGGATGTCCCACCAGAAGGACTGCCCGGGGAAGTACACGAGGGTCTGGACCGCTCGCAGCCACGCGGCCCCGTTCCAGAAGGTGCTCAGTCCCTGGAAGAAGACCGGGGCGGTGTGGGCGCTGAAGATCCCCGTGGAGCTGGTGAAGTTCAGCATCACGAAGCACATCACGAGGAACGGCGTGGTCCAGCGGTGCAGGATCGGGTGCAGGGCCACCCCGAGCAGGCTGATCGTGCTCACGTACAGCCAGGACAGCATCAGCACGCCCCAGCGATGCCCGGGGATGGCCTGCATGATGTCCGCGACGACGATGGTCACCAGCGCCGCGATCACGAAGGACACGGCCACGCTGATGAGCAGGCGCCCGAGGTAGCTGACCTTGGAGGTGGCCGCCGCGATCGCGACGGCGGAGGAGTACCCGCCCACGCTGAGGGCCACGAGCATGAAGAAGATGCTCTGCCCGCTGGTGTCGTGCCCGCTGGTGGGCACCACGTCCACGGTCTGCAGGGGCAGGTGCTGCCGGAACGCGATCGGCCCGAAGACCTGCTCGGCCACCTCCTTGTCCGAGGCCGAGGCGGCGGTGGCCACGTACAGGGCGGCCTGGTCCTCCCCGGGGGCGTAGGCGGCGACGACGTCGCGATCCCGGACCAGCTGCTGGGCCTCATCGGCGGTGCCCACGGTGCGCACCTGCAGGTCCCCGTCCGCGGCGTCGTTCATGGACTGGGCGAAGGCGGCGGTCTGCTCGCCCTGCCCGACCACCGCGACGGGCAGGTGGTGGGGGCTGGGGGCGTGGAAGGCGCCGAGGTAGGCCAGGGCCATGCCGGTGCCCAGGAACAGCGGGGTGATCAGGTGCGTCAGAAGGGTCTTCCAGAACTCCCCGGAGCGGAAGGGCCCGCGGATCCGCCGGCGCGGGCGGCCGTGGGCGGCCGCGGAGCCGGTGCGTCGGGTGGCGGCGTCGGGGGTCTGCGGGGAGCGCTGCGGCAGGGGGTGCGGGGCCGGGCTCTGGGGGGCGGCGGGGGCGTGCAGGTCGGTGGCTGCGGACATGCGGGTGCTTTCGACGGGCGAGCGGGACGAGAATACATCGTGCCACTATATAAATGGTGGAGCAACCCCACCCTCCGCAAAACGGGAGATGCCTCCCATATCGGGACGTGTGGTGTCCCGGAATGAGAGGCATCTCCAGTTTTGCGGTGGGTATGGGGGTCAGTGGGTGGTGCAGCCGCAGGAGCCGCCGCAGCAGCCTCCGCCCTGCCGATCGGCCGCAGGAGCGTCCGACGCCGACTCCGCCAGACCGTCCCCGGTGTCCCCGCCCATCAGGTTGCGCCGATTCCCGATGTCGGGTCCGCCCCGCGGGGTCTCCCGCACCCCGGCCAGGGTCGCGGCGAATCCCGCGGGACCCTGGGCACCGCCAGTCCCCGCCAGACCGGCGCCGCCGGCCGCACCCGCACCGGCGATCCGGGCTCCGGCTGCCGGGCCACCGGCTCCCGGGATCCCGACGGCGCCCCCGCCCGGTCCGCAGGCGGCACCCGTGGAGGAGAACCGCGGGTCCTTGCGCTTGGGCACCCGGGCGCGGGCGAAGCGGCGCATCTGCTCCGCCGTCGGGTACGTCCAGGAGGCCACGATCTGCGGGCCCAGCAGCGTGATCGGGAGGACCTGCTCACCCGAGGCGGCGACCATGTCGGCCACGTGCTCGCACTCCTGGAAGGCCCAGTCGTGCGCGCCGCGGCTGTACACCGTGATCGGCAGGCCCTCCTCCAGCAGCTCCTCTGCCGCATCCAGGAAGGCCTCCCGCTCGGCGTCCTCCGGCCCGCCGTCCGGGATGAACACCTCCACCTCGGTCAGATCCACGCTGATCTCCTCGACTCAGGCCTGCGCGGCGGCTTCGTCGATGAGCACGTCCGCGGCCAGCTTGCCCAGGGCGTGGGAGGCCAGCGGGGAGTCCCCGGTCAGCAGGTTGCGGTCGCGGTGCACGGCGCCGGTCATGTCGTCGTTGAGCACCTTGAGCCCCTGCTTGCCCAGCTCCTCGGCCACCAGCCAGCGCAGGTGCCCCGGCAGGTAGCCGATCTCCACGTTCGGGCCCTCGTCCAGGGCGTCCGGGAACACGGTGATCTCGTACCCGGCGAAGCGGGACTGCTCCCGCCCCAGCCCCGAGGCCAGCAGCGCGGCGGGCCCGTGGCACAGGGTGATCATGGTGCGCTGGCGGTCCTGCACGAAGTCCAGGACCTGCTGCACCAGCTCGGACTCGGGCAGGTCGTTGACCGCGCCGTGCCCGCCGGGGATGAACACCCCGAGGTAGTCCGAATCCTCGCCGAGCTCGTTCGCCACGATGTCGGAGAGCCTGCGCGGGTTCTTCAGCTGCTGCTTGAACCGCTCGAAGGTGTCCTTCACGGTCTCGTCCTCGGCCGGCATGGCCCACAGCTCCAGCTTCACCGGGGCGCCGGTGACGGTCGCGATCTCGACGTCGAAGCCGGCGTCGGCGATGTGCTTGAGCGGCAGCAGCATCTCCACCGGGTGATTGCCGGTGGAGAAGAACTTCCCCTCCTTGGTCATCAGGTACCGCTCCTCGGTGCCGATCATCAGCACCTTCCAGCGGCCCCCGGTGTACTCGCCCTCGTGCTCGACGCCGTCGAAGTCGGTCTTCGGCGGCACGTACTGGGACAGGGAGTAGGGGGACGGGAAGAACGCGTCGTCCTCGGCCGGATCGGCCTGCGGGGTGCGATCCTGGTTCTGCTCGCTCATGGGAGCCTCCTGACGCTCGTCGTGTGGTTCGCACCCAGGTCAACCCGGGTTCCGTCGCCGGTATTCCTCCCCGGGCACGACGCCGCCCGGCTCCCCGGGGAGGCGGGGAGCCGGGCGGCGTCGGGAGGAGCGGGAGCTCACCCGCGGCGGGCGCGGGCCTTCTTCGCGGCGTCCTGGTCGATCCAGAACTGGCGGGTGGTCACCTCGTCCTCGCCGTCCCAGACCTCCAGGTTCCTCAGCCACGGCTCATCCGAGGCCCGGAAGATCGGCTCCTGGCCGCTGCGCCGCTGCCGCTCGTAGTTGCGCAGCACCCGCGCGGCCACCCCGGACAGCGCGCAGATCGCGATGAGGTTCAGCAGCGCCATGACGGCCATGAACACATCCGCAAGGGACCACACCAGGTCCAGGGCCACCACGGTCCCGGTGAACACGCACACCAGCACCAGGAGGCGGAAGACCTGCAGGACCCACCGCTTCTCGGTGAGGAACTCGATGTTGGACTCGCCGTAGTAGTAGTTGCCGATCACCGAGGAGTACGCGAACAGGAAGATCGCCACGGTCAGGAAGTGCACGGCCCATCCGCCCAGCTGCGCGGCCAGGGCGTTCTGGGTCAGGGAGGCGCCCTCCGCGGAGTCCCCGAAGGCGGGTTCGGACAGCAGCACGATGAACGCGGTGATGGAGCAGACCACCAGGGTGTCGAAGTACACGCCGAGGGACTGCACGAAGCCCTGTTTGGCCGGGTGGGACACGGCCGCCGTCGCCCCGGCGTTGGGGGCCGAGCCCATGCCGGCCTCGTTGGAGAACAGCCCGCGCTTGACGCCCTGCATGATCACGCCGATGACGCCGCCGGTCACGAACTCCCGGATCCCGAAGGCCCCCTCGATGATCTGGGCGAACACGTGCGGCACCTCCCCGATGTTCATGGCCACCACGATCAGCCCGAGCCCGATGTACAGGATCGCCATGACGGGCACGAGGATCTGGGTGACCGCGGAGATGGAGCGGACCCCGCCGAAGATGATCAGCGCGGTGATCGCGGCCAGGATGATCCCGAGGATGACCTTCAGGGCGGCGGAGGAGGCGAGCTCCGGGGCCACCCCGGCCAGGGACTCGGAGACGGCGTCGGCGATGGAGTTGGACTGGACCATGTTGAACACGAAGCCGTAGGTCACGCAGATGATCACCGCGAACAGCACGCCCATCCACCGGGCGTTCAGCCCGCGCGTCATGTAGTACGCCGGCCCGCCGATGTAGGAGTCCTTCCCGTGGTGTTTGTACAGCTGCGCGAGCAGGGATTCCACGAAGGCGCTCGCGGCGCCGATCGTGGCGATCAGCCACATCCAGAACACCGCGCCGGGCCCGCCCACGGTGATGGCGATGGCGACGCCGGCGATGTTCGCGGTGCCCACCCGGGAGGCGGCGGAGATGGTGAAGGCGCGGAAGGAGGAGATCTGCTTGCGTCCGTCCGCGCGGGTGCCGCTGGGCTCCCCGATGACGCGGAACATCTCGCCGATGCTGCGCACCTGCACCGCGCGGGTGCGGACGGTGAGGAACAGTCCGGCGGCGATGAGCACGGCGAACATGACGTACCAGATGTATTCGCCGAGGGTCGCGACGAAGCTCTGCAGGGAGTCCATGGCGGGCCCCTTTCCGAAGGTGCGGTGGGTGTGCGGCGTCGGATGCGAAGCCGCGGGGGCTCCGCCGGGTGCGATGCCGCCGGGGTGGTCCCGGACCGGCGCGCGCAGGAGGTATGGGCAACAGGCTACCGGCTCCGCGCCCCGGCGGATGACCGGCGGGTTGCCGATGGGTGACCCCGGGCAGGTGGCCCCGAGCGGGTGGCTCCGAGTGGGTCGGCGACCGGGGCCTCAGGACTCCTCGGCGGGGGCCCGGCGGGCGGCGGCGATCAGTCGGGTCATGCCGCGGTGCAGCTGCCGGAGGTCCTCCGGGGACAGGTCCAGCCGACGCATCATCCGCTCGGGGATCTCCTCGGCCCGCTCGCGCAGCCTGCGTCCCGCCTCGGTCAGGCTCAGCTGCACGGAGCGCTCATCCCCGGGGTCCCGCTGCCGGAGCACGTAGCCGATTTGCTCCAGGCGGCGCACGATCGGGGAGAGGGTGCCCGGGTCCAGCCCCAGCATCCCGGCCAGGGTCTTCTGGTTCATCCGCCCGTGCTCCCACAGGGCCAGCATCACCAGGTACTGCGGGTGGGTGAGGTGCAGCGGAGCGAGCACGGGCCGGTAGGCGGCGATGACGCTGCGGGAGGCCAGGGCCAGGGCGAAGCAGACCTGGCTCTCCAGGGCGAGGGGGTCCCCCGGCGTCGTCTCCTGCTCGCTGTCCACGGTGCTCCTCCCGCTCGGCCGGTCGCCGCACCCATGCTAGACCAGCGCACCCCTCGCGAAAGATTGGGGCGCCAATGATTGGTGTACCCTGGTGGGGATCCGGGCCCGAGGCCACCGGGACGCGAGACGAGGAGGACCCCATGGACAGACCCACCGGCCACGACTCCTTCGACTGGAGATTCCGGCTGGGCAACCGCATCCTCTGGCTGCTGCTGCACGTGGTCGGCCCGGCCCAGGGCAGCTCCAGCAGCGATCCGCAGCTGCGCACCCAGCGCGAGTACGAGCGCCGTCGGGAGCTGCACCGGCGGTGGAAGGAGAGCCGCGAGGGCGGCGAGGACTGAAGCCTTCCGGCGCCGACGCCGGGCGGAGCCCCGCACGCCGCGTCCCGCCGTGCTCTAGAGTCAGAGCGTTCCGCGCGCGTTGCCCGCGCCGGAGCGCACCGACTGAGAGGGGCCGCCCGTGCTGGAAGTGGAGATCGTCATCGCCCTGGGAGTGGCGATCCTGCTGGGCCAGATGACGGCCACGCGGGTGCGCCTGGCCCCGCCCATCGTGCTGCTGCTGCTCGGGGTCCTGATGAACCTCGTGCCCCCGCTGCGCCGGGTCCAGCTGCCCGCCGAGATCGTGCTGATGGTGCTCCTGCCGATCCTGCTCTACTGGGACTCCCTGAACACCTCGGTGCGCGAGATCCGCCGGGTGCTGCGCGGGGTCATCCTCAACGGGACGCTGCTGGTGGTCTTCACCGCGGCGGCCGTCGCCGTCGTCGCCCACGCCTGCGGGCTCAGCTGGGGCGCGGCCTGGCTGATCGGCGCCGCGGTGGCCCCGACGGACGCCACCGCCGTGTCCGTGCTGGGCCGCGGCCTGCCCCGCCGGGCCACGACCGTGCTCAAGGCCGAATCCCTCATCAACGACGGCACGGCCCTCGTGGTCTTCGCCCTCGCCGTGGAGCTGGCCACCGGGGAGGAGGCCATCACCTGGGGTCACGCGAGCGGGATGTTCGCCGTCTCCTTCATCGGCGGCGCGGCCCTCGGCCTGGCCGTGGGCTGGCTGATCGGCCAGGTGGCCCGCCGCATGACGGTGCCGGTGTACCTCAACGTGCTCATGCTGCTCACCCCGTTCCTGGCCTACCTCGCCGCCGAGACCGTGGAGGCCTCCGGGGTGCTCGCCGTCGTGGTGTGCGGACTGTACTTCTCGCAGATCTCGCCGCGGCACTTCTCCGCCCGCGCCCGCCAGATCGCCACCCCGTTCTGGTCGATGATCACCTTCCTCATCAACGG
>OMJG01000902.1_pt1 | contig 19572 bp, 24 predicted proteins | sample 1646431 | NCBI WGS metagenome assembly OMJG01 (sample SAMN03771674, study PRJEB25209) | food metagenome | isolation source: Cotija cheese | place: Mexico:Jalisco,Michoacan | collected 2011-12-12
CTTGTTTACGAAAAGCAATAGCTCCAACAGCTTATAATCCGTGGGGCACAACAGTTGGGGAACTTATAAACGCAAAATCCAAATTAAACGCTTTTGCCCTTGTATCTAACTCGCAAGGTGCAGCCATTAATGTGGACGTTATTAATAATGAAATTGACAGTTACCTAGCAATTGGAGTTAGAGAGGATGACAATAATTCATTAGTTCATTTTAAGGAAGAAAATATAGTTGGAATGATAAATATGTTGAAAGAACTTAAAGAATCATTTGAGTAAATAGTGATTAGATGAGGAGGGATGCCCAATGTGGCGACGAAGTTTTAAAAATTTGATAACGGAGCTTACGGCACTTGCTGTGGGTATCCTAATAGGGTGGTTGGCCTGCTTATGGTAAAACGCAAACAAACACCCATGTATTGGCAAAATGGCTCATATGCGTCTAAAACGGGCCATAAAATTGAACGTGATTTGGACCCGTGGGTCAGAGAACAGTATGCAAAGCATCACTCGCAAAAGAGTGGTGCTTTTTCTGTAGAAGAGATTACTGAAGGGAAGCATAAAAATGACAAATCAAGAATTCATTAATAAAGCAAAACAGTTAGTGGCCGATTACACTAATGATCACATGGACAAGACAGATGGTGTCCACATCACGGATGCTGATGTTTACGTTGCTTGGTCAGCTAAGACCTTGCAGAACTCTAAGGCGCTACTAAGTACAACACTATCAGACGGAATGTATTACGAATTAACTTATAACGGAGACAAAAAGCAAGTTTACCTGGATGCTTATAAAAAGTGGGAAAACGTTGAATACGAAATTTAAGGAGGAATAGTAATGAACTTTGGCGAAGCATTAGAACAAGTGAAAAATGGAAAGGGTATGAGGCTCCCTCAATGGAAGCCAGATGTTGTTATATTTGCTCAATATCCAGATAAGCACAGTAAGATGACAGCACCGTATTTATATGTGCAATCCAGATTTGGACGTGTGCCATGGAAAGAAACAAATATTGAATTATTTAGCGATGATTGGGAGGCTGTTAAATAACGTGTCAGCCTTTTAAAGTGCTATATTATCCTATAGAAAGGATGATTGCATGACATACAGCAATGAATATGAATATTTGATTGGTAGTATTAAGTCTGGGAAAAGTCCAGAGCAGTTGGAACAGGAAGCTGAATCTTATGGGTTGGATGGGAATAAGGTTTTAGATATTAGTCAAGAGTTATTTCAGGAAGGGCTGGTAACTTCTCCCAAGGTGCCTATTTTATATACAAGCCAAGCTAATACAGGCAGACTTATTTCAACAGATTGGAACAAAGCAATTTCACGACTGAAACAGTTAGAGGAAGAACACAATAAGTAAAAATTAGCATCGCTTAATTGCGGTGTTTTTTTAATACATAAAATAAAGAAATGGAGGTGTGGTGGTATGTAATGACACGTAAATTAACACTTAAACAGCAGAAGTTCGCAGACATATACATTGAGTGTGGGAATGCCACTAAAGCCGCTACTTACGCGGGATACAGTAAGAAGACCGCCCGAGTCATTGGACAGGAAAACCTGCTAAAACCTGCCATCAAGGAGTATATCGATACCCGGATTAAAGAACTTGCTAGTGAGCGAGTTGCCAGCCAGCAGGAGGTCTTGGAGTTCCTGACCCGAATCATGCGTCGTCAAGAGCTGGAGCAGGTTGTTGTCACACTGCGAAAGGCTCGAACTATTCCCATGACCAATTCGGATGGGGACACGTACGACAAGCTGGTCTACGAAGATGTTGACGATGTGGTCGACACCAAAACGAAGAACTCAGATTCGATGAAGGCTGCCGACATCCTGACCCGCGTCTTGGGCATCAGTAAAGGCCTTAACCCAGAATTGGAATCTGCCAAGACACGCAAGATTAAGGCTGAAGCAGAGGTGGCTGAGGGCATGGTTAAGGATCGAAAGCGACTGTTAGCAGCACAAGTTGACAAGGCTACGGCTGAAGCTACCAAGGCTAAAAAAGATGTCGATGGTTCCAATGTGCCTTTGCCGACATTTGTTGACGATGTACCGGAAGATGATGAAGAGATTGGAGGGAATGCCGATGGTAATGACAGCTAAGCAGCCGAAGGTACAGATTAAGTACCTCATTGGCAAGGGGTACAACGAATTCTGGCACGACAAACATTTCTATCGTGTGGTCAAGGGGTCACGGGGCTCTAAGAAATCTCGGACCACTGCATTAAACTTCATCTACCGAATTATGAAGTATCCTTGGTCAAACTTACTGGTGGTTCGTCGGTACTCCAATACCAATCACGATTCAACTTACACAGTTTTAAAATGGGCGATTAACCGACTTGGGGTTAGTCGCCTTTTCAAATGCAACGAAGGAAAACCAGAGATTACGTACCTACCTACCGGCCAGAAGATTATTCTTCGTGGACTAGATGATCCACTGAAGGTCACCTCAGTGGACGTGGATACGGGAATTCTCAGCTGGGCTTGGTTTGAAGAAGCCTACGAGATAGAGAACAGCGATAAGTTTGAAACCGTCGTTGAGTCAATCCGTGGAAGTTTAGATGATCCCTATGCTGAGCACCAGTACGTGCCTGCTGATGAACTTCTTAAACGTGAGCAGTGGAAAAAGGAGTTCTTCAAGCAGATTACGCTGACCTTTAATCCATGGTCGGAACGTCACTGGCTAAAACCAATGTTTTTTGACCCGGAGACGCGTAAGCCAGATGTTTTTGCTCGTACAACCACCTTTAGGGTCAACGAGTGGCTTGATAAGCAAGACAGGCAAAGATACCTAGACTTGTATCGAACTAACCCTAGACGGGCTCAGATTGTCTGTGACGGCAACTGGGGCGTTGCTGAGGGACTTGTATTTGAAAACTGGGTTGTTGAAGACTTTGATGTCAATAAGGTAGTAGCAGAGTCGGATGGCGTAGGTCACGGGATGGACTTTGGGTTCACTCATGACCCCACGACCTTTGCTGAAGCTGCTATTAATCGTGAGACCAAGGATATCTGGATTTTTAAAGAGTTGTATCAGAAGGCCATGACGACACAGGACATCTTCGATTGGCTTGATGAGAACCATTACTTAAAGTCTGATATTGGGGCCGATTGTGCTGAACCCCGTTTGATTGATGAACTTCAGGCTAAAGGCGTGCGGCGTATGCATGCGTCGATTAAAGGCCCTGATTCAATCGACTATGGAATCAACTTCTTGCAGGGCTATCGAATCCATATCCTGCCTAGTTGTGTGCATGCGATTGAAGAGTTTAACACGTACGTTTTTGACCGTGATAAGGACGGAAACTGGTTGAATAAGCCGGTAGACGCCAATAATCACTTTATTGATGCACTTAGATACGGACTAGAAAAGTACATTATTCAATACGAATCACTAGAGAAGCGCTTCGGCGTTGTATAAGCAAGGAGGTGAGTGAATGAGCAAAGATATTGTGGGACTTGATGGTAACCCGTTGATTATGGACTTTATGCAGACCAAGCAGGCCCCAACGGCAGGAACACGACACCCAGACCCCTTCCGTATGCAGCGGCCGGGGATGGGACACCATTTGGGTGACTACGAGTTGGAGCAACTTTATCGGGGTAATTCGATGGCCCGCAACATTGTGGACATTCCCGCTGAGGATATGACCCGTAACGGCTGGCATATCAAGATGGACGATAATTCCTTAGCAGCTAAGTATGAGGCACGATTAAATGAATTGAATGCTCAGAAGCGATTCAAGGACCTTTACCGATACTCACGGCTTTACCGAGCGGGGTATATTGCTATCAGTACGACCGAGAGCTGGAATTATGGACTTGAGGACCCTTTGAACCCAGACAGACTGTTGCGAATCCCATTTCTTACGGCGTTTAGCTCCAAGAAGGTCAACGAGACCAAGTTCGATGATGACGTCTTCTCACCAACTTACGGGCAAGCTCTAAGTTATCAGATCAACAACGGAACCGCTGACGTGCAAGGGTCAAATTATTATGGGGTACAGCAGGTAGATAAGTCACGTTTGCTTCGCCAACAAGAACTGCGGTTCGAAGATGAAACGGAAGGTATCTCGCTATTGGAGACCATTTACGACATCTTAATGACGATGGATACAGGGCTCTACTCGGTCGGTGAGATTCTTTACGACTACGTTTTCAAGGTTTTCAAGTCCCCATCGGTTGACGACACGAGCCCCGATAAGCTGTTGCAGGTCGGGGCGGCTGCTTCGTCAAAGTTTAGAACTGAGTCCACCGCATTAATTAGTGACAAGGACGAGTTGACCAAAGAATCAACCAACGTCGGTGGCATTGACAGCTTGCTTGATTTCTTGTGGGAATACCTTAGTGGCGCGGCCCGCATGCCTAAGTCGGTTCTTAAAGGCCAAGAGGCCGGAACACTGACTGGGGCACAGTATGATGTGATGAACTACTATAGCCGCATTGCTTCGGACCAAGAGAACAAGATGCGACCACAGCTGGAATATTTGCTCAAATTGCTTATGCGAGCCAGTGATGAGTGCGGCGGATCGCTAGACCCCGACACCGTTAACTGGTCCATCGAATTTAACCCGCTATGGTCGGTTGATTCGCAAACCGATTCGCAGATTCGCCTAGCAAATGCCCAGGCCGACCAGATTTACATTCAAAACGGCGTGCAGGGGCCCGAAGAGGTTCGAGAAGCGCGCTTTGGTTCCGGCGGTATGGACCCGGATGGTTCAGTTGACATGGACAGTATGAGTGACGACGAGCGCCGGGCAGTAGTCGAGGCTTACCGTAAAGAACATGGTGGTGATTAGCCATGAGAGTGCCACACACGCGTTATCCACTAAGAATTGAGAAATCATACGCACATACTGTCGGTAAGGCTGTAGGCCAAGTTGAGAGCACTACACTGCTGCTACTTAAATCGGTGGTCAAGCCTGTAATCAACCGGGGAACCGTTAACGACTCACTTTACAACGACGACATGATCGACTGGGTTGAGTCTCTGATCGAACGGCTAAAAGAATTGATCCTCGGTTCGTTCACTGATACCGACGCCCAGCAAATGGTTGAGCGGTTTATGTCGGCTATCAGTACTAGCAATCGTGCCAACGTGTCGTCACAGATTCAGGCTCACGAGTTGGTGAAGCATGCAACGTTGCTTCCTAGTGGTAAGCCGGTAATCATGGCAATTAATCCAGTCGCAGGGGATGCGCAGCTTGACGGCTACGTCAAAGGTAAGATTGCCGAAAATGTCAGTTACATCAAGGGTATCCGCGATGATTATGCGACGAAGATTGAGCAGATTATCTACCGTGGCGTCACCAAGGGGCAGTCTTATGGTGAGATGGCGGAAGCAATCCGTCACCAAGGCAAGATGAGTCGCAATCGTGCCGCTTTCATTGCCCGGGACCAGTCCGGGACTATCTACAGTCAGATGACCCGTACTAGGCACCAAGAAGCTGGGATTAACCACTTTCAATGGCGTGGAATGATGGATGAGCGTGAACGTGCCAGTCATGTGGCACGCGAGGGCATAATTTACAATTATGACACGGCTGACTTGCTACCCGGAGAAGATTATGGGTGCCGTTGTACTGGTGATCCGGTTTTTGATGACGAATTAGATGATTCAGAAGAATAACGAAACGAAGGGAGGTGAAAGTATGGCAGATACAAATTCATCTAGTGCCGCAAGTACGCCAAGCTCTGCAGCACCTAGCTCTAAAATCGCTACTAGCATGTATGCTTCGAGTACGACACCAGCAGCACCAGCAACTGAGCCTAAGAGTACGGTCAAGACCGTGACCTTAAAAGAAGGCGACAAGCTATGGCGGGTTGCCACTGATGCTGGTATTTCACTGGACACACTTGTAAAGATTAATGGCTTGAAGAACTACTCGGTTAAGCCCGGTAAGGTTCTGCAATTGCCATAGGAGGTGATTGCATGAAATTTTATGATCGTGCTGAGCTTGGCAAGTATACTGAAACGCCTGAAGGTTACTTACACGGGGAGTTTCCCATCACAAGACCAGGTGTTTTCCCGTACTTACGCTCCAATGGCCAAAATGGGGATGGCTTGTCGATGGTGGCGAAGCTCCCTGATGAGGTTTTCTCAAAGGAGACCATCGAATCTGCCAACAATAAGCCATTGACTAATGACCACCCAAACGTGGGTGTTGATGTGCGGAACTTCAAGACATTATCTGTAGGGATGACCGACAGCGACGCCCACGTTGAAGACAATAAGCTGGTAGTTGGGGCAACCATTACGGACCCAGACATGATTGCTCAGGTTAAGTCGGGTAAGCGGGAACTTTCGATTGGCTTCAATGCTGACGTTCCTACAGAATCCGGAGAGTACGGCGGAGCCCAGTATGACGCTGCTCAGCGTAACATCAAGATTAATCACATTGCTATCGTAGATAGAGGCCGCGCAGGTCATGGAATCTCAATCCATGACAGTGCGGCCTTTGTTATGGGCGATAGCGATACAAATACAGGAGGAAAACACATGGCGAATTTAATCATCGATAGCCAACAGTTCGAAGTGGACCAGCATGTTGCAGATGCCCACGACGACTTAAAGAAGCAAGTGGCCGCTAAAGAGGCTGAACTTGCAAAGCTAAAGAAGCAATTGAATGGGGCGAATGACGAAGCGGCAAGCTCTAAAAAGGAAGCCGATTCACTTAAGGGTGAACGGGATGCCTTAAAGACGCAACTCAAGGATGCTCAGGATAAGCAACTTGACCAAGACGCCTTAGACAAGCGCATTGACGCACGGCTTGCACTTCAGACTAGCGCAGCTCGTTTTGTTGGTGATAGCTTCGACTTCAAGGGGAAGACTGACCGGGAAGTTAAGGTGGCTGCCATTAAGACCACCAATGATTCCTTTGATGAAAAGGATAAGTCTGACGACTATATCAATGCATTCTACGATTCTGCGGTTTCCTTGGCAGATAAGAGAGGGTTCACTCACGCATTGGGCGGCCAAGGTGGAAACCAGAACGAAACTGACTCGGTGGATAAGCTCAAAGGCGACCGAGCTAACGCCTACAAGTAAAGGAGGGATAACTCATGGGATTAATTCCACGACCACAAATGTACATGGACCCCAACATTGGGTTGGGCAAGATTGCCGACATTCGGCATACAGAAGTTGACTCAGCAGTTGCTGCAGGAGTAGTAGCTGCCGGGGCCGCCGTTCAAATGAGTTCGGGGGCTGTTACGACTGTTAGTGATGGTAAGTTCTATGGCGTTGCAGTAGCCAAGGACTACGTCGATAACTTGGATGATTCACCACAAACGTCTAAGTACAAGGCTAAGCAAATGGTTCCTGTTTTGCGTAAGGGGACCATCAACGTTGCCATCACGGCCGATGTTACGGAAGGTCAACCAGCTGCTATTGACGGAACGACTGGGAACTTCAAGCCGGCCGCAGATGCTGACACGATTGTGGGGACGTTTAAGACGGCGGGTAAGTTTGTTGCCGACGACGCCACTGCGGGCTCAACGGCCCAACTTCAAATTAACTTGCCATAAGGAGGCGACAGTAGATGCCACAAGAATTAGCAATGATTGAAAATCGCGACTTAATCGCGATGGAAAAGACGGTGCTTAAGGCACCACAAGAAGAATTAATTGGTCGGTCACTGTTTCCGACAATTCCTGGGGTAAATCCAGGGGCAGAGACTTACGGATACAGCCTAATGACCCGGCATGGTGCTGCCAAGGTTATTGCCAACGGGGCCGATGATTTGCCAATGGTCGACGAAGACGTTAAGCGAGCTTATCAGCCAATCTACACCATTGCCGCTGGTATTCACTTCACGTATCAGGAAGTATTTGCCGCTCAAATGGCCGGACAACCGCTTCAAACGGATAAAGCTGAAACGGTCCGCCGGGCAATCTCTGAAAAGGAAAATGACATCATCTTCAACGGGGAATCAAAGGTTGGTATCACCGGTCTGACAAACCTTGAAGGTATTCAGGCAATGAACGCTGACAAGAAGTTTTCAGAGTCGACCGGGGCAGAGATGCAAGAGACCTTACGTAAGGCTAAGTCCTTAATCACTGTAATTCCGGGGTTCAATCAAGCACGGTTGAAGCTAGTCTTAGCTCCTGCTCAATATGAATCTTTGAACTCACGTTACAGTGACTACGACTCCCGGACTATTCTGGAAGTCATCAAGGCCGCCGGCTGGTTTAACTCAATTGAAACGACCTCCGCATTAGTAGGTAAGGGGTTGGATAACTCCGAATGTGCGATGATCTTTGATTCCACTTCACAAACCGGTGGCTTCTTGCTCCCTCGTGACGTCACGCAGTTCCCACAAGAAGCGCACTATCCTAACACGATTGTGCCTTACGATGAACGGACCGGTGGTCTGGTAATCAAGACGCCGTACGCCATTGTTAAGCTGTCAGGAATCTAAGGAGGACGCCATGCTAGTTAAAAATAAGGGTAAATTCATTCACAATGTTGGTGGGGTGCAACTGGTCCCCGGTTCTAACCAACTCACCAAGAAGCAATCCGAAGCATTCAACGCGGCTATCAAGTCGAACAAGTTGAATGCTTTTTTAATTGAAAAGGGCACCTTATCTGCCGTTGAAGGTAAAGGTGGCAAGGACGTGCAAAGTGTTACTGACATGACCCTTGACCAAGCGCTGCCTGAGATTGCTGACACCGTATCGGTTGAGACACTGACCAAGTGGTTAGCCGATGAACAACGCGGCGCCGGTCGTAAGAAGATGGTGGACACGTTGAAGGCTCGGATTGCTGAATTAAAGACCCCGGAAGACGAATAGAGGTGGTCTAAGTGGATGAAGCGGATAAGAGCACCATCCAGAACGTTCGGCTGATTCGGTCGGACTTGTCGAAGGTCAGCGATGATACTATTCAACTCGCGATTGATGACGCTTGGACCGAGGTTCAGAGCCACGGCTTCCCCACACAGTATCAGGAGCAGGCATGTCGTTACTTAGCGGCTAGTCTGATTAACCGCGAAGATGATCGCGTTTCCTTGAAACAAGTCGGAGATTTGAAGAAGCAATATTTCAAGGGTGTCAATGCTTGGGCCGACCGGTACAAATACTTGTTGAGCCAGTTCGGTGATGGTGGCCCCCTCAGAATTGTGGTGATTTGATGGAAGATTTTGACAGAATCCCAGATGTCGAACGGGAGATGGCAGAGTTAAGTCATCTACAGTTGCAGGTTGGGATATTTGGTGAGGACGGGTCGTTTATGCAAATGATTGCGTCCGCCAACGAGTATGGCGCTGATATTGAACCGAAGAATGGCAAATGGTTGACGATTCCAACCGAGAATGCACCCAAGGGGGCCAAGGCTCGGGACATTGAGGGCCTTTTTCGACCAAAGGACAAAAACATTCTTGCTGTCAGTGATGGTAAGGGCGGTCTTATCCCGATGTTCTATCTGGTGAAGAAGGTTCATATTCCGGAGCGTTCCTTCATTCGGTCGACTTTTGATGAAAAGGTGGACGACTGGATCGAGTACATTGTTGACCGAGTAGTTGATTTGGGGATGGGTGAAAGCAGGGCTACAGCTAGAGAGATTATGGAGGGGTTGGGTATCCGCATTCAGCGCGATATCCAGAACAAAATACGATCCATTGAGTCACCAGCCAATGCTCCCGCAACTATTGCCAGAAAAGGTTCTAGTTCCCCGTTGGAGGACACCGGACACTTACTTCAAGCTGTTACTTATAAGGTGGTGAACGTCTGATGTATGAAGAGTTTGCCGACATGCTAGTGGAATTTGGAATACCGCTTCTTGTGTATCTGCCTGCTGATGGCGAGGGCGGTCATTTGGAACACGGAACTTGGGTTAAGGACCCTGAATCGCCACCAGTTAAGGTCAGTGAGCCACTGGTGGTGCCGTCCAAGACATCTCTATACAGCATGGAAGTTCAACATAACGCGGGTGGGGAGACACAATCTTACGATGCTGTTTGGTATTCAACGATGGAGGCCCCTAAGGGAACAGTTGTTGAAAATAAGCGGACCGGTCGAAAATACGTTGTTGACCACGAGCGGGATTATACGGATTACTCTGACGTGCACGAGTACGACCTGAAGGGGGTAAGCAACCATGACTGACAGTTCTTTTGAGTATGGAGAACTAGCCGACGTTCTAATAGATGAAGTTAAGTCTTTAGTGGGATGTGACCTAGTTGAGCAGGATTTTTCTGGGCCGCAACGCGCTTACCCTTTCTTCACTTATAAGATCACTACGCCTTACATCAAGGACATGGAGCAAATGAATAACGGCGAGATGTTCGATTTGACGGTCTCAATGACTTGCTGTAGTGACAACAGCATTAAGGCTCAAGACCTCGCTATGAAGCTCTTTAAGAATCTCAAATCTGATAACGTGCGTCGCAAACTTCGAACGGATCACGATATCGTCATTGCCGATGTTGATTCTTTCGACAACCGAAGCGTTTTTCAGTCCGTCAATTATGAACGGCGCGTTGGGTTTGATTTACACCTTCGAGTAGTGGATGGCTTCCATGAAGATATTCCAACCATCGATAAGATTAACTTAGACAATACAAATTAAGGAGGTAGCTAAATGACTGTAGCTACGAAGATTGGTGACATCACTGTTACGATCGATGTCAACCACCCGGTAATCCCTGTTGGCTTAGGGGTTCCGGGACTTTTTATTAAAGGTGATACCCAGAAGGACCAAGTGTATTCAAGCTTGGACGCCTTAGCAGCTGACTACGCGGAAGGCACTGACATCTATAAGGTGGCATCAGCATACTACGCACAATCGAATGCAGGGACCACGATTGAAGTGATCACCTACACAGCGTCCACAACTGGTGCTGACACGAAGGCAACGACTGGCGGGATTTCTGCGGCCGCTGCGGCGTACTTCTTTAGCGCTTGGCATTTTGCCGTTGTTATTGGTGACAGTGATGCAGATCAGCTGGAACTTAGCAACTACATCGAAGAACAGAACTTTAAGTTCTTGGTTGCGGAGTTCCCCACACCAGATGCCGCGAAGGCTTACACCAACAAACGGACCATCAACCTCATTCATAAGGCCACGACGGATAACTTTCCAGTGGCCTTTTTAGGTCGAGTAGCTAACCAGACGGTCGGCTCTGTGACGTGGAAAGGCAAGGGCGATTTAGTAGGTGTTGAAACTGACGACTTATCTTATCCCGAGTATGCAGCGATTGAGGCGGCTCATGGTATTTGCTATGTAGTCAAGGGGACTAAGGCCGTTAGCTCTAATGGCTGGACAGCTTCCGGAGACTGGATCGATGTTCTGTATGGTAGTGATTGGGTCAAGGTCAATATTGAGTCAGCACTCCAAGACTTGTTGAACACGCAAGATAAGATCACTTTCGATGATCTTGGATTTGCTCAACTTCAAGCAGTTGTTGAGAAGGTTCTCTCTACGGCCTATGCCAACGGCATTATTGCCTACGATGCCACGACTAAGGCAGCTGACTATTCAGTTACGGCTGATAAGTATGCCGACCTGTCTGTTGAGGATATTAAGAACCGTCAGTACAACGGGATTCACTGGTCTTACACGCCTGCAGATGCTGTGCATGGCATGAAAGTCGGCGGAACTCTCGATTTTCCATACTAAAGGGGTGATAAATAATGGCTAAATGGAATTACGATGCAACTGATGTCAAGGTCATTGCTGATAGTGAACCCATGTACGGATATCAACCCGGAGACATGGTTTCAGGCGAACGAGCCAACAACTCTGAAGATTATGACGTTGATGCTCAAGGCTGGGGTGTTTTTAGTACAAACAATGACATTCATGGAACTATCACGATTAACCTGTCTGCTGGCTCACCAGCGAACCTTAAGTTGATGGCTCTCGCTAATGCCCATAAAGAATTTACATTGAGTGTTACGACGCCACACGAACGAGTTTACTCGAATCAGGCTAAAATCCAAAAGGTACCATCATTTGGTGCGGGGACTAAGACCGGCGTTAAAGCATGGGTAATCTTGTGCATTGACTACAACGATGAAATGAGCGAATAAAGCTAGACGCTTAGGGTTCGACTCCCTGAGCGTTTTTTGTACCAAAAATTTATATAAAGGGTGATTATAAATGACTGTAGCAAAGAAAACTGTATCGCAAGACACTAAGGCAACTAATGAGGTAGCGAAGGCACGGCAAAAACGTGATGAAGTAGAACGGATGCCACTCAAGCGGATGGGTAAGACCGAAACTATTACGGTCGATGATTACGATGGTCCCAAAGACTACACGTTCTTTTTCCCTGGTTTAAAGAAGGCCCATAACCTCGTAGACTTTGCGCGCATGGGGAACGGAGTTATTGATAATACCACGTATAATGAAGGCCTTATGAAAACGGTAATTGTGGAACCTAAGACGGATTGGGATTACTGGGATGAACATGATGGTTATGGCAAGGTCATGGACGAAGCTGATCGGTTTCTTGGCGAGTGGCTGCGCAAGTAATCGAAAAGGAATGCAATTGGAGCTTGCCTATCGGAATAATCGGCAGTATGAGTGGCCGGTTGAGATGGGAATTGCTACGCGCGAAGAGGTTGAGTTGGCGACCTTTGATGAACTAGAAATGTTTAACTATCAAGCCGATAAAAAATTTGAGTTGATGCAAGGATTGAATCCCGAAGAATAGTGAGGTGAAAAAGTATGGCAATCAAGCACACGACAATCGATATTGATTGGAAAGTGGATGATAGTGGGCTACGGTCTGCAGAAGGTAGCGTCAAAACACTAGAAACGGCAACAAAGTCGGCAACGACGGCAAGCGCCAGTTTCTCAGCCAGTCAGCGAGCTTCAGCAGCGGCCCAGCGAGAGTCTACATCAGCTACCAAGTCTTATACTGAGGCCCAACGCAATTCTGGACGACAGGATCGAGAGTCTGCGCAAGACAGGGCCAAGCTTAAAGAGCAGGTTAAGGAATATGAAACCGCACTTAAGTCTTCGAGAAAATCGCTAGAACTTAGCCAGAAGGCTGATGCCTCGTACACCGAAACATTAAAGGCCCAAGGCCATGCACATGCTGCTAACAGTGACCATATTCGGTCACTGCGTGGTACATACGCGAGTCTACAAACTCAGTATAGTAAAGAAGTTACTCAGCTCCAGCGAGTAAAGACAGCTAGTGGCTCAACCTCAGAGGCCTATCAGGCACAGCGAAAGCGTGTTAACGACTTAGGCTTACAGATGGCTAAGACTTCTAACGAACTCAATGGGTTCAATCGGGCACAGAAGTCCATGAAGTCGGCGTCTGAGTCCGCTAACCGTGTTTATGATAAGACCAAGGCATTGAGCCTAGGTGTCGGCGCAGCGTTTGTCTATGGCGCAAAGAAGGCCATTGAGCTTCAGCATGAGTATAAGGTCACCAATAACTTGCTGACGACCGGCGGTGAGAGTGCCAGAACTTCACTTAAAGCCACTAAGCAAATGCAGGCCGATGGGGCTAAATACTCTATCCAGTACGGTAAATCCCAGAAATCGATTGCTGAGGGGTATCAAGAGCTGACCAAGCGTGGTTACACCTCTGAACAGTCTCTTGGTTCTATGAAGTCCATGCTAAAGGCATCTGTAGCTTCTGGGGATAGCTTCTCAGATGTCGTGCATGATTCAACAGCGGCCTTAGAGTCCTTCGGAATGCGGGCCAACTCTACTGCTGGCATGATCAAGAACACTAAGACAGTCACTAATCAAATGGCATACGCTGCTGATTTGACGGCAACGGACTTCCATTCGATGGGGATTGCTCTTAGTTATTCTGGTGTCAGTGCTAAGCAAGCCGGATTAAGTCTGTCCGAAACTGCCAGTGCAATCGGTATTTTATCTAACAACGGTCTCGAAGCTGACAAAGCTGGGACTGGGCTACGTAAGACACTGTCTAGCCTACAGTCACCTTCAAAAGCAGCACAAGGTGCGCTTGATAAATTAGGACTTTCAACCAAAGATTTCACCAAGAAAAATGGTGATATGAAGTCTATGGCTGACACTTTTAGCTTAATTCAACAGCATAGTGCCAAGCTAGGAGCAACGGAAAAAGCTTCTGTATTTCATAATCTGTTTGGGGCAACAGGGCAACAAGCCGGGGCCATCTTAGCTGAGAATGCTGATCAGCTTGGCAAGTTAAACGAGAAGGTCAAGGATTCAGCTAAGAATGACTATACCGGCAAGCTGTCAGCCAAGAACATGCAGTCTGCCCAAAACCAAATTAACAAATTCAAACAGGCAGCCTCAGGTTTAGCCATCACTTTTGCGCAAACTGTCCTTCCGTCGATTACTAAACTGGCAATCGGTATGGGGGGCTTGCTGGATAAGTTCGGCAAACTCGATAAGTCACAAAAGACTATGCTGACGTGGACTGCTATTTCAGTAGCAGCATTAGCGCCATTAGCGAAGGTTGTAAGCGTCGTTACGACGCTTGGCGGAGCAGCGGTAAAGACTACTAGTCTGCTTGCAAAGATGGCCGGCGTTGAAAAGGCAGCCACTGGAATTGCTGTTGGAAAAGAAGCAGTGAGTGCATCTGGAAAGGCGAAAGTGGCTTCTTCCGCGGTAGCGAGTGGCTCTGGCAAACTGGCTAGTTCAGGATTAGTTTCCAAGCTAACATATGCTGGCATTGGTCTAAGCGTTGGCAGTGATGTTGTTAAAGCAATTCATTCTGGTGTTGATAGCAAGCAAGGCGGGAAGAAGTTATGGCACGGCGCTGGTTCTGCAGTCGGCGGTGGAGTTGCGGCCGCTCTAAGCGGTGGAAATCCACTTGTTGCCACAATTGGTGCAGCTGTTGGTGGGGCCATAGGCAATGCAATTGCTGATAGTCCCATTGTTAAACAAGTAAATAAGACAGAACGCAAAAATATTCATAGTTACGATGCCAGCGCTAAAAAGAGTGGCTCAGCGAGTCACCAAACGCTACGAACTAATCCTTACGGTTCCGGTGCTGGTAATGATATTTCTGGCTTATCTGTGGGTAGTTCTAAGAAAAAGGACACAAAAAGTCCGTACGATAAATTACCTAGTTATGCTAAGAAAGCTATGGCTGATGTTAGCCAGACATTCAACCAAGGTCGTGCCCGATTAATTCAGGCAACCGAATCTGGGAGTAAGTCAGAATCCAAGTCCTTGCTAGCTCAGAACGCTAAAACTTATTCAGGACTTAGCAAAACCGTTAAAGAATATGGGCGTACTCGCGTCCACGAATCTGCTAGTAGCTTAGACACACTCGTTAAAAACGGGTTAATGACTAAGAAACAAGAGAAGTCGATTCTTGATAGTGAGAAGAAGTCTAATTCAAAGCGCGAGTCTTCAGCAAAAAAGGCCATATCCGAAGTTACGAAATCCGAGGCTAACGGCGGTAAGGGTCGTCAAAAGGCCGTTGCCAACGCTAATGCCAAAATTGCTTCACTGATGTCTCAAGGCAGTGCTAAGCAGAAGGTTATTTTGGGCAAGCTCAGCGATAGTACCAAAAAGTTGTCTGCTAAGCAGGGAGCTGCAGTAGTTCAATCATCGTACAAGGCCATGCGGAGTACGATAAAAAATGCTAACACCACCTATACCAAGTCTAAATCGGCAGCAGATAAGAAGTACAAAGCCGTTATGTCGGCGGCCGATCATGAACGGTATGTCACTGGGACCCTATCTAAGAAGCAGTATGAGGCTATTAAGGAAAAGGCCGAAAAAACACGTGACAAATCAGTTGGTGCTGCCAAAGATCGTCGTGATAAGACTGTTGCTGCCGCACAGGATGAGCACGAGAAGGTCGTTCGCGAAGCACGTGCTCAGACCAAAGGGCACTTGAAACAAGTTGACCAAGAGACCGGACAGGCTGTTGGGCTATTTCAGTCAATGGTGGACAGTATTAATTCAATTCTCACGGGAATTAAATGGCCTGATATGGACCATCTAACATCCAATGAGATTGACAAGGTAAGTAAGAGTACCGCCAAAGGTGCAGCAGCACAGAATAAGACACTTAGAAATATGGATGCCGGGAAGAAACATCCGGCAGCTACCAAGTCTAAGGCTACTTTCCGTACTGCGCCTAAGCTTAATACCGGCTTTGCTGTTGGTGGATCAATCCGTAAGACCGGTATGGCAATGGTTGGGGAAAATGGCTCCGAGGTCTTACAACGCGGAAAGCAATTCAGCGTTGTGGGTGCCAAGGGTGCGCAACTTCTACAGGTACGGTCAGGTGATCGTATCTACAACCACGCAGATGTTACTAAGATGGTGCGAGGTTCCTTTGGACAACGACTCCCTAACTTTGCTGCTGGCACGACCCAGTTAACTAGCTTTGCTACTGGTAGCGGAGCCGCTATGCCAGGGCTGAGCAAGAAGACTTCTAAAGACTCAATTTCGGAATCCAAAAAGATGTCGAAATTAGTCACTAAGAACTACGGTGACATGTCTAAGAAGTCTGCTTCGTCGCTGAAACAGCTCAACAAGAAAAACGCCTCATTGTGGCATGATACTCGCACTGATGCGGAATCTGAGACCACTAAACTGCATAAGCGGGCGGTCAAGAAGTTTAGCGACGTCAAAGATGATACAGTCACCTCACTGAAGTCGATGCACAAGCAGTTTAACAGCGTCACAACGGACCTAGTTAGCGATTTTGGATCCATTTTTGGCAAGTTAAAAGGTCAAGCCCATGACGGGATGGCCGGTGCAATTTCATCGATGAATTCCGGTATCAGCAGTATCGATACCACACTGGCTCAGTTTGGTGGGAACAAGTCTGTTTTGAAGCCAATTCACTATGCAACTGGGTCTAAGGGTCCAATCGCTAGTGACCAACTGGCCGTTCTTAACGACGCAACAAGTGGCCCTCGACAAGAACTAGTGGCCCGTGGCAGTCAACTTTTGAAGCCTATTGGTAAGGATGTCATTACGCCCCTGAAAAAGGGTGATGAAGTCTTCAATGGATCACAGGTTGAGAAGGCCAAACCATACTTGCCACACTTCAAGAAAGGTACTGGTGCGTCTGATGATAAGCTGATTAGTCTGGCTACTAAGAATCATAAGAACCCAGATGCTGCTTGGAAACGTGACTTTGATGACAAGACGATTAAACCTAAAGGGTCCGACCTGCAACGTGGGTTGACCACTACAGCCAAGGGCGCAACAGATTCTGTCGGTCCTAATTGGTACAAGGCTGGTTGGAACGTCATCAATGATGCTATAAATGGTGGCAGCGGGGCCGGCGGTAACTGGGCGCACTCACCAGGTTCTGGGTGGAGCACAGGTGGCAATGGCCAGAAATTTGGTGACAGTCGTGACGGCGGTAGCCATGATGGCGTAGATTTTGGCGCAGCGTTGGGAACTCCATTTCATGCTATGCATGGTGGGGTTGTAACACGTGCTGGAAATCCTGTTTGGGCCCCCGGGGCTTTAGGTAAGGTCATTACCGTTAAGAGTGATGACGGTTATCAGGAAATCTACCAAGAATTTGGTGGAATGAGAAATATCAAAGTTTCCGTTGGTGACAAAGTCAAAACGGGGCAAACACTAGGTACTCTTGGACCATTAAATGGTGCTGGTAGCGGAGCTCATTTGCACGTCGGTGTCTCTCACGGGTCTTTGTGGGACCATGGGGGGACTTCAACCCGCGGCTGGTACGATGTCACCAAGATGCATGGCAAGAGCTCTGGTGTGGAGAAGAGTAAGTCTAAGGATACTGGCGTTGAAAAGCTCTTCAAGCAAGAGATTGGCAAGTCAGCGTTAGCTTGGATTTCTAAGAACCTTCAAAATGACTCAGCCGGTGGTTCTATAGGCAACCCCGGAGGATCTGGCGTTGGTCGCTGGAAGTCTGCGGTTGTTAAGGCTCTAAAGGCTAATCATTTTTCTGCTAGCGATTCTCAAATTTCAGCTTGGTTGCAGGTTATCAAACGTGAATCTGGTGGTAACCCTAAAGCTAAGCAGCCTGGAAGAGACCCAGACGGTGATGGTTCTGGGCCAGCCTTAGGACTTGTCCAAACTAAGCGAATGACCTTTAATGGGGCCAAATTTAAAGGACACGACGATATCTTTAATGGGTATGATGATCTGCTTGCAGGGATTCGCTATGCTGCACGGAGATATGGTCGTGGATCTTCAATGTTTTCTCGTGTCGCCGCAAGAGGCTATGCCAAAGGCGGACGTCCAAAGGTTGGTGAATGGTCAATTGTTGGTGAGAAGGGGCCAGAACTCTTCAAGCCAGACTCAGCTGGGACCATTTATCCACACGAGAAATCGAAGCAGATTGCGAACCAATCAATCCCTTCAAATTCACGACACAGTAGTAAATCCAAGATTGATTTTCACCCAACGATCAATGTCAATATCACTGGTGATGCTGGTGGAAATGTCACGAAGCAACAAGTTATGAAGTGGGTTAAGGAAGCGATGGGCGAAAGCTTTGAACAGCTACAAGACCTGTTAGGAGGAGCATAATGGTAAAACCTGTATACAAGCGAACTCGGGATGGGACTTCCGAGTTTTTTGGTGCATACATGCACGAGTACGGAAAAAATAAGATGTCTCAACGAATCGGGATTCATGCCAAGACTGAGGATGATGATTCTGCTTCAGAAGTAACTCAGTATGCAATTGAAAAGGGCGAACCTATCACCGATCATTCAAGGCCAACAAGTAAGACAATCACCCTTTCAATCTTGATTCAAGAAGATACGATGGCTAAGGCCAATAAGGTTTGGTCCAAGTTGAATAAGTGGCGGTTCGATGGCACACAAGTGGTTTTTAAGGGTGCTGTTGTCTACTACAAACACCTTCAAATTGAGGACTTAACCCGTCATGGCGAAAAGTACACTTCGACAATTGAAGCAACAATGAGCTTGAAGTTTGTACATTTTGCTAAGACTTCCCGAATCAAAAAGAAGGGTAAAAAAAGTAACGGTAATAAGAAACCTACTGGTAGTACCAAGTCTGCTCAGACTAAGGGTACTTATCGCAAGACTAAAGCCGGGGATACCTACTGGGGGTTCCATCAAAGCTTTGGAACATCGATTGCGACGCTGCGTAAGTGGAACAAGTATCCGGATCGCAAGATACCTATTGGTGTTCGGGTTAGGGTTAAGTGAGGTGAGTGGTGATGTCGCAACGCGACTACATTCCGATAGATGTTGATGATTTACCAGAGATTTTTGAAATTGAATTAGCAGATATCACCTTCAACTTTGGAGTGTCCTACAACGCTGTTGGTGATTTCTTTACGGTCGATTTATACGATGAGGACCTTAATCCCATCGTTTTGGGAGAGAAATTGGTACTCAACCATCGACTATGGGCCTACGTCAATGATGACCGACTACCGGCGGTCGACCTTGTGCCGATGGATGAGTCTGGACAAGCTACAGACGTCAATGCTGAGACTTTTGGACGGACAGTGTTCTTGATGATCGATGATATTGACCCAACAGATGATCTTAGTAGCGATGACTATGTTGGAATTGGCGAAGATGGGGGGTGATGATGATGGCATCTAAGTATCAAGTGGATCGGCGAGTCAAGTTGGTTCTGGATACAGGTAAGGAAAAAGTGACGCTTGAAAATCT
>OMJG01000903.1_pt1 | contig 19570 bp, 19 predicted proteins | sample 1646431 | NCBI WGS metagenome assembly OMJG01 (sample SAMN03771674, study PRJEB25209) | food metagenome | isolation source: Cotija cheese | place: Mexico:Jalisco,Michoacan | collected 2011-12-12
AATACCGTCACATAGATGAATATGCTAAGCAACATCAGCTGCAGTACAATGTGCTTGACGAAGATGGTAAAATTTATACGAGCAATACTAATGTTAGTCGCATTACCGTCATTCAGGCGTGGGAGAACGATGCGGGGTTATTGATTCGTACACCAGATGAATTAGGTAATGATTTCTCAATCGTTAAAGCCATCTTTGTGGGTGAGACTGATGAATTAAATCAGATTGAACCAGCAGTAGTGAAAGAATTTGGTGGTCAATATTACGTTGTACGAGCCGCTGATAATTTCTTAGAAGTTATGAATGCATCCGCAAATAAGGGAGCGGCGTTAGAAATTTTAGCAGCTGAACTTGGCATAGATGCTGAAGAAGTAATGGTATTTGGTGATGAAAAAAATGACATCCCCATGTTTAAATTTGCGGGCCATGCGATTGCAATGGGAAATGGCTCAGAGCTAGCAAAAGATTATGCGACGTTTGTTACGGATACCAATGACAATGATGGTATTGCGAAAGCACTAGATAAATTTATTTAACAGACAAAAATTCCTGTGAGTAATCGTCGACTCACAGGAATTTTTTCGCTACTTTTACAAATAGAACTTTGCATTATCAGGGTGATACATATTTTCGGAATAATCAAATATTTCACCACTTGTTGAATAAAAGGTTTCATGGACTGACAGTCCAAAATTCTTTTCTGGATAGCCTAATTTCTCAGATTCAAGGGCAGTTAAGTTACGAACATCAAAATATTTATCAGAAAAACTAATGGTAATGTTGTATGCCAATTTAATGTAATTAAACAAAGATTGTTGGGCAATTGATTCATTCAAATAGGGCACAAGTTTTGAATTATAGTATGATGTTTCAAAACAAAATACCTTATTGTTTATTGATTTGGTACGCTGCACTTTAAAAACAGGTGTATCTACAGTGCAGTTCAATTTGTGCGCAATATGTAGCGTTGGTGAAATTTTTTGAACATTAATATTTGAATTTTCAGTAGGCTTCTTGGTGAAATCACTAGTCCAGCCGTTACTTAAATTAAAGTTGATATAGTCATCAGCAGGCATATCTCGAACAAAGGTACCACTACCTTGAACTTGGTAGATAAACCCTTCTTTTTCCAGTTCGGCAATGGCTTTTTGAATGGTAATTTTACTTGCCTGATAGTCAGTCACTAATTCTGTCAGACTAGGTAGTTGGTCACCTTGTTTTAATTGGCTTTCTTGGATATATGAAAAAATTTGTTTAGCAATTTGTTGATATTTCAGCATGAATCGACTCCTTATCAGACACATTCGAATGTGTTAAATGAAAACGCTTGCATTACAGTATATGTACTGTTATAGTGTACATATACAATTTAAGTTAGTCAAAGATTTTTAACTAAAATAAATTGCAGATGTTGGATGATCGTGTTCATGAACGAATTTGGGGAGGCGAACATGGGATTAAAATTAAACGACGACTTTCTATGGGGAGGAGCGATTGCTGCTCACCAAGCTGAAGGAGCGTGGAATAAGGATGGCAAGGGGGTATCGATTGCTGACATTTTGACTGCTGGCGCCAATAACAAACCTCGAGAAATAACCGATGGTGTCATTGAAGGATTAAACTATCCAAATCATCATGGGATTTATTTCTATGAGACCTATAAGGAAGATCTCGCATTGATGGCTGAGATGGGCTTTAAAGCCTTTCGCACATCAATTGCTTGGACACGAATTTTTCCAAATGGGGATGATGCAGAGCCGAATGAAGCTGGCCTAAAATTTTATGATGACTTGTTTGATGAAATGCACAAGCTAGGTATAGAGCCAGTTGTGACATTGAATCACTTTGAAATGCCGTATCACTTAGTTAAAGCCTATGGTGGCTGGTCGAATCGCAAATTGATTGATTTATTTGTAAAATATGCGACAACTGTCTTTACCCGTTACCAGGATAAGGTCACTTATTGGATGACGCATAATGAAATTTCCAACCAGGCAAACTTAACTGACGATGTCATGAGTGAATTCATGATTTGGACAAATTCCGGTTTGCAATTTGCAAAAGATACGACACCAGAGGAAAAGTTAGCCGCCATGGTGCAAGCAGCTCATTTTGAATTAGTGGCTAGTGCCAAAGCAGTCAAAATTGGTCATGAGATTAATCCTGACTTTATGATTGGTGGCATGTTAAATGTTGCACCACTATATCCAGCTTCACCAAAACCAGCTGATATGCTGGCAATGCAAAAAGCCCGTCAATTACATGACTGTTTCTCAGATGTGCATATTCGTGGCGAATATCCAGCAGAATTTGAAGCATTTGCGAAAAGAACGGGTTACCGTCCAGACATTACAGCTGAAGATCGGAATGCTTTACGTGAAGGAATTGTCGACTATTTGGCAGTGTCTTACTACAATTCAACGGTCATCAAAGCTAAGAGTGATCGTGATACTAATCTTGAAGATGTCAAAGGTTATGAGATTGTTCCTAATCCAGAAATTCCGGTTTCTGATTGGGGATGGGGCATTGACCCACAAGGATTACGTTACACATTGAATGAGTTGAATGATCAATATCCTGATTTGCCAATCATGATTGTTGAAAATGGTTTTGGCGCTTATGACGAAGTGGTCGATGGGCAAGTTCATGATCAATACCGCATTGACTATTTGAAAGCACATGTTGCTGAGGTTGAAAAAGCGGTGGTCAATGATGGCATTCCAGTCATCGGTTACCTATCTTGGGGACCTATCGATATTGTTTCAGCCGGAACCGGCGAAATGAGTAAACGTTATGGTTATATCTACGTTGATTTAGATGACATGGGTGAAGGATCAGGGGAACGTCTCCGCAAAGATTCATTTAATTGGTATAAAGAAGTGATTGCATCACATGGTGTCAATCTATAATTAGAAAAAGAAGAACGAGGATTGAAAAATGGCAGATAAGAAGATTATGTTAGCATGTGCGGCAGGAATGTCAACATCACTATTAGTAACAAAGATGCAAGAAGCTGCAAAGGCCAATGGTAAGGATTATGAAATTTTTGCCAAGTCAACAGCCGATATTGATAATGAATTAGCAGCAGATGTGAAGCCAGATGTTTTGCTACTTGGCCCACAAGTTAGTTACATGCAGAAGGAAGTTAAGTCAAAGACAGATGCTGCTGGTATTCCAATGGATGTTATTAACATGATGGATTACGGCATGATGAAGGGTGATAAAGTTTTGGCAGCAGCTGAAGCTTTGATGAACTAATCAAATTGCTGTCTTAAACTGATAATTCAGAAGAGGATTTAAGAATGAACGATGAACGAATGACTGTCGTAATGGGACTGATCATGCACGGTGGTAATGCCAAAGGTCAGGCCTATCAAGCAATTCAATTGGCGAAGGAAGGCAAATTTGATGAAGCTGATGCGGCGATGGCATTAGCAAATCAAGAGCTAAAGGAAGCGCATGATGTACAGACAGATATGTTAACCAAGGAAGCGCAGGGTGAGCATACTGAAATTGATTTGTACATGGTTCATGGGCAGGACCATCTGATGAATGCATTAACTTTCCGTGACATGGCGATTGAGTTGATTGCATTGATGAAACGAGTTGCAGAATTGGAGAAATAATATGGTCAAGGGTTATCAAATGCCAGACGACTTTTTATGGGGATCTGCTGTTGCGGCTCACCAATTAGAAGGTGCCTGGAATGTTGACGGCAAGGGTGTTTCAATTGCCGATGTGATGTTAGCGGGAAAAAGCGGTGTCCGTCGTGAAGTGACCGATACGGTTTTACCAGATGGTAATTATCCAAATCATCGCGGGATTGATTTTTATCATACTTTTCCGGAAGACTTCAAAAGAATGAAAGAGCTGGGACTAAAAGCCTTTCGCACATCAATTGCCTGGACTCGTATTTTTCCAAATGGTGATGAGGCAGAACCCAATGAAGCGGGCCTTGCATTTTATGATCGCATGATCGACGAAATGCACAAGAATGGGATTGAGCCAGTAATTACATTAAGCCACTTTGAAATGCCATTGCATTTAGTCAATGCCTATGGTGGCTTCCGCAACCGTGAAGTGATTGATTTATTTGTAAAGTTTGCTGACACAGTGATTCGCCGTTATGGTGATCGTGTGAAATATTGGATGACATTCAATGAAATCAATAATCAAACTGAGTGGATGAATCCCCATCACTTACTACAAAATTCAGGGTTAAAGGATTATCGACCTGGTGAAGCACAAGAACTTATGTATCAAGCATCCCATTATGAACTAGTGGCTTCAGCTTTGGTGACAAAGCACGCACATGAGATTGCTCAAGAGTTGGGCACTGACATTCAGGTTGGCTGCATGATTGCTATGAATCCCGTGTATCCAGCTTCATCAAAACCAGAGGACATCCTCGAAGCGCAACGTGCCATGCAAACACGATATTATTGGGGTGATGTACATGCCAACGGTGTCTATCCAAATTGGCTAAAGAATTTCTGGCAACATAAGGGCTTCAATATTGATATTACTGCCGCAGATGAAAAAATTTTGGCAGAGAATACCGTGGATTACGTCGGATTTTCTTACTACATGTCATGGACAGTTTCTGATACTGGGGACGAGTGGCTTGAGTACAATGAGGAAGGCAATCATGGCGATAATCCTTTCTTAAAGAAGTCTGATTGGGGCTGGCAGATAGATCCAGTTGGTATGCGCTGGGCAATCAATTGGATGTGGGATCGCTGGCGCAAACCACTGTTCATTGTTGAAAATGGTTTTGGTGCTTACGATAAATTAACTGAAGATCATCAAATTCATGACGATTATCGGATTACGTATTTCCAAGGGCATATCCAAGCAATGGAACAAGCAGCTGTCCTAGATGGGGTGCCATTGATTGGTTACTTACCTTGGTCAGGTATTGATTTAGTTTCTGCATCGACAGGTGAGATGTTGAAACGTTACGGGTTTATTTATGTTGATTTAGATGATATGGGTCAGGGTACTGGTGAACGGTATTACAAAGACTCATTTAAGTGGTATCAACGAGTGATTGCAACCAATGGTACCTCATTAGATTAATTAGGTAGAAAGTAAATGTATTTAAAATAAGAGGAAAGAGTTATGGCAAGTAATGTATTAAATGAGAAAATAATTCCATTTTTTCAAAGATTGTCGGGATCACGACATTTAGTTGCTTTGCGTGATGGTATGACGGCTGCCGTACCAATGATTATTATTGGTTCTGTCTTCATGATTGTTGCACAGTTCCCAATTCAAGGGTACCAAGATTTTATGGCCCACACGTTTGGGTCAAACTGGGCCACGGTTGTGCAATATCCAACGAACGCCTCGTTCCATATCATGGGATTAGTAGCGGTCGCAGGTATATCATATAACCTGGCCAAGAGTTATAAAGTAGATGCCTTTTCAGCAATGGTGGTTGCCATTGGGGCATTTATTTTAACTATTCCGCTAAGAGTTGATAAAGCTGGTGCAATGTGGGTGCCACTACAACAATTAGATTCTTCAGGATTATTTATTGCTATTTTAGTTGGTTTGTTTATTACTGATTTGTATGTCTGGTTGGTTCATAAGAATTTGACAATTAAGATGCCATCTACAGTACCACCAGCAGTCAGCAATTCATTTGCCTCACTATTCCCTGGTGCTTTGGCTTTGATCCTTATGTGGATCATTCGTATGGCAGTCGAAGCTTCACCAATGAAGAGTATTCCAAATATTATTAACTTCGTATTGCAAGAGCCTTTGAGTCATTTGAATAATTCATTGCCAGGTGCAATTATCGTTGAGTTGTTTATCTGTCTATTATGGTTCTTTGGAATTCATGGTGCGAATACGGTTAGTGGTGTCATGATGCCAATCTGGCTTGGTGCCATGACACAAAACGCCAACGCTATGCAAGCAGGTAAGGCATTGCCTAACATTGTGACGCAACAATTCTATGATAACTTCGTTCACATGGGTGGATCTGGTGCAACCATTGGTTTGGCATTTATGCTTGCCTTCCTCTCAAAGAGTAAGGAATTTAAGACCCTTGGAAAGCTTGTTGTTGGTCCGGCATTATTTAATGTAAATGAGCCGATTATCTTCGGTATGCCAGTTGTTATGAATTACAAGTTGCTATTGCCATTTATTTTGGCACCAATGGCTAATGTTATTACAACTTACACGGCAATGAGTATGGGTATCGTTGCTAAGACGATGGGTGTGATGGTTCCTTGGACGACACCACCAATTATTTCAGGTTACTTGGCAACTGGTCATTTGTCTGGAGCAGTTCTGCAATTGGTTAACATTGTGATAGACGGTTTGATCTACTATGCCTTCTTCAAGAGCATGGATCGTAGCCATTTGGCAGAAGAAAAAGATGAAGTTGCTTAATAAGTATTGAAACAAGAATATGTGGGTCAAAAAGAGTCTAAGCTAATTTTTGACCTGCATTTTTTATTGAGGGGGATAACGATGACAAAACGACAACTTGGCTTATCAATTTATCCAGATCATAGTGATTTTGAAAAAGATAAGCAGTATTTAGCGCTTGGTAAAAAGTATGGTTTCACACGTATTTTTATGAGTATGCTAGAGGTGACCGGTTCGATCGCAGAAACTAAGCAAAAATATCAACAAATTGTGGCTTATGCTAATGACTTAGGTTATGAGACGATTATTGATGTAGCACCACGGATTTTTGATCAATTAGGAATTTCATATGCTGATTTATCATTCTTTAACGAATTAGGTGTTGCAGGAATCAGATTGGATCAGTCTTTTGATGGTGCGACCGAGGCGATGCTATCGTACAATCCATATAACTTAATTATTGAATTGAATGCCAGCAATGATGTGGATTATTTGAATAATATTCTGAGTTACCAAGCAAATGAGCCATATATCTATGGTTGTCATAATTTTTATCCACAAAAGGGAACTGGCCTACCTTATGACTATTTTATTGCTTGCAGTCAGCGCTTTAAAAAGCTAGGTATCCATACGGCTGCCTTTGTTTCTAGCCAAATCGGTAAAATTGGCCCTTGGGATGTAAATGATGGTCTGCCAACGCTAGAAATGGATCGTTATTTGCCAATTGATGTGCAGGCAAAACATCTATTTAGTACCGGTTTGATTGATGATGTAATTATTGGTAATGCTTATGCGAGCGAAGCCGAACTAGCAGCTTTGAGTCAGGTAAACCGTTATCAGTTGGTGTTAAGGGTTGATTTTGAGGCACAAGTTAATGATATTGAAAAAACAATTGTGACCGTACCGCAACATTTTAGACGTGGGGATATCAATGCAACTGTAATTCGTTCAACCATGCCACGAGTCGACTATAAAACGGTCGATAATCTACCTCATGATAATGAACAAGCGTTTCAACGTGGCGATATTGTGATTGGCAATGATGACTTGGGCGTCTATAAAAATGAATTACAAATTGTACTGACCCCACATCAGGATCAACGGAAAAATCGGGTCGGTCACATCAGTGCAGATGAGTTGTTTTTGTTAGACTTTATTCAACCGTGGACAAAATTTAAATTAATTGAAAATAGTGTGAAGTAATGACATTTGTTGGCCGTTATTAAAGAGCAAACCCGGTATTTTACCGATGGTTTGCTTTTTTTGTTTATAAAAAGAAAGCGCTTTCTTTTTATAAAGTTCAATGCTATAATGAAGTCATTCGAATGAGTAAAAAGTAAGGAGGAATTTTATGACACAAAGGGTTAGGTAATTTAAATCCTAATAGGATAGGCGTCAGTTCATCATGTGACAGGGGACACGTTGATGACGATATTTTGTAGGGGGCATATATGTCAGAAGAACAACAGCAACGGCAAAAACAAAAGCAGGCATTAAGTATCAAAAGTATGGCCTTTAATCGATTCTTGTTATTTCGATACGTTACAGCCGTTTTTTTCTTTGCCAATTTATATTGGACAATTTTACTATTGGGGGCGCCAGGTTGGTATTGGTTATTACCAGCAATATTATTCTTAATTGACATTGCAATTAGTATTGAGCAAACACGTAAATATTGGCGGCCTGATCATTCATTAGTGATTACCAGAGTTGGTTATTGGGCACAATTAGCATGTAATATTGTTTTAATTAGCGCAACTTTGATGAAAGCGAGTCAGCCTTTCTATCCATTTATTAATGATCAAAGTCAGATGGCCATTCTAATTGCCTTGGGCATTGGCATTATTTTTTGTGTTTTCGTACAACGACAGGCATGGTTGATTAGCCATGATCAAGACCGCTATTTACAACGTTTAAATGAGTTTAAAGCCAGTTTACAATAATAGAAAAGAGAGCAAATTATGGACAATACTGATAACAAGCTATTCCAGTTCTTAAGTAAGCATCTCATGGGACCCATGGGTAAGTTAGCACAGTTTCGCATTGTACGAGGCGTAATGGCTGCTGGTATGGCATCCATACCATTCACGATTGTGGGATCGATGTTCTTGATCGTAAGTGTTATTCCACAAAGTTTTCCAGCTTTAGCAGGTATTTGGGCAGCTTCTTTCGATAAAATTACCAGTTTGTATATGATTGCGAATACAGCAACCATGGGAATTTTGGCCCTTTACTTCTGTTTGGTTTTTGGTTACGAATATACTAGAATTCAAGCACAAGAGGAAAAGGTCAATGTTAACCCATTGAGTGGGGCCTTATTATCAATGATGGCATTTTTCATGTGCGTACCTGAATTACTGTTTAAAGACGGTGCGATGAGTTTGGTCAACATTGTTACTAAAGATCAAAAAATTATTGATGGTTGGCAAATGGGCGGTGGAGTCACTCGTTTAGGAACGACTGGCATCTTTACTGCCATTATCATGGGTATCTTAGCTGTGAAGATTTATACTTACTGTGTGAAGAAAAATTGGACAATCAAAATGCCTGAAACTGTACCAGCTGGGGTAATCAATTCATTTATGGCTTTGATTCCAACTGCCTTGATTGCCTTAGCAGTCATTGTGATCAACGGTGCCTTGGTATTCTTGAATACTGATATTTTCAAAGTCATTGCAGTACCTTTTGGATTCGTTACGAACCTAACAAATACTTGGGTTGGATTACTTGTAATTTACTTTATTATGCACGCCTTATGGATTGTTGGTATTCATGGTGCAACGATTGTGACGTCATTCTTGACACCAATTGTTTTGTCAAACATGGCTGCTAATCAAACGGGTGCTAACTTACCATTTGCTGGAGAGTTTAACAATTCATTCGTGACGATTGGTGGGTCAGGAGCTACTCTGGGCATGGTCATCTTTATCGCTTTCTTTGCCAAGTCGGCTCAACTCGGGGCATTAGGTAAGGCAGCAATCGTGCCAGCGTTCTTTAATATTAATGAGCCAATTTTGTTTGGTATGCCAGTCGTGTACAATCCATATACAGCGATTCCATTTTTCTTGGCACCAATGGTATCAATGTCGGTTGCCTACTTTGCGATTAAATTGCATATGGTTAATCCACCAATTGCGCAAGTTGCCTGGCCAACACCAGGTGGACTATCAGGATTCATTGGTTCTGGTGGTGACTGGCGAGCAGCTGTACTAGGTGTTGTTTGTGCGTTAGTTGCTTTCTTGATTTGGTATCCATTTATCAAATTCTATGACGGTAAATTAGCTCGTGATGAACAAACGGCTACGGCAGCATAAACAATTGGGGGGTATGAATTAATGAGCACTTTTCCAAAAGATTTTTTATGGGGCGGCGCTGTTGCTGCTCATCAATTTGAAGGTGGTTGGCAAGCGGACGGTAAAGGCGTTAGCTTAGCGGACGTGATGACAGCAGGTGATAATCAAACCGCTCGCCGAATCACGGATGGTGTTTTACCAGGAGAAAATTATCCAAATCACGAAGCCATTGATTTTTATCATCATTATAAAGATGATGTGAAGTTATTTGCTGAATTGGGGTTGAAGGCTTTTCGTACGAGTATCGCGTGGACGCGTATTTTTCCAAATGGTGACGAAGATGAACCGAATGAGGCAGGTTTAAAATTTTATGACGATTTGTTTGATGAACTACTAAAATATGACATTGAACCGGTTATTACATTATCCCATTTTGAAATGCCGTATCATTTGGTGACGGAGTACGGTGGTTGGCGTAATCGCAAGATGATTGATTTCTTTACAAAGTTTGCCAAGGTAGTTTTTGAACGTTATCAGGACAAGGTAAAGTATTGGATGACGTTTAATGAAATCAATAATCAGTCAGCTATGTTAAATGATTGGGCATTGTTTACTAATTCCGGATTAGTTGCGGAGCCTGGTGAAGATATTGAACGAAGCATGTATCAAGCGAGTCATTATGAGGTGGTTGCGAGTGCATTAGCTGTACAAATTGGGCACGCAATCAATCCTAACTTTGAAATTGGGGCGATGTTTGCTTTGGGTCCTGCTTATGCAGCCAGTCCAGACCCACGTGATGTGATGAAAGCGCAACGATCAATGCAAGTCAACACGTGGTATGCTGATGTTCAGTGCAAAGGAAAATATCCTGCTTGGCTAAAGAAGTACTTTGAACGCAAGCATTACGATCTTGATATCACATTGGCTGATGAAGATATTTTAAAGGCCGATACGGTTGATTATATTGGCTTTTCTTATTATGCGTCACATGTAGTACAAGCCGTTGTGACAGAAGCTGACGATTTTACGACCCGGGATGAACACACAGAAATTCCTAATCCAACCTTACCAGCATCAGATTGGGGATGGATGATTGATCCAGTTGGCTTACGCTATATTTTGAATTGGTTAACTGAACGATATGATTTGCCATTATTTGTTGTTGAAAATGGTTTGGGGGCATTTGATAAGGTTGAAGACGGGCAAATTCATGATAATTATCGCATAGCTTACTTACGCGAACATATCGAACAAATGGCTAAAGCAATCAATATTGATGGTGTGAACTTAATGGGCTATACGCCATGGGGCTTTATTGATTTAGTTTCAGCAGGGACTGGCCAAATGGATAAACGCTATGGGATGATTTACGTTGATAAAAATGACGCAGGTGAGGGTACTCTAAAACGGATGAAAAAAGATTCGTTTACGTGGTTTAACCAAGTTATTTTATCAAATGGTGATAATTTGAATTAAATTAGTATGATAAAAGACTTGTTAATAGCACAATGATTAGATGGTTGTTCTGTGGATTAACAAGTCTTTTGTTTTGCTGTAAATTCATGCATAATGAGGGTATTAGGGATATATTTTAAAGGAATAAACAAAAAACATTGTAAAAGCAGTAGTCGTGAGTTAAAGGGGCATATTATGGCACAAAGAGAAAGTTCATTAGCTATTGATGCACTAGTTAAAAAAATGATTGCAGAAATTCAACAACATACGATTGGTGATGCTGCGAATAAATTACCACCTGAGCCAGAGTTAATGGCACGTTACCAGGTTACACGGTATACACTAAGACAAGCATTACAGAAATTGAGTCGCATGGGATATACTTTTCAAGCTCATGGTATTGGCACGTTTGTTCGGGCACGGTTGGATCGACAAGCAATCTCAATGCAGAATATCGTTGGCATGACTGATGAAGTTGCCCGACAAGGCCGTCAGTTAACCACAAAATTTGCAAACTTAGCACAAACAACGGCAGCAGAAGCAGGATTTTTGCCAATCAATTCAGCGATTGATGCAAACACAACATTATGGGAAGTACAACGTTTACGATACGCCGATGATGAACCATTTTTGTATGAACAATCATATTATTTATGCGAACATGTCAAAGAAATACCAGAACAGGCTTTATATGGATCGTTATTTAATTTTATAGAAAATGATGACAACCTCAAATTAGGTTTTCAAGATTCAACCATTGCAGCGGGCTTAATGACTGCTGACATGGCGACATTCTTTCAGAAGGATGAGGCATCACCAGTATTAAGTGTTTACGATGAAACATACTTAAGTGCGGGACAGTTGATTGCGTTTTCGAAGTTGAGTTATGATGCTGACTTGACGAAGTTATTTATGTTTAAGAAGTTGTGATTGATTGAAAAATAAATCAGAAAATATATGGTATTATTGTTGTAAGCGTTTACTCAAAAATAATAAACGTATAAAAATAAATGAGCAAGTCAATTTAAAATAGGCGGATCATATTAGACAGGTTAAGTGAATCAGGGGGAGTTTCAAATGAATTTGGTTGATCAATTCAATACAGATTTTTTTAGATTAGATGGCAAAGTTGCCATTATTACTGGGGGTGCATCTGGTCTTGGCCAATATTATAGTAAAGCATTAATTAAATCTGGTGCCAAGGTTATGATTGCTAGCAGGAGTGATAAGGGCGTTAGTGAATTAGAAGCATTTGCTCAAAAAAATGGGTCGGAAGTTGGCTTTATTAGCCGCGATGTGGCTGCAGAAAACGCGGCAAAAGATATTGTTGCAGCAACCATAAAAAAGTTCGGCCAGTTAGACATATTAATAAATAATGCTGGTATTCAAATTAGAAATAAGTGGCATGAGTTTGAGGATGAAGATTGGCAGCGGGTCATTGATGTTAATTTGACAGCAGCTTATCATTTGGCGCATGAAGCAGCATTAGTGATGGCTAAATCAGGCGGGGGTAAAATCATTAATATTGGATCGATGCAGTCATATCGTGCTGGAAAATTTATTTTTCCTTATACAGCAAGCAAACATGGTGTTATGGGGTTAACCAAAGCATATGCGGATGCCCTAGCATCAGAAAATATCCAAGTAAATGCCTTGGCGCCAGGTTATATTGATACACCTATGACAAAAATTTTACAGGAAGATCAGGAAAGAAATACAGAAATATTAAACCATATTCCGGCTGGCCATTGGGCAGATCCATCTGAATTAATGGGTGCAATTGTATTTTTAGCAAGTCCAGCTTCTAATTACATCACAGGTGTCACTCTGCCAGTTGATGGTGGTTACTTATTAAGGTAAGAGAACAGAATAAGTCTGACATTATAATATTGCATTTGGCAGTGAATGAAATATAAATGTTGATCAATAATTATAAAAAACACTACTTTCAAATCTTGTGAGTTTGAAAGTAGTGTTTTTTCATTTATTCAAATCATCGTCATGCAAAATTTTCGCAGGCACCACAACTTTTTGAGTTTCAATCGGTTCTTTATTTAACTGCTTCAACATTAATTCCGCCGAAATACTACCCATTAAAAAGGGGTTTTGGGTGATTAATTTTGAATGTGGATTAATAGCATGTGCCGTATTTGTGTCCGCAAAACCAGTCACAGCAATACGATCATTGTCAATTAATCCATCAAATGTTAGTAAAGAGACAAATTCTAAAAACCATCGTTCTTTTAATGAAAAGATTAAAGTTTTTTCGTGACTGTCGGTTAGTAAATCTTTGATATGATTATAAATTTTCTTTTTATTGTAGTTTTCTTCAGGAATCTCCACAATTTCAATATTAGGAATGACTGACTGAATGCCCAAGAAGCGATCACGTCTAGTTGAAATACTGTCAATTGGGGAGGTTAAAATAATGACGCGTGAGTAACCATCATTTTTGAATAGGGCTGTGGCGTTTTTTGCACTCTCATAGTTATCGGTTAAGACTTGTGGCCAAATTGACGTATCAATATTACGGTCAACAATTACGATGGGTGTATCTGAATTAACCTCCGCAAAGATGTGTGACATGTCACTAGCATTTGGCTGGAAAATAATACCATCAAAATTGTATGTACTGGTTGTTTTAATGATTTCACGCTCTTTTTCTATACTAGCATTACTATCAAAGAGCACTGCCATATAACCCTTTGATTCTAAAAAGGAACTAGCACCTTTAAATAATTCAGTAGAGAAGTAGTCGTCAATATTAGAGACTAGAACGGCAACTAATTTACTTGAATTAGTAACCATTTGCCTGGCAGCAGCATTGGGAATGTAATGAAGTTTCTCAATTGCATTTTTAATTGTGTTTGCAGTGTCGTCAGACATTTTATTTAAATTACCATTTAAAAATCGTGAAACAGTAGTTGTAGAAACGCCGGCCAGATGAGCGACATCTTTCATGTTAGCTTTTCTTTTCTTTTTTTCGTCGACCATAGTTTCCTCCGTTAACCTTGTTAAACATAATTATGAACCAATTATAAAACAGGATATAAAGATATTGTAATGATATAAAGATATCACAATTAACACCGATATAAAAAAAACAAAAATAAATATAATTTTTTTTAATGTTTAAAAGTATTGAAAATCACTACATAAATTTTTGTGGCTTCTTTATAGATACTCTTTTTAGGGTAACGTTGCACCAAAAATAAATATTTTTTAAATAAATAGCTTTAAAACACTTACTTTAAGGCAATAGAAAGCGCTTGCAAAATAAAGGTGTAACGTTTAACATAATGATTGTAAGGAAAACGTTAAACCAAAAGAGAGGGCAAATTTATGGTGTAATGAATTGGTTTTTTGATAATAAATGAAGGTTTGGAAAATAGATTTTTATTAAAGACAGATAATGGGGGTTATCATGACAGTAATTTTGAATACATGGATTTTTGAAAAAGACGTTAAGCAAGGTGTCAGTCAAACACAACTCGTGGAACGTGTAAAGGCATTAGGGGCTGATGGTATTGAAGTTCGTCGTGAATATTTTAAGGATCTTGATAAAGAACTTGTGCAAGTTGGGCAAAGCGCAAAAGAAGCCGGCTTAATTGTAAATTACAGCGTACCTGATGTTGTCTTTGCTGAAGACGGTTCGGTTAATTCAAAGTTAATGGATTATTTTAAGGAAGGTGAAATTCTAGGCATTTCTAAAATTAAGTTCAACACTGGTCATTTTGACAAGTTTGATGGTGATTTGCAGGAAGCATTCAGTGAATTCCCGTTAGATCAAATTGAAATGAATGTTGAAAATGATCAAACAATCTTAAGTGGAAAAGTTGCGCCAATTAAAACATTTTTAGAAGCAGCACATCAAGCAGGATATCCAGGAATCGGTTATGTATATGACCTTGGTAATTGGGCATTTACACATGGAGATGCAATTGCAAGCGCAGATGCTTTACGCGAGTCAACGAATTATATCCACTTGAAGAACACGATTAATGTTGATGGTGAATTGAGTACATCAGATGATTTGGATGAAGGTGTTTATGACTGGCGTGAGATCCTAACACATTTGCCACATGATGTGTCATTTGCATTGGAGTATCCAATGGATACTGATGAGAAAATTAAGCAACAAATTAGTTTACTGAAAGCGGAGATAGGTGATTAACATGAGTTCGACAATCATCTCAATATTACTATTAATTTCATTTGCAGTTTTTATTTTCTACATTCTTAAAGGTGGAAACTTAGTTATTGGATTCTTTGTTATGGCTATTCTATGGTCAGTCATTGGTATGGTGCCTTTCAGTACCGCAATCCAAAAAGTTTTTGCTGAACCAGCATTGAATTATGGACCAACGATTATTTATATCGTGTTTGGTTCATGGTTTGGACGAGTTTTGGTTGATAGTGGTATTGCGCCAGCTATATCTGAAGCTACTAATAAGGTAGGAAAAAAGAAACCTTTAATTGCTGCGATTCTAGTTATTATTGTAACGGCATTCATTTTTGTTAGTGCATATGGTGTCGGTTCAGTTATCGCAATTGGTGTTATCTTGCTACCAATTCTTTTGTCCGTTGGTGTCCCACGTGAAATTGCTTTAACAGCTTTTTCATTAGCAATTGGTGCCCCAATGTATGTCAATGTTGTGCTATTCAATCAAATCAAAGCATTCTTCCCACACGCAGTTTACGGTGGTAAATACTTACAATTTGGCTGGACCGCAACGTTGATTCAATTGGCTGTTGTCATAATTTTCTTGATCTTGATGCGCAAGAAATTTAAGCCACAAAATGCAGAAGAAAACTTAGAAATTATCGGTGCGAAATTTAGTGAAGACGGTCAAGATGTTAAGAAAGTACCATATATTGCTTACATCGTCCCAATTATTCCAGTTGCCATGAATATGTTATTCAGTTGGGATGCGATTCCATCACTTGTACTTTCTGTCATTGTTGCCATGCTTCTGACTGGTAAGATGAAGAGCTACAAAGAAACTGTGAACTTCATTAATAGTACTGTCGCTCAAGCAATTAGCGATATTTCAGGTTTGATTATCTTCTTAATGGCTTTGATTATGTTCAGTGGTGCCGCAACATTGAATGCACACCACTTTGAGCCAATATTCAATGCTATCTTGCCCCACAGTCATTTGATTTTGGCAATTGCACTTGGTGTGTTGGCACCGTTAGCTTTGTTCCGTGGTCCATTGCATGTTTGGGGAGCTGGAGCAGCAACAGCAGCTGTTTTGTCTGGTACAGGATTATTCAATGATGCATTCTTACTACCATTGCTATACGTACCAACTTTGATGGCCGTTTCAACAGATATTACTCAATCATGGAATGTTTGGGGATTAGATTATATGAAGGTGAAGTCAAAAGACTTCCTCAAGTATGGTGTTCCAGTGATGTGGTTAGTTTCAATCGTCAATGAAGTACTTGTATATGTATTCTTTGGCTAAATAACGTAAAAAGAGGGAAAAAAGATGAGTGAATTTATTACAATTGGTGAACCATTAGTGACGTTTGCTTCAAAGGATGCAGATATTTCATTAGCTGATGCGATTAATTTTCATAAGATTATGGGCGGTGCGGAACTAAACGTGGCAATTGGTGTATCACGTCTAGGACATAGTTCTGAATATATTTCACAGGTGGGGGCCGATCCATTTGGACAATTTGTGAAGAAGACCATTTTAAGTCATAATGTTGGTACAACCTATATTTCTGAAGATGCTGACCATTTTACGGGTCATCAATTAAAGCAATTAGTAACCCATGGTGATCCAGCAACGTTTAATTATCGTAGGGATTCTGCAGCATGTCATTTGACTGAAGAAGTGATTGATCAGGTTGATTTATCTGATGTGAAAATCGCACATATGTCAGGGATTTTTCCAGCAATTTCAGATATTGCTGAAAATACATTCCGTAAATTATTCAGTCGTCTAATTGATAATGACATTTTAACGACATTTGATCCTAATCTACGACCAACGTTATGGTCATCAAAGGAAAAAATGATTTCTACAATTAATGAATTAGCTGGTATGGCGGACATCGTCTTACCTGGAATGGAAGAAGGTAAGATTTTGATGGGTTCAGATGATCCTGAAAAGATTGCTGATTTCTACTTGAAGGGTGAGCGGACAAAGACAGTAATTGTTAAGATTGGCCCAGCAGGTGCCTATGTGAAAACTCAAGATGGTGAGAGTTATACAGTTAATGGATTTAAGGTTGAAAAAGTAGTTGATACAGTTGGTGCAGGTGATGGCTTTGCATTAGGTGTGATTACGGCATTGATGGAAGGTAAGTCATTAAAGGCTGCAGTATTACGTGGTAATGCAGTTGGTGCGTTACAAGTACAGACGCTTGGTGATAATGATGGTTACCCAACACCAGTGGAATTGAAAGAATTTTATATTAAAGAAGGAGTATCTGAAGAATAATGAAATTACAAGTAGCAATTGATAGGGTGCCGCTAGATAGAGCAGTAGATATTGCCCATAGTTTAGATGGCAAAGTAGACATTATTGAATTAGGAACTTCTATCGTAAAAGATTATGGGTTAGAAGCACTTAAGCAAATGGATTTTCATCTTGAAAAGTCGGAACTGCTGATCGATTTAAAAACAATTGATGAAGGAGAATACGAGTTTAAAAAAGGGTTTGAAACTTCAGCTGATATTTTAACAGTTATGGGTAGTTCATCAAATGGCACATTAAATCAAACCTATCAAATTGCTCAAGATGTGAAAAAAGATATTTTTGTTGATTTAATGGAGATTAATGATGATAGATTAAATAGCATGCCAGAATTACCAAATGCCATTTTTGGGCTACATCATTCTAAGGATTCTGTTGAATCATTTGATGCAGTGGATACAATTAAACAGTTTAATGATCAGCATCCACAAATTTCACGTTTAGCTGTTGCTGGTGGTATTGATATCGATCAGGCTAAGAAAATTGCTGAACAAGGTATTGCAGATATTATTATTGTTGGCGGTAAAATCACTGGTACATCTGATCCTGTTAGTGCAGCACAAAAATTTATGGAGGCAATCAAATGAAGTTGATTGAAGAAGTAGTTAGTGAAGTTAATGAAGTTATGTCACTAGTTGATGAAAATCAATTAGAACAAGCGGAAAAATTGATTGATAAAGATAAGCGTATCTTTATTTTAGGAGCTGGACGCTCAGGATTGATGGCAAAAGGTTTTGCGATGCGTCTTATGCATATTGGATATACTGTCTTTGTTATCGGTGAAACAATTACACCATCAATTCAGGCGGGCGATGTGCTAGTCTCAGTTTCAGGATCTGGGAAAACTGGCAGTGTTTTAAATCCAAGTAAGAAAGCTAAGGAAACTGGAGCTACTTTAATATCAGTAACAAGTGACCAGCAATCACCTTTGGGACAGATTGGGGATGCAACAATTGTTGTTCCTGGTGCAACCAAAACAGGTGATGGTCTGAAATCTATTCAGCTATTAAGTACATTATTTGATCAAAGCGTTCACATTACGTTAGATGTTTTGTGCTTAATGGTTAGTCGCCGAGATAATATTTCTAATGATTCAGCTAAAGCAACTCACAGTAATATGGAATAGTAAAGACTAGCCAAAGGGGGGATAGTATGCAAAAAGTTGATACATTATCACGTTTGGGGAATGCTGGTGTTATATCAGTCGTGCGTGGTGAAACAAAAGAAATGGCTTATAAAACGGCATTAGCTTGTATTAAAGGTGGTGTTAAAGCCATTGAGCTGACTTTTACTGCACCATCAGCGGATGAATTAATTAAACAAATTAATGCTGAATTTAGCGATGACCCAGAAGTTATTGTTGGTGCGGGAACAGTGCTTGATGCTATTACTGCTAGAGTAGCTATTATGGCTGGTGCGAAGTTTATCGTTAGCCCGGCATTTGATCGTGAGACTGCTTTTATATGTAATGAATATCAGATACCGTATTTACCAGGTTGTATGACGATTAACGAAATTAAAACGGCATTGCGTTATGGTGCTGATATCGTGAAAGTCTTTCCCGGTAGTTCTGTTGGTAAGAATTTTGTTAAGGCAATAAAAGCACCGCTCCCATTTGTTAATGTCATGCCAACAGGTGGCGTTAACTTAGACAATATGCACGAATGGTTTGATTTAGGCGTTGTAGCAGTTGGAGCAGGCAATGATTTGACAGGAGCCGCATCAATAGGCGATTTCGAAAGTGTAACAAACCGCGCGAAGGATTATCACAAGGTATATTTACAAATTAAAAACTAAACTAGGCAGAATACTAATCTCTTGATAAAAAACAACTTTCCACTTATATAGTAGAAAGTTGTTTTTTTACTATAGAATAACAGTCATCTGTATGGATTTCTCCAAGCAAAACATATTTTATGCTATACTAAAAGTAAGTGGGGGTTCTAT
>OMJG01000904.1_pt1 | contig 19562 bp, 17 predicted proteins | sample 1646431 | NCBI WGS metagenome assembly OMJG01 (sample SAMN03771674, study PRJEB25209) | food metagenome | isolation source: Cotija cheese | place: Mexico:Jalisco,Michoacan | collected 2011-12-12
GCCGAGCACGTCACCGGGCGCGACCTCCTGGATGCTCCCGGGCGGTGCACCGCTCGCGTCGGTGCGCAGCAGGGCATCGCCGTGCTGGGTCCACACGCGGGCGAAGGTGACGGGAGGGGCGTCCTCGCGGGGCCTGTCCGAACGGGGCACGCCATCGGGGCGAGCGGCGTCACCGCGGGCGTCCGGGTGCAGTGTGAGGGACAGGGAGACCCGTGGTCCCGCGGCGGTCAGGGCCGTGAGCAGCGCGGGCAGGGTCCCCGACCCGGCATCGGCCCGCCCGCCCAGGCCCCGGCGCACCGGGCGGGCGCACAGCAGCGCGGCCAGCGCCACCGCGACGGCCAGGGCAGCACCCATCAGGGTCAGGGAGGTGCCCAGTGCTGTGAGCACCGCGGGCAGCACCGGGGTGCCGGAGACCCAGGAGGTGCCCAGATCCCCGCGCAGCAGGCCGCCCAGCCAGTGGCCGAAGGTGCCCCAGGCGGTGTCGGCCAGGCCGAGGTCCGCCCGCAGCGAGCGCAGCGCCTCCTCGGTCATCAGCTGTTCCGCGGAGCGGGCCCGCAGCACCGCGGCCGCGGGGTCCTGCCCGGACAGGAACGGCAGCATCCCCACCAGCACCACCACGCCCGCGAAGGTCACCGTCCGGGAGACCGCCGGCAGTGCCCGGCGCAGGGACTCACGCATCGTGGTGGGTTACCTCGTCGATCAGCTCCCGCTCCCGCGGGTCCCGCAGCGCCCGGTGCAGGCTAGCGGCCTCGCCCTGGATCACGCGCTCGTGCAGCAGGGGGATCGCGGCGTCGGTGGCCAGCACCGTCCGCTCGGCGGCCATGATGGCTCGACGACGCCGCTCCCCCAGCGGTGCCGCGGCGGCCTCGCGCAGGGCCGCGTCCACCGCCGGGTCCGCGAGCTGGGAAAGGTTGAAGGAGCCCTCGGAGCCGAAGTCCGAGACCAGGTAGGCCACGGGGTCCCCGGAGTCCAGCACGGTGGCCCGGGAGAGGAGGAAGAGGTCGAAGGCCCCGGCCAGCCCGTCCTCCTCGATGTGGGCGTACTCGCGCACGTCCTGGCGCACCCGGAACCCGGCCTTCTCCAGCTGCTGCTGCAGGGCCACGGCCGCCTCGGGCAGCTCGGAGCGATCGGTGAAGGTGCCCAGCACCAGCTCCTGCCCGTCGGGACGGGTCGCGGGGTGCCGGCGCGGGTCCTCCCGCAGGGCGGCGGCCCACGGCAGGGCGGGGCCGAGCAGCCCCTGGGCGGCGTCGGCGTGGCCCTCGTATACGGTGCCACCAGCGCGTCCCGGTCCACGGCCTCGCGCACCGCCGCCCGCAGGCCGGGATCCCGCAGCACCGGGGAGGCGACGTTGACGCAGAGGGTGCAGGTGCGCGGCATCGGCACCTCGTGGACGAGCCCCGGGTCCAGCAGCTGCACCTGGGAGACGGGGATGGCCTCCACCAGGTCCGCCTCCCCGGTGCGCAGGGCGGCCCCGCGGGCCGTGCCGTCCGGGACGAAGGAGACGTCGATGCCCGGGGCCTTCGCTGTCGGCCCCCAGTAGTCCTCGAAGCGCTCCAGCCGGACGGAGCTGGTCCCGTTCACCTCGGCGAGCACGAAGGGCCCGGTCCCGGTGCCCTTCGGGTCCACGGTGGGCCCGGCGTAGGCCTTCGGGCTGAGGATGGCCAGCTGCGGGCTGGACAGCCGCCCCGGGATCAGCGGGTCCTCGTCCCGGGAGACCACCTCGACGGTGTGCTCGTCCAGGGCGCGCACGCTCAGCTGCACCCCGTCGAGGATGCGCGGCTTCGGGGCGGCGTCGATCCCGGCCTGCAGCGCGGTGCGCACCGCCTGGGCATCCATGCGGGTGCCGTCATGGAAGAGGACGCCCTCGCGCAGGGTGAAGCGCCAAGTGCGCGGGTCCGTCCGCTCCCAGGACACGGCCAGGCCCGGCAGCGGGTCGCCCTTCTCGTCCAGGACCACGAGGGTCTCCGCGGTGGACCACCGGGAGAGTTTGAAGGCGTCGTCGCTGAACGGGGTGAGCCCGGAGCGCGGGGGCTGCAGCATCGCCAGGCGGATACGAGCCTGCCCGTCCACGGGGTCAGTCTCGGCCTCGGAGCGGGGCAGGCAGCCGGTGAGCCCCAGGATGAGCGGGGCCCCGGCCAGGGCGGTCAGGACGGTGCGGCGGGTGGGCTGGCGGGTCATGCTGCTCCTCGGAGGTGCTCGGGGACGGGGATGGCGGCCGCGGCATCGGCGGCGGGGCGTTCGGGGAAGGCGACGGCGGTCGGCCGCGCATCCGCGGTCGACGCATCCGCGGCGGAGAGGGGTCCCGCGGCGGGCGGGCCCACCGGCTCGCGGGTCACGATGCGTCCGGCGCGCAGCACCACCTGCTCGCGGCACAGGGCGCGGATCGCGGCGGGTTCGTGGCTGATCAGCAGCAGGCCCGCGCCCTGCCGGTCCAGGACCGCGGCCCACATCCGCTGCAGCTGCTCGCGGGAGTCCGGGTCCAGGGCGCTGAAGGGCTCATCGGCCACGAGCAGGCGGGGCCCGGTGGCCAGGGCCCGGGCGACGGCCACCCGCTGGCACTGCCCGCCGGACAGGGCGGCGGGACGGCGCGACCAGCACGCCCGGGGCAGGCCGACCTCCTCCAAGAGCTGCTCGGCTCGACGGCGCCGCTGCGCCCGGGAGAGACCGCCGACCAGGCCGCGCAGGGGCTCGGCCACCTGCCCCAGCGCGGAGCTGCGGGGGTTCAGCCCGCCCCGGGCGTCCTGGGGGATCAGCTGCACCTCCCGGCGCAGCCGCCGCAGGTCCGCGGCATCCAGCCGGTCCAGGGGCCGCCCCCGGTACAGGACCCGGCCTGCACTCGGGGCGCGCAGGCCGAGCAGCAGCTCCACGAGCGTGGACTTGCCCGCCCCGGAGGGCCCGACGACGCCGAGGCGCTCCCCCTCCCGGATCCGCAGCTCGGGGATCTCCAGGGCGGGGGCGTTCGGGCCTGAGGTAGCGCCGGCGCGGCGGCCGGGGTAGCGGTGGGCCACCTCGCTCAGCCGCAGCAGCTCGGGTCCGGGGTCCCGGGACGAGGCCGCGGGAATCAGGCGCGTCGGCCTCGGCTGCCGCGCCGTCGGAGTGGATCTCCAGGTGCCGGGCGCCTCGGGGACCGGAGGCCACCGGGGTCCGGGACGTCGACGTCGGCGCAGTGGGGGTGGACTGTGCGGCCGGGGCCTGCCCGCCGGGTGCCAGCAGGACGGGGCGGGCGCGCAGCGCGCGGGCGGCGTCGTGGTCGTGGGTGATCAGCAGCAGGGCCGCGTCCGGGCCGAGGACCGTCTCGAGCAGCCGCAGCACGCGGTCTCTGGCCTCCGGGTCCAGGGCGCTGGTGGGCTCGTCGGCGATCAGCAGCTGCGGCCGCCTCGCCGCGGCCAGGGCCAGGCAGACCCGCTGCCGCTGGCCTCCGGAGAGCTCGTGGGGCAGCCGGCCCAGCAGGGCCTCGGGGTTCTCCAGGCCCAGCCGCTCCAGCAGGGCCGACCGATCCCGCACCTCGGGGCGGGCCTGCCCGTCCGGGGATCCCCCGGCCAGGGCGCGCTCCAGGTCGGTGCCGATGCTCAGGTGGGGATGCAGGGCGCGGCCGGGATCCTGCGGGACCCAGGCGATCGGGGGCGCACTGCGGCGCTGCGGCAGGGGCACCCCCAGCACGTCCCGCCCCTCCAGGCGCACCCGGCCCTCGGCGAGGAGGCCTGCGGGGAGGGTGCCCAGCACCGCGGCGGCGGTGAGGCTCTTGCCCGCCCCGGAGGGCCCCAGCAGGGCGACCCGCTCCCCCCGCTCGATCCGCAGGTCCACCGCCCGACCAGCACGGGTCCCGGCGCGGAGGGGCGCAGGGGTCGGTGTCGAGCAGAGGCCCGGAGGGGCGCAGGGGTCGGTGTCGAGCAGAGGCCCGGAGGGTCAGGGCGCGGATGCTCAGCAGGGGCGGCATGGTCAGCTCCGGGGTCGTCGGATCACGGCCCTCTCACCCTAGCCTTATTGAGATTGCTTCTCAATTGCACTCAGGCGGGGCCGTCTGCGCTCCCCCGGCGACCCCGTCGCCGCGCCCCCTACGCCTCGGGTTTGACGGTGATGACCGGGCACTCCGCCTCGAGGATGATCTGCTGGGCCGCGGAGCCCAGCAGGATCTTCCCGACGGGACTGCGCCGTCGCACCCCGACGACCACCGCCTCCACGCCCTCGTCGCCGGTGGCATCCACGAGGTCCCCGACGGCGCTGCGGCTGCGCGGATCGGGCCGCCGCACGCGCACCCGATCCGGGTCCAGTCCGCCCAGCTCGGGGGCGCGGGGGTCCGGTTCGGCATCGTCCACGGGGAACAGGATCAGATCGGCGTCGCGCCGCCGGGCCTCCCGCACGGCGAACTCGCGGGCGGCGCGCCCGGCGGGGGTGTCGGTGTGGGCCAGGATGATGCTCACGGATGGGTCTCCTCGGTGCGTCACGGGCTCTGCGGTGCCCCGGTTGGCGGGGCGCCGTCCCCTCACTGTAGGGTGAATCACACTCGCCGTCGAGCCCGGGACCCGTGCTCGACGCCCATCGATCACCCACCGCCCAGGAGGCTCCCCGTGGCATCCGACCGCGACCAGCAGACCCCGTGGGGATCCGACCCGTACGACCCCGCAGCCCCCGATGCCGGTCCGACCGGTCCCGGCTCCAACCCTGCGCCCGAAGCGCCGGACGCCGCGGCGTCCGGTGCCGCTACGTCGACGGCCGGGCCCACCCGCCGCTCGGTGCTGCGCTGGGGTCTGGGCGGGGTCATCGCGCTGGCCGCGATCGGCACCGCCTCCTACGGGTCGATCAGCTCGGCCTCGGCGGGCCGGGACCTGCGCTCGGCCCTGACGATCATCGCCCCGGCCGCGGCCGGCGGCGGGTGGGACACCGTGGCCCGGGAGATGCAGCAGGCCCAGCGCGCCGAGGGCATCGTGAACAACACCCAGGTGGTCAACATGCCGGGGGCCGGCGGGACCATCGCCCTGGGCAACCTCTCCGTGCTCGAGGGCCAGCCCGGCAACCTCATGGTCGGGGGCACCGGGCAGCTGGCGGCGACCATCAAGTACGGCTCCGCCGCGACCTACGCGGATGTGAACCCGCTGGCGATCACCGTGGAGGAGTACGACGTCGTCGTGGTGCCCGGGGATTCCGAGTTCCGCACCCTGGGGCAGCTGATGGACGCCTGGAAGGCGGACCCGCGCTCCATCCCGTGGACCGGGGGCGGGTCCTTCGACCAGCTGGTGATCGCCGAGCTGGCGATGGCCGCGGGCATCGACCCGCAGACCATGATCTACGTGAACTCCGACGGCGGCGGGGAATCCGCGGCGGCCCTGATGAACGGCACCGCCGCCGCCGCGGCCAGCGGCTACCCGGATTCCATCGACCAGATCGAATCCGGGCGCCTGCGGGCCCTGGCGCTGGTCGCGAAGGAGCGACCTGCGGGCATCGACCTGCCGACCACCGTGGAGCAGGGCTACGACGTGACCCTGGCGAACTGGCGGCTGCTGGTGGCCCCCGGCGGCATCACCGACGAGGACCGCGCGGGGCTGCTGGAGATCATCGAGGAGACCATCGCGACCCCGCAGTGGCGGGAGGCGATCACGCGCTACCACTGGAACGAGAACGTGGTGACCGGTCAGGAGCTGACGGACTTCCTGGAGCGGGAGAAGCAGCGGATCGGCGAGCTGTATAAGGAGCTGGGACTGTGAGCACCGCATCGAGCACGCGCGCACCCCGGTCGCGGTCCGAGAGGACCCGGCCGCGGTGGGCCCGGGAGCTGATCATGCCGGCAGTCCTCGTGGCCTTCGCGGCCTATCTGCTGATCGGCTGCGCCGCGATGGAGGTCCCCGACTCGGCGGCCTTCCCGGGGCCGCGGTTCTTCCCCCTGGTCATCGCCGTCGGGATCCTGGTGCTGACGCTCGCCGAGGTGGTGCGGATCGCGCGCTCCCGCACCCGGCCCGCTGAGGAGGCCGACGACGACGCCGCGGACACCGCCGCCGGGGCCGTGACGGCCGGAGAAGACGAATCCCCGGCCGCCCCCGGCTTCTCCTGGGCCTCGCTGGCCTGGGTGGTGGGCGGCTTCCTGGCCTTCGCCCTGCTGCTGGAGACCCTCGGCTGGGTGATCGGCGGCGGGCTGCTGTTCTGGGCGGTGGCCCGCGGCTTCGGCGCCCGGCGCGACCTGGTGAGCCTGGTGGCCGGGCTCACGGTCAGTTCCCTGGCCTACATCCTGTTCGACATGGTCCTGGGGCTGAACCTGCCCTCCGGGATCCTGGGAGGCGGTTTCTGATGGATGCGATCTCGCTGCTCGCGGAGGGCTTCGCCGGGGCGCTGACCTGGCAGAACCTGTTCTGGGTGGTGCTGGGCTGCCTGCTGGGCACCGCCGTCGGGGTGATGCCCGGACTGGGGTCCTCGATGGCGGTGGCCCTGCTGCTGCCGGTGACCTTCGCCCTGGAGCCCACGGCCGCGTTCATCATGTTCTCCGGGGTGTACTTCGGCGGGCTGTTCGGGGATTCCACGATGGGCATCCTCATGAACACCCCGGGGCAGGCCTCCGCGATCGCCTCGACCTTCGAGGGCCACAAGATGGCGCTGAACGGGCGGGCCGCCCAGGCCCTGGCCACGGCCGCGATCGGGGCGTTCATCGGCGGCTTCGTCTCCTCGGTGGCCGTGGTGTTCCTCGCCCCGTGGCTGGCGGACCTGTCCGCGAGCTTCGGGCCGGCCGAGTACTTCGCCCTGGCCCTGTTCGCCTTCGTCGCGACCTCCTCGGTGGTCACCGACTCGGCGGTGAAGGGCCTGCTGTCGCTGCTGCTGGGACTGGGCATCGCCGTCGTCGGGGTGGACGCCGTGACCGGCGTGCCCCGGTTCACCATGGACTCCCCGCACCTGTTCGACGGGATCTCGCTGGTCACGGTGACCGTCGCGATCCTCGCCCTCGGGGAGGTCATCCACTGCGCGGTGGTGGAGCGCTTCGCTCGCGCGGGGAAGATGGTCGATTCCACCGGGCGGCCCTGGCTGTCCCGGAAGGAGCTGCGCGAGGCCGCCCCGGCCTGGGCGCGCGGCACCCTGATCGGCCTGCCCTTCGGGGTGATCCCCGCCGGTGGTGCGGACATCCCGACCTTCCTGGCCTACGGGGTGGAGCGGCGCCTGGACCGGCATCGACGCCGCCCGCAGTTCGGCCGGGGCGCGATCCGCGGGCTGGCCGCCCCGGAGGCGGCGGGCAACTCCACCACGGGCATGGCGATGGGGGCGCTGCTGGCCCTGGGCCTGCCGATCTCCGCGACGGCGGCGATCATGCTGGCGGCCTTCCGCCAGTACGGGCTGCAGCCGGGCCCGCTGCTGTTCGAGCGCTCCCCGGACCTGGTGTGGGCGCTGCTGGCCAGCTTCTTCATCGCGATGGTCGTGCTGCTGATCATCAACCTGCCCTTCGCGATGGTGTGGGCCAAGCTGCTGCTGATCCCCAAGCCGTACCTGTACGCCGGGATCACGGTGTTCTGCGCGCTGGGGATCTACGCGACCAGCGGCGAGGTCTTCGACCTGCTGATGCTGCTGGGCGTCGGGGTCCTGGGGTTCCTGATGCGCCTGCACGGGTACCCGCTGGCGCCCCTGGTCATCGGGATGGTGCTCGGGCCGCTGGCGGAGACCAACCTGCGCGACGCGCTGATCTCCTCCGACGGGAACGCGGGCGTGCTGGTGGACAGCCCCATCGCCATCGGGATGTACGCGGTGCTGCTGGTGGTCCTGGCGCTGACCGTGCGCTCGAAGGTGACCTCCCGGACCCGCCGGGACACCTGAGCCGGCCCGGGCCCCTGGGACTCCTGCGATCCCGGGGCTCAGCCCTCCGGGGAGCCCGGGGAGCCCTCGGCGGACCCATCCGAGGAGTTCCGGCGGCGGCGTCGGGTGCGGCGGGGCCGGTTCAGCCAGGGCTGGTACAGGCGCGTGGTCCACGGCAGCACCCAGTACACCATCGTGGGGGTGGCCAGGAGGATCACCAGGAGGATCTTCACCAGGAACGGCGCCTGTGGCACCACGTGCCCGACGATGTAGTTGGCCAGGGCGGAGACCGGGTAGAAGCCGGTGAAGATGACGATGGCCTGCTTCCAGCGCGGCGGGACCACGTCCGGCTCGGCGTCGTCCTGCGGGGTGTCGAACCACCCCTCGATGCCGGTGCGCTTGACGTGGCGGAACTCGCGGACGTGGCTGTGGAACTCCGCCATCCACGCGTGCCGCTGCGGGGAGTCGGCCCAGGTGCGCAGGGTGTCCTCGGAGGAGAAGCGCAGCAGCATGTGCCACACGGTGGAGTCCTCGTGGGCGCGGACCCAGCCGGAGCCGAGGTAGCCGGGGAAGCCCGCGACGATGGACTGGCCGCGGGCCACCCAGTCCTCCACCTCGGTGACGGCCCCGGGGTCGACGTCGCGGGTGATCTGCACGGTGACGGGAAGGCTCATGGGCCACAGTGTAGGACCCCGATGTTTCGGATCTCGAGCGGCGGGAGCTGCCCGGGGCCCGGGCGCGCCCGGCGGTTCGGAGGCGAGCCCGGCCGGGGCGCCGCCGGACCCGTAGGATCGGGGGCGTGGTTCCCGCACGTCCCGATCCCTCCGCCGAACCCCCCACCGCACGTCCCGCCCCCGGGGTGGGCCGCTGGGTCCTGCTCGCCCTGGGACTGGCGTTCCTGCTGATCCAGCTCTACGGCCTCTACGCCCCGGCCCAGCCGGAAGGCCCGGACGGCCTCCTGGACCTGCCGGGCATGGACAAGCTCGCGCACCTGGGCATGTTCGCCCTGCCCGCGCTGTTCCTCCGGGCGGCCGGGGTGCGCTGGCGACTGCTCGCGGCGGTCTTCGCCGCCCACGCCGTGCTCTCCGAGGTGATCCAGGGCACCCTGTTGCCGCACCGTTCCGCGGACCCGCTGGATGCCCTGGCCGACGTCGTCGGGCTGAGCCTCGGGCTGCTGGTCGGCACCGCGATCCTGCGGCGCCGCACCGCCTGAATCAGCCCTCCAGGCCCTTGCCCGTCGGGGAGACGAGGATCTTCACGGCGGTCTCGTTGTGGTTGATCAGGGTGTCGAAGCCCTTGTCCACCAGGTCGTCCAGCCCGATCTTCCCGGTGATGAACGGCTTGAGGTCCACCTTGCCCTGCTCCACCAGGGCGATGGTGTCCGGGTGGTCGCCGCAGTAGCCGATGGTGCCGCGCAGGTCGATCTCCTTCATGACCAGCTTGTGCATGTCCACCGCGGGCTTGTGCCCCCAGATCGAGACGTTGACGATGACCCCGGTGGGCCGCACGGCGTCGAGCAGCATGTCCAGGACCACGTCCACCGAGGTGCACTCGAAGCCCACATCAGCCCCCTTGCCGTCGGTGAGCTTCCGCACCTCCTCCACGACGTCGACCTCCTTGGGGCTGAAGGCGTGGTCGGCGACCCCGGCGTCCAGGGCCTTCTGGCGCCGCAGCTCGGACAGCTCCGAGATGATCACGGTGAGCCCCTCGGCCTTGAGCACCGCCGCGGTGAGCACCCCGATGGGCCCGGCCCCGCCGATGATCGCGACGTCCCCGGCCTTCGCGCCGGAGCGCACGTAGGCGTGGTGGGCGACGGACAGCGGCTCGATCAGCGCCGCCTCGTCCAGCGGGACGTCGTCGGAGACGGGGTGGACCCAGTGGCGCTTGACGGAGATCTGCTCCGCCAGGCCGCCGCCGCGACCGCCCAGCCCGATGAAGTTCATGTCCGGGCTGAGGTGGTAGTTCGGCTGGTCCTCGTCCTCCTCGCGGATGATGTAGGGCTCCACGACCACGTGCTGGCCGACCTCGAGGTCATCCACGCCCTCGCCGAGGGCCGCGACGGTGCCGGACATCTCGTGCCCGAGGGTCACGGGGGCGGACTCCCCGGAGATGGGGTGCGGGTGCCCGTGCGGGGGCACGAAGATCGGGCCGTCGAGGTACTCGTGCAGGTCGGTGCCGCAGATCCCGCACCAGGCGACGTCGATCAGCACCTCCCCCGCGGCGGGCGTCGGCGCATCGATCTCCTCGATGCGGATGTCGTGGTTGTCGTAGTAGCGGGCTGCGCGCATCGGTGCACTCCTTCGTGACGGATCCTGTTCAGCACCTTCCACGGTAGTCCCGCCGCGGATCCGCCGGGCCCGGATGACACCGGTGTTGCGCCGCGGGGCCGACCCGCACGGTACCCCACCCGGCGCCCCCGGAGGTCCCGGTGTCCGCGGACCGGATCGTGCATCCCGAGCCGGATCATCCGACTCACACTGCACGATCCAGTCCCAGAAGACACTGGCGGCACAGAATCCTGCCGACCCGCGCCGTGTCACTGGCCTCTGTCACGCTGAGTGCAGGATGCCCCGAACCGTTCGCGACATCCTGCACTGACCGTGACATGCCGCGCATCAGAGGGCTCACAGCAGACGTCGCATCACCCCAGCGACCGGCGGTAGGCCGACGGCGTCGTGCCGGTCTCCTCGCGGAAGCGCCGGTTGAAGTTGGACAGGTTGCGGAATCCGGACGCCCAGCACACGTCCACCACGCTCAGTCGCGTGCTGCGCAGCAGTCGGCACGCCTCCGTGACCCTCATGCGGCTCATCAGCCGGGAGAATCCCACGGTCGTCGCCCGGGTCAGCATCCGAGAGGCGGCCGAGGTGGACATGCCGAGCTCACGGGCCAGATCCTCCAGCCGGACCTCACGACGCAGATTGCGATGGAGGAATTCCAGGGCGCGGTCGAAATCCTCCCCGCCGCGAGGGCCCGCCTCCGCAGGAGCCTCCGGATCGACGATCTCCCGTTCTTCGGGCGGGGCAGCCATGAGGATGCCGAGCAGCTCGATGCCCAGAGCGAGGCGGGCCGGCCCGGTCGATCCGCCCATAGCGGTCAGAGCCTCCGTCGCTCTGTCTCTGGTGTCCCCCGTGAACTCGATCCCGGCACGAGCCGTCTCCAGGAAAGCGCGCAGTCCCGTCAGCTCCGGCAGAAGCGTCTCAGCCTTGGCCAGCAGCTGGGGGTCAGCGTGCACCAGGACATCCCGATCGGGAACCTCGCTGCGATCCTCGAGGACGGAGACCCAGTTGTGAGGCAGATCCGCCCCGAGCAGATAGAGGCTTCCCGGCCCGAACACCCGCACGGAGCGGCCGATGTGGGCCGCTCCATGCGAATCCCGGATCAGGTGGATCTCGATCTCGGGATGGTGGTGCCAGCGGGCCAGGGGATGGGGGAATCCATGGCTGAACCACCGGAAGATGCTGGTGGTGTCCATGGCCACCAGCTCCCGCTCCGCCGGGTGGGCGCGATCAGCGGGAGCCATCCACCCGGATCTGCAGCTTGGTGTCGGTCGGACGGGCCTCGGCACCGCGGTCGAAGACCTCCACGGAGCGCTCCAGCGGGAGGGTCTCGGTGACCAGCCGGGCCAGGTCCACGGTGTCCCCGGCCGCCAGGTCGATGGCCTTGCGGTACACGTTGGCGTAGCGGAAGATCGTCTCGATCCGCAGCTCCTTGGCCTGCGCGGCCACGACGTCGAACTGCACGGGGCCGGTGGGCATGCCCACGCACACGACGACGCCGCCCGGGGACGCGACGTCGGCGACGAAGCCGTAGGCCGCACCCGCACCGGAAGCCTCGAAGACGGCCTGGGCGCCCCACCCGTCCGTGTCCGCGGCGACCCGCTGCGCCAGATCCTCCCGGCTCGCATCCACGGGCACGATGCCGTCCAGGCCGGCCAGCTTCTCCAGCTTCTCCGGGGCGATGTCCGAGACGTAGACCCGGCTGGCGCCGCCGGCGAGGGCCGCCATCGCGGTGACGATGCCGATGGTGCCCGCCCCGACGACCGCCGCGACGTCGCCGGGGGCCAGCCGAGCCTTGGTCGCGGCCTGCATGCCGACCGCGAAGGGCTCGATCAGCGCGCCCTCGGCGTAGCTCAGGGAGTCCGGGAGGCGGTAGGTGTACTCGGCGGGGTGGATGACCTCCTCGGTCAGGCACCCGTCCACCGGCGGGGTGGCCCAGAAGCGCACGTCCGGGTCCACGTTGTACCTGCCCTCCCGGGAGGCTCGCGAGCGCGGATTCGGGATGCCCGGCTCCATCGCGACCCGGTCCCCGGGGCTCAGGTGCTCCACGCCGTCGCCGACCTCCAGCACCGTTCCGGAGGCCTCGTGGCCCAGGATCATGGGCTTCTCGAGGACGAACTGCCCGATCCGTCCGTGCGTGTAGTAATGGACGTCGGATCCGCAGATGCCGACGGTGTGCACCGCGATCTTCACCTCACCGGGTCCGGGGGCGCCGGGGCGGGGGATGTCGTCGATGGTGATGCGCCCCTTCTCCTGGAGCACGACGGCCTTCATGGTGTCAGACATGATCTGTCTCCTTCTCTCCTCGATTGCGGTTCGCTAGTGCGCCAGCGAGGTTCCGGCGCGGGCTCGACGTCGCTGCCCGGCGGGGAGCATGCGTCCATTCTCGTCCGTGATGCCGGGCTGGGGCGGGCGGATGAAGAAGGTGATGACGATGCCGGACAGGAACAGCAGGATGTAGACCCAGATGACCCCGAGGGAGCCGATCAGGGGAAGCAGGGCCGTGGCGATCCCCGGGCCGAGGAAGGTGGTCAGGCCCGAGGCCAGGTTGTGCGCCGAGATCGCGGCACCCCGGTGCTGCGGGGCCAGCGCGGGGAAGATCGCCCCCATCGGGACGAACGCGGTCACGGAGCAGGCGAAGATGACGGCGGCGATGAGCATCATCGCGTAGTTGGCGCCGAACAGATGGGGGAAGTATCCGAAGGCGAAAGCTGACAGCGCCATCCCGCCGAAGCCGAACCACCGCATCTGCCGCATCCACCCGTAGCGGTCTCCCAACCGGCCCCAGACGATGTTCGCGACGATGGTGATGGTGTTCATGACCGCCCACAGGGTCATCCATTCGGTCTGCTGGAACCATGGCTGGGAATCGTCGAGCTGCCCGGTGAGATACAGCGGCATCATCATCGGGAAGCCGTAGAGGGTCAGGTTGCACAGGATGCGGATGATGACGCTGAGCAGGATCTGCCGGTTCTCCACGAGGATGGTGACTCCGCGCAGCAGCTCTCTGGCCCGATCTGCGCCTTCGAGCCGTTCTGCGGTGCGCTCCTCGGGCGGAGCCTTGGGAACCAGGAACAGGCACATCAGCGTGCCGATGCCGACGAGCACCGGGGCCAGCCAGAGGGTACCGGTCTCCCCGAGATGCGGGATGGTCAGGGTGGGGATGAACGCTCCCAGAGATCCCAGCCCGACGGAGAAGGCGGCCCAGAACCAGCCCATCGCGGAGGCTAGACGCCCCGGATCGACCGATTGGGCGATGAGCACCACGAAGCTGTACATGAACAGCGGGTACGCGACCCCGCGAGCGCCGTAGGTGAGGATCGCGGCGACGGGGGAGATCAGTCCGACGGTCAGGAAGAGGACGTGCAGTCCGATCCAGAGGATTCCTCCCAGCAGCATGAGCCGTTTGGCTCCGAAGGTCTCCGCGAGCACGCCCGTGGTCCAGGCGGAGAACGCGACGACGAGTCCGTAGACCGTGAAGCACAGACCGGCCTGGGTGCTGGTGAACCCGTGCTGGGTCACGAGATAGCGGGAGAGGAAGGTCAGGTCGAAGCCATCGCCGGCCATGAACACGGCCAGGGCGATGTATCCCCAGACCAGACGCTTGGGCATTCCCAGGATCATCGGCAGCACTCCTTCGTGCGGTTCTCGCCCCTCGAGGAGGCATCTCGAACGCTCCGGGGGGCTCTGTCAGTGACCAGTGTCGCAGCGGCGCGATCTCCTCGACAGCGGCTCCCGCCCCGATTTCCGATACTTTCTTGCAGATATCCTCGGGCGCGCCGTCGGCCGTTCGATCTGTCAGTCGGCCCTCGTAGGGTGGAGCCAGACGGCGGCACCCACCGCCCGAGACACCCCCAGGAGGCCGCAGATGTTCTTCGTCGACGTCCCCGGCGGCATCGAGGCCGGCGACCGCGTCCTCGTGTACTCCGCCACCGATCTGGTGCGCGCCGCGGAATGCCCGTGGGCGACGGTGCGGATCCTGGACGAGAAGCTCGGGCGGGTGCCGCGGCTGCCGGTGCCCGAGGACCCGATGCTCGAGCGCACCGCCCGGCTCGGGGACCGCCACGAGGCCGAGGTGCTGGCCGAGCTGCGCGAGCGGTACGGCCCCTATCGGCCGGCCGCGGCGGGAGCGCCCGGGCGCGGGGTGTACGAAGTGGAGCCGGCGCGGTCGATGACCCACGAGGCCCTCGCCGCCAAGCACGAGGAGACCCTGGCGGCCCTGCGCAACGGGGCCGACGTCGTCTTCCAGGCCTCCTTCTACGACGGCCGCTTCCACGGCCGCGCGGACTTCCTGATCCGCCGGGCGGACGGCGCCTACGCCGTGTACGACACCAAGCTCGCTCGCCACGCCAAGGTCACCGCGCTGCTGCAGCTGGCGGCCTACGCAGACCAGCTCGCCGCGGCCGGGATCCCCGTGAGTCCCGAGGTCACCCTCATCCTGGGAGACCGGCGGGAGGCGAGCTTCGAGGTCGAGCGGTTCCTGGAGGTGTATCGGGAGCGCCGGGAGCGATTCGAAACGCTCACCGCGCGGCGTCGGCGTCCCGGGGCGGCGCCGGCGGACTGGTGGGAGGAGAGCCTGCCCCGCTGCGGCACCTGCCCCCACTGCCTGGACCAGATCCGGGAGAAGCAGGACGTGCTACAGGTGGCCGGGATGACGCTGGCGCGGCGGACCCTGCTGCGCGAACGCCACGGGGTGCGCACCGTGGCGGATCTGGCCCACCTGCCCGAGGACGACGCTCACCTCTCGGGGTCCCTGCGCGCCGCCCGCGCCCAGGCGCAGATGCAGCTGGGCGAGGGCTCACCGGACGGGGAGGTCACCTACCGGGACTCCGCCGGGGAGGAGCATCGGCTCACCTACGCGGTCACGGATGCGGCGCCGCTGCGGCGGATACCGCGAGCCGCCCCCGGGGACGTCTTCTTCGACTTCGAGGGGGACCCGCTGTGGCAGGACCCGGAGGACGGCTCCTGGGGCATCGAGTACCTGTTCGGCGTCGTCGAGGCCCCGGAGGATCCGGCGCTGCTGGCGGACCCGGACCACCAGCCGCGGTTCGTGCCGTTCTGGGCTCACTCCCGCCGCGAGGAGCGCCGGGCGCTGCTGGACTTCCTCGAGTACATCGCCGAGCGGAGACGGCGATACCCGCAGATGCGGATCTACCACTACGCCGACTACGAGAAACGCGCGCTGCGGTCCCTGGCGATGCGCCACGGCGTCGGCGAGGAAGCCGTGGATGACCTGCTGCGCCAGGAGGTCCTGGTGGACCTGTACGAGCCGGTGCGCCGCGGGCTGCGGATCTCCGCGCCGTCGTACTCGATCAAGAAGCTCGAGCCCCTGTACATGGGCGAGCATCTGCGGGCCGGAGACGTGACCGACGCCGGCGCCTCCGTGGTGGCCTACGCGGACTACGCCGCGCACCGGGACGCGGACGAACCGGAGCAGGCCCGCCGGATCCTCGCCTCCATCGCCGACTACAACGAGTACGACTGCCTGTCCACGCTGCGGCTGCGGAACTGGCTGCTGGACCTGGCCGGGCGCGACGCCGCCGCGGAGGCCTGCGCACCGGATCCGGCCGCGCCGCACCCGGAGGCGCCCGAGGATGAGGACGCCGAGGTCTCCGCGGTGGAGGCCTCCCTGACCCACTTCGCCCAGCACGCCACCACGGCCTCCACCGGCCTGGACGAGGCGGAGCTGGCCCGCACCGTGACGGCCGCCGGGATGGTCGCCTCGGCCACCGGGTACCACCGGCGCGAGCGCAAGCAGTTCTGGTGGTCGCACTTCGACCGGTTGGCCTCCGCCGTCCAGGAGTGGGAATCCACCCGCGACGTCGTGCTCTTCGACCGCGTGACGGTGGCCGAGGACTGGCACACCCCGCCGCGCGGGCGCACCGAATGCCGCGTCCTGGAGGGCACCGCTCGCATCCCGGACGGCTCGAGTCTGCGCGGCGGGGAGTCCGGGCTGTTCGCGATGTACGACTCCCCGCTGCCCGGGTACCTGCGAGATCAGGTGCTGCAGGCCCAGGAGCGGAGGGGCCAGGGTGGTGGTGCTGCGCCGGTGCCCGAGCGGGCCTCCCAGGCCCGCGCGACGCTGGAGGAGATCGAGCCGGGGCCGCAGGAGGGGACCTACCGGGTGCGGGTCACCGAGACCCGACCCGCTGACTCCGAGGCCTTCGCCCAGCTGCCGATGGCCCTGACCCCGCCCGCCCCGATCCGCACCCAGGCGCAGGAGGACGCCCTGGCGGCGCTGGCGGAGGAGGTCGACGCCGCCCTGCCGCACCTGCCGGCCGACGCCGGCCTGGACATCCTCTCCCGCCGGTCCCCGCGGCTGCGCTCCGGCGGGGCGCTGCCCGCCCCGGACTGGTCCGCGCCGGGCCTGCCGATGGTCGAGGCGATCCTCGCCGCGGTCCTGGACCTGGACCGCTCCTACGTGGCGGTGCAGGGTCCCCCGGGCACCGGGAAGTCCTTCGTCGGGGCGCACGTGATCGGGCGGCTGGTGCAGCGGGGGTGGCGGATCGGCGTGGTGGCGCAGTCCCACGCGGTGATCGAGAACCTGCTGCGCGGGTGCGCGCAGCACGGCCGGGTGCCGCGGGAGGCCATGGCCAAAGCCAAGCCCCGTCGTCCCCGCGGCGCCGAGCAGGTCGCGGAGCCGACGGTGCCGTGGCGGCGGATCGGCCCCCAGGAGATCCCGGACTTCCTGGCCGGGGAGGACGAGGAGGTCCCGGTGCCCGGGCGGGTGTACGGGGGCACCGCCTGGGACTTCGCCAATGCGGAGCGGTTCTCCCCCGGCCAGCTGGATCTGCTGGTCATCGACGAGGCCGGTCAGTACTCCCTGGCCAACATGCTCGCGGTCTCCCGGGCCGCACGGAACCTCCTGCTGCTCGGGGATCCCCAGCAGCTGCCGCAGGTCACCCAGGGCACCCACCCGTATTCGGTGGACGAGTCCGCCCTGGGCTGGCTCTCCGCCGGCGAGCAGACCCTGCCCCCGCAGCTCGGGTACTTCCTGGACGCGACCTGGCGGATGCACCCGAGCCTGTGCGCCCCGGTGTCCCGGCTGAGCTACCGGGGCCGGCTGCACGCGGCGGAAGCGGCCGGTCACCGCCGGCTGGCCGGGCTGGCCCCGGGGGTGCACCGACTGGAGGTGGAGCACACGGGCCGGGCCACGGCCAGTCCCGAGGAGGCCGACGCCGTCGTGCAGGTGGCGCGCACCCTGGTGGGCCGATCCTGGACCCCCGGGACGGGGCGAGCGCCCCGCCCGCTGGAGGCCTCGGACCTCCTGGTGGTCGCCGCGTACAACGCCCAGGTGGAAGCCATCCGCCATGCTCTGGGGGCCGCGGGTCTCACCGGAGAGGATGACGGCGTCCGAGTGGGCACCGTGGATAAGTTCCAGGGGCAGGAAGCCGCGGTGGCGATCGTGTCCATGGCCGCAAGCTCCGCCGCCGAGGTGCCCCGCGGCATGGACTTCCTGCTCTCTCCGAACCGGTTGAACGTGGCCGTATCCCGGGGCCAGTGGGCGGCGGTGCTGATCAGCTCTCCGGCACTCACGGACTACTGGCCCGCCTCCCCGGAGGGTCTGGCGGTGCTCGGCGGGTTCACGGGGCTGCGCCGTCGGGCCCTGCCCTGGCGGGAGCCCACCGGATCTACGATGGACGGTCGGGACGCGGATTGGACGGGAGACGGAGGTGAGGCGGATGAGCCGGGATGACGCCGCGGCGGCCGAGGACGCCGCTCGCCCTCCGGTGATCCGTCCCAGCTTCCGGGCGCGGACCCCGTTCCTCCTGCACTTCGATGACCAGACGGTGGCCCTGGGGGATGCTCATCTGCTGCAGCAGATCGAGGCCAACCTGCTGGCCGCGGATCGCGCCCCGCGCACCACCTTCTGGGATCAGGCGTACCTGTCCGGGGAGGAGGGGGCGCTGTTCGCCCCGGATCCGGACCCGGAGCACATCAACTCGGTGGGGATCACCGGCGGGGCGGAGGAGTTCTGGGCGGCGATGGACGCCGCGGTGTTCCAGCAGACGGAGTGGCCCCGGGAGGAGACCGCCACGGTGTGGTTCCCGGAGTACCCCGCCTGGCTGCGGGAGACCACCTCCTGGACCTACGACCCGATCTGCCCGCCGATGGGTCCGGGGGCTCCCGGGGGCTGGGTGCGTACGCGCAGCGTGCCGGGTGAAGGCCGCCCGGTGGGCCTGTTCCAGCTGACCGATCGCGATGCCTTCTCGGTGTTCGGCGCCGCACAGGACCTGCGCGGCATCGTCGCCCTGTGCGGTTCCCTGGCCCGGTTCCGTCGCGGCTTCGACGCGCTGACCGCCTACGCCGGTCCGGACGACGTCCTGGGGTCCCTGGCCCTGCCCCTGATCTGCCGGGAGGCGCTGCAGGAGGAGCTCCTGGTGCGCGGCGTGGACGTGGAGACCCTGTTCTGGGAGTAGAGGAGGAGACGGTGTCGGAGATCATCGAGCGCGCGCAGCGGGTGGCTCGCCGCGCCCATGCGGGTCAGGTGGACAAGGCGGGTGCGGCGTACATCGAGCACCCGCGGAGGGTGGCGCAGCGGGTGCGAGGCTATGCCGCACCGGAGGATCTCGAGTCGGTGCGGGCCGTGGCGTGGCTGCACGACGTCGTCGAGGACACCCCGGTGTCCCTGGAGGACCTGGAGCGGGACTTTCCCGCGGAGGTGGTGGCCGGCGTGGACGCGATGACCCGCAGGGAGGCGGAGGTCCCGGAGGAGTACTACGCGCGGGTGCGCGCCGACCGCCTCGCCCTGGCGGTCAAGCAGGCGGACCTGGAGGACAACACCGATCCGGCACGCACCGCTCGCCTGGATGAGCCCACCCGCGAGCGCCTGGCACAGAAGTACCGGCACGCGCGGGCCCTGCTGGAGGAAGGCCGCTGATGTTCGTTCTGCTGTGCTGCGCCCCGGACCCGGAGCCCGTGGCCCGGCTCCTGCGCCGACGCGCCCGCGAGACCCCCGCCGGCCCTCAGCCCTCGCTCATCAATCGCACCGTCGCGCCCCACGGGCAGGAGCCCCGCACCGAACTGCGCGTTGTCCTGGACTCCCCTGCCGCCGCGGCGTGGGCCGTCCTGGATGCGGTGCGGGCCGGTGCGGATCGCATCGCCGTGGGCGCCGGACCGGTGATCCTGGACGGCGAGCAGGCCGACGGCGTCGGGCTGGGCCGTGCCCGCCGGGCCTTCGACGAGGGACCGGGGATCCGGGTGCAGGGAGCGGATCCCGTGCTCGACGAGGCGGCCGCGGCCCTGCTGGAGCTGGCGGCCCGCCTCATCCGCGAGCGCAGCGCCGCGCAGTGGCGGGTCGTGGACCTCATGGTCCCGGGGGTGCGAGGTCAGCACGCCGAGGCGGCACGGGCGCTGGGGATCAGCTCGCAGGCGGTGAGCCGGGCCCTGATCCGCACCGGCTGGGCGGAGCAGGTGCGCGCCGCGGATGCTGCGGCTGCCCTGCTGGAGCGCACCGCGGCCTGACGCCTCCGCCGTCGGCGGGCCCGAAGCCACTGCCGGGGCCGTCGCGTCCGGCTCCGG
>OMJG01000905.1_pt1 | contig 19545 bp, 17 predicted proteins | sample 1646431 | NCBI WGS metagenome assembly OMJG01 (sample SAMN03771674, study PRJEB25209) | food metagenome | isolation source: Cotija cheese | place: Mexico:Jalisco,Michoacan | collected 2011-12-12
AGCAGTAGCAGTAGCAGTAGCAGTAGCAGTAGCAGTAGCAGTAGCAGTAGCAGTACGAAAAAAACAGCAACTGGTGCTGTTACGGAAACGGCGACTAGCAAAGCGGTCACAGCGTCTAAGTCATCAGCCCAATCATCGACCACAACGGACACTAGTCAAACGACTTCGGTTGCGGCAGTTACCCAAACAACAACGGACAGTACTGATACGACAGCGACGTCCCGGGCAACAGCTACTAACCAAGTAGCCCAACAAGCGGCTGGTGTGAAGGCAAGTAACGAACAAGCAGCGACACAGAATCAGCAACAAACGACCAATATGTACAGTGGTGTTGTGACCAGTCAAAAAGATTCGGCCTCAACGTCTACTATTACGAATCAGTCAACTGCGTCTGCGGCGATGCTATCCAAGTTGAGTCGGACTAGTCTTCGCAGTTTAGCACAACGAGCAACGGTCGCTATTAAGGGGCTTGATGCCACCGACGCAACGGTGACTGACGACAATGGTGTCACGTATAGTGCTACGGACGTATTGAGCTTGTATGCGAACTATATTGCGAAGTACCATTGGTCGATAGCCGATGATGTTGAGGTGACTGCTGGCAGTACAGCAACAGTGACTTTGCCTGAGAATGTTGTCTTTACCAATGGTACTCAGCATATTGATGTCAAAAAATCAGATGGAACAGTTGTCGGAACTTTTACGGCTGAAACTGGTAGTCAAACCGGGACACTGACTTTTAATGATTATTTTGCAACTAGTGATGGCTACAATCGTCAAGGAGACTTAACGTTTTATGTCACTGGGACTAGCGCGACAACTGGAAGCAATACGGTTGGTATTAATAAGGTTGGTTGGGCAGATAGTAATAGTTTAGATGCCGATGGTAATCCTACCAAAATGATCTGGCAAGTTGTCGCAAACATTAACAGTGCGAAGTGGCAGCAAGTTGCGATTGTCGACCAGCTGGGGCTTTATCAAACGCACGAAGGTACCATGACGTTGGAAACTGGTCATTATACTGACGGTGCCTTTGTTAAAGACGCGGCACTGGGCACTTATGATTTTGCAACGCAGCAGTTTACCTACGCTGATGGGGTATCAACACCACAAGTAACCGTGACGGTTGTGGGTCAGCAGATGACAATTAATATTGGCCAATTAGATGTAGCGGTCAATATATTTTATGAAGTTGGTCTGACAGTAGGACATACGTACACCAATAATGCGGGTGTAACGTATGCACCTGTCACTGGAGATGCGACTGATCCCAATGAAGGCAGTTCGACAGGCGAACCAAAGAGCGAACAGTCGAACGCGGCCGTTAGATTTGGTGGTTCTGGAACTGCCAGTGATGACATTCAAAGTTATAGTTTGGTTATCACTAAAACTGATGGTGATGGCCAGTCAGTTGCTGGTGCCACTTATCAACTAGAAGATAGCACGGGTACGGTACTTCGGACTGATTTGGTGACCGATTCAGCTGGACAGCTACGTATCGGCAACTTGTCGGCGGGAACGTATATTTTAGTTGAGACGGCGGCTCCGAGTGGCTACCAGATCGACATGGGCAAACATGTCTTCACGGTATCTGCAGCACAAGCAACGGCCAACGTGGTCACAGGACGCGTGGTTGACCAACGGATTGCCAAGACAACACTTACTGTTAACAAGGTTTGGGCTGACGTGCCAGCCGGTGTGCAAACACCGACCGTCGAAGTGACGTTACAACGCAATGGTCAAGCCTACCAGACCTTGCAATTGACGTCAGCAAATGGCTATACGGGCACCTTCAGTGATTTAGATGTGACGGATGTTAATGGCAACACGTACACTTATACGGTGACCGAAACCTCTATTACCGGCTATATCAGTAGTCAAACAACTAGTGATGAGACGGTGACGCTAACGAATACGTATCAAACCGGAAAATTAACGGTGGTCAAGACAGATTCGAGTGGTGCTAATTGGTTAGCCGGAGCGGTCTTTGCGGTGAAAAATGCTGCTGGAACGCTGGTTGCACAATTGACGACGGATGCGACTGGTCAGGCACAGCTCACAGGTCTCGTACAAGGAACCTATACGGTCAGCGAAATTCAAGCACCGGATGGTTACTTGATCAATACGCAAGCGCAAGTGGTCGTTTTGGATGAACAGAGCACGTATCAAGGTCAGTTAGTTTTTACTGACGGGGTCGAGCCGAGTGAACCGAGCGAACCAAGCGAGCCGAGCGAACCGAGCGAACCGAGCGAACCAAGTGAACCAAGCGAGCCAAGTGAACCGAGCGAACCAAGTGAACCAAGTGAGCCAAGTGAACCGAGTGAACCGAGTGAACCAAGTGAGCCGAGTGAACCAAGTGAGCCGAGCGAACCAAGTGAACCGAGCGAACCAAGTGAACCGAGCGAGCCGAGTGAACCGAGTGAACCGAGCGAACCAAACGAACCAAGTGAACCGGTGTTGCCGGGCCACACTGATAAGGAAACAGATTTAAATCAGATTGTTACAACGAAGATTGAGGCGGCTAAGTTAGCTAAGCAATCTAATTTAGTTGCCATGACTCAACTAACGAAAACGTTAGGACGGCCAACGCAACTAGTAGCAACTTCTAAATCAGTGGCTAAAGCAACTAATCGAAAGTCGGCGCAACAATTGCCACAGACTAGTGAACAATCGATGGATTGGCTTATGATTTTAGGCTGGCTATTGCTAGGACTAACAGTTGTTATTCGTCAACGACGTTTTAATTAAACAAAAAGGCTACTGAAACTGTATAGTTTCCAGTAGCCTTTATTTATACCATTGATAAACGGCGCACATTACCGACGATTTTGAGATGTTCGTTGGTCATGCTTGATTCTGACTGGTTGAGCAGCGGGCACTCGGTTGCCAACAACAACTCCAGCAACCGCAGCTAATCCAGCTGCTGCTAATAAACCTGCTAATAACATGGGCAAGACCTCCTCAATAGTTGTAAGCACTCGTCTTTGAATACTTGCAGTTTAGGCGACTTATTAACAAAATGCAATTATTTCACCGTAAATTAGTGAGAATTTGAATAACTTGAAATATTCTTAAGCAATTGCCGGTTATTGTTCATTCTGGCAAGGGCAGCGGCATCATTTAAATACTCGTGAATTTTAGCGGGATCTTCGGTTAGCTGGGCTTGTAAGAATTTAATGCGAGCCGCATAGTAAGTTACGTGGAAGCGAGCACAAATTTCAATCCCATAGTCAAGCAGTTGAAGACTGCGAGGCGTGTCACCAATATTGGCATAAAAAGCGCCAGTGTAATAAGCCAGATTGATTACACGCCAGACACTGGCAGTCGTTTCTAGTGGTAAGTTTGGCAGGGTGTGCCGAACTTTTTCAAAGTAATATTGGGCCTTATCGTTATCTTTATTCTGTTGATAGGCAATCCCAATGCCACAATAGGCCAATTGTGTATAGATTGTAATGTGGCTTTCATCTAAATCGGTAATGATTTGGTCAAAATTAAAAATGACATCGCTAATTGGATGGTGATTAAGTGCCGCAACGTAACCTTTTAGGTAGCAGTATTGTAATTTTGTTTCACGGTCGTGACGCGGCATATCCGCTACTTTTTCAAGCTGGACTTCAGCATCCTGATACTCTGTCGTAATCAGGTCGAATTCAACTTGTTCCAAGACTTTTAAAACGGCGGCATCGGCCACACGTTCAGTTGGAAAGACATCTTCTAATTGCAGGTTTAGTCGCTGACAAAGCTGGGCAACGATTCGTATCGCGGGAGCCTTACCGTTGTTTTCAAACTTGCTTAGTGTCGCCTGAGTACAAATGCCGTCTGCAAGGGCTTTTTGAGAAAGTCCGAGGGCTTTGCGACGGGCAATGAAAAGCTCAATATTCATGCCATCACGCTTCCTTTACATAGTTAAGTCATATTTGGAACTGCTTTCATTTAACTTAATTAAAAACTTTTTATATAATTTTGTCAATATTTAAACATAATTTTACATATTCTAAAAATATATGCTAGCCATATAAAAAACGCTCGCTAGCAACGGCTAGTGAGCGTTTATGAGTGATGATGATATCTTATTTAGCCATGTAAGCATTTTTGAAATTGTAGTTTGTACCAGAAGTATTGTAAATCAGGCCTTTTAGCTTAGGATTGACCATTTGTGCAATTGTTGCTTGGGTTAATGGCGCGACACCTTCATCAGTACCGATTATTTTTTCGGCTTTGCCTAATGCAGTCCAACGTACCGTTTGGTTAGTAGCTTGTTCAGCCTGCTTGACGGCCGCATCATAGTCGGTGTTCTTCCACTTGCCAAAATTATAATCATTTGTTGAAGTGAGAATGCCGAGATCAGAAATAGGATCGGCAAAGTCAGCTTGCCAGCCAGAGATAGCTAGTTGAAAGTCACCGGAAGTTTCACGAGCCAGCCGGTTTTTAAATGGCAAGGTCACATCAGTGATTTTTAAGCCAGGGAGTTCCTTTTCTAGCTGCCCTTGAACATATTCGGCAATTTCTTTAGTTTGATCAATATTATCATGTGTCAGTGTTAAGGTTAACGATTTTTTACCAACTTCTTTTAGTCCTTCAGTCCATAATTGCTTGGCTTTAGCGTTATTCTGAGCAACTGCTTCAGTAACAGTGTTTTCAGTTGCAAAGTCCTCATTAGTAGCTGGATCAGTGGCGAGACCAGTAGTAACGAATCCCTTTGGTACTGCTGAACCATCGGCTAATACATTTGAAACGAGTTGGTGCCGATCAATAGTCAAGGACATGGCTTGCCGTAGCTTAGCATTGGCTAACGCGGGAACCTTCTTCTGATTAAATTCCAAATAATTTAGTCTGGATGTCTTGCGGAGCACTAACTTGGGGTTGTTCTTCTCGTTTTTAACTTGTTCACCACTTAACGTTGCCATATCGAGTTTATTGCTTTGGAACAAGTTGAAGCCAGTCGTAGTTGATTTAACGACTTGGTCATTGATCTTTTCTAAGTAAACGTGTTGCTTGTCCCAATATTTAGGATTGCGGTTTAAAGTCCAGGTCGTATTTGTTCCTTTCCATCCCTGCATGGTGAAGGGACCGTCATAGACCATCTTGGTGGCAGTTGTGCCGTAGCCCTTGCCATATTTCTGAACAGCGTGTTGGTTTTGTGGGAAGAAGATCGCGAAGCCCATTAGCAGTTTGAAGTAGGCTAGTGGTTTATCAAGCGTCACGGTCAGCTTATATTTGCTATCGGCCTTGATACCTAAACTAGCCACTTTGGCTTTACCATTAGTGATTTGGTCAGCATTTTTGATACCGGAATAAAGATAGGCGTATTGGGATGCGGTTTTTGGATTGATAGTTCGCCGCCAGCTGTAGACAAAGTCTTGCGCAGTTACGGGATCGCCATTACTCCACTTGGCGTTTTTTCGGAGTGTAAAGGTATAGGTTTTCTTATCCTTAGAAATGACCGTGTGTGTTGCAATTCCCGGTGTAATCTTATTGTTGGCACCGATGCGGTATAGTCCTTCCATCGTGTTGTTGATCATATTGGCACTAATGGAATCGGTGACTAGTGATGTATCTAGAGTTGTTAACTCGGAACCATTTTCGGACCAATTCAAGACTTGCTTTTGTGCCATCCCCGTGTGTAAGTTGCCAGCATTATCTGTTTTAGTCTGACTTTGACTACAGGCCGCCAGTAAAAGCCCAGTTGTTGCCGCAGCAGTCGCAGTTGTCAATATTACTTTCCATTTCATATTAAAACTTCCCCCCAACTTGAATGGTCACGAGGATACATTAAAATAAGATTAAAATCAAAGATTGAATTCTAATAATTAAGGTAATTAACAGCAACTAGTTTGGAAAATAGTCAAAAAAAGTATCGTAACTATTGCTACGATACCTTTACGTTGTTAAATTAATTTAATGATGTATTTGATTAACCGGCATAATATGCAAGTTGCTTATACGATAGCACTTATTTGGCCATGTAGGCACTCTTAAAGTTATAGTTGATGCCGGCTGTGTTGTAAACAAGTCCTTTTAATTTGGGGTTAACCATCTGAGCAATGACATTTTGTGAAAGTGGTGCAACACCTTGGTCAGTCCCCAATGTTTCAGCGGCAGTGGCTAGTGCTTGCCAACGTTTGGTCGTGCTATTGGCCGTATCAATTGCTTGATCATAAGTCTTATTGGTCCACTTGCCAAAGTTGTAGTCGTTAGTTGACGTCATGATACCGAGATCGGAAATTGGATCGGCAAAATCAGCTTGCCATGCGGAGATGACCAATTGGAAGTTACCAGCAATTTCTCGAGAAATTCTTGTTTTGTATGGTACCGTGACACTTTGAACTTTCAGTCCGGGGAGCTCTTTTTCTAGTTGCCCCTGAACGTATTCGGCAAGAGCCTTCATCTGGTCAGTATCGTCATGCGTCAAGGTCAAAGTAACCGATTTTTTACCGGTTTCTTTCAAGCCTTGTTGCCAAAGCTTTTTAGCTTTAGCAGTATCTTGGGTCACCGAGGATTTGACCGTGTTTTCAGTTGCGAAATCTTTACCAGTAGTGGGATCAGTTGCTAGACCAGTGGTGACAAAACCTTTAGGTGTAACTGAACCGTCACCTAGAACATCATTGACTAATTGTTTACGGTTGAGCGTCAACGACATTGCTTGACGAATCTTTTTATTAGCAAGTAACTTAACTTTCTTTTGGTTAAATTCCAAATAATTCAAACGGGAAGATTTACGGATTACTAACTTAGAATTATTCTTTTCATTTTTAACTTGTTGTCCAGAGAGGGTTGCCATATCAAGTTTGTTGCTTTGGAAAAGATTGAAAGCAGTTGTAGTTGATTTGACAACTTGATCGTTAATTTTGGTTAAGTAAACGTTCTTTTTATCCCAATAATTAGTATTACGCTTAAGCGCCCAAGTTGAGTTGGTACCCTTCCAACCGGTCATCTTGAACGGACCATCGTAGACCATTTTGCTAGAACTAGTCCCGTAATCCTTCCCGTATTTTTCAACGGCATGTTGGTTTTGCGGGAAGAATACGACGAAGCCCATTAATAATTTAAAGTATTGCATTGGTTTATCAAGCGTTACGGTTAACTTATACTTACCATCGGCCTTGATACCTAACGTACTAGCCTTGGCCTTACCACTGACAATCTTATCAGCATTTTTAATGCCGGAATACAAGTAAGCGTACTGCGAGGCAGTTTTAGGATTGACAGTTCGCCGCCAACCATAGACGAAATCTTTAGCGGTCACTTGGTCGCCGTTACTCCACTTAGCATTTTTGCGTAGCGTAAATGTGTAAGTTTTTTTATCACTAGAAACAGTGGTCTTGGTGGCAATTCCAGGTGTGACCTTACTATTCTTCCCTAAACGGTATAACCCTTCTTGGGAGTTGCTGATCATGGTACCACTAATCACGTCGGTTGCCAGAGATGGGTCCAAGGTAGTTAAGTCCTGGCCGTTTTCTGACCAATTGAGAACTTGAGTCTTGGCCATCTTGGACGTAGTATTGCCGGCGTTACTCGTACTAGATGAAGATTGCCCGCAACCCACTAATAAGACCCCAGTGGTTGCGGTTACTGCTGCGATTGTTGCAAATGATTTCCATTGCATATAATATGTACCCCCTACTTCAAATGATTATGATATACAGATGAGAATACATTAAAATTAGATTAAATACAATATTATTTTTTTAATCATTAAAATTATTAAGCAAAAAAAGCTATCACCACCTGTAGGGAGTTGTGATAGCTTAATTAACCAAACTAACGTTGCCATTGCATAGTATATTCCGGCTGATTAGTGGCTTGGTCAATGGTCTGATTGAGAACGCGGAAGCCACTGTGGTGATAAAATGCGACGGCTTGGCGATTAGCAATGTAAACGTTCAGCCGCAAGCATTGATGGTTGTTTTTAACCAGTGTCAACAACGCCGTGCCAATGCCCTGATGCTGGGCATCTTTACGAATGAAAAGGCCTGCAATGTAATTAGCTTGTAAGCCAATAAAACCAAGAATACGATCATCGGGATCATCAGCTAATCCGATAATGATTTCAGCTTCTTGTAAGGCTGCACGAACGAAGGGAGCTTGTTCGTGCCAGTAACCAGTGTGTACAAAGGGGTGGGCCGTTAGATTACCTGATAACCAGATCGACATGAGTTGGTCGAGTTGTTGGGGCGTTAAATGAGTTAAGTGTTCAGTCTTCATAAATTCACACTCTGCTTTAGCAGGCGAACGCGAATAACTGCTGGAATTTTGTTCAATTCAGTAATTAAATCGGTTTGTGACAGCTGCTGAAGGTCATCCACGTCGATAATGGTATAAGCAGTCTGGTTCTTAGCGGCGTTAGCCATAGTGGCGATGTTGAGATTTGCTGTTGCTAATTTGGCTGTAATTTGACTTACCATGTTAGGTACATTTTGATGAATGATCGTAAAGCGGTAAGCGGCGTTAAATGGCACGTTTAAATCGGGTAAATTGATGGCGGCGTGAACGTTGCCAGTTTCTAAGTAGGTCATGATCGTGCGGGCTGCTTGGGTAGCACCGTTAATTTCAGCCTCGATGGTCGATCCGCCGATGTGAGGCGTGACGGTTACAGCTGGGTGCTCGGCAAGCTGTGTTTCACCAAAGTCCGTGTAGTAGTGGGCAACTTTCTTCGTGGTTAGCGCGCTAATAACGGCCGTATTGTCGACGATACCAAGTCGTGAATAATTAAATAATTGTACGCCTGCTGGCATGGCAGCTAATGCCTTTTCATCAATTAGATGATAGGTGTCAGCATTCTTAGGGACGTGAACTGTTACAAAATCAGCATTTTTGACCGCATCTGGTAACGTTGCAGCGCGCTGAACTTGCTTCGCAATATTCCAAGCGGCATCCGCTGATAGATAAGGGTCGTAGCCAATTACATTCATGCCTAGATTCAGTGCCGCATTGGCAACTAAGGACCCAACGTGGCCTAATCCAATAACGGCTAGGGTTTTACCTGTTAATTCGATGCCGTTAAATTGAGTTTTGTCGTGTTCGGTTCGTTGGGAAATATCAGCTTCGGCATGCTGAGCCGAATAAGTCGTTGCAGCTAATAAGTTACGCGATGCCATGATGAGTAGTCCAATAATGAGTTCCTTAACGGCGTTAGCATTACTGCCCGGGGTATTAAAAACAGCGGTGCCGTTAGCAGTTGCCTGTTTAATCGGAACGTTGTTAACTCCGGCGCCAGCGCGGACAATTACCTTGAGTGACGTGGGTAATGATTCATCATGAAGGTTGACCGAGCGAATTAGGTAGGCGTCAGGATGTTCAGATTGATTAAGAGCGTAGTCAGCAGTAAAAGTATTCAGTCCGGCCGGAGCGATGGCATTATATGTTTTAATTTGATACATTCGTATTCCTCCTAACGATGATGGGCTTCAAAATTATCTAGGTAGTCGACGAGCGCCTGAACACCGGCTAGCGGCATGGCATTATAGAGACTCGCACGCATCCCGCCTACTAAGCGATGGCCTTTCAGGTTGACTAACCCGTGTTCTTGAGCATCTTGGATAACTTGATTATCTAGGTCGGTATTGCCAGTGATAAATGGCACGTTCATCGTTGATCGATCGCTAGTCTTAACAGGGTTAGTAAATAGTCGTGACTGGTCTAAAAAGTCGTAAAGTAAGGCAGCTTTAGCATGGTTACGGGCAACCATTGTATCAAGGCCGCCCTGCTGTTTTAGCCACTTTAGAACGAGTCCTGCCGCGTAGATGGCGAAAACTGGTGGTGTGTTGAACATTGAATTTTTCGCTGCAAATAGTTGATAATCCAACATGCTGGGCAGATTGTCAACGTGGCCGATTAGATCATCACGTACAATCACAATTGTTAGACCGGCTGGGCCAAGGTTCTTCTGGGCACCGGCAAAGATCAGTCCGAAATCACTTACTTGGTAGGACTCACCTAAGAAATTCGATGACATATCAGCAACAAGTGGTACGCGCCCCGTATTAGGCAAGGCGGTCGTCATCGTCCCTTCGATAGTATTATTAGTTGTCAGATGAACATAATCGAGATTTTGATCAACTGGCCGTGCTAAAATTGGTAGTTGTTTAAAGTTTGTCTCGGCACCACTGGCTAGAACATGGACCTTTGTGCCAACCCGTTCGGCTTCTGCAGCGGCGCGTTGTGCCCAGTGACCACTGTCAAGTAACCCGATGCGATGATGACGTGCCAGATTAAGTGGGGCAGCTGTAAACTGTAGTGTGCCGCCACCTTGAAAGAAGAGTACGTGATAATTGTCAGGAATCGTCAGCAAATCTCTAAGGTCTTGTTCAGCATCGTGTAGGACTTGTTCGAATAAATTAGAGCGGTGTGATATTTCTAAAATACTCATGCCGGAATCTTGAAATGATGGCAATTCCGCTTGAATTTGAGCGATGACTGGCTGTGGTAAGACGGCGGGGCCGGCAGAAAAATTATAAATTGACATATAAGATCCTCGCTTTCAATTGATTAATTAGGGTAATAAAAAAAGTCCTCGCAGTCAGATTCGACTACCAGGACGAGTAATAGCAAGTTTAAGCAATTGCACCCGGTAGCGAATGTTTAACATCCGTGTTCGGGCTGATTTGCATACGCAAAATTAGGCCAACACAGATAGGTGTGTAGACCAGGAGGAACTGATATTATGATTGATATGCTTAAATAAAATCATCAGTACGACTCCCCTTCGTTAAACTGGCATTAGCGCCAGTAGGTTAATTGCGTTGGTACTAATTTAGCAAGCACTTTGTGGTTTGTCAAGCTGGATAATGAGAAAAAACTGTGACACAATCAGTATAATTAATAACAATTTAATCTTGGAGGCGCACGATGACAACCTTTTACGTGGTACGACATGGTCAAACAACGGCTAATGCTCAAAATTTAAAACAAGGTACGATCAATACGGCGATTACACATTTGAATCCCATTGGTCAGCAACAAGCGCAGGATTTACATGATACGTTTGATATTAGTTTTGCGGATCGCCTGATTTGTAGTCCACTCGATCGTACTCAGGCGACGGCTGCAATCTTAAATCAAGGTCGGGGGCTACCGATTAGCCTAGATGAGCGATTATTGGAAATTTCATACGGTCAGTGGGATGGACAGGATAATACGCGCCTGTTAGCGGCTTACCCGCAATACTTTGATCCGCTTTTGCAGGATGTTTTGCCTAGTTATGTGGAAGTTGCTACGGATGGTGAATCCTTTGCACAAGTACAACAACGGGTGCAGGCATTCTTGACAACAACAGCTCAAGCACATCCAGATGAGCGGATCATTGTCGTGACACATGGATTTACCGTTAAAGCAATGGTCTTAGCCGTTTTGAAACCAAGTGATCCGATGAGCCTGCCAGAGCCGGCCAACACTAGTGTGACCAAAATTGTGGTGGATGCCATCCATAGTCGACAGTACTTAGCGTACTACAATCGGTTAACACAATTTTAACGGGTCGGACTTAACGAACTGGACATTCCGGGCTACAATAGATGTTGGTTTGAAATAACCACATACTGTTGAACTTTATTTCAAATCAAGGTCGATTCAGGCAGCAACAGCAGACATCACATATAAACTCCTAAGTGAGGTGGTCCTAGCAATGGCGAGGACCACCTTTTTTGTAATCATAAGCGTTTGATCCGTACCAATAATGCAGGCGCGGTATAATATAAATAGTATTTAAAAATTAGATGGGGTGAGTAATGATGACATATTCAGCAGCATCAATGCGTTATGATGAATTACCAATTCGGCGAGTAGGTAAGACTGGGTTACAATTACCGGTGGTCTCGTTAGGGTTATGGCGCAATTTTGGCGATGAAGCACCATTTGCTAATTCACGAGAAGTGGTGTTAGATGCTTTTGATCATGGTGTTTTTAGCTTTGATTTAGCAAACAATTATGGACCGTCGAAGGGATCAGCTGAACGGACTTTTGGACAAATCATGCAACGAGATTTGAAGCCATACCGCGATGAATTAGTGATTACGACTAAAGCTGGATATCCAGCATGGCCGGGACCATATGGGGCTTTTGGCTCGCGCAAGACTTTGATTAGTTCGCTGGATCGCAGCCTCAAACAGATGCACTTAGATTACGTGGATATTTTTTATTCACATCGCCCAGATCCTAATATTGATTTACGTGAAACAGCTGCAGCTCTTGATCAATTGGTACGACAAGGCAAGGCGCTGTATGTGGGAATTTCAAATTATGACCGAGAGCAGACGGCGACGATGATTAAATATTTTAATGAAATGCATACGCCGTTTACGGTCAATCAATATTCATATAATATGCTGAACCAACAAGCTCAGGCAACGGGTTTGATTGATTATTTAGGTCAGCATAATGCGGGATTAGTGGCATATGGTCCATTAGCTGAAGGGCTATTGACGCAGCGTTACTTGCGAGGCATTCCGGCTGACTTTCCGATTCATCGGACAAATAAATATTTGTTTGATCAGGGGATGACTAATGTGGTCAAGCAGTTGAATGACTTGAATCAAATTGCTCAACAACGGGGCCAAACCTTAGCGCAGATGGCATTAGCTTGGTTACTGCGGTCACAAATCGTTACCAGTGTCATTATCGGTACGACCAGTATTGATCATTTGCACGCGAATCTTGAAGCGACAAATAATTTAACCTTTAGTGATGATGAAGTTAAAGCGATTACCGCGATTTTGCAGTAAGTTTCATCAACACAATGGTAACAGCCACTCACTAGCATTCGTAATGCTAGTGAGTGGCCGTTAAGCTTCATGATGAATTATGGGTCAAACGTGACTGACGTCTTTGAGTGTTACTTTTTTAGCTCGATTATGCAAACAATATGATAATAAATTCTGTGTTGCCGCTAACTGAAGACAAACTGAATCCGGGTGATTTTAAAGCAATCTGAGTGAATGTTCGGCAACTCCGGTAGTTAACGGCTTAATTAGTTGGCCCGCGGAATTGCTGATTATTACAAATAACCGGTTTATCAACGTCATCAAAATGTAATAGTTTTTATCGAACGTACGTTCTAAAAATGTGCTATGATGGAGCTACTATTTCGATGAGGTGATCTAATGGAACAGCTGAAACCAATTGAAGCGTCGTTATTGCAAGCTTATGAGTTAAACTGCGTGGTTCGGTTAACTTTAAGTGATGGTCATCAGCCGAGTGGCTTAATTGCGGCTGTGGACGACCAGCAGCTTTTTTTGAATCAACAAGCGGGAGTCGTTAAGCCGATTGCGTTGAGTGACGTAACCGCCATTGATTTTCTTAAACAGTCTTGGTGGCAGCGGTAATCCTAAAGGTCGTATTTGGTCATGATTTCGTGACGATGAAATTTGGTAATGGCAGTAATCAATTCAAGTGGTAGGGGCTGATCCAGTGGAAATTGGACGGCCCCTTTACTAGTTTTATAATCGATTAACTGATCATGAAAAGCATCAATGGCACTTGGTGTTGGGTATAGGCCAAAATGGTGCTTAAATAACGCAAAATGAATGACGTTTTCGTGCCAATAGAAGGTCGGCATCTGGTACTTCAGCTGCTCTTGTGCTTCAGGCAAGATGGCCACAATAGTTTGTCTCAGGGCGGTTAATTGATGCTGATAAGCCTGGGGGGTGCTAGCAATGTATGTCTCAATCGGGGTCATGTTGAAGGTCCTCCTGGTCACGTAACTCGGTAGCTAAAGCAGCGTCAGGGACAACGGTAATGGTGCGTGCAGGGCCACTGAAGGTAACGAGTCCAGCCTTAGCGCCCTTAGGCTTGCGCATCTGGCCAACGGTAAGCACGTCAACGGGAACTCGGTTCAAGTCGCGCCCCTTGCTGTAATAGGCCGTCAACACAGCGGCTTCTTGCAATGTCTGCTCACTCGGGTGATTACTGTGAATGACTACATGTGAGCCGGGAATTTCACCACCAGCATGCATCCAGTAATAATCTTTACGGGCCGTCAATGTCAGGTGGTCATTTTGACGACTATTCTTACCGACCTCTACTAGTACATGGTCGTGGGTGTAGAAACGGCGTGGATGGGCAGGGGTTGGAGCCTTAGATGAATGTAGGACGTGAGTATGGATCGCGCCCGTAGCAATCAAGGTTTGTTTAAGGGTTGCGACCGCTTGTGGATTATCAGGGTCAAACGCTGCTTGTGTAGCTAGTTGATGTTGTAATGCTGCTTGAGCATTTGCCAGGTTTTGCTGGACGGTTGCTTGACCGCGTTTACTTTTGCGATACCGATGAAAATAATCTTCGGCATTTTCCATAATTGATTTTTTAATATCGAGCTTAATACTGAGTTGTTGACCAAGATGTTGGTAGTCAGGTAATTCAACGAAGTGGTGATGACCGTCGATCTGACTGGCGTATGTCTTTAATAACGTGCCCTTTACTTGCAAATCACTGGCATCAGGCAAGTGTTCTAGTGCTTTTGTCAATGATTCGATTTGTTTACGGGTGTGGTGAATTAAGTGCGCTAATCCAGTCTGGACTAGGTCGACATCAGTTGTGATTGTCATGAATTGGGTTCCTCTAATCTGTAAAAGTTAACCCCTTAATGATAACATGTTCCAGTTGATTAGCAGTGAATGATTGATACCAGCGTTAGGATGTTAGCTAAATGGGGTTGAAAAAAGTTGAGCAATTTTCAGAAAAGTTCGGTATTCTATTACATGGGAGTTGATTGAGAAATGCAAAAAACATTAATTATTAACGCGGGTAGCTCGTCATTAAAATGGCAATTATTTGCTATGCCTGCTGAAACGGTGGTTGCTAGTGGCCTCGTCGAACGGATCAGTATGCCAGGTTCGATCTTTACTATTAAGTATGGTGACCATCAAAAATTCGAGACGACGGTCGATAACTTAGATCAGAATCATGCTGCGCAAATGTTGTTGACTGAATTACAACGGTTGGCCATTATTGATTCATTAGCAGAAATTACAGCAGTTGCCCACCGGGTCGTTGCGGGTGGGGAAACGTTCAAACAAGCGGTTGAAGTAACGCCAACCGTACTCGAAGCCATCAAAGGGCTTAGTGACTTTGCTCCATTGCATAATCCAATGGAGGCACGTGGTATTGAGACCATGGCACAGGCGTTACCGGCCGTGAAACAGTACGCGGTATTTGATAGTCAGTTCTTCACTGACTTACCAGAAATGAATGCGATTTACAGTTTGCCATATGAACTGACTCAAAAATACCATATTCGTCGTTACGGTGAACACGGTATTTCCCATGGTTACCTAACCGGTCGGGCTGCTGAATTATTGAGTAAGCCTAAAGCCGAGGTTAATCTTGTGACGTTACATTTAGGCAGTGGTGCTTCTTTAGCTGCTGTTAAAAATGGACGGGCCTTCGATACGTCCATGGGATTTACGCCATTGACGGGTGTCACAATGGGAACGCGAGCAGGTGATGTTGACCCAGCCATCTTGCCATTTCTAATGAAGACCCTAAACATTGATGATCCAAATGAAATTATGATGATGCTCAATAATCAATCAGGGCTATTAGGTATTTCGGAGATTTCACCGGATATGCGTGAAATTCGCGCACAGGAAACGACCAATCCACAAGCGCGCTTGGCCGTTGAAATTTTTGTTAACCGGATTGCTAAGTACGCTGGCAGTTATTTAACAGAATTAAAACGAGCAGACGCCTTGATTTTTGCTGGTGGTATTGGTGAACACAACGCGGCGTTGCGGCAACAGATTATTGATGAACTTAGTATTTTTGGGATTACACTTGATCCTGAATTAAATGAAGCGGGCAATGAGGGGATTATTAGTCGGAAGGATTCCAAGATTAAGGTGATGCTGATTCCGACTAATGAAGAGTTGGCAATGGTACGACAGGTTGCCGCACTGCAAAATTAAGCTTCTCTTAATTTGCGACTGCGATAAACAGTTTTTTGATGAGCCGTGCTATACTAACTGACAAGGTACCCGTGACGGGACTTGTAAGGAGGGAAGCTCTCTTCGCAGAGCGCATAGATGATCGGTTTATTGATTGCTTTAGTAATTGGTTTATGGTTGCTCAAAGTTATCTTTAAAATTGGTTTTAAAATTATCGGTTGGGTGTTCATGATTGCGATTGGCTTGTTTTTATTTAAAATCGCAATATGGTTAGGCCTAATTGTTGTGGCCATTGCTGGTTTTGCTTTATTTGGCAGTGCGACGACGTAATTTAAAAGATAAAGATGAGCGTTATTAAAAATAGTATCATCCTCACTGAGGACCAGCAAGTTGGTATTATTAGTGATGGTTAATGCGGGCTAAATGGCTATTTAGCTGAAAAAAGGAAGTCTCTGATTAGTGAGACTTCCTTTTTTTGATTAAATCAAAGTACCAAGGTAAACCATCAATAGGCCACCAATAAGACTCAACATGAGGTATTGCCAGGCCGTGCGTTGATGCTGGTTACGTCCAAGTAACACAATTTCGTTGATCATGGTCGAAAAAGTGGTATAGCCGCCCATGATCCCAGTTCCTAAGAAGACCTGCCAACTGGGTGACAAGGAACTAGTCAAAATCCAACCGAGCAATAAAGCACCGGTTAGATTGATAAATAGCGTTGCGAATGGCAATGACCACCGATTGAGGGGCAATGCCATTCGCATGATACCATAGCGACTTAGCGCACCAATTGCAGCACCGGTGCCAGCCAAGGTAATGAGACTTAGCATCAGAATTCCTCCTTTGGTAGCCAATAATTACTAAGCAAGTTACCAGCTACACCGGCAAGTAAACCTAGTCCTAGACTGATGGCAACGTAGCTCAAGGCTAAAACGCTATGGCCACTTTGAAACGATTGTAGCGTTTCGAAAGTGAAGGTCGAAAAAGTGGTGAAGCTACCAATGAGCCCGACACTCATACCGACAACAATATCTTCTGAGACGGGTAGCCGCGCTGGTAGCAGGTTGGTAATCAGACTAAGAACGAACGCGCCGATAATATTGATCAGACACGTTATCCAGAAGTGTTGCGGCCAAGTGATGAGCAAGCTAAGTCCTTCACGAAGACCACCACCTAGGATTGCAAAGCCTGCAATTGCAATGATTCTTTTCAATTGGGCACCTGCTTTCTGAAAGTAATTTTAGTTTACTGAAAATTTTCTTGAAAAACAATGGTCCTTGCAAATTAAAAATAAACATGCTAACCTACAAGGTAACTTATAAAAACACGGGGTATTCAGCCAATGCGCAACTAATTAATTCTAGTAACTGAACAGTGATCACACCTAAAGATATAGGGGTGGACTGTCCGTTTTGGGATTAATTAGGGTGCTGGTGGAATCCAATTGCCAGCGTTCTCATTTTGAGGACGTTTTTTTGTGCCATAAATTAGTCCCGGCAACTAAGGGGATGCTTATTAATGACAATGATTAATTTAAAAAATATTCAGAAGAATATCGCAGGACGACCATTATTTACGATTGAACGATTAGTCGCCAATGCGGGGGATAAGATTGGTGTGGTTGGTCGTAATGGTGCTGGTAAATCAACACTGGCCCATTTACTAACCGGCGACGATCATGATTATACCGGGCAAATTGGGGTGGACGAGCCGGTCAGTTATGTCGCTCAAATTGCGCCGACTTTTGACCAAAGTGGTGGTCAAGCTATGTTAACTAGGATTCGGCAGGCTTTGAGTGCCCGTCCGACAATTTTGATTCTAGATGAACCGTCATCTAATTTGGATGAAACACATCAGCAATGGCTCATTAAACAGCTGCAACGATTTCGCGGGTTGTTGCTGTTGATTTCACATGATCGCCAACTGTTAGATGCTGTCACGACACAGACTTGGGCGGTCGAACAACAGAAATTTACAGCATATGCGGGTAATTACGCGCATTATCGCGCGGTAAAGGAACAACAACTAGCAACGCAGGAGACTGCTTATCAGCTCCAGACTCGTCATCAGCGGGACTTATTGGCTGCCCAGCGTCAACGTAATGAAAAAGCCCAACGAATTCGCAAGGGTAATCGGCGAATGTCGCGAGTAGAGCGTGCCAAGACGAAAGCGACTAGAGAAGCAACAGCAGCAAAAATGGAACGGACTGCTAAGCGTATGGTGGCTCGCGGACAGCGAGAAGTGCAAGTTACCAAGCCGTTTATGACCAGTGGCTTTAAATTAGTAGCGACCGATTTTCCGGCGTTTACGGGTAAAACCGTGGTGACTGGTCTGAATGTGACGTTAACTGAGTACGGGAAAACACTACTAACCCATGCAGATTTTCAAATCAACCCGCAAGATCGAGTTGCCATCGTTGGTCCGAACGGTAGTGGCAAGACCACTTTATTGCGCGCGACTTTAGCCGACCGGGTGCCGGGATTGAGACTGGCCCCGGCGGCACGAGTCGGGGTGTTTAATCAAGATATGACGGCACTCGATAACACACACTCGGTGTGGCAAACAATCCGGCAAGCCAGTCAACTACCCGATCAAACAATCCGCAATGTCATGGGTGCATTAGGTTTGCCAGCACGGTTCTATCCGCAATTAGTATCAGAATTAAGTGGGGGTGAACTTGTCAAGTTACAGTTGATCTGTATTCTGGTCGGTCAATATAACGTGTTGATGTTAGATGAACCGACTAATTATTTGGATGTGGATGCACTGGAGGCGTTAGCTGATTACTTACAAAATTATCCCGGAACCGTGATTTTTGTTTCACATGATGAACCGTTTCGCCAAGCTGTCGCTACTCGCACTTTGCAGTTTAAGGCACAGCAATTAATCGATCCCGATAAAGTTGTTGAGGCACCTAAACCGACCGGGGCTGAGTTAGCGGTGCTTCAGTTTAAATATGACCAATTGATGGCTGATCCAGCATCCTCGACAGCAGCTATTCAGGCGTTGCGTCAACAAATCGATCAGCTAAAGTCATGAGCGGGACCGCACTAGCATCAAGTGCAATCGAGGTGTGTTACTGAACAACTTTAAAAATTGCTCAAAAACAGGTTTTCTCATAATTGAGAAAACCTGTTTTACTCTAGCTTTTATTTAGTGAAACGTGCCGCCTAGCGCCAAGAAATGACGAAGACACCAACTTGCAAGAGTAAGACACCGCCAATCACAATGGTCCAATCCAACTTAGTCAGCGGAATCTGACGATAGTGAGTGCGGGGTGCATCTTCGACAAAACCATGTGAGTGCATGGCTTGGGCAAGATTTTGTGACCAATTGATAGACACTAAAATTGCTTTAAAGTAGAGTTGCGGTGACCAGAAAGATAAGGCTTGACCACGCATCAGACCAGCGGCCCGAATCACTTGAACTTCGTGCCGAATCCGCGGTACCAGGTTGTAAGCAGCGAGGACGCCATATGCAAATTTGGCGGGTAAATGCCAGTTCTGCTCAAGCGAGTCGGTTAATTGTAAAACGTCAGTCGTGAGCGTAAAAGTAGCGCCCGTAAAGACAAACGCATAGATTCGTGTGAACAGGACCCAGGCCATCAAAGTCTTATCACCGCTACCGTTAATGTACTGGGTACTCCAAAGTCCAATTGCTGGTAGCAACG
>OMJG01000906.1_pt1 | contig 19535 bp, 20 predicted proteins | sample 1646431 | NCBI WGS metagenome assembly OMJG01 (sample SAMN03771674, study PRJEB25209) | food metagenome | isolation source: Cotija cheese | place: Mexico:Jalisco,Michoacan | collected 2011-12-12
CTACACCAGTTGTGTCTAAACCTAAGACTTCTACTCCTGTAGCGTCTAAACCTAAAACGACTACACCAGTTGTGTCTAAACCTAAGACTTCTACTCCTGTAGCGTCTAAACCTAAAACGACTACACCAGTTGTGTCTAAACCTAAGACTTCTACTCCTGTAGCGTCTAAACCTAAGACTTCTACTCCAGTAGCGAGTCCTGCCAAAACTGTAATTGTTAATTATAAAGGTAAAGTTAATACAAACGCATCAGGTGTTTATAGTTCAGTTTATGATACTAAAACTAAATCAGCTGCTAACAAAGTTGGTAAAACATTTAATATCGGTAAACAATCTAACTATAACAACCAAGTATATTATTTATTACAAGACAATAACGGTACACCTTTAGGTTGGGTTAAATCTAGTGACATTCAACTGCAAAACAATACTAAAGCAACTCCTAAACCTGTTGCTTCTAACACAGCAAAACCTAAAGCAACTCCGAAACCTTTTGCTTCTAAGGCAACAAAAGCAAACGCAGTTGCTAAAACGGTTCGTGTTAACTATTTAGGTAAAGTTAATAAAAACATTTCTGGTGTATATACTTCTGTATATGACCAAAAAACTGTACCTGCAATCAACAAAGCAGGAAAAACATTCAAGATTGGTAAACAATCGACTTATAACAATCAAACATATTATCTTCTACAAGATAATAACGCCATTCCATTAGGATGGGTGAATGCTAAAGATATTCAATTGCAAAAAGTATCAACACAACCAAAAGTTGTTAATAAACCAACTGTCGCTCAACCTAAAAAGACTAATGCTATAAAATCAAGCGCTGTTAACAATCAACCTATTTCCTTAAAAGAAAATTATCAAAACTACTTAATTTTTGATAACAGTGGATATTTCTATAGTGAACCTTCAGTATCTAAAAAAACATTACTAGGGTCATTACAAAACTACCAATATTCATACTTTAAAGTGATTTCATCTCAAAAAGTTGGTAATGAATTAAGGTATAAAGGTTTATTAAATGGTAAAACTGTATGGATTAATGCTAAGTATTTACAACTCGCTACAGAATCAACAAATATTTCAACTAGTCCATATACATTAGATCAAGCTGTTGATATTCAAATGGCATTAAGAAATGGTTCTGAACCTAAAAAAGTATTAGCAAGTGGTATTAGAAATGCTACGAGAGCTGAAGTTAAAGATGCTATGGATACAAGTAAGTATGTAAATGATCCAGTGCAAAAATATCAATTTTTAGACTTAAACAAATCTCAAAATATTTCAGTAACTAAATTAAATGACTTGTTACGAGGAAAAGGAATTCTTGAAAATCAAGGTAATGCCTTTAGCCAAGCTGCAAAAGCAGTAAGCATTAATGAAATATATTTAATTTCACATGCATTATTAGAAACTGGTAACGGTACAAGTGATTTAGCTAACGGCGGAGCAATCGATCAAAATGGTAATGTTGATTTAAATGCTCAAACAAAATATTATAATATGTTTGGCGTTGGCGCTATTGATAAAAATGCATTATACGGTGGTATTAAATATGCACAACAAGCAGGATGGAACACACCTGAAAAAGCAATCTTAGGTGGTGCTCAATTTATAGCTAATAATTACATTAAATCTGGACAAAACACACTCTATAAAATGAGATTTAATCCACAAAATCCTGGGATTCATCAATATGCAACAGGCATAGATTTCGCTAAGTCTAATGCAAAACGAATTAGCGACTTCTATCAAAAGATTCAAACAGACGGTCAATATTACGATGTCGACCAATATAAAGCATAATATTAAAGTAAAAACCAATGCCCTTCATAAGGCATTGGTTTGATTTTATAGTGTTAACGAAATGAAATTATTTGTACTTTTGAAAAATTTAATTTATAATCTACATTTCAAGCAAATTGTAGATTATCGTTTTAGGGGAGCACTTTTCATGGCAAACGAAAAAGAAAGAGACCATTATTTTGATAACGCACGATTTTTCTTAATTGTGTTAGTAGTATTCGGCCATTTAACAAGATCTTATGTTAATGAAAGTCATATTTTCAAAGCACTATATATGTTTATTTACAGTTTCCATATGCCAGCATTTGTACTGATATCAGGATTCTTTGCTAAAGGTGTAGGAAAACCAGGTTACATAAAAAAAATTACAATCAAACTCTTATTACCTTATTTAATATTCCAATTATTTTATGGTTTATATTACTACTATATTGATAGAGATGATACATTAAATATTAGTCCCTTCGATCCACAATGGGCAATGTGGTTCTTAGTAAGTTTATTCTCATGGCATATTATTTTGCATTTTGTGAGAAACTTCAATCCATATATCACATTCACAGTAGCAATGTTATTAGGTTTAGTTGTCGGTTACTTTGACTTTATTAATGCAAAACTTAGTCTATCAAGAACATTTGTATTCTTCCCAATTTTCCTATTAGGCTATTACATTAATAAAGAACAGTCATTTATCTTAAGAAATAAAAAACATATGTGGTTATCTTCAATTAGTTTAATCGTTATCTTTATCGCTTATTTACTAACTGACTATAACTTTGAATGGTTATTTGGTAGCAAACCATACTCAGCACTTGAAGGCGATGTAGATGTTTATAGTGCATTAAAAAGATTATTTATATATGTTGTCATTTTCGTTTCAACATTTAGTTTCTTAAACTTAATACCAGAACGTAAATTACCATTAACTTATATCGGTTCTCGAACAATGTTTATTTATTTACTTCATGGACTGTTCGTAGGTCTATTCCGTTCAAAAGAATGGGATCAAATGTTATTAGACAAACCTTATGTCTGGGTTGCCATTATTCTTATAACAATTGCTATTGTGTACTTCTTTAGTAGTGATATTGTAAGACATTATACAAATCCTGTCGTTAACATTAAAAAGCCACCAAAAAAGAAAAAATAAGCATTTAAAAGCCAATCCTTTGAGTACATAACTTAAGGATTGGCTTTTTTGTTTATCTAATTAATGTTGCATATGATATCGTTCCTATAAACTTATCTTCACTATTTAATAAATAGGCTGGTATTTGTACATGTTTATGTGTAATGGGCGCTAACTCATGATTGTTATTATAAAGATTTTCTAATACTTCATAACTCGCACTTAGTAAATATGTTAAATAATCTATCCACTCTTGCGTATAAGGTGTATCTGACTGAATAAATAATATTGGATTTTCTTTTTTAGACGTTGGTTGCATAAAATCTGAAACAAATTTTCTTTCGTCTAATGACAGTTCTTCTTTCACTTTAAATTTGATATGAAATTGCGCATTCTTAATAAGTCGATTATCTTGCCCGAAATAATATCGATGAAAATGTGGTAATTGAGCTTCTGCTCTACATATATGTATTGAATCTTCTTCAAATGAAACCATCCATTGTTCATCGTTATTTTGGATAAGTACAAACGTTGGATGTGGTAACCAATCAAAAATATTTAAAGATAATAGTAACTTTAATCGTTGATTCATATTAGCTAAATTCACCATATAAACATCCCCTATTATTGTAATGTTTCCCTTATTGTAATACGTTTTCTAAATTTTTGCTATATTCATTTATTTGTATGCTTTTTAAAGTTATAATTAAACTATCGTTTTGAAGAGGTGAAAAAAATGCAATTACCATTAAATAAATTTGCATCTCAACTTCAAGTGTCTGGAATTAGAGCGATATCTAACCGTATACCTGAAATTGATGATGTGATTAACTTAACAGTTGGTCAACCTGATTTTCCTGTACCAACAAGTGTTAAAGATGCAATGAAACAAGCAATTGACCATAACTTTACATCTTATTCTCATAATGCTGGGTTACCAGAATTGAGAAAAGTCGTTGCACAATATTATAAAGATCGCTTCAATGCTTCATTTGAAACAGATGAAATCCTCATCACTAATGGTGCAAGCGAAGCGTTAGACACGACATTAAGAGGGATTCTTGAACATGGCGATGAAGTATTAATTCCTTCACCAGTATATGCTGGATATGTCCCACTTATTGAACTGTTAGGTGCTAAGCCTATATACATAGATACTACCCAAACCGGCCTTAAAATAACGCCTGAACTAGTTAAATCTCATATAACTGATAAAACAAAAGCTATCTTGCTGAATTATCCTAATAACCCTACTGGTATTACGTTGAATCAACAAGAAGTAGAAGCACTTGTTGATGTATTTAAAGATTACCCTATTTATGTGGTCAGCGATGAGATTTATGCTGAGAATACATTTAATCAAACTCATACATCTTTCGCTTCATATGAGGCAATTAAAGATCAATGCATTTTATTAGGCGGCTTGAGTAAATCTCATTCAATGACTGGCCTTAGAATTGGCTTTTTATTAGGACCACAATATGTTATGAAACAATTAACCTTTGTACATGCCTATAATTGTATTTGCGCGAATGTACCGAGCCAATACGCTGCAATTGAAGCATTAACAAATGCAATTGATTCACCTAAGGAAATGAATAAAGCGTATATAAAACGTAGAGATTATGTATACAAACGATTGATTGATATCGGCTTTAAATTAAATGAAAAACCTCAAGGTGCATTTTACATTTTTCCACAAATTTCACATTTCGGAATAGATGATTATGAATTCTGTATGAAAGCACTTGAAGATTACCACGTCGCGATAGTACCTGGTTCAGCTTTCACCCATCTCGGTAAGGGTTATATTAGAATTTCATATGCTTATAATTTAGAAGCATTGGAAGAAGGATTGAATAGATTAGAAAGAATGGTTCAAGAATTATTTTAAAGGGGCTGAAACTTAATGGATTTATTATGGCAAACGTTTGAAGATAGAAGTCATTTACTTAAAAGTTTAGTCAGACATCAATCTATAACACATTCAGAAGGAGAAAAGACTTTTCCTTATTTTTTAAAAGAACAATACTTAAAGTTAGATTACTTTAAGCATAATGCGCATCAAGTAATGCTGCAGCCGACTGGGGATGGTCGCCATGCAGTTCTTGCATATTACAAAGCACCACAATCTAAAAAAACACTCGTTTGTATAAGTCATTTTGATACTGTTGGTGTCGATGATTATAGTGAATATAAAGATGATGCTTTTGATATGGATAAAATCACAGAGAAATTTCGACAAGATATGAAATACTTAACACCCGATGCTAAAAAAGATATCCAAACGCACAATTATTTATTTGGACGTGGTTCAATGGATATGAAACCTGGTCTTATGATACATATGTCTCTGTTAGAAAAAGCAATTCACGAATCATGGGATATTAACATAATCGTTATATCAGTACCTGACGAAGAAGTTGAGTCTAAAGGTATACATGCTGCCGTTCAAAAGCTCAATCAAATTCGACAGGAAGATCAATTAGATATAGCTTTACATTTAAACAGTGAACCTACTTTTTCTCAAGCAGAGAATGACCCAAATCATTATGTTTATTCAGGAACAATAGGCAAAATTATGCCTTCAGTATTATGCTATGGTAAAGAAACACATGTTGGACAACCCTTGAATGGTATTAGTTCGAACTACATACAAAGCTTTATTAATAGTAATATGGAATACTGTACTTTGTTTAAAGAAACATACAAAGATGAAACGACGCCGCTTCCTGTTTCTCTCATGAGTAGAGATATTAAAGGTCATTATGATGTTCAAACACCATTTAGAACTGTTTCATTGTATAATGTATTCTTATTTAACCGAAATGCAGAACAAGCCTTTAAAATTTTTAACGATGTTGTTAAAGATGCCATACACAATTGTGAAAAAGCATACCAAGAAACTTTAAGATCCGAGGGCTTTGATAAAAAGCTATCAATAAACATCTTAACCTACAAAGAATTAAAAGCTCTTGCAATAAAAGAATATGGTGAAAGCAAAATTAATCAAATAATTGAACAAGTTGTTCATGAAATTTCTGATGAAAGAGCACAATCTATAGAAATTACAGATAGATTTATGCATATGTTAAAAGGTTTAGGACCAAGTGTTGTGACATTTTTTGCGCCACCTTATTATCCAGCTGCGCACTCTTCTGAAGATACATTTATTGATGAAATTGTTCAAACTGTTTGTGATACATCTTTAAGTCAGTTTGATAGAGCTTCAAAAAGACAATATTTCTTTAATGGCATTAGTGACCTGAGTTACGCCAAATATAGACAAGACGATTTAGGATTTGAAAGTTATATTGAACAAACACCTGTGTTTAATCAATCATACTTTATACCATTTAAAGATATACAAGAAATAAGTGCACCAGTTATTAATATTGGGCCTATCGGTAAAGATGCTCATCAAGTAACAGAACGCATCAATATGAAAAGTGCGTTTGAAGAAATACCTGCAATTATTGAGCAAGTCATAAAAAAGCATTTATTATAATGAAAAAAAAGAGAGGTTGAGACATTATGAAATGTCTCAACCTCTTGTTTTTATTTGTATCAATATTAAGGAAACTTAGGAAATTGATCGAAGTCTGGTTGACGTTTTTCTTTGAAAGCGTCTCTTCCTTCTTTTGCTTCGTCTGAAGTGTAATATAATAATGTTGCATCACCAGCGAATTGTTGTAGACCAGCTAATCCATCAGTGTCAGCGTTCATAGCAGCTTTTAAGAAACGTAATGCAGTTGGTGAATGTTGCATCATTTCTTTACACCATTGAACAGTTTCATCTTCTATTTTATCTAATGGTACAACTGTATTTACAAGACCCATATCAATAGCTTCTTTTGCATCGTATTGACGACATAAGAACCAAATTTCACGTGCTTTTTTATGTCCAACAATTCTTGCTAAATAGCCTGAACCATAACCAGCATCGAATGAACCTACTTTAGGTCCAGTTTGACCGAATCTTGCATTTTCAGCAGCAATTGTTAAGTCACATACGATATGTAGTACGTGTCCACCACCAATAGCATATCCTCTAACCATAGCTACTACTGGTTTAGGAATAACACGGATAAGACGTTGTAAATCTAGTACATTTAATCTTGGAATTTGGTCATCGCCAACGTAACCACCATGTCCACGAACAGATTGGTCTCCACCTGAACAGAATGCTAAGTCGCCTTCACCAGTTAAGATGATAGAACCTACTCTTTCATCATCTCTAGCTCTAGAGAAAGCATCGATCATTTCTTGAACTGTTAAAGGTGTGAATGCATTACGTACTTCTGGACGGTTGATTGTAATTTTAGCAATACCTTCGAAAAATTCATATTTAATTTCTTTATATTCTTTTATAGTTTCCCATTGTCTTGACATAATTTGCCTCCTAAAATAAATTCTATTATTATTGTATCAAATTTTGAGGGTTCTTCCACATGAATTGTGTGCCCAGCATCATTAACAATATAAAATTTACTATTTTTTATACTTTCGTTCATTTGTTTACCTATTTGAATAAACTTTTCATCTTTTTGACCGACGATAATACAAGTTGGCACATTCATTGTATTCACATGATGCCAATTGGATGGTTGTGAACCTGTACCATAATCTTTAAGTGCTTTACTTAAGCCGTTGGGATTTTGAGAAAGTCTCATCTGTTTAATGCGTTCTCTTTCTTCAGTAGAAAGTAAAGATTGACTATTAAATAATGGTAGTTTAGACCATTCCTCGACAAACTGATGTAATCCAACTTCTTGAATGCGCGCTGCTCTGTTATGATCGACTTCAATTCTATTCTGCTTATCTGATGGATCTTTAAGTCCTGGACTAGCACTTTCTAAAATCAAGCCGCTTAATAGGTCTGGGTATTGCGCAGCAAAGCTTAAGGCAACACGTCCACCCATAGAATATCCATGCAAATAAATCTTATCAAGTTCTAAATAATCAATGACTTCTTTAATCTTAGAAACAATAAAATCCATTGACCATATTTCATCATAACTTGATTCATCATGTCCATGTCCGGGTAAATCAATGGTTATTACATTTAAGCCTTTGTTACTCAAGGTACTCTCAACTAAATGAAATGAAGTATGATCACTGATGAAGCCGTGTAATAAAATAATAGACGGTTTATGTTCATCATACGACTTAACGCGGTGATTTAACATATTGAATACCTTTCATTTGTTCAAAAAGTTGTCTATGTGTTGCGGTATTTTCTTCTCTATTCGTTAGAATTTCGTATAAATAAGAACCAAATTGTGGTAATGTTTGTTTCTTATAATCAGAAACACTTTCAAACTTTTCGTATCCTAACTCATATAGATGCGCAACATGTTGGAAATCTAAATCAAGTGGTGTACCGAATAATTTTTCAAAATGTTCAGGTGCTTCTTCTTTTTGAGCTAAGTAATTGAAGATGCCACCACCATTATTGTTTAAGCAAACAATTGTAATATCTAAATCATGAAGTTTACTCATAATCAAGCCATTCATATCATGAAAGAATGAAACATCACCTATGATAAGTGTAACTTTTTTATATACAGACATGCCAAGTGCAGTCGACACCACACCATCAATACCATTCGCACCTCTATTAGCTGCTATTTCAGCTTTTGAGTTTAAATTAAATGTATCGACATCTCTTATCGGCATACTATTACCAACAAATACAGTATCTTTAGAAGTCATTTTTTTCAATAAACTACCTACTGCAGCACCTTCATCTGTTTCTTCATCGATATATTTTTCAATCAATGCACTCGCTTCTTTATCCATTGTTATCCATTTTTCTAACCAATTCTTGTTTTGAGTGGGTGTTACATCTTGAGCTTGTCTGAAGAAATCATTTGGGCTTAGTTCCACTGAAAACGTTGGTACTTTAGGATAGGCATCAGGTGTATCATTATTTTGCACAAGAATTTGTGGACATTTAACTTCTTTTAACCAATTGTTTAAATGTTTAGAAACGACTGGTTGCCCCACTCTGATGATAAATTGCGGTTCAATACTTAAACCGCCTTTGAAAAGTGCATCATAAGTAGAAATCACATTTGGGTGATTTAATTTTCTCAAATTACTTAATGGATCAGCTAATATAGGAATATTATGGATAGCTGAATAAGTTAATATTTGAGATAAATCTTGACCTTGTGTATCTCCTACAATAACGACACCTCTTGGTTTTTCGATATATGTTTGTATACTCGTAAAATCAATCGATTTTTGGTATTTTGTTTCTAATTTTCTTTTAGAAGACAAATATCTTCTTAATTTCACATTAGGGATTAATGGTTCTCTAAATGGAAAATTAAAATGTACAGGTCCTCTTTGTGGACCAACAAAATGCTTCTCAGCTTTAATCATATTCATATTAATTACATTTAATGTACCTTCTGACTCATCAGCTATAGGCATATCAAATTGAAACTTCGTAAAGTTTTGGAACATATTCACTTGATTGATTGCTTGAGGTGCACCCACATTACGTAATTCATGTGGTCTATCACTCGTTACAACAACAAGTGGTAATCGACTAATAAACGCTTCAGAAACAGCTGGCATATAATTAGATGCAGCCGTTCCTGAAGTACAAATGATTGCGACAGGCTTTTGACTCGCTTTGATTATACCAAGTGCAAAAAATGCTGCGCTTCTTTCATCTGGATGAACCCATGTTTTTAAATGCGGATGTCGTTCACAAGCTATCGCTAATGGTGTAGATCGTGATCCAGGACTAATAACAACATCATCGACACCATATTCATATAATTTAGAAACAAATGTAAATACTTGTTTAGTGAGACTTTCAATAAGTGTACTCAATTCTACATCACTCCTAGTGCTTTCAACATTGGTTTAAATTTTAAGTCTGTTTCTTCAAACTCAGATATTGCTTCAGAATCTTTTACAATACCACAACCTGAATACAATGTTGCAGTATGATTATTCACTAACATAGAACGAATAGATACAACAAATTCACCATTATTTTCTAAATCTATATAACCTAATGGTGCGCCGTAAAATCCTCTTGTTCCGAACTCTTCATGTTCTATAAATTTAATCGCTTCAACTTTAGGAAATCCTCCTAATGCTGGCGTCGGATGCAATTGATTAACAATTTCTAATACATTTTCAGATAGTAAATCTGCTTGTATTTTCGTATATAAATGATATAAATGTTTGTTTATGAGTATGGTTGGCTTTTTATCGTATTCAATGTGTTTCGTAAATGATTGAATGTCATGAATGATACTATCCACTACATAACGATGTTCAAATTGATTTTTAGAATCATTTAGAAGTTCATCTTTTAATTCATCATTCTTTGATTCGTCTTCTGTTCTTAAAATCGTACCAGCAATTGCATTTGTATATAGTTTACCATCTTCTATTTGGCAAAGTTGTTCAGGTGTTTGTGAAATAAATTGGGAATTACCTGATTCAAATAGCAATAAATAGCTTGATTCATTAGAATCTAATGATCTTTGTAATGCATCTTCAACATTAACATGATTTTCAAATTCGATTTGTCTTCTTCGAGATAGTACGACTTTTTGTAGGGCTACAGATTCATTCATTTGTGAAACAACTTTAGTAACTAATGCTTTCCATTCTTCACTTTGAATATCTTTATTATCCACTACTACAGGTTCACTCGATTCGATTTTTTCATTTTCTGTTTCTAAAATACTTATAACTTCGTGAATATTATCGATATCGAATTTGTTACCATGATCCGTATAAGTAAGATAATAATGACCATTTTCTTTTGTCACCAAATATTTAGGCAATACAAAATGACTCATCCCGTAATCTTTCCATTCATTCGTTAATGAATGCTCTGAAAATTGAAAGCCACCAAAGAACTTTAGATGGTGCTTTTCTTCATGTAACTTAATTGTATTTAATTGTTCTTTAATATTTTGCCAGTATTCATATATATCATCATGTTCTAGATGTGAATACCTAGCTTCTAATAAATATCCAATTCCACACATTTCTAATTTAGAATCCTTAGATTTGTAATAAAAATGTTGTCCTGTATAATTGATTTCTTCCCTTAATAAATGGATTAAATCTGGTTGATATTGAAGCTCAATTTCAACTGAAATATAATTTTTATTTCCATCGATTTCAGAAATTATCTGTTGCTTCAAATCCGTCCTCAAGGCCATTTCACTTCCACTTCTTTCCGAAAAATATCTATCTACTCATTTTATCATTTTTTAAGTCAACATGCGTTAATATTGTACTTTAAATACAGAATATAAATTAAAATTTTACACAATTACAGTGATTGACCAATTGATAGCGAAAGCATATACTAATACTGTCAAAAATATAAATTTAAGAGGTAAATACATGTCACAAAATTTATCACAGCATTCAGGCTTGAAAAAATATTATCATTTGATGAGACCACATACACTTACAGCATCATTTGTTCCTGTCCTATTGGGTACCGCTTCATCAAAGATTTTTTTAACAGGCGCTGAAGCATCCATTAAAATTTCAGTCGTATTAGCAATGTTACTCGCAAGTATTTTAATACAAGCAGCAACTAATATGTTTAATGAATACTTTGATTATAAGCGAGGATTAGATGACCATACTTCTGTCGGTATCGGAGGCGCAATTGTAAGAAATGGTATGTCTCCTAAATCCGTTTATAATTTAGCAATAGCGTTCTATGTTATAGCTGTCATATTAGGTATTTACATATGCATACAAAGTACATGGCTATTAATACCAATAGGATTAGTTTGTATGGCAATCGGTTATTTTTATACAGGTGGACCAATCCCTATTTCATGGACGCCATTCGGTGAAATATTCGCTGGATTCTTCATGGGATTTGTAATTGTCATGATTTCATTCTATATACAAACAGGTACTTTAAGTTTTTATCCAGCATTATTAAGTATCCCTATTTCTATTACAATCGGACTTATCAACTTGGCAAATAACATTAGAGACCGCGAAAAAGACAAACAAAGTGGTAGAAAGACTTACGCGATTTTAGTCGGTAAAAGACTATCTATCATGACTATGGCAATTCTTTATATTTTCGCATATGTCTTTGTTATTTACTTAGCATTATTTAAACCATACGGCTCTCTATTATGGTTGCTTGTCTTAATATCTGCACCATTCCCAATCAAAGCCGTACGTCGATTCAATAAAAATGACACACCACAAACTATGATGCCAGCAATGGCAGCTACAGGTAAAGCGAACACGATCTTCGGATTGTTATTAGCACTTGGTGTATATATTAGTGGTTTATTAGGTGGATTATAAAACACCATCAAAAAAGAGGCTTGGACAATGTCCAGCCTCTTTTTTGATTTATATAAGTTGGTTTAAATATTCAAAAGCTGTAATTCCATATATTTTCTTGAAATTTTTATTTAAATGCGATAAATCTACAAATCCACAATTTGTTACAGCAGCATAAATATCTTTAGTTATTTCTAAATTTAATTTAGCTTGCTCTACCTTTCTATTCAAATAATATTGATAAGGTGTAAAACCAGTATACTTTTTAAAATAGCGAATAAATTGATATTGAGTCATATATAATTCTAGACTGATCATTTCTACATTTAATGTATCAAACAAGTGGCTCTCTATAATGTTCTTCGCCATGTTTATGAGCCTGTTATCTTTAGGCGCTACATTTATATCATTATTCAACAAAGCATCATTAACTTGCAGCAATTGTTCTAATACATAAGCATCTTCTTGATTCGTTAAAATGGCATTAGAGAGATGGGTAATTTTGTTTTTTAAATTTTGATCATTTGATATAGGTTTATTGAAAATTACATTTTGCGGTATGTTATCATTTCCAAGAATATGTTTCTCTCTCTAAATAAATCATTGTGTATTTAAGGTCTTTCTTGTCAAAAGAACTACCATCATGAATTTGTTCTGGATTAAAGAACATAACATTATTAGGATATGATAAATATTGGTCACCATCTAAAGTATAGTGTTGTATACCATCTAACGTAACACCAAGTGCATATTCTTTATGCGCATGTTTTTTATATTTAAACTCGCTCATTTGAGCTAATAATGCTGTAACACCTATACGCTTTTTATACAAAAAATTATCCATATAATCCCTCCTTATCTATAACCAAATTAATAATGTCGCCATAACAAGTGCCATTGACATAATGACATTAAAAACTTTCAAATGTTGATCTATAAATTTTTTCAGAACTGAGCCGAATAAAAGCCAAGACGCAAATGCTAAAAACCCAATAATCGTTATTATAGTTACATTAAGAAACACATCGTTAAAAGTAGAGTCTGCTTTTAAAACAAAGCTTGGTAAGACCGTTAAACAGAATAAGACAACTTTAGGATTTAGAAATTGCATGACAAACCCAGAAGTAAAGTTACCGTAATTTGTATCATTATGTGATTTAGAAGCATTTAAAATCTGATATGACAAATATAACATATAAATCGTTCCAATTATTTTCATCGTAAATATAATATTCGGCATTATGTTTACGAGTACTGTATTAAATATTGCAGATAACAACAAAATTAAAAAGAATGCTACCGTTGAACCGTACGTACACTGCAAAGCTTTTTTAGTACCGTAATTTTGAGTTGTTGTTAATATCACGATATTTGTAGGTCCAGGTGTGAAAATAATTATAAAACAGTAAAATAAAAATGATAATGTACTCATCGAATCCCTCCAGTATCTTTGTATTCTCTCAATAATGTCAAAATTGATATAGTACAAAATTGCATTCACATAAAAATAAGACCACGCCAACATTTTGTTGGCATGATCTTATTTTTTTAAGAACTCAAGTATATCTTTTTCAATTTGTTCTTTATCTTCACTTCTTGTCATTAAATGTGTTGCATTTTTATAAGCTGTTAATTCTTTATGTTTTGATGCTATATCATGATATATTCTCTCCGCACTATCTTGATAAAATGTTTGATCTAATTCTCCATACTTTATAGAGATAGGTATTTTTACTGCGTCTAAATGATTCATAATATCCTCTATAAATGATGTAAATATATGTGCACCTTCATCATAATCATCAATGAGTGCAAGTTGGCGTTTGCTTTCTTCTTCATCTAAACCTTGGATCTGATTAATTCTTTCTCCATAATGATAGAGTCTTCTTTTAATATCTTTATTTGTTCTATTATGAGGTGTAGACATTGCTATACATTTCTTCACATCAAATGTTTCGACAAGTTTTAAAGACATAAGAGCACCTAATGAAACACCGAGCACATGAATGCTTTCATATCCACTATCCTTTAAATAGTGATAACTCTCTTGTACCTGCTTCCACCAATCATTTGTTGTATAGGCTAATAAACCTTCTAAACTTAATCCATGCCCTTTATAAGCTGGAATATAGCAAGTGTATCCCGCTTCGTTTAGAAACTCTGCTAAAGCTTTTACATCTCTTACTGTACCTGTAAATGAATGCAATAATATAACCGCTTCATCTCCACCTTTTAAAAATACATTTTGAGATTCTTTCAATTTCAACAATCAAATCACTCCGATTTCAATTTCGATATCACTATTATAACGCTTTTTCCATATAATAGTTTGTCGTTTCAAACCCCATTTTTTTATATAACTCATATGCAATTTGATTATGACCGAAAACATGGAGTCGAATACTTTTAATGTCATGTTCCTTGCAATACTCATCTAAAGCTTGCATCGTCATTTTACCTAAACCTTTACCTCTATCAAATTCGTTAATTTTAATATCATAAATAAAGCTTTTTAATACATGATCTTTCTCGAACACATGTAGCCATAAAATACCAACCTTATCCCCTTCATTAAAGATATTAAAAATTTTATGACCTTCCGTATGTAAACCATCAGGTAGAAGTTTCTTAAAATATGCTCTACCTCTCTCATCCGCTTCTTCAACAGACCAAGAACCACTTTTCACTTGTTCATCAGCAAATTCTTTCAAAGAAACCTCATAAAAATCATTAAAGTCCTGCATTTCCATTAATTTTAATTCAATAGTCATATAATCCCCACCAATCTCTATATTTAGGTTCATTATACACTTCTAAAAATTAGAAACAAAAATACAATTATTTGTTTAACCACTTAATAAACGTAATCCCCAAAATTAAAATACTCACAGCAACAAGTGATTCAATCTTCTCCTTCTTCGTAGTATTACGAATACTTATACTTGCTTTCATATCAAACACCCCCCTTAATCATTAATTTTTCACAATAGACAAATATTGATAAATTGTGTTATAAATTCTTTGAAAAAGGACAACGTGTTGCTGCACGTTGCCCGATGAGCCCGTTTTAAAGACGGTGACCAAGTTTTAATGATTTAATAAATCATCTCTCTTTAGTCTAAAGTTGTAAGAGATGGTTTATTTTTTTACTTTTGTTCTTTATCAAAAATATCTTTCTTAATGATATATTCAAAAATAATTTTTATTATTACTTCACCTATTGGTAATAATACATAGTGTGTATTATTGTCATGGTTGCCAATGTGCTGATCATACATACTTAATATAAAATACATAACAAAACAGTAAATAAGACATACTACAATTCCCGTTTTATTTATTTTTCTTTTCAACTTTTCTTCCCCTTTCTATAAAACGAAAATTAGCTCTTTTATTCATTATAATTTTTAGTTGTAATTTGTAAATACATTTTACATAAATTGGATATAATAAGGTATATGGCTAAGCTTAAATATATAGTTTGTTATTATCTTATTGGAGGGATTATGATGAAGAATACGATAGACGAAGTTATCGAATTAAGATCAAAGAAAGAATATATAAAAGCAAAAGAAAAAATGGAAAATATATTAAGTAAAGATCCTAACAATGCATATTACAACTATCAAATGGCATGGTGTCTAGATAATTTAGGATTAGAACACGAGGCTATTCATTATTATCATAAATCTATTAATAACAATTTAGAGCTAATATATCTAAAAGATGCTTATATAGGTTTAGGAAGCACTTATAGAAGTATTGGCAAATACAAAGAAGCTGAGCATATTTTATATGAAGGATTAACGAAATATGATGACAGCCCTGTACTAAAAATATTCCTTGCTATTACACAATATAATATGAATAATAATCAGAAGTCTGTTTCTCTATTAATTGATACATTGCTAACAAATGTTGAAAATACTGAGATTCATGAATATAAAAATGCTTTGAAATTTTACAATGAAAATCTAGATAAAATATTCAACTGAAATAGAGAAAGTCACACGTAATAATCCGACTACAAAATAGACAAATTCTACCAAATTATGTTATAATCCAATTGAAAAAAGGACAACGTGCTGTAACACGTTGTCCTATGAGCCCGTTTTAAAGACGGTGACTAATTTAATGCAAATAAACCTTCTCAAACTAGTCTAAAGTTGTAAGAGATGGTTTATTTTTTTTGGCTTAATTTAACCATTGCGATTACTAAACCTAATAATAGTACGATAAAACTACCGAAACTAAACATTAAGTTTAGCGCTTCGCTAATCGGGACCACTACGGCCAACTCCTTTCTAAAGATTTTGTTGATACTTTCATAAGCATCACCTCACTTTATACTAAGATTGGCCACCATCTATCCAACTTGCTCTGTTATATTATACCAAATTCCCAGTATTTGTTATATACATTATAGATAAAATATGCCAAGTCGCACTATTATATATACATACAATTAAATTTTGCTCTATCACATTCTTTAAAAATTTTCTCTAAAGAAGATTACTTAAATCATTAGTTTTTATTTATCTTTATTTAATTCTAACTCCTATGAAAACTACATCTAAAGATTGGAGATATGTAATTTGAAAAACACTTTAAATAATCTTAATAACAATGGTACTTGGTATGAACGAAGTTGGTTTATAGTATTAACATTAATTATAATTAATCCGTTGGGATTAGCTTTAAAGTGGGGATTAAAAAAATGGAATTTTTGGGTAAGAGTCGTTATTACTTCACTCTGTTTGATTTTCTTTTTTACTCACTTAATATCAGATAATGAACCTAAAACAGTTTATAAAACTAATCCTGTGGATAAAGAATTAAAAGAGCAACTTAAAGATGTTAAATCAGAAAATAAAAAACTAAAGAAGAAAATCGATGAGCTAAATGAAAAAATTGCTAAAGACAAAAAAGAAACTAAAACTAATAAAAATGATGAAAAATCTCAAGAAATAGATTCATCAAAAACTTCAAACAAAAATGAACAAAATAAAGATAATATTGTAGCAGGAGCATCTACTGAAGAAAATAAAGATAGTACAAATGAAAAGGAAAAAAATGTCTCTAGTGAGCAATCTAATACTATTGAAGCACCTCAACAAACAGAGTCACAGCCAGAAGTTCAAAGTAATAATATAGCTCCACAAACACAGCATTTCGGAAATTGTAGCAGCCTAAGACAAGTATATCCAAATGGTGTACCTGCCGGTCAGCCAGCATATAATGGTAATTTAGATAGAGATCATGATGGATTCGCATGCGAAAGAGATTAACTTATTGACGTATTAATTTAAAATGCTAAATACAGGGAGGTATAAGAATGAAATTTGGTGTTCGAAAACCAAGTGTTAAAAAAGGTTTTAAATCAAAAACTACTGGATCAGTTAAAAGAAAAGTCAAAAGTTCTATTAATCCCACATATTGAACTAAGGGTTCTGGATATGTTATGTCTCCTAAGAAAGCTATAAATAATAAAATATATAAAAAATCTACTAAGAGTTTTTGGAGTTTCTTTAAATAAACATACTTATATACATAAAGCTCAATTAGAATGAATAAAAAATATATTTTTGCTATTACATCATTTAGTAACTGACATAAGGAGATAAGTCTATGAAAAATACCTTTAAAAATTATGAAAATGAATTTAAAAAATTGAACAAGCAATAAAAAAAAACAAAAATATGCATGTAGTAATACTTACTACTAATACTAGATACTATCTAATGATATGAAAAATATTCCTACCTAGTAAAAATACTAGATAGGATTTTATAATGTACGTTGGTTTGGTAACCAAGTTATAGTTAAAGTATTTATATTACTTTTAGTTTAACTTAATAACCTATTTACTTCTTTCTTAACGGCACTAGGATTGTAACTAGTCTTTTTAAGTTTATCAATACGTGTTTGACCGTTTCTCCACTTACCTACTATTACTTCTCTAGCAATCGTACCAACAGATTTTGACCTACTGAACTTCCGCTAATGATTTACATACATCAATGCAGAAAAATATCAAATATTAGGTTAAACTTTACGATGAACATCAATCACTATCTCAAACTAAAAAAGCCCACCTATTTCATTTAGGTGAGCTTTTGGATATTCATATATAGTCACATTGTGACCAAAATATTAAATTCGCCTATAAAAAAAGAAAAAAACTTGAGTTAGCAAGGTTTTTTCTTTTCACTATACGTGACTAATTAATCTGAGCGGAGATGGAGTCCTTTAATATACTTTCTGATGATACCAGAAAGCCTAATATTATAAGGTTTTTGGCGCTTATACTTTCAGATAAAAACATAATAAACTGGATTATTTTGACACACATTTGACACATCATATTTTATCTTCTCTTTACAAAACAGAACACATGTTCGTATAATGAAACTACTAATTATACGAAAGGTGTTTAAGTTGAAAATCATTAACCCTGGTATGCCTGAGCCTTATAAGTATGAAACAGATTATCGCAAGATACCTAAAAAATATTTAAACAGTAATATTCCAGAAGGACGTAAGATGATTAAGTGAGCGCCATTTGCAACTATGCCACAACAATATGAGACTATTAATGGTTTTATCGAAGATCAAAACAAAGTAGATAAACCTGCGTTCGATGAATTAGCATTACGTGATTTGAACGATGTGTTGGCGCAAAAATTATGTTATGATCCACCAGCAACTATTAAGTATTGGGATAATGGATATTATAAAACGATTGAGTGTGAGATTAATAAGTTTGATAGCGAGCGTAATAAGTTAGAAGTACTAGAGAATGGTGAGAAAGTAAGAATTAGTATGGATTGTATTGTGGAAATAGAGTAAAAGCACCCGTATAATCATCAGGTGCTTTTTACTATATATTTTAATTTTTATCTTTGTATTTTGAATTCTTAGCATAAAGTCTGATTGGCATTAATATTGAGTAACCAAATAATAATCCGCCTATAGATGAAACTTGAAATGATAAATCAAATGTTTTAGTCAAACCTACATAACTTATAAAACATGCTATTAAAAATATAAAAATAAAGTTAAATATAATAATTCTTTTTGATAAATACAAAATTACACTTCCTTTTTTTGTAAAAATATGATAATAATAGGTTGTACCTTAATTATACATATTAAGGAGATCAATATCTATGAAATTCAAGAAATCACACAAAATTGCATTATCATTAGTACTTACTAAAAGTGGTATGTCAATAGTAAACTGGACAATTTTTATGTGGTACTTAACTTATAACTGACTGGCGTTTGAT
>OMJG01000908.1_pt1 | contig 19522 bp, 18 predicted proteins | sample 1646431 | NCBI WGS metagenome assembly OMJG01 (sample SAMN03771674, study PRJEB25209) | food metagenome | isolation source: Cotija cheese | place: Mexico:Jalisco,Michoacan | collected 2011-12-12
TTCTTGGTAAGAAACGACGAATTTCATCTTCGTTATAACCAACTTGTAAACGTTTATCATCTAAAATAATAGGGCGTCGTAATAAACCAGGATTATTTTGGATTAATTCAAATAAATCGTTCAACGGAATTTCATCAAGATTAACATTTAATTCTTGGAATGCTTTTGATCGAGTTGAAATGATTTCTTCAGTACCTTCCTCTGTCATGCGTAGGATGGCTTTGATTTCATCTTCTGTTAATGGTTCTGAAAAGATATTTCTTTCGGTGTAAGGAATTTCATGTTCTTCTAACCATGCTCGAGCTTTGCGACATGAAGTACAACTTGGTGATATGTATAATTTAACCATGTGTATCTCTCCTTTGTATGAAAAATAATTCTTAACTAACATATATACAGTATAACACAGAGTTTGTGAATTTTCTATGGTTTTTTAACCAATCTTGACGTATCAAAGATAAGTTATTATAGAGATGTCATCCAGTCATTCGAACAAGACGGATACTAACAAGGCAGTAAAAATATGCTATACTAGAGTAGAATTTAAGTGAGGGGATATTTAGATGACAAAACGTATTTTTTCTGGTGTACAACCAAGCGGAACGCCAACAATCGGTAATTATGTTGGTGCTATGAAGCAATTTATCGAATTACAAAATAACTTTGAAGCCTATTACTGTGTCGTAAACCAACATGCCATTACAGTAGCGCAAGATCCTGAGGAGTTACGTAAAAACACACGTTCACTAGCTGCCTTATATATTGCTTTAGGGATTGACCCAGAAAAAGCGACGATCTTTATTCAAAGCCAAGTACCGGCCCATGCACAAGCTGCTTGGATTGTTCAGTGTAACACAGCCTTAGGTGAACTAGAGCGTATGACACAATTCAAAGATAAATCAGCTAAACAAGCATCTGTTTCAGCAGGCCTATTAACTTATCCACCATTAATGGTTGCAGACATCATTTTATACCAAACAGATTTAGTACCTGTTGGGGATGACCAAAAACAACATCTTGAATTAACAAGAAACTTTGTTGAACGCTTTAACAATCGTTATACAGGTAAGAAGGAAAGCCCAATTCTAACAATGCCTGAATTTTACGCACCTAAAGAGGGTGGCCGTATTATGAGCTTGCAAGAACCAACGAAGAAAATGAGTAAATCAGACGAAAACAAAAAATCATTCGTTTCATTATTGGATGATCCAAAAACAATTACCAAGAAAATTAAATCTGCAATGACAGATTCTTCTGGTGAAATTTCTTACGATAAAGAAAATAAAGCCGGCGTATCTAACTTGTTAACGATTTATTCTTCATTCACCAGCCGTTCAATTGATGACATCGTCGCTGAGTATCAAGGTGCTGGTTACGGTAAATTCAAACAAGACTTAGCGGATGTCGTGATTTCTATTCTTGAACCAATGCAGGAACGTCACGCAAAATTGATGGCTTCATCTGAATTAGATGACATTTTAGCAGATGGTGCCAAGAAAGCCAATGAAGTAGCCAATGAAACACTGGCTGCCATGGAAAAAGCAATCGGATTTAGATAAGCCGACGAAGCTAATCAAATTTACCAATTCAAATAAACAACTTTCATAGTGTGGTGTTAGCCAACCAACCAAGTTGGCTAGCAACACACTTTTTTCATGAAAAATAGACCGGTTTATTTTATTTTGCCAAAAAGCTTAAACGTGTAAACCCTTATAAAATATGATTGTGAATAGTGGGCTAAACCGCAAATTAAGCTCCGAACAAGTTCATAAAATAACTGCCCAATCTTCGCCAAGTAAAAACCTCACCTAGCTAGGTTTTTTATTTTGAAAAATAGGCCGACGCTTTTGAATATTTACGGCGTATATAATTAAGCGATAGGGGGCTGAGGGATGAAATTTGCACAAAGAGAAGACGAATCATTTGTCTTCGCAGTAGATCTGATTGACGAAAACGGTCAAAAAGTACCGACAACAGAAAGTTATTATTGCAGCCAGTGTAAGAGGGCAGTTTACTTAAAGAAGGGGAAAGATACGAGACCTCATTTTGCTCACTATGCTAAGACTATTAAGGACCATCATAAGGTGAATGAATCAGACATTCATTTTGACCAAAAGACCATTATTCATGGCAAATTAAAGACGGTTGATATAGAAGGTTATATAGAGTATGCAGTTGAAAAGCAAGTGAGACGGGCCGATATTTATGTGCCCGAGCAAGTCAAGGTTAGTAATAACCTTGCCATCGAATTACAGTATGCCCCAATTTCTGCTGAAGATGTCTTCAAACGCCAAGCGGATTATCAGGCTGTAGATTGTCGTGTTCTATGGTTATTAGGCTACCAATCTACTTATCATAGCATTTTTGATAACAACCACAAAGGACCCACTTCTAAGACTTTGAATGCCGTCCGTCCCTTTTTACGGTATGATTACGAGTTTGGTTTTTATCTGCCTTTTTGGCATGAGGCCTCAGGTAAAGTAGTTTTATTGACCGTCAACCTATATGGACAAGGGCAAACGCAAATTCGGATGTCCATTGAACGCTATATCAACTATTTCAATGACCATTTCACCTATGAAAAGGGGGACTTTTTGACCAGTTTATTATTTGGCAAAGGCCATCCCATAATTAGCCCAGCCCCAAAAGATTTAGCCAAGTTTATTAAGAAAGTTCTTGTTAGTCCAACAGCTAATCAACAAAAAATTCTAGAAATCATTTACCAACGACAAGTTTACCTACAAGAAGCACCAGCGGATTTATATACCTACCAAGCAACCGCAATGTTTTCAAAAGTGGCTGACTGGGCCATTATTCTAGCTTATGCAGCCATTTATCAAAAGAATGACCCAGATTTTGAGCGGACCCATTTTGCCCAATTTGCCAATGTGCTATTCGATAATCAGCTGGTCATTGAACATCCATTATTTAGCAAAGAAATCATTATTTCATGGCTGATGTGGCTGTTTGCTAATTACGAAAATAGCTAACATATTAATGTAGAAACCAACCTTCGTGTGTTAAAATGAAAATACTATTAAAAAACGGAGGTATATTATGGCAAAAATTTTTGAAGTGAAACCTAGAAATGAAGTAGACAGTGCGTTTCAATGGGACTTAACTAGTATCTTCCCAGATGATCGAGCTTTTGAGAATGCCTTAAGTGGATTCCCAGCAAAAGCGGATGCTTTTCAAGACTATAAAGGCACTCTAGATCAAGGTGCTGACCAAGTGGTAACCGTATTAGAAGCCTTATTAGCGGTGAGCCGTGAATTGGAATCCCTATATGTTTATGCACATTTAAAACATGACCAGGATACTGGCGACAACAAGTACCTAACTTACAACAGTCAAGCAGGTGCCTTACTTGCTCAAGTTAGTGAAAAGATCTCTTGGTTTGAGCCAGAAGTATTAGCTGTATCTGAAGATGTACAAAAAACATTGGAAGACCATTCTGAATATGGTCACTTCTTCCGTGAGTTATTTGCGAAGAAAGCGCATGTCTTATCACCGAATGAAGAGGCTTTACTTGCTGGTGCTAGCGAAATCTTTGGTGTCTCTTCAACAACTTTCTCACTTTTAAACAATGCCGACTTAAAATTCGGTAAAGTCAAAGATGAAGAGGGCAATGATGTTACCCTTTCTCACGGTTCATACGGTGTCCTACTAGAAAGTGCAGACCGTTCTGTTCGAGAAAATGCCTTTAAACAACTTTATGCAACTTATGAAGGGGTTAAAAATACCAACGCTTCATTGATGTCAGGTAATATTAAAGGACATAATTATACGGCTAAAATTCGTCACTACGATTCAGCACGTCAAAAAGCTTTAGACAACAACAATATTCCAGAAAGTGTTTATGACACATTAATCGATACAGTAAGAAAGAATACAAATCTATTACATGAATATGTTGCCTTAAGAAAAGACATGCTAGGTCTTGATGACTTACAAATGTGGGATATGTATACACCATTAACAGGTGATGCACCGGTAAAATTTACTTACGAAGAAGCTAAAGAGATTACCTTTAAAGCTTTAGCGCCTTTAGGTGACCAATACTTGAAAGACTTGGCAAAAGCCTTTGATGAGAAATGGATCGATGTTTATGAGAATGAAGGTAAGCGTTCAGGAGCATACTCATCAGGTGCATATGATACCAACCCATATATCTTACTAAACTGGCAAGATTCACTGAATGACTTGTATACATTAGTTCATGAGTTAGGTCACTCAATGCACTCTTATTACACTAGAAGTAACCAACCATACGTATACGGGGACTACTCAATTTTCGTAGCAGAAATTGCCTCTACGACAAATGAAAATTTATTAACTTCATATTTGCTGGATACGATTGAAGATAAGGATGCACAAATCTATATCTTGAACCACTATCTTGATGGGGTAAAAGGGACAATCTTCCGTCAAACTCAGTTTGCTGAATTTGAAAAATTCATGCATGAATCAGATGCAAACGGACAACCTTTAACAGCAGACTTCTTAAGTAAAAACTACTTCGAATTAAACAAGGCCTACTACGGTCCGTCAATCGGAGAGGATAAAACAATCGCTTTAGAATGGTCTCGTATTCCTCACTTCTACATGAACTACTATGTTTACCAATATGCAACAGGATTCTCTGCTGCCAACACATTGGCTAAACGTTTAGTAGAAGGTGAAGAGGGTGCCGTTGACAAGTACTTAACTTACCTGAAATCAGGTTCATCTGATTTCCCAATTAATGTTATGCAAAAAGCTGGTATCGATATGACCAATGCCACTTATATCGAAGAAACCTTTGCCCAATTCGAGCAAAGATTAGCTGAATTAAAAGACTTATTAAACAAATAGAAATAGATTGAAGGGGCTGTAGCATTGACTGCAGTCCTTTTTACTTGCTGTTTTAAGATTTCAATTCCTGAATGACGAAACGAAAAAAAAGAGGTCGGAATTTTCCGACCTCTTTTTGATATTTTATTTTTTAATACAAGTCAATATTGGCTTTTGACTCATTTCTTGATCCATAGCTTCTTCAGAGGGTACCATCATTTGATCCGTTAGGTATTCTAAGTTTTCAAGAGTGATATTCTCTTCAAGTTTAAAGCCGTATTTGTAATTGATATTATCAAATACAACAACAGTAGGGTTGGCTGAAATTTGCATTTGGCGAGCCAACTTAGCATCAGCAACAATGCTTTCTTGAGTAAGATCTGAATGGATATCTTGCAACCACATGTTCGTATCAAGACGGTTAGATTGCGCGATTTCTAGCATTTTTTCGTGTGAGTAAGGGTTGCCTTGGCGACCGAAGTAATCTTGAATCTTCATCAAGTATTCACGACCAACTTTCTTCCCCTGTAGTAGAGCAGCCTTGTAGCCCTTACAGACTTCTTGATGTGCAAGATACAAGCTGTTACGATCAGCTAAAGATAAAGGTTTATCTAGTTCTTTAATGTAGTTGTTAAAGGTCTGCATATCTGATGTTGTGATAAAACGTAAGTAAACTTTCTTGTCCGTTTGTTGTACAAATTTTAACACTTCTTCTTCGCAATTTAAACAAGTGTCACCGAACGGGTTAACAAATAAAAAAACTTCAAACACATGGTTGTGCTTACAGGCGCCTGGCGTGGTTTTTTTACTGCTATTCGTTTGAACAATCTTTTGTGCCATACTCTACTCCTTTACTCATATTTTTTAAAACGATCATGTTTAATTTCATTTGTTTATTTAACTTGTCTATTGATTAGTTTTAACTAACTATCTAATCACATCGAGATCTCAACTATTCACCAATTCTAACAGGCCAACTTTAAAACTGCAATCTATTTGTTTAGGCTAAGAGAATTTCATTCGCTTCTTATAGGTAATAGATTGATAGCATAACTTAATTTAGCCTAAGGAATCAGCTTTTGATTGATTCATACGCATGATTTTTTGTTTAATTGGTCGTTGCGGAATTTGAAATTTTTGCAATAAATTTTGATAAAAAAGGAGACCAGTTTCTGGATTACTTGTTTCAACTTCAAGTTCATAATCCTCGTAATCTTGGAAGAAACAGTGATCCAGCACCATATCTTGACCTTCAATCACTTGTTGGTGTCTGATAGTTTTAAATCGCCCGATAATGACTAAGTCATCAAGTGCCATATCAATTGTTGCTAGGAAATCAGCAACCTCACCACCATGACTTAATTTTCCAGATTCTTTAATAGATTCGCCATCGATAAGGGACAATTTTTCAGTTGTTTCCAATTTCTGATGGTCTTTAACAGGTTGTTTCATTGTTAAATGGACGTAAGCATCCGTTATACGCACTCGCAAACCAATATGTCGTTTACGCAATTCACCATCGGCAGTATCAAAATAGATATTCTCTTGGGTTAAGGGGGCAGTTTCCGCGAAATTATAGTGGTTAAACAATTCCTGGTACTCTGCTTGACTTAAAATATTTTTGTATTCTATTTCTAAATTTTGTGCCATTGGATCGCCTCTTTTCTTTATCCGCCTTAAGTATATCAAGATATACCTAATTTTTACAATAAAAGGGGTTGGCGGTACCATGCATTTTAGACGAATAAAACGATAAAGGTGACTTGCTATCTTTGAGTTTCTTGTTATAAATTAATGGTTTTTGTGATAGAATATACAGGATGTGTATGCAAGTAGATTAAATAAAGTGGGTGACCAGATGGTGGAAGATTGGCATAGTTTTCTTGCGCCGTATCGACAGGCTGTCGAGGAGTTAAAAGTTAAATTTAAGGGTATTCGTACGGAGTTTGAAGAAGCAAATATTCATTCGCCGATCGAATTTGTTACTGGCCGGGTAAAGAGACCTGACAGTATTTTAAGAAAAGCTGAATTTAGAGAAGTATCAGACCTAAACGCACATAATATTGAAACCGTGATTGAAGATATCGGTGGTATTCGCATCATGTGTCAGTTTGTGGAAGATATTTATCAAATTGTTGAAATCCTTCACCAGCGTGAAGATTTTGACATTATTGTTGAACGTGATTATATTAGTCATAAGAAGGCAAGTGGGTATCGTTCATACCATATTGTCATTGCTTATCCGATCGAAAGAATTACGGGGACCGATTCGATTCTTGTTGAAATACAAGTGCGGACGTTAGCGATGAACTTTTGGGCGACGATTGAGCACTCATTGAATTACAAGTATGCGGGTGATTATCCTTTAGAATTGCACCAACGCCTTGAAAGGGCAGCTGAAGCAGCCTTTCGTTTAGACGAGGAAATGTCTGAAATTCGTGAAGAAATTAAAGAAGCCCAGAATTATTTTCAAACGACTGGGTCAAATAGTAGACAGAAGAGGCAATTCCCTAATCCAGTAGAAGATCAAATAGAAGACAAATATAAGCGCCCACTATAATTTGACGATTGATTAAAATATTCGGATCAAGTTACAGTGGGAATGAAGATGTAAATGTAACGGTGATTAAATCAATTGTGGAGGGTATATAGATGAGAGTGGCAGTACGATACAGTGACACTGAAAGTTCTAAAAAAATTCGCGATATGATTTATGCATCTTGTGCAAGCTCAGGCTTTGAATTGGATGATGTAAATCCTGAATTAGCTATTTCCGTTGGTGGAGATGGCACCTTGCTAAAAACCTTCCATACTTATGCGGACCAGTTAGACTCTGTTCGTTTTGTTGGTTTACATACTGGGCACTTAGGCTTTTATACAGATTGGCTAGAAAGTGAATTGCCTGAATTCCTTGCAGACTTAAGTAATGATTCAGGTGAAAGTGTGTCTTATCCCTTACTAGAAGTCGAAATTGAATACAGTGATGGCCAAGTGACCCACCACATTGCTTTGAATGAGTCTGCCATTAGACGGTATGAGGGGACAATGACTTGCGAGATTTTCATTAAAGAAGAAAAATTTGAATTCTTTAAAGGAGACGGCTTATGTATTTCAACGCCAACTGGTTCAACAGGGTTAAATAAATCATTAGGTGGGGCCGTTGTCCATCCGCGTTTAGATACCATTCAAATGACGGAGATTGCTTCAATTAATAACCGAGTGTACCGGTCTTTAGCCAGTCCCTTATTGATCGCTAAAGATGAGTGGATTGTCTTAAAACCGGCCAAAGAACATGCCATGACTGGCGTATTCTTGTCTTTAGACCACTTGAATATGCCATTGAATGATGTTGAAAAAATCACTTACCGTGTAGCCAAAGAACGCGTGCATTTTGCTCGTTACCGTCACATGCACTTCTGGGATAGAGTAGAAAACTCATTTATCGGGATTAACGACTATCCAAAGCGCAAACTCACAAAGGAAGAAAATTAGTTTTTCAGCCTTTGGTATGTAAAAAGCAATAGATTAAAGTAACAAATAAAGTAGCGTAAATGAAAGGTCGACAATTTTTATGATGGTATTCGAATGGCAAGCTGATGAAGCTTTGTTGACACGTACCTTTTTGAAACACAGGGGGATTTCTAGGCGACTATTGTCCCGAATCAAGTTTCATGGAGGACAAATTTTAGTAAACGGACAAGAAGAGAATGTCCGTCACCAATTGACCGTCGGCGATAAAGTGAAGGTCATTTTGCCGAATGAGGGGAAGCAAGAAATCATCGAGGCCATTCATCTACCGATTGATATATTGTTTGAAGATGACCATTATATCGCCGTCAACAAACCGGCTGGCTACACCTCTATTCCGTCTCAATACAATCCGCAGGGGTCAATGGCTAATATTTTAAAGGCCTATTACCAGCGTCAGGATTATGACAACCAGGTCATCCATGTGGTGACGCGGTTGGACCGGGATACGAGTGGGGTCATGTTATTTGCGAAGCACGCTTTTGCCCATGGCTTAATTGATCAGCAAATGCAGCAAAAGGGCATCGAAAAGACCTATCTAGCTGTTTCGGATAAAAAAGTATCTGACCTTGACCATGGTTTTATTGATGATCCGATTGCTAGAAGTCCGCGGTCAATCATTGAACGACGGGTTCACGAATCAGGACAATCAGCTTTAACAGAGTATTGGCTAGCTGAACAAGTGGGCGCCTTAAAAGTCTATAAAGTACAGTTACATACTGGACGCACCCATCAAATCCGGGTGCATTTTGCTTTTAATGATGCACCACTTATTGGAGACGACTTGTACGGTGGTCAAATGGACCATGGCATTCAAAGACAAGCCTTGCATTGTCGGTCCCTAAAATTTAAACACCAATTTACCGGTGAAATGGTTGAAATCCAGGCCCCCTTGCCGGAAGATATTTCTGCTTGCTTTGACCTATAGGTTATATTACAATGGTTGGCATGTGTTAAAATAGATGGTGTGATAGCTTTGTTACAGTCTCAATCAAAATGACAACATATCAAAAAAATGACTTAGGGGTGAGAATATGAGTCGCGATGAAAATAAACAAGTCTTAGATGATCGAGAAACAGAAAATGAAGAAGTGGAAATCTTTGAGATGAGTCAGCCTACTGATGAGGAAATCTATGAAAGTATTACAGAGGCACTGCATCATAATGACCAAGACCGGTTTAGAGAAGAATTCTTCAAAAACCATACATATGATCAAGCACAGATTTACCTGACTTTGGATCCAGCTGAGCGGGTGAAATTGCATGATTATTTAGCGCCACAAGAACTAGCCGAAGTTTACGATATAATTGATGAAGACGATCACGACCGTATTTTGACCTTCCTCTATGATATGGATGATAAATATGCAGCTGATGTTCTTTCCTACATGTATACCGATAATGCAGTAGATATTTTAAATGAATTAAATGTTGAAAAAGTACGGACTTACATGCATTTGATGCCAAAAGCGGCGGCAGATGATATTAAAGTGTTGATGCATTACGCAGATGAGACTGTAGGGTCAATTATGACCACTGAATTCGTGTCGATTACAACCAATCAAACTGTTAAATCAGCGATGACCATGTTGCGCGCGAAAGCAGCAAACGCTGAAACAATCTACTACCTATATGTTGTGGATGATGACAACCGTTTGGTCGGGGTACTATCCTTGCGTGATTTGATTGTGAATGACGGGAATGTCATGGTCAATGAATTGATGTCTGACCGTGTTGTATCGGTGGATGTTAATGAAGACCAAATCAATGTGGCCCGTACCATTCAAGACTACGATTTCCTAGCGGTGCCCGTTGTTGAAGAAACTGGGGAACTGATTGGTATTGTAACGGTTGATGACGTTATCGACGTCTTGAATGATGAAGCCATGCAAGACTACTCTGGTTTGGCCGGGGTAGACGTGGACGAGCAATATTCATCACCCTGGAATTCAGCGAAATCACGTTTGCCGTGGTTGATTACCTTGCTATTTCTAGGAATGGGAACTTCTACTTTGATCAGCCAATATGAAGGCATGATTTCTGAAGTAGCAACTTTATCCTTATTTATTACATTGATTACGGGTACTTCAGGGAATGCGGGGACACAGTCCTTAGCGGTTGCGGTTCGTAAATTGGCGACACCAGAAGATGAGGCCTCTACTATGGGGTCAATGATTTTACGTGAAATTATGACAGGATTAATTTCGGGTTTCGTGACAGGATTAGTCATCATGACGGTTGTCGGTATCTGGCAAAGCAATTTTGTATTAGGTGGGGTAATTGGTGTCTCTATGTTAGCAGCCATTACAGTGGCTAACTTAGCTGGATCATTGATTCCTATTTTGATGGACAAGCTTGGTTTTGACCCCGCGGTTGCATCAGGACCCTTTATTACAACCCTATCCGATTTAACGTCAGTATTAATTTATTTTTCAATCGCCTCACAATTCCTACAATTTTTAGTGTAAATACAATTAATTATCACAAATAAGTAATAGGGAGAACCGGTAACGGTTGACAGTTTGAGTAGATTGTTTTAATATTTGCTTATAGAAATATAAGAACTTGATGATAAACATAAAAATGAATCACATTGAAAAGATAAGTAAATGGAAATCTTTGCTCAGAGAATCTACGGTTGGTGGGAGTAGGTGTAAGTATTTCCTTTGAAAATGGTCTGGGAGTGACGAGTGTAGAATGTACTTACCTTTAGCACTTACGATTGATAGTCGATAACCTATCTTCGTATGATTGTACGAATAAGGCGAACCGAGTGTTCGCAAAGTAAGGTGGTACCACGTTCCAGACGTCCTTATAATACTGTGTTGTATTATAAGGACTTTTTTTATGTAAAGTGAAAATGATGATGAGGGAAGAATCACTTAGCTAGCATGATGAAGCTAGGGAGATAAAATGGAGGGAATATCAATGCCAATTAAAGTTGTTCAAGATTTACCAGCATTACAAAAATTAACCCAAGAGAATATTTTTGTTATGGATGAGCGTCGTGCAACCATGCAGGACTTTCGTACTTTAGAAGTGGTTATTGTGAACTTAATGCCGACTAAAGAAGCGACGGAAGAGCAGTTGCTACGGTTATTAAGTAATTCACCCCTGCAAGTGAACGTGACTTTTATCCACATGCAGACACACCAAGCGGCCCATATTTCAGAAAACCATCTAAAAGAATTCTACCGAACCTTTGACCAAATTAAAGACCGCTACTTTGACGGGATGATCATTACTGGTGCGCCGGTTGAGCACCTAGATTTCGAGAAAGTGAATTACTGGGATGAATTAGTGTCCATTATGGAATGGTCAAATAATCATGTTTTCTCAACCTTGCATATTTGTTGGGGCGCCCAAGCAGCCCTTTACCACCATTACGGGATTGGTAAACAGCCTTTAGACAAAAAACTATTTGGTATTTACGAGCAGGAGTTGAGAGATAAAAAGGTATCTTTAGTACGCGGTATGGATGAACTTTTCTATATGCCACATTCTCGCCACACGACTGTGCCAACTGAATCTTTTGAACAGGCACCAGACTTAGAAATTCTAGCTGGTTCAGAAGAAACAGGTGTTTCAATCGCTCAGTCTACTGATTCGCGTCTTGTATTTATCTTTGGCCACGCGGAATATGACGCCGAAACCTTAGGTAAGGAATACAAACGTGATGTTGAAGCAGGTAAGCCAATTGAAATGCCAGTTAACTACTATCCTGGCAATAACTCAGAGAAGACGCCGAAATTGAAGTGGCGGACAGCAGCCAATACCATTTATGCCAACTGGTTAAACTACTATGTTTACCAAGTAACGCCATTTGTCATTGAACAAATTAGTGACTCTTGGCAAGGCAAACAGAACGCTTAATCGCTTTTCTGATTAAAATGAAGGAGAAAAATTATGCAAATCAAAAGAGGCGACCGGATCATTCATTTAGCGGGCCAACCCTTACAAAAAGGCGACCAATTACCCTTAGTCGACCTATACAACCGCGATAAAGAAGTGGTTCAATTGGGCAACTATATCAAAGCGTTAACAGTCATTTCTATTGTCCCTGACATTAATACCAAGACTTGTGACATTCAAACCAACCGTTTCGCAGCGCTAGCTAAAGAAAAGAATTATCCGATTTTGACCATTTCTTTTAACGACCCTGCAGATATCACTAACTGGTGCCAGGCCAACAATGTCGACATGATTTACCTTTCTGACCAGGCGGGCCATTTTGCCAAAGCCTCAGGACTTGAAATGGTTGAGAATGGTAAACTGGCACGGACCGTCCTATTGGTAGATGACGCCAATCAAATCCAATACATCGAAATCGTTGCGGACATGCGAGACGAACCCAATTATGACGCCGTACTTGCTGCCGCTGACCAGCTGATCTAAATGACGATTTGAAAAAAGAGCACTCACCAACTTGCTAATGCCCAATATAATAATGGGGATTGTAGGCTGTTGTAGGCTCTTTTTGTGTATTTACTATTCGTAAGAATTGAAGAAACGGGTAATTTCAATGGCTGCATTTTCTTCTGTGTCTGAACCGTGAATGGCATTTTCAGTCACATTTCTGGCGAAATCAGCGCGAATGGTATGAGGCGCTGCATCGCGTGGGTCGGTTGCACCTATAATTTTCCGCATCCCATCAATGACGTTATCGCCGGTAACCACCATAGCAAAGACCGGGCCAGAAAGCATATAAGATTCAAGCTCAGGGTAAAAATCCTCATTCAATAAGTGGGCATAGTGGTGGGCCACCATTTGTTTATCTAATTCCATGACCTGGGCGCGCTCAATAAAATAATTTTGATCTTCGATACGCGAGATAATGGCACCCATCAAGCCGCGTTTTAAGACATCTGGTTTCAACATAATAAAAGTTTTTTGTTCAGGCATAATGAAAAGCCTCCTTTAATTTACTATTATAAGTAACTCCCTGAAATTTACCAGTAATTTATGAGTTTTTAACCCTTTCAATGAGCGAATGATTTAACTTTACTACATGGGCAGTGGTATATTTAGGTAAGCAAGTAAGGATTAAAAAGGAGCGATTAAATGAGCGAGTATATTGTACCAAATGTTTGGACATGGGAAAATGAAGCTGAAGAAATCAAAAATCTAGGTGGTAACCGTCCAACTGCAGGTAGCCGTTTTGAACAAACACTGCCTGTTGGAGAGGCTGATTTACAGTTGTATTCTTTGGGTACACCAAATGGGATTAAAATTACTATTCTACTAGAAGAATTAAAAGACTTGGGCGTATCAAATACTGAATATGACCTATTCTTAATTCATATTGGAAACGGGGATCAATTTGGTTCAGGTTTTGTTGAAATCAATCCAAACTCTAAAATTCCAGCTTTAGTAGACCAAAGTCAAGAACCTGCCTTGAACGTTTTTGAATCAGGTTCTATCTTACTTTATTTAGCTGAAAAATTTGGTCACTTAATACCTAAAGATATCCACGGGCGTACAGAAACCTTGAACTGGTTATTTTGGCAAATCGGTGCTGGTCCTTATGTTGGTGGTGGTTTTGGTCACTTCTTCAATTATGCACCTGAAAAATTAAAATATCCAATTGACCGTTTTACAATGGAAACCAAACGTCATTTAGATTTACTAGATCAAACATTGGCTGAGCGCGACTTTATCGCGGGTGATGAATATACGATTGCGGATATCGCAATCTGGTCATGGTATGGCCGTTTAGTCCTTGGTGAATTATATGAAGGGTCTAAAGAATTCTTGGATGCTGAATCATACAAAAACGTGGTTGAATGGGCCAATAGAATCAATGAACGCCCAGCAGTTAAACGTGGTTTGGCAGCAGAATACAAACCATTAGACCAAGCGTAGAATAGACACGAAAAAACCCCTGTATCGTTAGACCGAAACCTGACTTTACAGGGTTTTGTTATTATACAAATTTTACTTGAGTGCCCGCAATCAAGTCCCCAATATGGCGGCCGATTGGACGGAAGATTCGCATAGCCATAATCAGGAAAAACGGGTTAAGAAATAGGGGCGTTAGTATTTGGTTGGATAGCGATTCGTAATTAGAAAATATCTCTGAAATAGTCGCCATATGGCCTAGTTGCCAAGGGATGAACTTCACGATATTTCGAGGCAGTGCATTTGGCGACTGTTTTTTGCTGAAACACTAACTTGATATAGGCTTTCTTTTTGCCGAAACTACCACCTGTATAATCCATATAAGTGAAAACCAACACAACTGGTAAGACACTAGTAAAGAAGGATAACAAGTTGGATTGAAGGAGGCTAACTTCAGCGATGCTACTCATCACAGCGTAGATAATGATACAATGACTGCCACGATCACCAGTAGAATGATAATGATCAGGTAATCAATCAAATATTCTTTAAGACTTTTCTGGATTCTCATCGACAAGGGGACCTGTTCGTTTATTTGCATACAACCATCCCTTCGATGAAACAACTGAGGGAGAGTGCGCATTTTCATTTGAAAAAAGGCCCGACTAATTTGATTTGAATTTACTGTATACAATTGTAGGTATCAATATTAGCAAGTCAACGGGGCGGCGCATTTCGGCAAAATGGATTAACCTTTAAATTGACACACAGAAAAAGCTGCGCCTGTTTATTAACAAAGGGGTGCAGCTTTTTGCTGGGTTATTTTAGTCTAGCAGTCATTCGTTGACGTGACCGATACTTTTTTCCATATCGACATGAATGATGCCTGCGTCCATATATTTCGGTGTATCCATGTTTTCATAGGCAAGCGCTTCGTAGAAACCTGTTACATGCTCTTGGGCACCTAAAATGATTTGTGAGAAATGTTCCTCTAAGGCCTTCGCTTCAACAACGGCCATCAACTCACGGCCTAATCCTTGGCAACGATATTTTTGAGCAATTGCTACACGTTGTAATTTGGCTGCATTCGGTGTTAAGGCGAGTAACCGCGCTGTATAAACGGGTTCATTATCGCTATTGTAGCCAACCATATGTAAGCAATCTGCTTCGTATTTATCGATTTCTTCATCAATATCGATACCTTGTTCGTCTACGAAGACTTCTTTTCTAACTTTTAAAGCGTCCCTATAGGGCTCTGAATTGATATCATTGGTCCAAACGGTCTTCATGCCATTTCTCCTTCAATAAAAAATGAATTTAGTGCTAAAAATGATAGACTCATTATAACATAAGCAAGCAAAATAATTCTGTGATTTGAAATTTTAAATTACTTGATGTCTGTGGTATTATAAAAAGGCATATTTCAGGAGGTGTGTTTAGCTTAGCAGGCTAAATAAATCATACGCCCAACAAATTAGAAAGACATAATCAATAATAAAAATGAAAAAGGATGAAGAGGATGAACTTAACGCAAGAAGTAGCAAAACGCCGTACCTTTGCCATCATTTCCCACCCGGATGCTGGTAAAACGACGATTACAGAACAATTATTATTATACTCAGGTGCTATCCGTCAAGCGGGTACTGTTAAAGGGAAAAAATCAGGTAAATTCGCCAAGTCTGACTGGATGAAAATTGAGCAACAACGTGGGATTTCCGTTACCTCTTCAGTGATGCAGGTAGACTACGATGGTTACCAAATCAACCTAGTGGATACCCCAGGACATGAGGACTTCTCTGAGGATACTTACCGTACTTTGATGGCTGTAGATGCGGCCGTGATGGTAATTGACTCAGGTAAAGGGATCGAGCCTCAAACTAAGAAATTATTCCAAGTTTGTCGTATGCGTGGAATTCCAATTTTCACCTTCATGAACAAATTAGACCGTGATGGCCGTGAACCGATGGACTTAGTTGCTGAACTTGAAGAAGTGTTGGACATCGATGCCTATGCAATGAACTGGCCAATGGGTATGGGGAAACAATTTCTTGGTTTATATGATTTCTACAACAACCGTGTTGAATTAACCCATCCAGAAGAAAATGGCGACAACGACTTCCTTCCATTGAACGAAGACGGTGAAGTTGAAGGCGACTTTAAATTTAAAGAATCATCTATTTATACAGAAGCCTTAGAAAACGCAGAATTAATGCGTGAAGCTGGTAACGGTTTTGATGCAGAAGCCATTGATGCCGGTGAATTAACGCCTGTATTCTTTGGATCTGCCTTAACAGGGTTTGGTGTACAAACCTTCCTAGATGCCTTCGTTGATTTCGCACCAGCACCTTCTGCAGTAGCTACTGTTGAAGAGGGGGAAGAAATTGAACCAACAGATGCTGAGTTAACTGGTTTTATCTTTAAAATCCAAGCCAACATGGACCCTCGTCACCGTGACCGGATTGCCTTTGTTCGTATCGTGTCAGGCGCCTTTGAAGAGGGAATGGATGTTAAAGTATCCCGTACTGACAAGAAAATCAAATTGAACAATACAACCCAATTTATGGCCGATTCAAGAGAGAACGTTGAAAAAGCTGTTGCCGGCGATATCATTGGTTTGTATGATACAGGGAACTTCCAAATCGGTGATACCATTTATACAGGCAAAAAGGCCGTATCATTCCCACCGCTACCACAATTTACACCGGAATTATTCATGAAAGTATCACCTAAAAATGTCATGAAACAAAAATCATTCCATAAAGGGATGCAACAATTAGTCCAAGAGGGTGCCATCCAACTTTATAGAACATGGCATTCAGAAGAGTATATTATTGGTGCTGTTGGGCAACTACAATTCGAAGTTTTCCAATACCGCTTATTAAATGAATACAACTCAGAAGTTGACATGTCACCAATGGGCAATAAAATCGCCCGTTGGATTTCTGAAGAAGAGTTGGATCCGAAGATGTCCTCAAGCCGTAACTTACTATGTAAGGATATCCATGGTAATCCTGTTTTCCTATTTGAAAACAACTTTGCCGTGAACTGGTTCCAAGGTAAGTATCCGGATGTGCATTTAGAAACTTTACTGTAATAAATAGTTTTCAATAGCAAGAAAAGAGCAATATAAAACCACTAAACGATGACAATTTATGTTGTGATCATTTAGTGGCTTTTTTATTTAGTTTATAACGTGTGTAGCTCATGACATATATTTATTTATAGATATCGCCTGTTATTGTTGTTGAGTATAGAAGACTAAGACTATCTTAGACGCATAATTGTTTCAAACCAAGATTCGATTTGCTGTTTGTCAGGTGCATCCTTTAAGTAAACGAAATTAAAGGGATGTTGAATATTAAAATCAACTAATGGAATTTCAATAAGATAACCAGTTGCTAATTCTTCTTTCACAGCTTCACGGTACATAAAGGTAATACCCATATTTTGATGGCATAATGTTTTGATGACATTCATATTTGTGATTTGAGTTCTACCAATAAAGTCGTCAATATCAAGATTCTGGTTATATAAAGCTTGTTCTAAAATATCACGTGTACCACTCCCTGGCTCCCGTAAAATAAGTTGCTGATCAAGTAGATCTTCTAAAAGAATGGCTTTTTTTGCTAGGATATTTTCAGGCGAACAGATAGCGATAAACTCTTCATTTGAAATCAACTTATGTTCAAATTCCTGCTGGTTGAAATGGCCTTCTAATAGAGCGAAGTCAATCTTACCGTCCCAAAGCATCTCTTGTAGAATATGGGTGTTTTCAACAAACATTGAAATATTTGTAACAGGTTTTTCTTCAAATATCTGATGTAGAATGGGCGGCATAGTATATTCACCAATGGTTAGGGTTGCACCAAAGTGTAGAGGATAAACCATATCTTTTACACGGTGGAGCAGTGGCAATATACGTTCAGCATTTGCTTTTAATAACTTGATATATTGTTGAAGAGCTTTACCTTCTTCAGTAAGCGAGAAGTTTTTGCCTTTTTCAGATATTAAAATGATTTGATAGTAGTGTTCTAAATATTGTATATGTTGAGAAACAGCAGGTTGAGTCATGTTTAAGATTTCAGCCGTTTTAGTAAAACTCCCTTGCTCACAAAGGGTTAAAAAAGTTTGTAAACGATTATCTAGCATATCCACCATCCTTATAATAATTATTTATGTAAATATAAAATATGATAATTATATTTTATGGAAACCTTATGCTATATTCAAGATATGAATAATGATTTGGAGGAGAATTATGATAGAAAAAGGAAAAAATCTAATACCAGGCTTATCACTTAGTGCCTTAGTTGCAGTGATAGCCATAGCGCTGAGTAGCTTATTACCAGGTGATATCATTGGTGCGACTGTGATGGCTCTGCTAGTTGGGATGGCATTAAACCCTTTCTTCATGAAACATCAACAGCTATATTCAGGGGTTACTTTTTCATCAAAGAAAATCTTACGATTAGGAATTATTTTGATGGGCGTGAATCTGAACTTTGCTGAAGTGTGGGATGTTGGAAAATATGCACTGTTTTTAATGATATTTACAATGTTGACAGCCTTTGGTGTAGGTAACTTGATTGGTAAGTTTTTTGGGGTAAATTGGAAGCTAACAAATTTATTAGCAGTGAGTACTGCGATTTGCGGAGGATCAGCTGTGGCAGCCGTTGGACCCGTTATAAAAGCGAAACATGAAGATATTACTTATGCAATTTCTGCGACCTTTATCTTTGATATTATTACTGTAATTATTTTTCCATGGATAGGGATTGTGCTGGGGATGTCTGATACAGGATATGGTCATTGGATTGGTACTGCGGTGAATGACACGTCTTCGGTGGTAGCTGCTGGTTATGCTTTCTCACAACTTGGTGGGAACGTAGCGGTTATTGTAAAACTCACACGTACGTTATTCATCATCCCATATGTGCTTGTTTTCTCTGTTATTAATGAACGACTAGATAATAAGGCGCAGGGAACAAACCACCACACACCTGTTGATTTACGAAAAATATTTCCCTATTTCATCATTTTATTTTTAGTCGTTGTGGCTTTGAGAAGTACTGGTATTATACCGAATGCGCTTGTGCCATCTATTTCTAGTGCATCAAAATTCAGCATGATCATGGCCTTATCTGCAATTGGATTAACGACCAGCTTTAAAGATATTCAAAAAATTGGTCCTAAACCGATGATTCTAGGCTTTATAGTCGATTCACTTGTAGTCGTTGTTGCCATTGTTGTTCTATTCCTAACAAACCATTTCTAACGATAAAAGAATAAATATTATTTATAAAAAAGGAATTGTAGCAATGAA
>OMJG01000911.1_pt1 | contig 19443 bp, 21 predicted proteins | sample 1646431 | NCBI WGS metagenome assembly OMJG01 (sample SAMN03771674, study PRJEB25209) | food metagenome | isolation source: Cotija cheese | place: Mexico:Jalisco,Michoacan | collected 2011-12-12
TATGCACTTGAATATGATAGCGACAAGTTAGTTGCCGAGTGGCACGTTTAGGAGAGTGTTGTAATGGTTAACGAAACAGAGAATGAGCAAGTCAAAAATAAAGTTGGCACAGTCTTATTTATATTACTGTTGCTTGATATATTTCATATTGTTAGTGTTCCTTGGTTTATTCTATTTTTTCTGTATTTGATTTATGGTTGATTTTCAATTTCTAATCCAACCCATGTCTCTCTAGTAGTATAATTACGCTATTGGAGGAATTAAAAAATGGAACAAAGACAAAAGCATTATGGAATCGAACGTCATGAACACGACGACACAACCGGTTATAAAGAAAATTGGTATTCAACAGAGTGGTTTGCAACACAGGAAGAACGAGATTTAAAAATAAAGGAAAGAGATGCTGGTGCTGATGATGAACCCGAAGCATCTCAACCTAACGTTACTATCAGTTATCGAAAAATTAAAATAGTTTCAGATAATTAAGCGCATAAGCGCTTTTTTATTTTGCAGTGAATGAGGAGAACGTTATGCAACAAGGACACCCAAGACGTAATCAGTTGAACAGAGCTGACCGTGAAATGTATTTGCACAATAGACATAAAGCAGAAGGTGTTTGGAATGAAATTAAGAATGTGATGACTGGCATCAACAAAGTAATTAGTGTAGTAGGCAAGCAGATTGGTGGTGCGTTAGAACTTAACAAACAAATGTCTGCGCCTAATATTGACTACGATAAGTTTGAGATTAAAGATATTGCAACGGATATGTTTAGAAACAATGCAGGAATAATTAATGGGAAGTAAGGTACACACATGTGCACATCAAGGTTGCCGTAAGCTCATACCGTTTGATGATAGATACTGTGTGCAACATATTTCCCTGCATCCCCGAGACACAAAGCGATTTGATAAGGCATACAACGTTAAACGACAACATGATAACAAGACTAAGGAACGCATCGCTTTCTATCAGACTAAGCAATGGAAGCAGTTACGCAAACAAGTAATTGAACGTGATAATGGGTTAGATCAGTATGCTTTGCGTGATGGTCTGGTTGTACCTGGTAAGTTGGTTGACCACATTGTTCCCATAGAGTTTGCACCAGAGTTGAAAGATGATATCGACAATCTTGTATTAACATCTATGGCTTCACATAAAGCTAAGACAGAGTGGGAACAAACATACTATGGGACAGGCAAGAAGAACGCTATCAACAAGAGTGCTATCAACAAGAGTGCTGTGCCTGTTAGAGAGATAAAATATATCCCAATTAAATTCAATGAATTAAAGACAATTTAAGGCGTTTAATTGTGTTTTAGTGTATTTATACTCAAACAGGTTTAAAACGTCACTGTGAGCGTCTGATGGGGGGGCTATGGGTACGACAAAAGGAAAACGTAGTATAGCTCTTGTTTTCAATAAATGTCCCAGAAAATGAATTTGAAAAGTCCCAAAAAATAACTTTTGATGAGAGGAGGTGGCTTGATGGCTGGAACAAGCGCCAGTGGGCGAAAACCAAAATTAAATAACCCGAACGTTAAAAACAAACCTCGTGCAGAACGTGCAAAACGAGCTATTGAAAATAACGGCGACTTTCAAGCTATTAAATCACCACCTTCTCGTTTAACTTCGGAAGAAAAGACACTGTACAAGCATATTGTTCAAGAATTTAACAGTAAAGGTATTTTGAAAGACTTGGATAGTTCTATTCTTGAAGAATTTGTTGTACAGGTATCAGTTAGCCGTCAAGCTCGTAAAGTTATTAATGAGCATGGCGTTGTTATTTTTGAAGATGACAAAATGAAAAAGAACCCAGCGGTTGATGTTTTGAATAATGCAGTAAAAAACATTAAGTCTTTGGGTTCATCATTAGGATTAGATCCAATAAGTCGTAGTTCTATTTTGGCTGATGTTACATCAAATAATAATGATGATGAAGAAACAGATAGTATTGTAGCTAAAATGGGTGGGTAACTTTTTAAATTACATTTTTAGTTACTCGTAGTTACGTTTAAACCTTGTAATAATATATATATATATTTATATAGTATTTTATGTAATTTTGTAATTCGTGCTGCCTAGTCCATTGATTTTAAAGGGCTTAAAGCAATTACATTTTTTTCGCAAAATTACATAATTTTTGTTATTATGAGAGGTTTTCACAGAAACAGTTTTTGTAAAAATGTAATTTTGTTATTCCAAAAAAATCGATTTTTGTTACTAAAAGTCGTCATCGAAAGGGTTAATAATGGATAAAGTGACAGAATATGCTCAAGATGTTGTGAGCGGTAAACGAGTCGCTGGTGAACTTTTGATTTTGAGCGCTAAACGCCATCTAGAAGACCTGAAACGCAAAGATTGGGATTATGAATTTGATTCTAACTACGTTGATGGTCTTTTATTGTTCGCGCAATATGTTCCAGACCCTGATACAGGCGTTCCTATGCCATTGATGGATTGGGAAGTGTTTATATTAGGGTCATTGGTCGGTTGGCGAAACAAAAAGACAGGTGGTAAGCGTTACCGCAAAGCTATTGCAAGTATCGCACGTGGTCAAGGCAAGACTTATTTAGCTAGTGTTCTGGCGACTTATGACTTTTTTGTACAGTCTTATAAAAAGAATAACCAAGATATCATCGTGGCTTCCAACACGGTTGCACAATCAAAGAAGCTATATGGATATATCCGTGGCACGATTAACAAAATGCGCAACGGTGTCTTTAAAAATCTTAACAACGATATTGCTGATACATACGAAACTATTACAATGAAGTCAAAAAACAATGTTATTCAGCGGTTGTCGGCAGATGGAGGTAAGTTCGATAGTTACCACGCTACTACTGCCATATTCGATGAGGCGGGTGACCAAAAAAGTCGTGAAGCGTTTGGAAAAATCACATCAGGTCAGGTCAAAATTGAAGAAGCATTGTTCTTGATGATTAGTACAGCATATCAAAACCCTAATGCACCATTGCGTGAGGATATTATAAACGTTGCTAATGACATTAAAAGCGGCGCTCACGAGCTAGACGACTTCTTTTTAGCTGTTTGGTCACAAGATAGTCCTGATGAAGTGTTTAAACCAGAGACATGGGAGAAGTCAAACCCATTATTAGGTCTTGAAAGTCAGCACATGAAGTTATTGAACGGTCTGGTTTCAGAGCGAAACACACTCATGTCACAGGGAAAAATCAACGATTTTCTTGTAAAAAACATGAATATTTGGCTAAATGCGGAAGAAAACGCTGCTTTTTCACTAGAAGACGTTCAAAACGCCGTTATTCCTGATTTTGATATGCACAATCGCCAAGTTTATATCGGATTCGATAATTCTATGACCAGTGATGATGCAGCATTAGCGTTCGTGTTCCCATATCTAAATAAAAACGGTGAACAACGCTTTCATTTGTATCAACATTCGTTTATACCGTGGCATAAGGCTGGAAACATTGAAGCAAAGGAAAAACAAGACGGCATTAACTACCGTGATATGGAGGCCAAAGGATTTGCTGATATTACGCAACACAGACGTGGATTAATTGATAACGGATTTGTCTATCAGTGGTTAATGGACTTTGTGGAAGAGTATGAACTGGAAGTTTTAGTGTTTGCTTATGATTCGGCACACGCTTATGCCTTTATTCAAACGATTGAAGAAGCGACAACATGGACGATGTTACCAGTAAGACAAGGCTCACTAAGTTTGAATGAGCCAACCAAGTGGTTACAAGATAGTTTCATTGAGGGACGTGTCACAAGACTTGATGATCCGATGATGGAGAAGTCATTGATGAATGCAGTTATCACTAGTGACAATAACGGTATCAAAATTGATAAAAATAAGGCAACGTTAAAGATTGATTTGGTTGATGCTTTAATTGACGCCTTGAAACAGGGTATTTATCATTTTGAAGACTTCGCTGCAACAGAACAGAGTGAATTTGACAGAATGAATGATGACCAGATTAACGAATACTTTACAAGTGGAGGTTTTGGATTTTGAAAATGATTAAAAATACAGCCAATTGGCTATTTAAAAACATATCAGATATCACTTCACTATTAGGAGCGGCTGCGATTACGTATGCTGCTTTTTTATTCCACTTAATCGTTGGTTTTGTTGTGTTGGGAGCGTTCCTGTTGTTAATTAGTTACTTCACACGTTCCAATAAAGGAGGTGAATGATGTTTTTTGAAAAAAGAAGCCAACCTATTAGGGGTTCAGGGAGTTCGTACACGGTGTCAAGCGGTCAAATGGCCTTAGGTGGTGGTTACATTAGTGCTGATAGAGCGTTAAAAAATAGTGATGTATGGACCGCTGTTAATATCATTAGTTCTGATATTGCTCGTGTTAAATTTCATGGTGATAAGAAGAAAACAGATACATTGTTGAGTTCACCGAGTCGTGTCACTAACCGCTTTAACTTTTTTCAGTCAATGATTTCACAAATGTTGTTGACTGGTAACGCTTATGCTTTGAGACGATTAGATGGATCTGGTGAATATCTTGAATTTGTTTCACCATCTCATATTCAACAGTATTTAAGCGATGATGGCCAAACAACTACTTACGATATTACTTTTAACGGCACACAAGAAGATGATTTGAAGAACGTACCGTCAGATGATGTGATTCATTTGCGACTGCTTTCAACCGACGGTGGTTTAACGGGTAAAAGCCCGTTAACTGCACTGGTTGATGAGCTAGCCTTGCAATCAGGCAACAACAAACTGGCTAATTCTGTGTTCAACAAGTCGGCTAACCCTAGCGCAATGTTGAAACTCAATACTGGTCAAAAATTAAACAGTGAGGGTCGTGAAGCTGTTCGTACTGCTTTTGAAGAAGCTAACACAGGTGCAAACGCTGGTCGAGTAATGGTTATGGACGGTACTTTTGACTATTCACAGTTGGAAGTCAAAAGCGATGTTGCTAAATTATTAACCGCTACCGATTGGACTCGTTCTCAAATTGCTAAGGCGTTTATGTTGCCGTCCGACATGTTAGGTAGTGAGTCGGAACATTCCAATGCTGATCAGATACGAGCGACGTATAACAATACGATAGGCCGATATCTAGCGCCGGCACTGGAAGAGCTGTCTATGAAGTATGGTGAGAATATTATTGCTGATATTCGTGAAGCTACCGACTTAGATGGTGCAATGCTCGAACAACGGACAACCAATCTGATTAAAGGTGGTGTAATTAGTTCTGTGCTTGGTCTTGAAATTCTTAAAGACAGTCATAGCGACTTGATTACGCCCGATTTAATCGAAGCTGTTGGTCAAGAAAATGCAGTAGGAAAGGAGTCAACGAATGCAGGAAATCAGAACGTATAGTACCTCTAATATTGAAATACGAGATGGCACAGACGGTAGAACTATCACAGGCTATCCAGTGGTATTCGGAAAGCCGTCACAAAACCTAGGAGGATTTATCGAATATGTCGATAAGGATGCGTTTAAGGACGTTTCGTTCGATAACGTGTATTTACTCTATGGTCATGATTTTAACAACGTACTGGCACGTGTGGACGCAGGCACACTATCCATTGGGGTAGATGATACAGGCGTCTTTTTTAATGCAACCCTACCAAACACAACCCTTGCAAATGATGTGCTTGAAGATATTCGAGTTGGCAATATTCAAGGCATGTCGTTCGGGTTTACGGTTGCTGATGAAAATTGGCAATCAGGGAGCGATGGTGACATTCGGACAATTCTTCAAATTGATGAGCTGTTTGAAATCACATTAACGCCTATTCCTGCTTACCAAGACACAAAAGTTGCCATTGCACAACGTGATAAGTTACATCGTTCGTCAGAACTTGAACTTATTGAACTAAACGCCATTGAGCGTGAATTATAAGGAGATTTAGTATGACAATTCAAGAAGAATTGGCTCAAAAGCAAACAGAACTGCGAGCAAAAATCGTAGAAGCACGTAAAGCGGTCGCTGATAAGTCAGATAACGCTGACTCGTTGATGACTGAAGTTCGTGATTATGAATCAGACATCAAAAAGTTGAAAGAATTGGTTGACGCCATGCCTGATACTCTCGATGAGGAAGACAAGGGCGATGACAAAGGAAACGGAAAGCCAGATGACAACCAACCAACACCGCCTGCTGAACCCGCAGACGATAACCAACGATCACATGAAAAAGAAAAGGAGGTACGAAACGTGCCACAACCAGTAGGAGCAACACCAAAGAAAGAATACCGCGATTTGCTGAATGAGTTTTTGCACTCAAAGGGTGAAAAGCGTGAAGGTATCAAATCAACTGATGTAGGTGCTGTTATTCCAAAAGAAATCATTTACAACCCAGAAGCTGCCATTGACACAGTTACTGATTTGTCTTCTTTGGTCACTAAGACAGCAGTTACGACATCAAAGGGAACTTACCCAATCTTGAAGCGTGCTTCAACAAAGTTATCAACTGTTGCAGAATTGGCTAAGAACCCAGAATTGGGAAAGCCTGAATTTACTAATGTTGAATGGTCTGTCGATACTTACCGTGGTTACATTCCGGTATCACAAGAATCTATCGCAGACGCACAAGTTGATTTGGTTGCGTTGGTATCAAACTGGATTAACCAAGTTAAGGTCAACACTTCCAATGAAAAAATTGCCGCTGTGCTTGCAAAGTTCACAGCTAAGTCAGTAAAAACGGCTACTTTGGTTGATGATTTGAAGACTATTAAGAATACTTCGTTCGATCCAGCCTATAACTTGTCATGGGTTGTAACAGCTTCTGCTTACAACGCACTTGACTTGTTGAAGGACACTACTGGTCGTCCTTTGTTGCAAGAAGAAATTGGTAGCGCAACTGGTACGACTCTGTTTGGTAAGCCTTTGACTGTTGTTGAAGACACTGCATTCGGTGGTATTTCAGGTGTTAAGCAATTGTTCATCGGTGATTTGGAGCGCGCTTCATTGTTTGCAAACCGCGAAGAAGCATCAGTCCGTTGGGTTGATAATGACGTCTATGGTCAACTTTTGCAAGGTGTATTGCGCTTTGGTGTTTCTGCAGCCGATTCGGCCGCTGGTGTATTTGTCACAATCTCTTGAAACGCCGACAAAGCAACTGACGCTAATACAGTTACTGAAATTAAGGCGTGGCTAGACGCACACAAAGTGTCTTATCCATCTAACGCTATAAAGGCTGACTTGTTAGCATTGGTCAACGACACAGACGCTTAAATCTGTCGAATGGGGTGTGAAGCCCATTAAGGAGGTCTTTATGACAGAAGAAAAAGACTCACTGTTTGATAAGGCAAAGGTAGCTGTTCGTTCTACTGTTGTTGATGATGAACTTGATACAGAATTGAACGATTTGATTTTGGCAGCCCGTGCAGACCTGAAAATATTCGGATTGGTTGATAAGGCTAATTCAAACGACAACGTTTTGATTACGCAAGCAATTCTGCTGTACGTGAAAGCTAATTGGGGTTATGACAACCCAGACGCTGAACGTTTTGGTGTATTGTATCAACAGTTAAAGGACAAGTTAAGTGTGTCAACACAATACTTGCAAGGTGATGGTTATGAAGTATGACGCAGTGCTTTATTTAATCACAGAAACTGATGGCCAAGATGACATTGGTAACTACAAACCAATCAAAACACCACGAAAAGTGTATGCTAATCCATTCACAGTTGGTCGAGCTGAATTTTCGGCTGCTGCTCAAAAAGGTTTAAATCCTGAATATTCGTTCCAAGTCAACACGATTGATTATGCAGGCGAAGAAAAGGCTGAATATCTTGGTCAAGAGTATGACGTTTATCGCACACAACAAAGTGGTGATAAGACAACGCTGTACTTAACAAAGAGGGTAGCTAATGGCGGAAATTAACCTTGCACAAGAAATAGCACGACATTTGAAGCAATATAGTTCAGATGTTGAGCGTGATTTGGAAAGTGCTAAGAAACAGGTTGGTCAGAAAGCTGTTAAAGAGCTGCGCAATGCAGGAAGTTTTGATAACAGAACAGGCCGGTATCGTAAAGGTTGGCGTTTGCAAAAAGTCGGTAATAATTACGTTGTTTTCAACGCAACGGACGCTTCATTAACTCATTTACTTGAGTTTGGCCATGCTTTGCGAAACGGTGGACGTTCTAAGGCGTTCACGCATATTAAACCGGTTGAGCAAATGGTTATCAATGAATTTGAAGCGGTTGTCAGAAAGGAGCTGTCATGAAATTAAGTGATTTTTATCAACAACTTAAAAATGCTACTGGTTTGCCGTCCGTGTATCATCATTGGACAGTTGGTAAAGCGCCTGCCTTGCCTTATACCGTGTATTACGTTGTTGAACGTGATGACATGATAGCTGATGACGAAAGCTACTTCAAAGTTCGTTCAATGAATATTGAGCTGTACACAGATTCCAAAGATGAAGACTTGGAAGCGCGTGTTGAGTCATTTTTGAACGATTTAGGTATCGTGCCTTATATCAGTGAGCAGTACATTGATGATGAGAAGATGTACGAAGTAATTTATGAATTTGATTTAGAAATGGAGAAATAATATGGATGCTAGTGAAAACAAAGTCACCTACGGTTTAAAAAATACGCACTACGCCATCATTACAGATGATGGGAAGAAGATTACCTACGGAACACCCGCTGCATTGCCTGGTGCAACAGAATTAACACTTGACGCAAACGGTGATGGTATTGAATTTTACGCTGATGACACAAAGTATTTCAGCGCCGACAATAACCAAGGGTATACAGGTAAGTTGACCATTGCCAAGCTGACAGAAGCGTTTGAAAAAGACGTTCTAGGTCTTGATGACAGCAAAGGTGTATCAACGGAAAATGCCAACTCAAAAATTAAGCGTATTGCTTTGATGTTTGAGTTTGATGGTGACCAAAAAGCAACACGTCATTTGTTGTTCAACGTGTCATTATCACGCCCTGGCGATGGTTCAAAGTCTAAGGAAGACAAGGTCGATGTGAATACGCAAGAGCTTGAATTTACAGCAGCGCCTGATCCATATTCTGGCAATGTTAAGACTAAGACTAATTCAAAAACTACCGATCCGGTCTACAAAGCATGGTATGACAAGGTGTTTGATGGTACAGCATCTGGATTGGGTGTTTAATAACAAAGTGGGTTATCCCACGTACATACAAAAAAAGAAAGAGGAATAACAATGGAAAAGACAATCAATATTGATGGTAAAGACGTAAAGTTGATTTCAAGTGGTGCAACACCAATCATTTATAAGAACGCATTCGGACGTGATTTTTTTGCAGACGTGGGACAATTTCTGAAAATTGCAGAAACGGCTAATAAATCGAAGAAAGGTCAAGAAATGGCTGCATTGTTGCCTTTGTTTGCGAATGGGGACATTGCAATTATGTATAACTTCGTTTGGGTATATGCCAAGAACGCTGACATGCAATTAAAACCATTAGATGAATGGCTTGCTGATTTCACTGAGTTCCCAATGTTTGATTTTCTTGGTGATGTCATGGAATTAGTCATGCGTTCAGTGACAACAAAAAAAGATTAAAGACCAGTCAAGAAAGTGACGAAACATTTGATGATGAAAGTTATCTGTACGTTGCTAAAAAGGCTGGTCTTTCATTTGAAGAAATGCAGATGATGGATATAGGACAAGCGATGGACTATATCACAGAGTATGTTAATTCTGAAACACCTGATAGCCAAAAGGACAAAAAAGTCAAAGCCAATCAGGCAATGTTTGATTCATTTTAAAAATTTAGCGCTTAATAGCGCTTTTTTTGTACATAAATTAGGAGGTGGCTATGGCTAGAAATATCAAGGGTATCACAATTGAAATTAACGGTGATACAAAAGGCTTGGATAAAGCGCTGTCTAGTGTCAACTCTAGCGCAAATAAGACACAGAGTGAATTGCGTGATGTTAACAAGCTATTGAAGTTAGATCCAGGTAACACGGAACTAATCGCTCAAAAGCAAAAACTGTTAGCACAAGCAATTTCTCAAACAGGCGACAAATTAAAGACATTAAAAGACGCACAGGCGCAAGTTGATGCACAATTTGCAAAAGGTGATATTGGGGAAGAACAATATCGTGCGTTCCAACGTGAAATAGCTTCAACTGAGGCGACATTAAAAGGTTATAAGTCTCAACTTTCAACGGCTGCAAATAGTCAGCAAGAATTGAGCCAGTCAACGCAAAGATTGCAAAATTATTTTAAGGCTACTGGAACATCTGTTGATGATTTTAAAAGTGTGTTAGGTACACGGCTGGTTAATGCAATCAAGAGCGGTACTGCCAGTTCTGAAGCGCTAGACAGAGCCTTGCAGATGATTGCCAAAGAAAGCGGTATCGCTAGTTCTGATATGTCAAAGCTGACACAGACACTTAATAAAGTAGATGATACCAATATCACTAATGCTTCGAAAGCTATTGAAGATTTAGGAACCAAGACTGAAGAAACATCTGGAAAAATGGACGTGTTCAAAGGTGCCACTATGGCTGAAGGTTTGTCACAAATTAGTGATAAAGCTGCCGAAATGGGTGGCGCTATTGTTGAAACAGCTATGGATTTTGGTAACGCACAGTCATCCATGCAAAATACAATGGGACTGACAGCAACAGATGCTCAAAAAGCAACAGATATTGTTAGAGATGTATTTAGTAACGGAATGGTCGATAGTGTTGAGGAAGCTAATGAAGCTGTCCAAGATGTCATTAACGGTTTTGGCACAATGACTAACAGTAGCGACTGGGGAACATTATCTAATAATTTAGTTGCGATAGCAAAACATGCTGGTGTTGATGTAAAAGATGCCGTTAACGCTTCTAGCCAAGCTATGAAAACGCTTGGCTTGACAAGTGACCAAGCAACGGACTTAATATCGCAAGGTTTACAAGATGGTTTAAATAAAAACGATGATTTCTTGGACACGGTCAATGAATATGCACCTACTTTTCAAGATGCAGGAATAAGTGCAGGAGGGATGCTAGCAGTTTTAAATGCGGGTATGGATGCTGGCGCGTTTAATACTGATAAAACAGCTGATGCAATTAAAGAGTTTCAACTTCGCCTAACTTCGGGACAATTAGACGAGCCAATGAAACAGTTTAGTAAGTCAACTCAGGATGCGTTTGCACAATTCAAGGACGGGAAAGCAACTAGTGCAGAAGTTATGGCATCAGTAGGGCAGGATTTGTCGAAAATGCCAGCTGACAAAGCTAAGGCCGCTGTTCAGGGGATTGGAACACAATTTGAAGATTTGGGGCAACAAGCTTCATCATCATTGCTAATGGCTACCAAAGAGACTGAAAAGACTACTGGCGCTACAAAAAAGATGAACGAACAGACGCCGGGTGAAAAATGGACGAGTGCTTTAAACACTTTAAAGACTGCGTTTTCCGATGTAGTTATTCAAATGACACCGTTACTTAATAATCTGGCCGACTTAGTAAAGTGGTTCAATAACTTAAGTCCGACGGTTAAAAACGTCATTGGCATAGTGGGAGGTATAGCAGCGGCTTTCGCTGTATTAGCTCCTGTTTTTGCGGGTATAAGTGGCGCAATTGGAATTATAGTTCCATTAATAGGAGGGATTATATCAGTCGTAGGTGCTGTTGTAGGAGCAATAGGTTCAGTAGTGGCTGTACTGTCTGGCCCGGTATTGCTGATTATTGCAGCGGTTGCCGCTGCTATAGCCATCATCATAGGTGTCTTTAAAAATTGGGGTTCAATTGTTAGTTGGATTAAAGATGTATGGGGAGACATGGTTAACAACGTCAAAGCTATTTGGAATGACCTCATATTATCTATCAACATAGGAATTGCGAATTTTCAAATATGGTGGGGCAATATATGGAATGCTATTAAACAAAAGGTCTCAGACATTTGGAACGGCATCAAAGATATGTTTGCTAATGTTGTTAATACAATTGTTACGGCTGTTAGCAATAAATTTAATGAAATGAAAAACGGCATTTCAAATATTTTCAATGCTATAAAGTCAACCGCGTCTAATGTATGGAATGGGATTAAATCAGCAATATCTTCCGTTGTAAATGGTATTAAGTCGACAGTGACTAATATTTGGAACGGAATCAAATCCGTTACGTCTTCCGTATTCAATGCTATAAAATCAACTGCCAGTTCTGTTTGGAACGGAATTAAGTCAACTATTTCATCAGTGGTTAACGGTATCAAAAGTACCGTAAGCGGCGTATGGAATGGTATCAAGTCAGTGACAACGAGCGTATGGAATGGTATCAAGTCAGCTATCACAGCGCCCATTCGAGCAGCAAAGGGCGTTATTTCTGGAATTGTTGACTCGATTAAGCGATTGTTTAATTTCAGGTTGAAGTTTCCTAAAATTGATATTCCACATATCCCGTTGCCTCACTTTAATCTGTCTGGTTCGTTCAATCCGTTAAAGGGTAAGATACCTCATATTGGCGTTAACTGGTATGCAAAAGGTGGTATTTTTAACAAGCCTACCATGTTTGCAGCGCCTGGAGGATTTAACGGTGTTGGTGAAGCAGGACCGGAGGCAGCGTTACCACTTAATGCTAAGACGTTGGGTGGCATTGGTAAAGGCATTGCCGAAGCAACTGGCGGATTAGGCGGTGAAACCATTAACGTGACCGTTCAAGTGTTAGCTGATACATCAGCACAAACGATAAAGAAGCTAACAGACGCTGTGACAGACGGCATTACACGTGCTCAAAATTCTAAAGCTAGAGCGATAGGAGGTTAATCAGTGAGACGAGGAGATTTTAATATCAACGGTTTTGTTGGTTCTGCCAATGGAGCTGTGATTACAAACTGGTTTGATACCGGTATACCAGAACGAAAAATAACGTTGAATGATAGTGCGGTCGGATTAGATCGTGCTATTTTGTTTGATGACGGTAATTATGCAAACCGAGAGTTTGAGTTTGAATTTTCAATTCAGGCAGACACAGAAGCGCAACGGAAGTCACGGTATACGTCTTTCATGGTTGCGTTAGATACAGGTAAATACGTCCCTGCTACGTTTTATTTTGATGACCAATATCAATACCAAATTGTGAGAACGGACGCTGTAGACGTGACTAGACCGCTTGTATTTTCATCTATGAGATTATACAAGGTTAAAGTGAGTGCGGGGCCGTATAAGTATTTGTTGAACGTAGCAAATGTTTCTGGAACATCGCTAACATTAACTAATCCAGAGCTGTACTATGCTAAACCGCATTTCATTATCAAAGGCACGGGAGCGATCAATCTTACTGTCAACGGTTTAGTAACTAAGCTAACTAACGTTACGACTAGTATTGAACTTGATTCGGCACTGCAAACAGTCTGGCGAATGGACGGTGTGACAGTTGTAAATGAAAATGCAAAAATGGCTATTGGTAAGTTTCCGTTATTAAAGCCGGGTACAAACACCGTATCGGTGAACAGTGGAACTGTTGAAGTAGAACCAAGATGGAGGACACTATGATACCAATTTTATATGAAAAAGATGAGATTGATTTTACCTCACAAGGTCTTGGTTCATTGGTTGAAATCTATGATGTTGATGTAGAAGAACAACGCAACGGTTTACTACAACTTACGGCAAGCTATCCAACATCTGGTGTGCGATACGATGATATAGAGGTTGGCCGAATCATCTATGCTAAACCTAATCAACGAGACAATACACACGCTTTTAGAATTGTTAGTACAGAACTTGATATTAGTGGTTATGCAGTAACGGTTGAAGCTGACTCGATTACGTACGATCTAACACATAACCTCGTCAAACATCTGAATGTTTCTGGAAACGGACAATCGTTTATGACTGCGCTTAAAAATGCGGTTGTTAACCCATCAATATTTGAGTTTTATTCTGATATTGCAACGTCGTCAACAACATCACTTAATTACGTTAACCCTATGGAAGCTATCATGGGAACAACTGGCTCATTCTTACAGATATGGGGCGGAGAGTTAAAGCGTGAGAATAGACGAGTAGCCATGTTTAACAGACGTGGTCGTGATAATGTTTCAACGTTTAGACTTGGTAAAAATATATCAGGTCTGAAATATAGTGTTGATATCAGTTCATTAGTAACACGCATTATTCCTACTAAATCAGTTCAAAACGATGACCAAACAACCACAACACTTGAGGGCACACCAGTTGATTCACAATACATCAACAATTATGAACAAATTTATACATTGCCGCTTGAGTTTACTGATGACACCATCAAAACAGTGGCCGACTTGAATGCAGCTGCGAAAGGCTGGTTTACGCAAAGCGCTAACACAGGCAGAGACAAGCCAACAGTCACGATTGATATTGATGTTTTGAGCTTACAGGACAGTGCAGACTATCGGGACAAGTTCAAAAATTTAGAGAGTGTGTCATTGACTGATACCGTGACTGTATATGTACCTGAATATGGTGTGAATGTCACAGCTATTGTCAACGAACTACACTATGACCCTATTTTAGATAGAGTTACTAAAATGACAGTTGGGACGGCTAAACAGTCGTTCGCTGATAGTTCTCGAACACAGTTATCTGATTTACAGGACAAGATTATATCAGTTAAAAACCAAGCGGACGCAGCGACCGTGAGTGCAGATGGTAAAAATAAGAACTACTATGGTAGTGTTGAGCCCTCTCACCCACAAGATGGTGATACATGGTTTTGGGTTGATGGGGACAAATCAGGGATAAAGGTTTTCGTTAATGGCGATTGGGTCGAACCGGTTGATTCAGACACGCAAAAAAAAATAGCCGCCAGTGTTACCGAAGCAGTCACACAAGCCAACGCACACACTGATGAAGTTAAGCAAGGTCTGTCAACTGATATTGCAACAGCAAAGTCACAGGCTGCTTCACAAGCTAGTACAGCAGAGGCGAACGCAAAGAGCGCAGCAACGTCTCAATTCAATCAGGCACAGAACGCTTTGTCTGATGCTAAAACAGACTTAACGAAAAGCATTTCTAGTGAAGCGTCAAAAGCGGTAGCTACACTAGATTCTAAGGCGCAAGGATATGCTGACTCGGCTAAACAAGATGCAATAGCTGCCGCTACGACAGCTGATGGTACTATCAATAAGAAGATTGACGAAACAGCTTCTAGTTTGACTTCTAAAATAACGCAGAATAAGCAAGACGCCGATGGCAAGATTACAACAGCGCAATCAACCGCTACGCAAGCGTTGAATGAAGTTAAGACTAAAGTTAGTCAAACTGAATACAACACCAAGACTGGTCAATTGACTACCGATGTTAACTCGGTTACGCAAACCGCTAATCAATCTAAACAAGATATTGTTTCTATCAACCAAAAAGATGGTAACCAAGACGCCAGAATGAATACGATTGAATCTGACGCTTCCGGTACTAAGCAGACAGTCAGCCAATTACAGAATGTTCAGGGTCAACAATCAGGCTCAATTAGCACACTGCAACAACGTGCAGATGGTTTTGACGCGAGTGTTGCAAAGATAAATAACGTTGTTAATGGATTAGGCCAGACTAACCAGTTAATGAATACTGAGTTCACGCCTGATTTTCAGAGCTGGGCACAGGTTTCAACGGCATATCGCACAACTGGTAATACTAAAAACGGTTCTACCGTCGTGAAGGTAGTGGCTGATGATGGGGATTATCTCTATCAAGACGTCGCGGTTAGCGCAGGTGTTGTGTCATTTAGTTCAATTATGGAAGTTGATGATGGATTAAGTGGTAGTTTCAGATTTTGTATTAACTTTAGAGATAGTAATCATAATTATGTTTCAGCAGGTGGTACAACTTGGGGCACAAATAATACCGGTGCATTGGGATATACACTTCAAAAAGTGGAAAATATCGCAGTACCCTCTGGCGCTGCGTACGTGAGAATAAACTACCAGTTCAGAGGAACAGGTGTAGCAAGATTTTTACAGCCAATGTTAGTTTTTGAAAGTACGGTTGGTGCCTATGTTCAAGGAAATTACAACAACAATGACGCACTGGCTAAGGTTAAGTTAACAGCTGATGAGGCATCAGCAGCACTTACTAAATTAACAAATGCAGACGGTATAATCACCAAAGCACAGGCTGACATACAAGCCAATGCTGACGCTATCACTCAAAAAGTTTCTAAAACAGTTTATGACAAAAATACTGGCGATTTAACCCAAGCTATTTCAAAAGCGCAATCCACCGCTGATGGTGCAGTTAGTACGGTTGGTAATTATCAGACAAGCAATGATAAACGAGTTGGAGCAACAGAATCAGCAATCTCACAAAATGCTGACAATATTGCATTAAAAGTTGCGAAGACTGATTATGACAATAATAACTCACAACTAGATAACAGGTTTACTAAGGTTGAGGCAACTGCTGATGGAGCTTCTACAACGGTTGGCAAGTTACAGACAACGGTAAACAATCTGGGTCAAATCAACCAGCTATTCAATACGGAATTTAGTCCTGATTTTGAAGGTTGGTCGCAAGTGTCTACGGCGTACAGAACTACTGGTAACACTAGATATGGTTCTAATGTTGTAAAAGTGGTAAACGATGATGGGGATTATCTCTATCAAGATGTACCGGTCGGTTCGGGTTTGGTATCATTTTCAACATTTATGCAGGTTGACGATGGTATTAACGGTAATTTCAGATTCATTATTAATTTCAGAGATTTAAATCACAAGTATATTTCTTCTGCTGGAAATTCTTGGGGTCCAAATAATACCGCTTATCTGAATTACACATTGCAAAAATTGGAGAATATTCCGGTACCGGCTGGTGCGGCTTTCGTCAGAGTACAATTTCAATTCAGAGGAACTGGAGTTGCTCGTTTCTTACAACCAATGTTGGTGTTTAATTCAACAGTTGGTTCGTACGTCCAAGGTAATTATAGTAACAACGCAGCCCTAGCACAAGTGAAAATCACCGCAGATAGCATATCTAACTTTGTGCGTGATTCAAGTGGTAACATCTCATCTGACTTCCAAACAGCACTCAGCAAAACGTCCATCATCACAGGTAGCACGCTAGCCACAAGTATTCAGACACAGACGGAGACACAGATAAGTTCAGCACTGACTGACAATAACGGTAAGATTATTAGTTTAATCAATCAAGATAGTTCTGGCGTTCAAATTGCTGGTAAGAATATTACACTAGATGGCAATACGACAGTGACTGGTGACTTTTATGCAAAAGGTGGTAACTTTACTAATCTAAACGCCTCTAAAATCACTGTCGGGACGTTGAACGGTAACCAAGTTAATATAACCAACTTGAATGCAAGCAATATTGTTTCGGGTGCTATTTCTGGTGCAAACTTGAACATCAACTTAAATACAGGTTCAGTTGTGTTCCAAAAGGGTAGAATTAACAGCTCTGATTACACGACAGACATCAATATCGACAAGGGATATATTTCCACCGCTGACGGAGATACTAGGGCATTGCTGACACAGGGTAAATTGCAATTAATCGAGCCAACCATGTTTAGTCCTCAAACAAATCCATATTTAGAAATATCAAATAATAGTTCTGCATTTAGTGGACTGTCAGCTTTGATTAAGGCAAGAAGTTCTTTGGAAGTTTCTATCAATGGATATGATGGCAGAGGGTTTAGCATACCATTGTCTACCGAAGATTTTGTTGGACTAAGCATAGGTAAGTCTAACAATAACTTGATGCCAACTAAAATAGGTGGAGCAGAGCAGGGTGTCATAATTTCAGGAGGAGCGCAGTACAGTGTTTTAGCAAGCACATCCTATCCCTATATATTCGTTGGTTCAGATAGTCGCGGGGTTTCCCCAAATGGAGATAGAGTATTTATTAATGCTAGTTATTTCCATGCTAGACCAACATATTTAAGAACTACTTCTAGTTCAGCTAACGTATACGTGGCACAAGATGGAGCATTGGTTAGATCATCATCATCAAGTAAGTATAAATTAGATATTGAGTACGAAAAGCAAGCTGACACAGCTAATCGACTATTGACATTGGACCCTGCAACTTGGCACGATAAGTTTGAAAGTGAACAGCTAGATAAATTCCATGAAATTGGTGCGGCGCCAGAACGTTTAATAGATATGAGTCATCGTAGATATTACGGTATTATTGCCGAAGATTTGGTAAAAGCCGGACTCGAACAACTTGTTAGCAGAAATGTTGATACAGGAGAAGTTGAAGGTGTTGAGTATTCTAAGATAGGTGTAGCACTAATACCAATTATTCGAGATTTGCGAAATAAATTAAATGAACAGTATGTAGAAATTGAAAGACTAAAGGAAAAAATAAGATGAACAACATTCAGATGAAAAATGAAATTCCGGACAGTAACGCCGACACGGTGAAACTTGTCTTTGGCATCACGTTTGACGACGGTACTTCTATCGGTGATGGTGCAATCGTCATTACAAGGGCGGAGTGGTTGAACATGACAGGGCAACAGAAGCTAGATAAAATTGCCGATGTTATTTCAAAAAAAATGCTTAGTACGAAAGTGGGAGAATAATCATGCAACCAGACACAAATAAGATAATTCAAAAATTATTACAAGAAAACGCAACATTAACACTCGTTAAAGCTCAACTAGAATCACTGGTTGAGCAATATCAAGAAAAGGAACGAGAAGAGTCTAAGAAAGCAGAGGAGAAATAATCATGAATATGACAGTTGGAGATTTACAATTTAGTTTCGTTGATGGAAAGTTGACATTGAAGTATGCGTCTGTTTCATTCAACGCCGGCACGTTCCCAAACAACCTGAATGGTAATTTGCAGGTTACACCAGAAGACGGTGTTAGTATTACATCAACAGAAGATGACATCAAGGCAGCAGCCAAGACGAAGATTCAAGCGCTTATCGCAGACGCTCCGGCAGAACCAACAGAGTAACTCGTATGGCGATAAAGGAATTATTTGATGAGATAGGTTGGTTTGGGGCTTTGATTGTAGGTTTAACTGGTACGTCAATTCTTGGGTGGATCAAAGTTTGGAGTGGACAATTTAAGTTGCTGAAAAATGCTAGTTTAGCAACGCTTCATTCACAACTTTATGAGAAAGGCGGTCGTTACATCGTTCGTGGTGCTATTACGTTGAGTGAGTTAGATGACTTAGAGTATACTTGGCAAGCTTATAAAGGTTTAGGCGGTAACGGCACTGGCGAGAAGATATACCAAAAGTGCCGTGAATTACCGATTTCAGATTACGTTCCCAACAAGGCGTTTAAAGAAGTCGAAGATATAGCAGCAGAACACGAAGCTAAGCGCAATGCCTAGCTTTTTTATTTGGAGGAAATTATTCATGAATGAAGTATTAAAAGTTGTCCAAACACTTGTATTTGTATTCTTTGCAGGTGGTTTTGGTTATGGTGGCGCAAAGTTTTTGAAGAAACAAGCGTCTGTTCAGAAGAACGAACACATCAAAACTATCTTAACCTTTGCAAGCCAAGCGGTATTGTCAGCGCAAGCGTTGCTTG
>OMJG01000913.1_pt1 | contig 19411 bp, 25 predicted proteins | sample 1646431 | NCBI WGS metagenome assembly OMJG01 (sample SAMN03771674, study PRJEB25209) | food metagenome | isolation source: Cotija cheese | place: Mexico:Jalisco,Michoacan | collected 2011-12-12
AGACTGCCATTGAAAGATTCCGGGCTTGTTCGGATTAAACTTGTAATTTGCCAATCTTCACGCATTAGAAATTCCCCCTAAAGTGATTTTGGTACAAGTCTAGTCTATTGATTTAGCAAATTCATGTAAATCAAAAACATCTTATAAACTTATACCAGTGTTCCATTAATCACACAGTTACTTATTTATTAAGGCCTAACCGATACTTATTTCAATGAACAAACTAACTAACGTGACTCTTTTCCTTTGCTGATCTGTAATAACTATTAATGATATAAAAAGGATCAACGTTTATCAAAAAAGCGATGGTCCACCACAACTGGTGATCATCGCTTTTTAACCTCTTTATTTTTGAAAACAATGTCATAACCAGTTTCTGAGTTACTTTTTTTGGTCAACCAACATTGTTCCTGCCGCTGGATTATGATCAAGTGCCCCGACAATGGCATGTGGCACGTATAAATCTTCTAGGTACTCCATGTCGGCTGCAGTTAGCTTGACTGATAGTGCAGTAGCTGCTTCATCCAAGTGACTCGCTTTAGTTGAACCAACAATCGGTGCGGCGACACCTTTAGCCCACTGCCAAGCCAAAGCAATCTGCGTCATCGACACTTGATACCTGTGGGCTAATTCAGCGACGCGCGCCACGATCCGCTGGTCTTCCGTTTCAGTACGATCATATTTACCCATTGCGACCCGATCCGTTTGACTACGTAAGGTATCCACTTGCCAGGCAGAATGGCTAAGATGACCAGCCGCTAATGGGCTGTAAGGCATCAACGAGACTCCCTGCTGTTGACAAATCGGAATCAATTCTCGCTCATCTTCTCGGTACAATAAATTATAATGATTCTCCATCATCTGAAATTGCGCCCAACCGCGATCCTTAGCAACCTGTTGCATATTGTTGAACTGATACCCGTACATAGCTGACGCGCCAATAGCCCGAACTTTGCCGGCCGTTACCAGTTCATTCAAAGCCGCCATGGTTTCCTCAATTGGTGTGTCATAATCAAAGCGATGGATGATATACAAGTCCAAATAATCAGTTCCTAAACGCTTTAGCGTGCCATCAATTTCATGGTGAATAGCTTTAGCCGACAATCGTCCGGGATTGAAATAAACTTTAGATGCCAAGACTACTTGATCCCGAGCAACTCGTTGCGCCTTGAGTGCCCGACCCAAATACGTTTCACTAGTTCCAGCCGAATAGCCATTGGCCGTATCAAAAAAATTAATGCCTAAGGATAGCGCATGACCAATGACCCGCTCACTGGCTGAATAATCTAACGTCCAATCATGCATCGTACCCGGCTGACCGAAGCTCATCGCGCCAACGCAAATCTTAGATGCCATAATCTCTGTGTGCCCTAACTTCGTGTATTGCATAGATGTCTATCCTCCTAAAATTACGATCATTTGCCAACTGTCTAGCTGATTTACCTGCTATTGCAAAGCTTACCACTTAAAGTATACTTTAAGTCAAGAAGGTGATTATCTTTGAAAATTGAAACTGTGGCTCAACGTTACCACATCTCAACATCGGCCATTCGTTACTACGAACAACAGGGACTTATCGGCCCCATTAATCGTATCAATGGTATCCGGGACTTTGCCGCTGCCGATTTGGAAAGAATGGACTTCATCCTCTGCGTCAAACGATGCGGGATGACGATCAAGCAAATGAAGCAGTTCATTGCCACTTATGAACAAGGTGATAGTACGCTACGTGAACGCTTGGCTATTCTCCAAACCCAGTTAAGCGCATCGGAAGAACAACTCACAACATTAACCCAGTCCATTAGCCATCTAAAGCAAAAGATTAGCGATATTCGTATCCGCCTTGCTGAGTAAACTAAAAATAACAGCGTACCCCTGATTGAGGTACGCTGCTATTTTATTATATTCGGCAATTTATGACTGTTGTTCCGGCCTGCTTAAAATTGATGAGTGTCAAAATACCGTTGAATCTGCTTAATCAACGGCTGGTGATTATCGTGATGATAAATGAGCTTAAATTCAGAATGGGCGGTCGTCACACCATCTAACGACAGATAGGTAATGTGGTCATACGGTGTTGCCAGATATTTAATGAGTTCAGTCGGATAAAACGAGATCGCTTTTCCCATGCCCACCAGCAGCTGCATTTGTTCATAAGAGTTCACTCGGCGAGCGTTAAACGTGTCGGCTAACTGACCGATACTACTCTTGAAAACCTCTTCTAAGTAGGTCGACTCCTCACTACTGTAATAAATCACCGGAAATTTGGCTAAATAATCCGCTGGCGAATCGGTTTGATCGGTTATTAAACCAGGGCTGAGCCCCAGTGTCATATGATTCGTTACCAACGTGACACTATCCAAATTGGTTTGATCGATCTTCGCATTAAACAACGGATTGTCAATAATGACTGCACAATCTATTTTCTTTAACAGCACATCTGAAATGAGGTGCTCAATGCCCGCCTCTTCAATTAAAAAGTTCGTGGTTGTTGGCAAATCCAATAAGGCCATTCGTAACAACGCCCCTTCGAACGGTGAGAAATAACCCACACTAAATTGCTCTTTAGCTTGTTGCGTAATTTGCTGAACTTCATAAGTTGTCATGCGCATCGTATTCAGCAATTCCGTCGCCCGTGTTAAAAAATGCTTTCCAGCCGCCGTTAAATTGATCTTGTTTTTTTGACGATCAAATAAGGTTGCCCCTATCTCAGTTTCTAACGCGCTGATTCGTTTTGACACCGCACGCTGAGACATTAAATTAAATTCCGCCGTTTTTTGAAAACTGCCGAATTGTGCGGTTTCTACAAATAAAACTAATTGTCGTTCCTCCATATTTACCTCCAGACGAACTTTGGTTCGGGTCTCGACCGATTTTAACAGAATACAGATTAAAATTCCATGGCTATACTGTAATTGTGAATAAAATATCAAAACAAGGTGGTTATACACATGCAAATCAAAACAGCCGTTTCCGATGGTACTAGTCAGCAATTAAAAATAATTGACGCGCAACTGGACGCCCCTAAAGATAATGAAATCCTCATTAAGATGGTCGCTACTGGCGTTTGTCATACCGACACGGCCGGACGTGACGGTCTCACAACACCGTTACCCGTAGCCTTGGGACACGAAGGCGCAGGTCTTGTTGAGCAAGTTGGTTCTGGTGTCATCGACATTAAGCCCGGCGATCATGTCGTCCTCTCATTTGCCTATTGTGGACATTGTCGTCACTGTTTGACTGGTCATCCTGGAATGTGTGATCACTTTAACGAACTCAACTTTGCGGGTCATAGCTATGATGGCAGTCACCGTCTTCATCTGTCAGATGGTCAACCGCTCTCAACTTTCTTTGGTCAATCCTCCTTTTCCACTTATGCAGTCGTTGATCAGCACAATGTGGTCAAGGTTGATCCAACAGTCGATTTACGCCTTCTAGGACCACTTGGCTGCGGTATCCAAACTGGAGCCGGAACCGTTTTAAATTACCTTCAACCGAAGTTTGGTGAATCACTGGTTATTTTTGGTACGGGTGCTGTCGGGCTTTCCGCCATCATGGCGGCCAAACTCACGGGTGCAGAGCGAATTATTGCCGTTGATATCTTTGATCAACGCCTCTCTTTGGCCAAAGAGCTAGGGGCAACTGACGTTGTTAACAGCAAGACAGTCGATGCCGAAGCAGCTATTCGAGAGATTCTGCCAAGTGGTGCCGATTATACACTAGACACAACCGGCGTATCCCCTGTTGTGCTAAATGCACTGCACGTTTTGAAACCCGGCGGTGAGTGTGCCGTTGTTGGGATGGGCCGCGAGTTGACGTTCAATCTTCAAAACGACTTAATGGCCGAGGGCAAGAAGATTTCAGGTGTCATCGAAGGCGATGCCATTCCTCAACTTTTTATTCCAAAGTTGGTTAGTTTTTATAAGCAAGGCCGCTTCCCATTTGATAAGTTGATTAAGTTTTATGACTTTGACCAAATTAATGATGGCTTTGCGGCTTCAAAAGATGGTTCTGTTCTAAAGCCAGTGGTCACGTTCTAAGTAATTGTATAGGATTAAAAAAAGGGTTCCCACGATATCAACTATCTGGGAGCCCTTTTTTGTGTTCGTTTCAATTAGGTAATGCGTGACAGGAACCCAGATGCCCGTTACCCGCTAATCAACGTGTAACTGCGCTCTAGCAATTGGTAACTTTCTTTAGCGCCAATCTTATCTAATCGCGCGCTAACCCAATGGCTTTTATTCATGTGGTACGCTGGTAGAAAAGCTGGATCAGCTTGTAACGACTCAACTGTTTCTGGCTCTAACTTGATAACCATAATCGGTACGGATTGCTTTGTCAGTAACCCCAACTTGTCAGCTGAAACATCCATTAAGATTGCAAACCATTTGTGGTTTTGCAGCTGTCTTAAGACAGCATAACTCGGATACTTAGACCACAAGTACTCTGGCTGGATACCATATTGATCTTCAACATATTGGAAAATTGCTGCTCGCTCCATGACTTATCTCCTCTACGGTTTAAATGGATCTCCGTATTGTCGCGTATACTCGTAATAACCCAGTTGCTGCAAGTCTAAAGCCTGCTTTGCCGCTGTAGTTAGTTGTCCACTGGCCTTCAGGACGGCCGAGGTAAAGGCTAACGCCGCCGTGCCATTAGCCGTCACTAGTTGGCGATCAACAACTACTTGCTGCGGGTCAAAATCGGTTGGATTCTGATATTGTGAAAATGACTGCCATAAAAACTGCGTATTTCCAGTATGCCGATAGCCCGTCAACAACCCATTACGGGCTAAGTAATCAACTGCGCCACAGATGGCTCCGACAATGACTTTTCGATGAAGACACTGCTGAATTAAGGTAGTTAACCTAAGATCATCGTGTTGCCAAGCGTTACCACCAATGAGTACCAATAGCGTCATCTCAGGTTTAAGCTCGCTAATCTGGTAGTCCACTCGTGTTGTCCAACCGCCAATTGAGGTAACCTCCGGCTGATTAGATGCCGTCTTTACTCCCCAGTCGGTCAGTTGGTTCAGTTGACTGGACAGGTAAGCCCCTTCCCAGTCAGCGTACTGATCCATCATGACAAATATTGCCTGTTTCATTAGCGATAACCTTCTCTCAAGTTGACTTAAATTCAGTATATAGGAAGTCATAAGCAATGTAAAGAACGTGCGTTCGTGATAGCCATGTATATATGCAAAAGAGTTGCCAATATTTTTGACAACTCTTTTACCATTAATCCAAGATGGTTTATTGAGGTAATATGATAGACCCACATGTATGGGAAATACCAAAAAATCGTTGCTTGTGACGTACCCAACAAGGACATATTGGGAAACAAAGGATAATCAAATTGATAGGCTCCAAACAGGATCACCCCCACACCTGTGGGGAATACGTTGAGTTGGCGACCTTTGACGAACTAGAAATGGGATCACCCCCACACTTGTGGGGAATACACTAAAGAAACGCCGCCACACCGGCATTCCAAAATTTCAAAACCGCCGTTTTTTATGAGTTTCGTTGTGAGACTCATTATATTTTATAGCATACCGCAGAAACATGGCAACGGCAATCCGGCACACCACCCGACAACTCACTCTCACACCTAATAAAAAGCCGGTCCCCATAACCGGAACCAGCTCGCAACATTTTATTTCATCAGTCACTGAATCAATTGTAGGTCCACTTAATTAGTCGGTACCGCTGATTCGATGACTTGGTCTAAATCCACCGCGACAAACTGAATAAATGCCATGGGGTATTGATGCATTAATTCAGTAATAGTCGTCGCAGATGGTAATACAGTTGGCTGATGATGGAGTGTCTGACCGAGAACGATTGCCGCATTGACCAGACTTTCGCCTAGGGTTTGGCCGCTGGTCGTAGCGTCTTCAATATCGGGGAAAGTTACGGTATACCCGCCAACTTCATTATCATGGAATACAGCTGGATACGTAACGATATTTGATTTCGTCATTATATTTTTGCACCTCTTATTCATTTACGATAGCCGCATTGTACGCCACTTGGTCCAAACATAGCAATCGCTGGTTAGCCCAATTAATTAAGTTGACATGAATCAAACGATAAGCTGTTCAGAGTACCACAAGCTACGGATTCGTATACATATCCAGCATGTAAATGCATTCACCTGCTGTTAACCAAATATCCGGTACTAACAACCACATACTCCGCAAAGCTTGCTGACTACTGTAAAACTGCGTATGCTGAACTTATCAGAAAGGCAGGCGGTAACCATGCACGTGACCTTTAATCTCAAAGCCAGTTTTATCCCACCTTTTATTACCATTAACGCTCCTGCTGAAACACCGGAGCTTCAGCATTTAGCAACGAATATCTCGCAATTGACAAATAGCCAACTAATCGCCGGTATTTCTCCACGGGGCACCCGCGAGCTAGTGCCAGTGGACCAAATTATCCGTATCCACACCGATGCTAAACACGTGGTCATGGAAACCAAGGCTACCTCCTATACACTTACTCAGCGGATCTACCAGCTCAAACAACTCTTACCCAGCGACCTATTTCTACAACTTTCGAGTGGCGAACTGGTCAACCGACAGCACATTCGTCATTTTTCCTTGACCCCTTCCGGTCTGTATCAAGTCTTACTCTCAACTGGCGCCACCACATTTGTCTCACGGCGCTGCATGCAACAAATTCGAAAGGAGTTCTTAAAATGAAACGTCTAGGTATGCTTACTTCTGGTGCCTTTCTAGGCCTCTCGATTGGATTTCTTTGTGCGTTATTCTTCTCGTTAACCAACCACGCCACGACTTTTATGCCTTCGTCACCAGATTTCGTCGCCCATTTTAGTTCAAACACGATGGCAACCCTAGCCGCAGCCGGCTTGTGGGCAGCGATCGGGTTACTCTTTGGCCTAACCAGCCTTATTTTCTTCAATGAGGATTGGAGTATCGCTCGTCAGACTATTTGGCACTTTGGGTTGTCCTATCTCGGGTTTACACCATTGGCCATTTTGGCCGGTTGGTTCCCGCTGAATGTGACTTGGTTGTTGCTATACACCCTAATCTTTATTGGTATTTACCTCGTCATTTGGACCTACAGCATGCTGCGCGCCCGCAAAACGGTCCAACATCTAAATGACGTATTACTACCCCACAAACACACAAATTAACTTCAATTCTCTCAATCTAAAAGGTCAACGTTCAGAATATGTGCTTCTGAGCGTTGACCTTTTCCTAATTAGCAATTTTAGCTGAATTTTTGGGGCAATACTGATTCGCAATGACTTTTGTCCATCTAGCCCCCAATTTCATTTAACAGACTTTCTATTTTTGATGCTGACCATCTAACTCCGTGTCCGCCGTCACAAACTCTGCAAATCGATGCTCCCAGATATGTGCATGATGCTGTTTGATTTGCGTCGCCGTCAAGAGATCGCTATCAAGCGTCGAAATTCCGGCCATCAATAATTCAATCTGAAAGCCTAAATGATAGGCAACCCGGATCGTCGTATCCACGCAATACTCCACTTGGGCCCCACAAATTTCTATCGTCCTTAGTTGATTCATCTTTAAAAAGGCCTCTAGTCCGGTTTGATAAAATGAGTCCGGCCGAGTCTTGTTATAGTAGACATCTGAACCTGCGGCATGTAAATCCGGAAATAACCGCCAACCAGCACTAGCAACTTCCATCCCCGGTTCCGTGTTTTGGATAAAAATAATCGGTCGCTGGGCCTCTCGATACCGATCAATTCGCTGGTTGATTGTTGCCACCACCTGATCACGGCGATCAACCTTCGCCAATGCCTGTTGCATGTCAATGACAATTAATGCCTGAGCCATAAAATCACATCATTTCCATTAAGTTAAAGTTTATCTTAATCCTACAGCAGACGGTCAACCTTAGCAATCGGAATTATCCATAATCTAACTGAAATTCAGCCCACTGGACCACTATATGTATCTAACAACTAGTAGGCAAAAATCGGTATTCTAGTTTATGATTTTTCTTAAATAACCCCCTATATTAAGGTTCTTGTACCATACATTATCTATCTCCAATCCAAAGAATTCATTATCAAAAAATCCTTAGTTTGAATATTTTGAAACAATCTATTGACGACACCAGATTGACCGTTGTACAATAGTTTTATGAATATCAAACAACCATCTGCAAATGAAATCAGAGTGGCCATTTTTAAGGCACTGGCAGACGAGGCACGGTTAAATATTGTCAGTACGCTATTTGATCGGCAAAGTGAAATGAGCTGTGGAGAGCTGGGAGAATTTCTAAATATTAACAAGTCAACAGCCTCTTATCACTTTAAAACATTGCGTGAAGCCGGACTAACAACAACCCGAAAGGTCGGCCAAACCAAGTTTGTTTCCCTCAATGTCGCCGTCTTTAACGATGTTCTTCCTGGTTTTTTAGATACCTTATAGCAAGGTATCTTTTTTTACGATTGTAGTTCGATATTTTTAAAACTATTGAAGGAGTTTCTTTATGCGTAAATATGCTGGATTATTTTTTCTAACGATGTTCTTAATTGGTACGGATACCTTTCTCATTTCACCCTTATTACCGACTTTGGCACACCTGTATGGCATTTCGACGGCCATATCTGGTTGGATGGTCAGTGCCTATGCCATCGGCTATGCCTGCTTCGCCCTGATCTCTGGCCCGATTGCCGATGGACATGACCGCAAACAAGTGATGTTGTGGGGCTTATTCGCATTTGCCGGATCCACTTTTTTGTGCGGCTGGGCAACAAGCTTTAGTTGGATGCTAATCTTTCGGTTTCTCGCCGGCGTCAGTGCCTCCTTCATTACACCTCAAGTCTGGGCAACCATCCCCGTTATTATTGATCGGCAAAACGTGGTCAAAGTAATGGGCTACGCTACGGCTGGCCTTTCTGTGTCACAGCTCATCGGTATCCCAATTGGAAGTTACTTGGCCGCGTGGTCGTGGCAAACACCCTTCTTCATTATCTCGTTAGCTGCGCTCCTTTTATTAGGACTCACTGCTTGGACCTTTCCTCACCTAACCACATCTCTCACCACGGCAAAATCCTTTATAACAATTTACACAAACGTGTTACATAACTCTCGAGCCCTCGTTTACCTCTTAGCTTATATGGTCTTTCAAACCGGATCGTTCACCGTTATGACATTCATCTCAACTTGGTTTACAGCTGATTTTGGCTTGCGTTTAACGGGTGTCGGCACCGCTATGATTGCCATCGGTGCTGGTAATCTGCTGGGCTCCTTGTTTGGCAGTCGGCTCGTCGATTGGCTGAGTCTCCCTACCGCTTTTTTAATTGAACTAATCACCTTAATTGGCTTGTATCTCATCATTGCCTGGGTTCACACTTTTTGGTTAGCTGAAATCCTGTTAACAATCGCCTTCGTTATTAACGGTTGTCTCTTTCCCCTGTTCATGACGACGCTACAAGCAACGGCTCGTCATGCGCGTAGCACTATCTCGTCACTATCCAATGCCGCTATGTACTTGGGAGAAACGGTCGCCGGAATCGTTGGTGGCGTACTGTTTAAGCAATTTACTAGCTATCGGGGAATCGGCCTATTCGCAGCGATCATGATTGGTGTAGCGTTAATCATTTATGTACAGTCGGGATTGTTTAAGTCACGGTCCAATTAGACTGGTTAATTTCTCATCCATATCTAGAAATAAAGCGACACGCCAGAATCTGACGTGTCGCCTTTTCATTATCTTTGCTTAAATCGCTGAGTCAGCTTTTGTTCACTCGCCGTTAGTAAGTCAGCCGCATCAATATCATACAAACTACTAATCACCAGCACCTGATCCAAGGCGTCTGCCAACTCTTCTTTGAGATTTGCGCGTTTTTCAGCCGTCGTTGCCGGGCGTTCCCCTGGGTGGTCACGGCCAATTTCTTCGGCGCGAATTGCACGCGAGACTTCGCCGACTTCTTCAGTTAAAAAGTTCAGGTGAACAAAGGGCGAATATTGGTACCAATTGCGTTGTCGATAAAAATCCACTAACCACTGCTGATGATCACTGATTGACATGTGTCTGCCTCCTTCATCTCTACTCCCAACTGTACCAGATACTGGTCCATTTACAACGACTAACGGCTCACAACTTTCTAAATAGCCGAAAAAAACGCTCGCCATTCCTACGAATGGGCGAGCGTTTTTCAAATCTAAGAAACTCCGGCTTGCTAATCAATCTCTCTGAATCACTTTATTATCATCTCTTAAACTCTAATTAGTAAATATACAGGAGTTTGTTCAAAAAGTCAAGGCTTTTTTAATTATATCATTTTTGGTGCCCATTTTCGTAACCGCTGAGCCAACCACCACGCGCCAACCGCTTTGAGCGAATCACCGGGGATAAAGGCCAATGTGGCGACTAGCGCTTGTGGCAGGGACATCGTTGTAACTGTACTCAGCCACACCGCACCCAAAATATCAACACCCATCGCACTAAGCAGAATGGCAACTAACCGTAGTACTCGGCCATAGGTTAATCCTTGCAGCATAAGCGGCATGATCAGCCACCCCACTAAATATCCCCCGTTAGGCCCCAGAAACACGGCTGGACCGGCTTGACGGCTAGCCAATACTGGTAGGCCAACCAGTACCAGAAGTAAAAACAGACCAATTGCAGCCAGACTTTGACGCGTTGGCAATAATAATGTGACAACCATCACACCCATATTTTGTAAAACCAAGGGAACCGGACTAATTGCCAGTGGGATTGCTGGAAAAAATCCAAAAATAACAATAATAGCAATAAATAATCCCACTAAGGGAATTGACTGACGCTTTTGCATAGCGTTCCTCCTATCCACGATAATCACCGGCCGGGGTCATCACCTTAATCGCTTCGCTACTCGCAACGATTCGCCGCTCACCCGACGCGAGTTGAATCACTAATGCTCCTTGATCAGTCAGGGCAACCGCAACTCCTTGTACCCAGTCTGGTCCAACTTGAACCCGCACTGCTTGTCCCAACGTAGTGCATAGCTGTTGGTAAGCCGCCAAGAACTGTGCATCTTGATAATGTGGTAATCCCATAACCAGCTCATCCAGCAGTCCGGCAACCAACCCATTCCGATCACCCCGATTACCCTGAACGATTGGGGTGGCCTTATTTGCCAATTCTGTTGAAAACCGTGTGGTCACGTTTAAACCAATTCCGATAAGAACCTCTTGCCGATCCAGCAAATTTTCAATTAGAATGCCGCCACACTTTCGTTGGTGCAACAAAATATCATTGACCCATTTTATCTGAAAGGCGTGTTTGGGGTAGGTAGCCGCTAGACATCTAATCACCATGACCCCCACTGCCGTTGTTAATCGCCCTGGATTCACTGGTGCAGTGACCGCGGTACGAACGGTCAAATAAACACCTTGAAAGGCTGGCGAAAAAAAGGCACGCTGACGTTTCCCATAACCAGCTGTTTGCTGCTCCGCCAAAAAGGCTTGCATTGGCGAGTCACTTGCCGCCGGTACTCGTTTCGCCCAGGCGTTGGTCGAATCAACCGTTGGCCGAAGCTGAATCGCGATGGGGCACGTCGTTTGGCGCAGTGCCCTAATTCGATCCACCACTAATCGATTGCCCTTTGGCTGCATGGAAGTTCCCCCTTACATTAAATGCACGCCTTTATCGACGTACAGGATGTCCCCCGTCATCCCTGTAGATAAATTACTCAATAGGAAAGCGGCGACGTTACCAATTTCCGAAGTGGTCACGCTCTGTTGATCGACTGTCAGACTGGTTGACATCTTCAGTAAGTCGCCATGACCCTTAATCCCCGTGACCGCCAATGTTTTAACCGCACCGGCAGAGATCGCGTTCACTCGAATCTGATCCGTGCCCAGATCCGTTGCCAAATACCGCACACTAGATTCTAGGGCCGCTTTAGCAACGCCCATCATGTTGTAATTAGGAATTGCTCGAGTTGCCCCAAAATAAGTCAACGTGATTAGACTGGCTGGTTTCGTCAACCATGGGCGCGCATATCTGGCAACCGCAATGAATGAGTAGGCACTGATTTCCTGTGCCAAGTTATACCCTGTCCGCCGTGTTTCAACCAGTCCTTGTTTCAACGTTTCGGGATCAGCATAGGCAATCGCATGGATTACACCATCTATTTTTCCATAGCGCTCGCCAATTTGTTGAAAGGCTTGCTGGATAGCTGCATCTTCAACAACGTCACATGCTACTAACTGAATATCTTCCGGAACGAACCGTTGAATACTCTTTTTTAGTCGTTCATTTTGGTAGGTCAAAACGGGGGTGCCACCTTGTGCTAGGATGGCTTGGACACACCCCCACGCAATACTCCGCTGATTGGCGACGCCCATCACGACAATCACTTTGTCCGTCAAGATTCCATTCATTCTGTCATCCTCCATTTTTTCATCATATTCTTAATACTGATCAAATCGGGTTTGTCGTTGATCGATTAAGGTCGTTATTGGTAACTTGCCTAGTATTTTAAATTGCTGATGTAAGAAGTCAGCCAATTGTGATAACTCAGCGGCCGTGTGGACCTCTGGCAAGATATCATCAATGACTTTTTCACGTTTCAGATCCTGCGGGGTTAATGCCAAGGCCGCCGCCGCTTCTCGCACTCGGCTCGCATCTTTCCACATGATACTGGCATACCCTTCTGGTGACAACACACTGTAAATACTATCTACCGTCATATACACCCGATCACCACAAGCCAAAGCCAGTGCGCCACCGCTGCCCCCTTCGCCAAAGATCAGACTGATGTAGGGAACCTTTAATTGCATCCCCTGATAAAGGCATTGGGCGATTGCTTCTCCTTGACCATGAAACTCAGAGGCCACATCGGGGTACGCCCCAGGGGTGTTAATGAGCGTCAAAACAGGTCGGCCAAATTTTTCGGCTTGCTGCAATAACCGCTGAACTTTTCGATAGCCTTGGGGCATCGGGCTTCCAAAATGGCGCGCCACATTCTCCGTTAGATTTCGTCCTTTACGAGTGCCAATCACTGTAATTGGTTGACCATTCAGCCGACCAATACCACCAATGATTGTCGGATCATCACCATCTACCCGGTCACCATGGCATTCAAAAAAGTCCGTCACGAGCCCACCAATCAGGGCTTCAGTAGTGATTTTATCTTGACTACGGGCTGCCTGCACCGTCTGATAGGCTGATTTAACCATTAAGATTCCCCCTTATGAAGTCGTAGCAGATCTGCTAATCGTTGTTTTAATTGTGGACGGGCCACAATAGCATCGATAAACCCGTGCTGTAGAACAGTCTCAGCTCGTTGGAAGTCTGCCGGCGGTGTTTGATGAATGGTTTGTTCAATCACCCGGCGACCAGCAAATCCCACTAAGGCATGGGGTTCGGCCAAGATGAGATCGCCTTGCATCGCAAAGCTTGCCGTCACACCACCAGTAGTTGGATCGCATAAAACAACGATATACAATAAGCCAGCTTGACTGTGGCGCGCCACTGCCGCAGAAACTTTAGCCATTTGCATCAGTGAGTGAATGCCCTCTTGCATTCGTGCACCGCCAGAAGCCGTGAACAAAATAACCGGCAACCGTTTAGCCGTCGCCTCATCAAATAAGCGGGTTATTTTTTCTCCCGTTGCCGTTCCCAAACTGCCCATCACAAAAAACGCATCCATGACGCCAATTGCTGTCGACTGGTGATCGATTGTGCCAAAACCAGTCAACACACTCTCGTTCAAGCCGGTTAGCTGGCGGCCCCGAGCAACCTTGGCCTGATAAGCAGCATCCGTATAACGGTCTGGTACCGTCAATTGCGCATTTGTTTCTTGGAAGGTATCCATCGTTAATTTGATCCGCTGCATTGCCGTTAACCGAAACCCATAGCCACAGGCGGGACATAACCGCGTAGGTTCCCAATGGTCGGTCAAAAAGGTCGTATGACAAACAGGACACCGCCTAACCAATCCATCGGGAATACTTGCCATCCGTCGGTTAAGGCTCTTCTGACTGGGCGTTTTGAACTTCGCTGGTAACATCCGCTTCATCTCCTTTTTGCCGCATCTCGGCAATAAACGTCGTGGTAAACATTCCGGCCTGTACGGCCCTTTGCGTTAACAACTGCCGCAAAAATTGGCGATTCGTTTTAATTCCCTCAATCTGCATTTCACTTAAAATTCGGTCCATCTTGGCTAATGCCGTTGTCCGCTGTTGGGAACTAACGATTAGCTTGGCAATCATGGCGTCATAATAAGGTGAGATCACACTACCGGCAATGACGCCCGAATCAATGCGAACGCCCAGTGAACCAACTGGCAAATAAAGCGCCGTAATCTTACCTGGACAGGGTGCAAACTGGTGTTGTGGATCTTCTGCATTCAATCGGCATTCGATGGCATAGCCGTTCAATTTGACATCTGCTTGGGTAAAACCCAGTGGCTGATTAGCAGCCACTCTAATCTGGGCCTTAACCAATTCAATGCCTGTAACTGCTTCCGTAATCGTATGTTCCACCTGCAACCGCGTATTCATTTCGATGAAATAAAAGTGGTGATCTTGATCCATTAAGAATTCAAAGGTTCCCGTGTTGGTATATCCCAATTTCCGGGTAGCTCGGGCAACCGTTTGGCCCAACCACTGCCGTTGCTTAGTATCAATCATGCCACAAGGACTTTCTTCAATAACTTTCTGATGATGTCGTTGCAGCGAACAATCTCGCTCTGGTAAATACACCACTTCGCCAAAGTTATCGGCAATCACCTGCATTTCAATATGTTTGGCTTGGCCAATACATTTTTCCAAATATACGGCCGCGTCCCCATAAGAAAGCTTGGCTTCCTGCTGAACTTGCTCAAATGCCGCTGGTAGCTCTGCTGCCGTCTGTACCTCACGAATTCCTTTGCCACCACCGCCTGCTGCTGACTTTAAGAGCACCGGATACCCAATTTTTTGAGCAATCTGGACCGCTTGGTCGGCAGAATCCAGTACCCCATCGCTTCCTGGAATGACCGGTACTTGATTAGCCTGCATAGCCGCACGGGCGTGAGCTTTATCTCCCATTAAATCAATTAAATCAGCATTGGGACCAATAAAAGTTATCTGACACTGTTGGCATAACCGCGCAAAGGTGGCATTCTCCGAGAGAAAACCATACCCCGGATGAATGGCCTGACAGCCGAGTAGCTTAGCCGTACTGATAATTTGTGTCATATTGAGATAAGAATCAGCGGGTTGCGGGCCACCAATGCACACGGCTTCATCAGCCAGCTTGACAAATAAACTCTCTCGATCAGCTTGCGAATAAACCGCAACGGCTGAGATCTGCATATCATGCAATGCGCGGATAATCTGCACCGCAATCTCACCACGATTAGCGACTAATACTTTCGTAAACATCTCATCACTCACTTTCATCATGAAATCGCAAAGATTAATTCTGCTTGGCAAATCGTCTCATGGTTACGTACAATTTGGCCCGTTCCCACTCCCATATTGCGCTTCATTTTTGTCAACGCGACATGGAGCGTTAGATCATCTCCCGGGTAAAAATCTGACATAAATTCAGCTGAGCGAATTCCGCCAAAGAAGACATTACGATCCTGATAGGCTGGTAGCGACAGAATTGCCGCCACGCCCGTTTGTGCAAGTGACTCAATCAAGATTGGTCGGGGAACGACTGGATTGGCGGTTGCCTGACCCGCGAAGTACCACTCATGAATCGTAATTAGTTTCTGAGCAATCGCCTGCTTGCCTGGCTCAACCTCAAGTAATCGATCGATCAACTGAAACGGATATCGTTGCGGAATAATCTCTTGCACATCCATACGTTTAACGCCTCTTAATCTGGTTTAATTTGTAATAATGGTTCATCGTATTCCACCATGCTCCCATCAGTCACCAATACTTTCGTTAAGGTGCCGGTCAGGTCACTCTTCACTTCATTAATCATTTTCATGGCTTCAACCACACACACGACGTCCCCTTTTTCCACGTGATCCCCAATTTGTTTGAACACGGGTTTTTCCGGTGCCGGTGCCAAATACACGACGCCAACTAATGGCGCCGTGATGGTCGGTTCTACAGATTCCTTCGCTGTTTCACCCGCTGGCTCAGGCGTAGGTTGGTCAATCGTTGCCGGTGTTGGAACGTTGGTGTCTTCTCGCTTACTCAACGACAACTGAAAATCATCTTGAACCAAGTGGAAGTCCTTTAACGACGAGTGATCAAATTTTTCCAATAGGTGCTCAATATCTTCGTTTTTCATTCACGTTACACCCCTTTAATGGCCAGTACAGCATTGTGTCCACCAAAGCCAAATGAATTACTAATCGCGTAGTGAACGGGCGTCTCACGATTCTGAGCCGTTACTAGGGTCACTGGGCAAGCGTCATCTTGATGACGAACACCAATGTTGACGGGTAACTGTTGTCGTTGCAAAGCGCCAATCGTTGCGACGGCTTCAATGGCACCAGCCGCCCCTAACAAATGTCCCGTCATCCCTTTGGTGCTGCTAACCTTAATGTGCGTGTTATGGGCAAACACGTGAGCAATGGCCTGGGCCTCTGCACTATCGTTGGCCATTGTACTGGTCCCGTGTGCGTTCACATAATCCACCTGGCTAGGATCTAGTTCGGCTTCGTCTATGGCTTGCTGCATCGCACGTTGCGCCCCTTTTCCAGTTGGATCAGGTGCTGTCATATGATACGCGTCACTAGTGGTCCCATACCCCACAATTTCTGCTAAAATATTGGCACCGCGTTCTTGTGCATGCGTCAGCGTCTCTAGCACAAGAGTGGCACCACCCTCACCTAAAACAAAGCCATGTCGATCCCGGTCAAATGGCATTGACGCCATCTGAGCGTCGCTAGCTGTACTTAACGCGGTTAAAGCCGCAAATCCAGCGATTCCGATCTCGTTAACACTCGCTTCAGAACCACCGGTAATCATGACCTGGGCTTTGCCCTGCTTTAAATACTCGAAAGCATTTCCGATTGCATTAGTTCCGGATGAACAGGCTGTCACAATCCCTTGACTCGTGTTCTGTGCATTGAATTCAATGGCTATATCTCCAGCGGCCATATTAACAATGGAATTAGGCACAAATAATGGTGATACTCGTTTAGGCCCTTTATCATGCATCTTAATAACCTGTTCTTCAATCGTGGTCAAGCCCCCGATCCCAGAACCATAAATGACTCCCAAATCTTCCGGTTTAACGGTCGTCTCATCTAGCCCCGCCATCGTCATTGCTTCATGAGCCGAATATAAGGCGTAATTCGTAAAGAGATCATTTCGCTTAGCCGCTTTTTTAGTCAGTCGCTGTTGCGCATCGAAATCTTTGACTTCCCCCGCCACATAGATACCGGTATCGGCTGAAAACTTCGTAATCGGCCCAATACCAACAATGCCGTTAAATAGGTTATCCAAATAACTTTTTACATCATTTCCGATAGGCGTAACAGCCCCCATACCGGTTACCACAACTCGATTATTCATTTAAGATTTTCCTCCTCTAAATGGTTAATCCGCCATCAACCGTGATCACTTGACCGGTAATATAAGCATTGTTCACTAAAAAGAGTGCTGTCGTCGCAATCTCAGCGACTGTTCCAAACCGTTTTAATGGAATGACCTCGCGAGCTGCTGCTTGTCTTTTCTCGCTCATTGCACCGGTCATTGCCGTTGCAATCATCCCAGGCGCAATCGCATTAACGCGAATTTGCCGCAACGCGCCTTCCTTGGCACTGGCCTTCGTCAAACCAACGATTGCCGCTTTACTGGCTGCATAATTCGCCTGACCAATATTACCGTGTAAGCCAGAGATACTGGATAGATTAACGATGGCACCTTGTCGTGCTTTTTGCATCACTTTCATGGCCGCCTTGGTTAAATTAAATGCTCCAAAAACATTGGTTGTCATCACCGCTGTGAAGTCAGCAGCTGCCATTCTCGTTAATAACTTATCGCGAGTAATTCCCGCGTTATTAATCAGAATGTCTAACCGGCCAAAGTGATTCATGGCTTGCGTGACCAATTCATCAGCTGTCGTTTCCTGAGTCACATCGCCCGTCACAACAATTGCCGTCGAGTACTGGTCAATGATGGTCTGCTCAGCAGGCGCCAATTCATGATGGCTATTCAAAATGACGCGGATACCAACCTTTAGGAATTGCTCAGCAATAGCGAAGCCAATCCCCGTGCCGGCACCCGTGACAATTGCCACACGTTGTTCTGTCATTACTTTCCCACCTTTTGTCGAACTTCATTTAGTGTCTCTAGACTGTCAATATGCCAAGCCGTAATATCCGGCAACGTCTTCTTCGCAAATCCAGTCAAGGCATGCCCCGGTCCCAATTCAATCGTTGTCGTCACCCCCAGCGCCGCCAGCTGCTGTAAACAGTCACGAAAATACGTCGGCTGAACGAGTTGCTGGCAGAGTGTCTGTGGCAATGTTTCAGGGGTAAAGGGCAGCTTAGTTGTATTGCTGATCACCGGAAAGGCTGCCGAATGGCTGACAACTGACGCTAATCGCTTCTTCAACAGCTCACTGGCTGGTGCCATTAATGGCGTATGTGACGCTGCATTAACATCTAATGGGATTATACGTTTGGCCCCGTTGTCCTTCAAAAAAGCGCTAGCCGCATCAACACCGGCAATGGTTCCCCCAATAACGACCTGCTTACGCGTATTATAGTTTGCCACCGTGACAATGCCCTGTTGTTGACCTACTTTTAATGCCTGGTCTAGTAAAGCCATATCCGTCATCTTGGGCAAGGCCACTAGCTTTCCTGGTTGTTGAGTACCCGCTAACGTCATATAACGTGACCGATCATCAACCAGTCTAATGCCCGCTTCAAGAGAGAGCATCTGGCTCGCAATTAAGCCGCTGTATTCACCTAAACTCAGTCCACTGGCTGCTAGTGGCAGCGGCAACTCGGCAGTCAAAATGTTAAAAATTCCGGTACTCATGGCAACAATACTAGCTTGCAAGTAACGGGGATCATTACTGATTTGCGGATCTGCTAAGTCAACTGATAACGCCGAACTGGCCGCTGAAATGACCTGACGATAACGCGGCTCCTGGCGATATAAGTCTTGGCCCATATCGGGGAATTGACCACCCTGACCACTAAATAGATACCCTAATTGCACAGTCTCACCCTACTTTGCCGTTGCTTTCAAAATATAGTCAACCAGTCCGCCAACCGTTTCTAAGCCACTATCCGTATCCGCATCAATTTCGATATCATAAGCATCCTCAATTTGATCAATGACTTCAAAGACATCTAAACTATCTAATTCCAAATCATTCTTAAAGTTGGTTGCCAGCGTAATCTTATCTACGTCCACATCCAGTTGATCGACCAAAATTTCCTTTAATTTGTGGCAAATTCTATAATTAATCCGAACAGAAATTAAAAAGCCCAAAGCAATCACTTA
>OMJG01000914.1_pt1 | contig 19409 bp, 16 predicted proteins | sample 1646431 | NCBI WGS metagenome assembly OMJG01 (sample SAMN03771674, study PRJEB25209) | food metagenome | isolation source: Cotija cheese | place: Mexico:Jalisco,Michoacan | collected 2011-12-12
TTTGATCAACGAATGTGATACGAACTCTTTGGATTGTATAATGTGCTCCTGATGGGCGGTGCGATGGTGCTGGTGTAGTTGGTGTCTGTGGTTGACTAGGAGTTGGTGCTGGTGTAGGAGTTGGTGCAGATTGTTTCTTTGTTACTTTAAAAGTTACAATACCCCTTTTATCAATTGCACCCTTTTGTACACCTACAAACTTATAATCTATAGGAGCATTATAGTTTGTTGACATTAACACAGTTTCATTGTTTTTTACATAAGTAATAATCATTGACCCAATAGTCGTGTTCTGTTCATCTACATATTTAATTCTAACCTTTTTATACTCATTGGTATTTACAGATAAATTTACCTCAATGCTACCATCTTTAATGGGAAAACTGGTAGCATTTGCCACATAGTAATCACTAGTATTTCCTACCATTTTTAGTTCATCGAACGATATTGAATTTTGATTTTTATTAACTTCCACTTCTTTTTTAAATCCTGGAATACTATCGACAATCTTTTTGCCATCAATATAGTATTGAACGTTAATCTTTTCTGTATCTGTAGACGCCTGACTCTGGTTTACAGTTTCTGCTGCCATAGTAGTAATGGTACCAACATTCACGCTCCCCAAAACGCTTGAAAACAATAGTCCAGATACAATTACAGTCTTAGCTAACTTCATAATTTTTCCCTCCGAAAAACAATTTTCCTTAATAAACTAATAAGGTAAAGCTAATATAATATATTTGGATTTTTCTAGCAATAAAAAAAAGCAATATTTAAATTTAGTTACTATAAATATTAGTTTAACAACAATTTAATTATCATTTACGTATTGAAACATTTTATATTAATATAAGAATTTCGTTATGTAACCGACAATTTCTAATATATTCTTAATAAAAAACACACCGATTATGATTTGTGTTTTCTTTTTGATAATTGTAAATTTTCTTTACTAATTTTATTTTGACTATTCTTGGAAGAATTTATTAATATCTGAATACTCTTGAATTAATTTATCTATTCGTAAATTCTCAGGAAGACTTACTTTTTCCAATTTTGGATCTTCAACTAAGACTACCTTACCCGCCTGGGCTTTATTGGCAGCTTGAATACCTGAAACTGAATCTTCAAAGATAGCACTACTACTAGCTTTGCCACCAAGGTTTTCGATTGCTTTTAAGAAAATATCTGGAGCCGGTTTCCCTTTGATTTTGCCGTCATTGAAGGCTACCTTTTCTAAATCAAACCAACGTCCTAATCGCAATTGATTGAAAAAGAATATTACATTGGAATGTTCTGATGCCGTTGCAATATTTAACTTAATGTTATTATTCTTGCACCAATCCAAAAAATCAGACAATCCGGGCACTAATTGGAATTCATCTGGAGTATTCAAACAAATTTCTCGGTAAATATTTTCTTTCTTATCAGATAATTGAGCCAATTCAGTATCAGAAATACTTCTGTCTAAATAATACTCGAACGTATTGCGATTATTGATCCCAGCAATATGCAATTGATAATCCTGGCTAGTCAATTCTCGATTGAATTCTACTTCTAAAAATTTCCCCCAAGCCCTCTTTTGAATCAAACCATCGAAAATCATAGTCCCGTTGAAATCAAAAATCATTGTATCAATCATAAATAACCTCCTATAACCATTTTAGATAGATTATCTCACGCACCAAATCCTTCAGGAATTCCCAAGGCCACTCGTGCATAACGACTCATTTTAGAAATATCCCAAATTGGATACCAGACTAATTCAATTTCACAATTTTTGATGTCTTCAACTGACTTGACCGCTGCCGTAATTGTATCATGCAACATGTCGCTCAAAGGGCAACCCATTGTGGTCAAGGTCATCGTTATAACGGCTTCATCTTCGTTCTCAATCTCTACTTCATAAATTAAACCTAAATTAACAATATCAATTCCTAGTTCAGGATCAATCACCTTCTCCAAGGCATCCATGACTAGGTCTTTTTTTGTCTTATCTTCTGTCATATTTTTAACCAATTGACCCTTCCATTTCATAACTGATTAAACGATTCAATTCAACCGCATATTCCATAGGGAGTTTCTTTGTAAATGGTTCAACAAAGCCCATAACGATCATTTCTGTGGCTTTTTCTTCAGAGATTCCCCGGCTCATTAAATAATAGAGTTGCTCTTCAGAAATCTTCGATACTCGAGCTTCATGCTCCATTGAAACATTGGCGTTATCAATTTCATTGTAAGGAATCGTATCTGATGAAGATTGATCATCCATAATAATTGTGTCACATTCAACATGAGCTTTTGAACCATCAGAATGTTTGCCAAATCTAACCGTTCCACGATAATCCACTGATCCACCAGTCTGTGCGATTGACTTAGAAACGATTGAACTAGAAGTATTCTTGGCGTTATGAATCATGCGGGCACCAGAATCTTGGTGAATTCCGTTACTGGCTACAGCAATTGACAACATTGTCCCTCGAGCGTTCTCCCCATTTAAGTAAACACTAGGATATTTCATCGTCACTTTTGAGCCAAGGTTACCATCGACCCATTCCATCGTGGCGTTCTCCAAAACGGCAGCCCGTTTAGTTTCCAAACTATAAACATTATCGGACCAATTTTGAATCGTTGTATAACGGCAATATGCATCACGCAAAACATTAACCTCTACTACTGCAGCATGCAAACTATCTGATGAATAATTAGGTGCTGTGCAGCCTTCAACGTAATCGACTTTGGCCCCTTCGTCGACGATAATTAAAGTCCGTTCAAATTGCCCTGAGTTTTCGGCGTTTAATCTAAAGTAAGACTGAATTGGAATATCGCATCTTACGCCTTTAGGCACATAAATAAATGAGCCACCCGACCAAACTGCCCCATTCAAAGCTGCAAATTTGTTGTCAGTCGGTTTAACCAATTTACCGAACCATTTTTTGAAAAGTTCTGGATATTCTTGTAATGCCGTATCAGTATCGGTAAACAAAATCCCTAACTTCTCAAATTCATTGCGCATATTGTGATAAACGACTTCTGATTCATACTGTGCTGAAGAACCGGCCAAATACTTTCGTTCAGCTTCAGGAACCCCTAAACGGTCAAAAGTTTCTTTCATTTTATCGGGTACATCGTCCCAATCACGATACTTCTTGTCAGTCATTTTTTGATAATAAAGCATATTCTCCAAATCTAAATCTGATAGATCAGGGCCAAATTTAGGCATGGCGAGTTTTTGATACGTATGATACGACTTCAAGCGATAATCCAACATCCATTGTGGTTCGTTTTTTTCAGCCGAAATTTTGCGGACAGTTTCCTCTGTCAATCCACGTCCGGTAGTAAATTTAGGCTTTACATCATCGTGAAAACCGTATTCGTATTCTGAATTTTCTAAATCAATCATCGACTTCTTCCCCTAACGATTTTCTCAAAGCCCACCAGCTCAGGGTAGCGCATTTGATTCGAGCTGGAAACTTCATAACACTAGATAAAATTGCAGCATCACCCAGTCTTTCCAAATCTGTATCTGGATGCTGCTTGCCCATGACCATATCAGAAAAGATGTGGGCCATTTCTAGTCCTTGCGTGGTTGTTTTTCCTATTATAACATCGGTCATCATGCTGGCAGAAGCTTGACTGATAGTACAACCTTCACCACTGAAACCCGCATCAATAATCTTGTCATCTTTAATTTCCAATTCCAAATTGATCACATCACCACAAGTAGGATTTTTCAAAGTAGTCTTGGTCGTTACTTGTGGTAAAGCGTGCTTGTGATGTGGATTTTGTGAGTGATCCAAAATAACTTCACGATATAAATTGTTCAATCCCATTAGACTCATACTCTGAAGAACTCCTTTGTATCCGCGATTGCTTGTAATAATTTATCAACATCAGCTTTAGTATTGTAAAAGTAAAAACTAGCACGGACAGTTGCCACAACGCCCAAATATTTCATCAATGGTTGCGCACAATGGTGTCCTGCTCTGACGGCCACTCCATCCATATCAAAAGCAGTTGCCACGTCATGTGGGTGTAAGTTATTAAAGTTAAAAGATATAACGGCGTTATGATTGTGTGAATCGTGTGGTCCGTAAATTGTTAAACCTTTAATATTCAACAATCTAGGCAACGCATAATCAACTAATTCTTGCTCATATTCAGCAATTTCTTCCATCCCAACATTATTCAAATAATCGATAGCTTTGCCTAATCCAATCGCTCCACTGACATTTTGAGTGCCAGCCTCAAATTTCCAAGGCAATTCACTCCAAGTACTGTTAAACTTCTCAACTGAATTTATCATCTCACCGCCAAATTGATACGGCGACATTTGTTCCAATAACTCTTTCTTACCATATAAGACGCCAATGCCCATGGGACTTAACATCTTATGCCCTGAAAAAGCATAGAAATCAGCATTCAACTCTTGCACATCGACTGGTTGATGGGGAACTGCTTGAGCACCGTCAACTACTATAACGGCGTTATGAGAATGTGCTATTTGTGCTAATTTCTTAATATCATTAGTTACGCCCAACACGTTACTAGCATGAGCTACGGCAACGATTTTAGTTTTATCAGTGATTTTATTTACAGCATCTGTCATATCTAATTGCCCGTCACTAGTTAATTCAATATACTTCAAAACCACATGCTTCTTAATAGCTAGTTGTTGCCAAGGAATCAAGTTGCTGTGATGCTCCATATAAGTAATGACTATCTCATCACCTGCTTGAATATTGTCTTCACCGTAACTGCTGGCAACTAAATTCAGACTGTCAGTCGTACCTTTAGTGAATATAACTTCTTTACTGAATTGAGCATTGATGAAATTTTGAATTTTTTTGCGAGCTAATTCGTATTGATCAGTTGCTTGCTGCCCCAGTGTATAAACGCTTCGATGAGTATTTGCATTAATAGTTTGATAATAGTCAGCAACAGCATCGATAACTGCTTGTGGTTTTTGAGAAGTGGCAGCACTATCTAAATAAACTAATGGTTCATCATTTATTCGTTGCTTTAGAATTGGAAAATCATCACGAATTTTCTGAAATTTCTTGTCCATTTGCCAACTTCCTTTCAATCGTCTGTACTAATTGTTCTCGAATAGCTTTAGAAGGAATAGAAACTAAAACATCCCCCAAGAACCCTCGAATAACCATCCTTTGGGCGGTTTTTTTATCTAAACCTCGACTCATCAAATAGTAGAGCTGATTTTGATCGACTTGACCAACACTAGCCACATGTCCTGCCAAGACATCATTTTCATCGATCAACAAAATTGGATTGGCATCCCCGTGGGCATGACTCGACATCATCAAAACACGATTTTGTTGTTCAGCATTAGCTCCAGAAGCACCTTTGATAATATGACCGATACCATTAAAAATCAGTCGTGAATGGTCAGTAATCACCCCGCGTTGATTGATATTTCCGATTGTTTTCTTACCGTAATTAGTAACGCGAGTATTGACGCCTTCAAGTTGTTTACCGGCCGTAATATCGACAACTTTAATTTCTGAATGAGCACCAGTGCCCTTTAAATCAGTGTCAAAATCAGCGACAGTGTTACCCTCATTCATTAAACCAATCGACCAATCAACGTAAGCATCTCGATCAACATCGGCTCGACGGCTTAAGTATGACGTTACATTTTGACCGAGTTCATCAACTGCTGCATACTTTATTTCACTATTAGTTAGAGCCTTAATTTCCACAACACAGTTAGCAACACTTGCTTGATTTCCTTTGGTTGTAGTTTTTTGAATCAAAGAGAATTTTGAATTTTCGCCTGCTACAACTAAAACGTGAGAAACAAACGGTTGACTGGAATCTTGTTGTAATTCTAATTCAATTGGTTTTTCAATCACGGTATTTTTGGGTACATACAAGAAAACACCGTGATTTACAAAAGCCGCATGATAAGCCATTAATTTATTTTCGTCTGCTTTAATTATGCTGTACAAATACTTTTGAACTAAATCTGGATATTCATTTGAGGCATCGAATAAGTCCATCAAAATATAATTGTCTGGTGATGCTATATTTGTCTTAATAATTGTTCTTGTTGGTGGTGTCAGTTGCCAGTTATGAAAGTCAAAGCGCTGCATGGTAGGTAACGGTAATTTATCAGCCAAACCCAATGCAGTCAGCCTCTTTTGAACGAACCAATCCGGTTCATTAATTGTTAGATTTTCTAATGTCATAATATCCCCTTAATCGTCGACTAAATTCACTTTGAGTCCTAATTCGTCACGTAATCCAGCGTAACCTTCATTCTCAAGTTTTTGTGCAAGATCAGCAGAACCAGTTTTGACGATTTTTCCATCCATCATTACGTGAACTACATCTGGTTTAATGTAATTTAAAAGTCTTTGATAATGAGTAATGATCAAGGCACCAAAGTTATCGCCACGCATCGAATTGACACCTTTGGAGACAACTTTTAAAGCATCGATATCAAGTCCTGAGTCGATTTCATCCAATAAAGCAAAACTAGGTTTGATCATCAATAATTGCAAGATCTCATTACGCTTCTTTTCGCCACCAGAAAAGCCTTCATTCAAGTAGCGTTCCGTCATAGCTTGGCTCATATCTAGCAGTTCCAAATTCTTGTCGAGTTCTTTCAAAAAATCCATCACAGAAATTTTGTCATCCGCCGGGCGTCTAGCATTAATCGCTGCTCTTAAAAATTCAGCGTTAGTAACCCCTTGAATTTCAGCAGGATATTGCATTGCCAAAAATAATCCTTTTCGAGCACGTTGATCGACTGGCATATCCAAAATACTTTCTCCATTTAAGAGGATATCGCCGTTGGTAACGTGGTAATTTTTTTGCCCCATGATAGTTTGCGATAACGTTGATTTCCCTGTACCGTTAGGTCCCATGATGGCATGGATCTCACCTGTTTTCATCAGCAAGTTGACGCCTTTGAGAATTTCTTTTTTATTCTTAGTTTCTTCATCTTCCACTTCGACATGGAGATTTTTTACTTCAAGTGTTGCCATTGTGACCCTCCAAATATTTTCGATAATTATATTATAGTATGGAAAAACTTAAAATAACCCTTTTCATAAATATAATTAAATTGATGAAAAGAGTAGTAGAATGACTTTATAAGCCTTGCTTAAGGAAGTCAAGACTATCAACAAATGAGGGAGATTTTAAATATGTTTAAAAAGGGAAAGAACATATTTAGCCTACTGATCATAATTGCTTCAATTTTTATGACTAGTTCAACTAATATGGTCGAAGCACAAGATTCAGGGAATTCACCAGGAATTAGCACCGTCACTGACACTACAAACTGGGGAAATCAATTTATTACTAAAGCACAGTTACAGGATGCTAATGGCACTTCGCAAACTCACTTTGGATTGTACGATGATATTTATGCCAGTTGGGAATTTTCTACCAACAATCAAAAGATACATGCTGGTGATACGATGGAAATTCCTGTACCTAATCAAATTACTATCAAGAATGACATTGTAAATTCCAAACCACTTGAAGATAAAGATGGTGATGTTATTGCAAATATTTCTCTAAATAAAGATACGCGCCTTATAACCGTTACTTTCAATAGCAACGCCGCCACTAAATCTCAAACAAAAAATATTACTGGATGGATCAGTTTAAAAACAAATTGGAACACTAACATAGTCTCATCGAATCAAAATACACCAATTGACTGGGGACTAGACGATTCCGCCATGAAAAGTCCTGACACGACTAATTCGGCCACAGTTGATCCTCCATCAACCGATCAAGATAATAATTCCGTGCTTTATAAATATGGTAGTTTTGACAACGATAAAATTCATTGGACGGTAGAAATCAATTATCCAGGAGAAACAATTCCTAACGCTAAATATCGAGATTTTATTGGAGACAATCAAAAATTAATATCGGACATAACAGTCAATTCAGCTACTCGTGATTCTGACGGGAATATAACTAACGATAAGGAAAACAAGTACGCTAATTCCACAGTTGCTTATAACGATAATAATAAAGAATTCACTGTCGATTTTGGCGGGGACATCAACCAGCCAATAAACATTAGTTATACTACCCAAATAACTAATTACAATAATCTTTCTGATAATTACACTAATTCAGGCGATCTATTATCTAACGATACGATTAAGCAAAGCGTTACTGTTAATGATTCCACTACTTCAATTGGTGGTGGCGCAAGTACGAGTGACATTCTCATTTCTATACTTGGACAGAAAAAGTGGTCAGTACCTGAAGAGACCAAATTACCAGACTCCATCGTTGTTCATTTATTGCGTAAAATTACCGATGGCAAAGATCAAGAAGTCACTAAAAAAACAGTTACTGCAAAAGATAATTGGCAGTACATGTTCCGCTATCAACGCCAATATGATGATAATGGAAATCTCTATCATTACACGGTTAAAGAAGATACTCCTGTTGGCTACGTCTCCGTATCTGATCCTACTACTTACAATATAACCAATTATTTATCTGACACTTTTAAGGTAACTAAAATCTGGCACGACGGTAATAATGCTAAAAATACTCGACCAAAAAGTGTCATGGTTCACTTATATGATGACAAAGATCAAGCAAAAAATACTGAGAGTTTCAATTTAAATGACGATAATAATTGGACGCATACTTTCACTAATTTGCCACAAATTGCAGGTAACAATTGGTACGTTTCCGAAATTGGTTACGATGATAAGCAAACCAATACTATCCCCAAAGGATACATCAAAACTCAATACGCTAATGATGGAAATCCTCAGGATCAAACTATCGTTAATACTTTATCCACTTCCTTAGACGTCACAAAAAAATGGGCCGATAACGATTCAACTTCTCGCCCCAAGTCTATTAAAATTCAGTTGTACGCTAACGACAATAATCAAGGTGAAAAGACAGTTGGTGATCCTGTCACTTTAAATGCTGATAATAATTGGAGTTACTCATTTGGTACGAATGCTAATTCTAATGATGAAAAAGATCCAACTAACCAATTACCAAAATATGATAAAAATGATAAAGAAATCACTTATAGTGCTAAAGAAGTCGATGTTCCCAAAGGATATACCGCATCAAGTGAATTCAGTAATGACAATACTCAAGAAACTATTATCAATAAAAAGACTGACCCTAATACTCCAATTGAAACAAAGACTTTCACAGTCAATAAAAAATGGGCCGACAACAACGATCCTAACCGTCCTAAGTCAGCTCAAATTCAACTACTAGCAAATGGAGAAAAATACGGTGATCCTGTAACTGTTAATGCTGATAACGATTGGACGTATACTTGGAATAATTTAGACAAAGATACTACTTATTCTGTCAAAGAAATCAACGTTGCTGACAATTACGTTTCTAACATTGATAATACATCTAACAATGAAGCCACAATTACCAATACTTTGAAACCAAATTCAGGTGGCGAGACTCCAAGTGATAATAAGAAAACTTTAACGAATACACACGAACCTAATCAACCCGATACCAAAGATCCAGCTTCTAATAATCCAACACCAACGAATCCTGACCCAGAAACTCCATCTGGAGAAAAAGATCCCAAGCCTGTTATTCCAAACAATCCATTTACACCCGACCCAAATTCCGATACTTCAACCGATTTTAATTCAGAGCCAATGGTACCAAACGTTCCTTATAGCAATTCTCAATTGCCACAAACTAGTAATAAAGAATTAAACTGGATTTATCCATTAATCGGTGTAATGATTTTAGGACTAATTACTTTCAGAATAAAAAAGAGAGCCTGACAAAAAACGCTTGATTCTTAATTGAACCAAGCGTTTTTATCTACTCTAAATTTAAAATCTCATATTCAAAACCACAGGCATCGATAAATTTCATCAAATCACTAGCAGTCAAAAAAATCGTATGCGTATTAACGTTAGGATGGAAAGTTAAAATCTCCTCACTATCCAACATCTCTTTATCAAAATACAATTTTATATTGTGGTCCGTATTATTCATGATTCCAAACGGCGAAACGATTCCTGCTTCCAAACCTAATTGTTCTTCAATATCGTGATTGTGGGCCATTGAAATGCGTTTAGTTCCAGTAAGTTCTTGGAAATTCTTGAAATCTAGACGTTTTTTATCATCCATAATTACTAAATAGAAATGTTTCTTCTTATCTTTTAGAAACATCGTTTTAGTTCTAACACCTTCCAGACCAGCAATATAGCTGTCAGCTTGTTCAGTCGTTGCAGCCGCTGGATGATCAACTACTTTATACTCAATATTAATTTGATTGAGTTTTTGTGTTAAATCTTGATAAGCTTGTTCTGAACCTTTACTCATTGCCATTCCTCTTCATATCTTGATATTGTTTGCGCAAAGCGTTGATTCTTAGTTCCACCACTTCATTATGATTAATTTTAGCAAAAGCCATCGCATCCGTTAATAAGTCTTTGACATCTGTTGGCGATTGATTTCTGCCAATAGCAATCTTAGCTTCCAACAGTTTCAGTCTTGGCAAGTAGTAAGTAATATGTTGTTCGGAACACAATCTGATACCACGTTGAACTAATTCCAAACTAGTTTCAAAGTCATTTTTCACGATCAAAAAATCTGCCGTATAAAATACTATCGTTAAAATACGTAAGTAAACATTTAAACTGCTCTTCTGATAAGTTTGGTCTTTGTGAAGATTAATATATTCTAAAACTTTTTCAAAATAAAATTCAGCTTGTTCCATTTTGTTGATACGCGAATAAAAAATTCCTAAGCCTACATATGATAAGTAAGAATAAATTGTCTGATGTTTTTCGTCTAAATTGTCCAAAATTTGTGAAAAGTTGTAAAAAAGCTCCTCAAATTTACCATTTGTCAAAGTTATGAATAAGCCTTTTTGGTAATAAAATTGCATTTTTAATTCATTATTATTAACATCATCGATTTTTAAGTCCTTTAATGCTTCAGAAACTTTGTCATAACTTCCCATCATTAAATCGCTTTCAATACGACTCAAAACAGTTCGCATATGGGTAGTTGATGCGCTCGAATTCTTGTAAAGATCATCCACTGACAACCCAAGTCGTTCGCATAATTTATTGAGAATTGCTAAGGATGGTACTCGACCATTGTTTTCAAATTTACTGAGCGTTGATTGTGTACAAATCCCCTGACATAGCTTAACTTGTGACATTTTTAATTCTTTTCTACGTTCGATAAAAATATTAATATCCATATTTATTTCCTCATTCATTTCTCGCACGGTAGATAACTGATGCGAGACATTATCAAAACACTAACATCCCGCATTTTTTCGTCCAAAAAATATCCTACTATTACAATCAATTATCTAATTTATAGGTAGCTTTGTAAACATATATAACTCCATTTATATTGGTTCATTTTATACAAGGAAATATAATATATTTTGATATTTATAATCATTTACAAGTATTTTTCAAATAAATATGAAAAAAATATGACAATTCAGTAAGAGTGAGTTATTATATATTCCATGATTTAAATACAGTTGTTCACATTTGATGAACAAACAAGGGTGGGAACTAATGTGGCTAAAGAAAATTTAAGCCGAAGTTTATCTTCAAGACAAATGCAAATGATTGCTCTAGGTGGGACAATTGGGGTTGGACTATTCATGGGTTCTGCTTCCACCATCAAATGGACCGGCCCTTCAGTCTTGTTGGCTTATGCTTTAGCTGGATTGATCCTTTATATGGTAATGCGGGCGCTCGGTGAAATGCTATACGTTGATCCTTCAACAGGTTCATTTGCCAAGTACGCGACCGAATACATACATCCAGTTGTTGGATACTTAACAGCTTGGAGTAACGTCTTCCAATATTTAGTCGTTGGTATCAGTGAAGTTATCGCCGTTGGAACTTATTTGGAATTTTGGTTCCCTACGATGCCTAAATGGATTGCCGGAGTAGTTGTCGTTGTAACGCTCTGTGTGGCTAATTTAACTTCTGTTAAAGCCTACGGTGAATTGGAATTTTGGTTTGCTTTGATTAAAGTTTTGACAATTATTATGATGATCATCTTAGGATTTTTCGTTATCGTCTTCGGTGTTGGTAATGGCGGACATCCCGTTGGTATCAGCAATCTTTGGACTCATGGTGGATTTTTCACAGGTGGTCTGAAAGGATTTATCTTCGCTCTATCAATTGTTGTCGCTTCATATCAAGGAATCGAAGTTATCGGTATTACAGCCGGTGAAGCTGAAAATCCTCAAGAAAATATCGTTAAAGCTATCCGCTCTATTGTTGGTAGAATCTTGATTTTCTATATTGGTGCAATTTTTGTCATCGTATCAATTTATCCTTGGAACAAATTAGGTACTATCGGCTCACCATTCGTAGAAACATTCGCTAAAGTTGGTATCACATTTGCGGCTGAAATCATCAACTTCGTTATGCTAACAGCTGCCATGTCTGGATGTAACTCTGGTATCTTCAGTTCCAGCCGGATGCTTTATACATTAGGTTTGGAAAAACATTTGCCTAAGTCATTCGTTAAACTATCAAGACACAACGTACCTTACATTCCTGTTCTAGCTATCTCAACTGGTATCTTAGTCGGCTTGATTTTGAACTACTCATTGCCAGCACTATTACACACATCAAGCAACATCTTCGTTATCGTTTATAGTTCTAGTGTTTTACCTGGTATGGTTCCTTGGTTCGTTATTCTAATTAGTGAATTGAGATTTAGACACATCAATAAAGATAAAATGGATAAACATCCGTTCAAAATGCCACTTTATCCAATCAGTAATTATTTAGCCATTGCTTCATTATTAGTTATCTTAGTCTTCATGTTCTTGAATCCTGAAACTACAGTTTCCCTATTAGTCGGTGTCGCCTTCTTAGTCGTTATGACGGTCATCTACTTCGTTAAAGAAAGAAAACCTGCTAAAGTCAGTGTCAAAGAAGAAGTTGAAGATGAAGAATTAGACTAAAAAATACCTCCCAGATTTTTTTCTAGGAGGTATTTTTTTAAATAAAATCAGTAACTTCATTAACGTTATAACGGACTGACTTAGTATAATCACCATCTGGTTTACCAATAGCGATTGAAGTGATTGGAATAAAACGGTCACCGTCTAATCCCAAAGCGGGAGCGACTTTATCGAAGTAGTAACCTGACATTGGATTAGCTTCATAGCCATGAGCACGAGCAATTAACATCAATTGCATGGCAGCCATTGAACCGTCGATCGTAGCATCCTTTTCCAAGAAACTTCTATCAGCGTGTTCATACAATGGCAAGAATGTCTTAAATACTTTGTCACGTTCTTCAGGACTGATTTGACCATTTTCACAAGCTTTATTCCAAACGTCACGGTACTTGTAGTGGGACTGTGTATCTCCTAAAACAAAAATCAAAGCGGAACAAGTATCAGTTTGTGGGTAATTGAATGGCATCATAATTGAACGAGCCTTCTTCTTACCTTCCTCATCATCACAAACGACGAAATGCCATGATTGCAAATTACATGCTGAAGGAGCCGAAAGAGTTTCTTCTAGCATTTCGTTAATCTCTTCACGAGAAATCTTAACGTCTGTCTTGAACTTACGATACGAATGGCGATTTAACATAATATCTTTAAAATCATTATTGACCATGTTTCTTGTTTCATCCATACAAAAACACCTCTCAACTTTTTATACGATAATTTTACCGCTGAGAGGTGTGTATGTAAACGTGTTCACAAAGTGTTATTCTTTAAAAACTGCCAATCCACCAGCTGGATTATTCCAATCTGGTTCTTGAGCTGTCACGATCAATTTTTCATTGGTAAAGGCATTCAAGCCTAGTTTACTCAATTCACGTCCATAACCTGAGCCTTTGACACCACCGAATGGTAATTCTGGCAATGAAACAAGGAATGAGTTGACGAAGACCATGCCTGTTTCGATTTTTTCAGCAACTGATTTACCATGTTGAGCATCAGCTGATACAACAATCCCACCGAGACCTAATTCGGAATCATTAGCTAGATCAATGGCTTCTTGATCAGAATGAACTTTGAATACTTGAGCTACTGGACCAAAGAATTCATCGTAAAATTCAGGATTATCTTTTTCGACATTAGTCAAAATTGTTGGTTGAATGAATTGTCCTGGTAAGTCGATTGGCTGATTACCGTAGTAAACTTTTGCACCATTTTCAACTGCCTTATCAATTTGTCCTTGAAGTTTTTCTTTAGCACGTTTGGAATTCATTGGAGCCAAAGTCGTCTTAGGATCCATTGGATCGCCAGGAACTAATTTAGAGAAGTTATCTTTAAGTTTCTCCAAGAATTCATCGTACAAGTTGTCAGCAACGATAAAACGCTTGTCAGAAGTACATACTTGTCCAGCATTGTAAATTCTGACACGCCATGCTAAATCGACTGCTTTATCGACGTCAGCATCAGATAAGACTACGAAGGCATCTGAACCACCGAGTTCCATTGAGTTCTTCTTGAGATATTTACCAGCCGTTTGAGCAACTGATTGTCCCCCACGTTTTGAACCTGTCAAAGCTACACCTTGAACACGAGGGTCGGCGATGATGTCACTAACTTGGTCATAACTAGCAAAGAGATTCTTGAAAGTACCTTTTGGTGCTTTGGCTTCTTCAACAATCTTCTCAAAAGCAGCAGCTGAAGCTGGAGTATTTGAAGCATGTTTCAAAATCATTGGATTTCCAACCATAAAGTTAGGAGCAAATACACGCATGATTTGATAATAAGGGAAATTCCAAGGTTCAACCATCATCAAAACGCCAGTTGCTTGATGATAAACTTGAGCATCGCCAGTATTACGACTATTGATTGGTGTGGGTTTCAATAAATCGGCTCCGTTGTCAGCGAAGTAGTCAGCAATGATAGCACACAACTCTACTTCACCTTTTGATTCGTTGTAAAGTTTTCCCATGTCGATCGTAGCAATTTTTGCCAATTCATCTTCATGTTCTCTCAATAAATCAGCAATTTTATGCAAGGTAGCTGCCCGACTTGTAACGGGGTCATCGCGCCACTTTTTGTATAACGCATGTCCATTTGCCAAAGCTTCCTCAATTTCTTCAGCGGTTGCGTCAGGATAAGTTTTTACTAATTCGTTGTTATATGGATTGATAGTTTTATATGCCATAAATGCATTCCTCCTGTGGCAAATTTTCTTATGATTATTATTTTAATCAAAATGAAAGGGATTTCAAGGATTTGAACTTTCCAATTTTTAATTTGGTTAGTACCAATTATAAATTTGATGAAAATCAAACAAGTTTTTTCATATTTTATCAAAAAAGTGTAAGATTGATTTTAATATTTAATGAAGGGTGTTTTGTATATGGGTGTCTTTTTTTCTAGTATCTCCGGAATCTTAATAATCATCGGTTTGATTGCCGTCGGCTATGGTTTGAGTGCCTTAGGTTGGTTTGATGACAAGTCTACTCGTTTGATTGCCAAAATCGTTACCCAAGTGGCTCTACCTGCGTACATGATCTCGACTATCACAAAAGACTTTACTGCCAAAAAATTAATTAAATTATTGCCGGACTTAGGTGTTCCGGTACTTTCGATGACAATTTTAATTTTCATTTCTATCTTGTTAATCAAGGTACTTAAAATCGACCCCAAGCACAAAGGTCTTTTCAGTTCGATGTTTTTTAATTCCAACACTGTTTTCGTTGGTTTACCCGTCAACATGGCTTTATTCGGTGAAAAGAGCTTACCTTACGTCTTGGTTTATTACATGGCTAACACGACTTTCTTCTGGACTCTTGGAACTTACTTGATTCAAATGGATGGTGAGGTCAAAGGTCATTTCAAACTCAAGACAACACTGAAAAAAGTTTTTTCTCCACCACTATTAGGATTCATCATCGGATTGATTCTAGTCATGCTTCACATTCAATTACCAAAATTCTTGATATCTGATTTTCAATATTTAGGTGGCCTAACAATTCCGCTGTCAATGATTTTCATTGGGATTTCTATTTATAACGCTGGACTCAAAAATGTTTCCTTCCACAAAGACAATCTGGCTATCCTCTTTGGAAGATTCCTCTGTGCCCCATTGTTAATGGCTGGCTTATTCTTATTCATTCCTGCCACTCCATTAATGAAACAAGTCTTCATCGTTCAAGCAGCAATGCCCGTAATGACTAACGCTCCAGTTGTGGCAAACCTTTATCACGCTGACTCTGATTACGCAGCTATTATGGTTACCGAAACTACTCTATTGAGTTTGATTGTTGTTCCAATCATTATGACAATCATCAAATAAAAAAATAATCCTCGCTAGATTGTAAATTTAATGGTTCTTTCTTAAATTAGGTTACCGCTGAATGCCGTCGTAAGTGAAGCTTTGTGGACGCTGGAACGCACTGGGCATCCACAAAGCTGCCACTACCGACTAGATAACGTCATTTATTGTTTATTTCAAATAATTCAAAGTCAAAAATAGCATCTATTCAGATATAGTCGATTAACGACTGCCATTATCTGAATAGATGCTTATTTGTTTAACTGTATAAAGATATAAAACAACTTTCCAGGCCGGAATATTACTACTAACCTAACTTAAGAAAGAACCAATTTGATCTAAAGAGGATTTTTATTTTAAGCCTTATATTCAGCAATTCCTTTTACCAAACGTTGCATGGCATCTTCGACGTTACTCTTTGGAGTAGCCAAATTCATCCGTAAGAATTGATTCCCATTGCCACGATACTTCGTTCCTTCAGCCAAATATAAACCAGTCTTATCACGTAAGAATTGGTTAAATTCATCTGATTTGTCCGTCAACTTCGAGCAATCGATCCAAGCTAGATAGGTTGCCTGAGCTTGTAAAACTTTGATATCAGGAAGATTTTTCTTAGCAAAATCTTCAACGTATTCACGGTTCTTTTGAATGTATTGGCGAAGTTCAGTCAACCATTCATGTCCTTGTGTGTAGGCAGCAATTGATGCATCCATTGACATAATACCGGGACTATTGATGCCATCAACCGAAATTGCATGTTCAACCTTTTGACGTAATTTTGCATTAGGAATAAACAACGTTGCCGCATGCAAAATCGCCAAATTAAAAGTCTTCCTTGGAGAAGCTAATGAAATACTATTCTTAGTAACTTCCGCATCCAAAGAAGCAAACGGTACATAATCATATCCTGGCATCGTGATATCACCATGAATTTCATCAGAGATAATCAAAACGTCGTGTTTATTGGCTAATTTACCAATCTTAGTCAAAGTCTCTTTGTCCCAAATGATTCCAGCTGGATTGTGAGGATTGCAGACAATCATAGCCGTAGTTTGTGGATCAGATAGCTTTTCTTCCAAATCTTTCCAATTAATACTGTATTTACCATATTGATATTCCAGTTCACTGTTGACAATGTGACGACCGTTACTAGTGATAGCGTTATAAAATGAATTGTAATTAGGCTCTTGTAGCAAGACATTATCACCTAAATCAGTCAAATGACGCAAAATTGATCCGATACTAGGCATAACGCCGTTACTAAAGACCAACCAATCTAAATCTGGCTCGAAATTATGTTCTTTTTTGTACCAGCTAGCAATTGCTCGGTAATATTCATCAGGGACGTATTGATAACCAAAAATCCCACGGTCAGCATCTTTGTGCATTGCTTCAATAATAGCTGGCGCTGTTTGAATATCCATGTCAGCTACCCACATAGGTAACTCGTGTTCCTTCACTTGCCATTTACTTGAATTAGCGTTGCGACGATCATTGATCTTATCAAAATTGAATTGCATTAATTCCACCCCTTCTTCTTTATTAATCAAATAGTATCATTATTTTGATAAATGTCGAAAGGTCAAAGGTTTTAATTAAATTTTCTGTAATCAAATTAGACAAAAGACTGTAATTTTAACTTTCAAAATGTCATAATGATACTACTAAATGTTTAGGAAGTGTCTCAATTTATGCCTTCACTCTTTCGGAAAAAAGATATCGTCAACGATTTATTACATGAACAAACTTTAAATCGAACACTTGGTGCTAAAGACCTCATCATCATGGGGGTCGGGGTCATCGTTGGGTCTGGTATCTTTATCACGCCCGGAATCATCGCTGCTAACTATGCTGGTCCTGGGGTTATTTTAACTTATTTACTGGCCGCTTTAGTTTGTATCGGTGCCGCTTTTTGTTACTCTGAATTTTCATCAACAATTCCTTTGGCAGGTAGTGCTTATACCTACTCTTATTCTGTCTATGGTGAAATCGTCGCGTGGATTGTTGGCTGGTCGTTGATTTCTGAATACTTATTTGCGGCTTCTTCTACAGCAGTCAGTTGGTCAGCTTATTTTAGGAATCTCTTAGCAGGTTTTGGTATCACTCTTCCTAAAGCCCTACAATCAGCTCCTGGAACTGCCGGAAACACTGGTGGACGCTTTGACTTAATTGCTTTTATCATCGTTTTAATTGCGACCGTTTTATTGTTACAAGGTCTAAATGAGTCGATGAAAGTAAACACCATCATGGTTTACGTTAAAATTTTCGTTATCTTGTTATTTGTTGCTGTAACGATTTTTTACGTAAAACCTAAGAACTACAATCCATTTCTTCCTTTTGGAGTTGGTGGTATCGGTCGTGGAGCCGCTGTTGCCTTCTATGCTTTTTTAGGATTTGATGTTGTATCTTCGGCAAGTGAAGAAGTTAAAAATCCCAAACGTAACATGCCAATTGGAATCATCGCTTCACTTCTAATCGTTGCTATTTTATATGGTTTGGTGTCATTAGTTCTAGTCGGTGCCGTTAATTACAAACAACTAAACGTCGCCGATCCAGTTTCCCATGCTCTAAACCTATTAAATCTCAATTGGATCTCAGGAATCGTTTCACTAGGTGCCATCATGGGTATGACAACCGTTTTGCTAGTTGTTATCTACGGTGGAACTCGTTTGATTTTTTCACTAAGTCGCGATGGCTTATTGCCTAAAAAATTCAATCATCTGAGCAAACAAGGTGTCCCTGTCAGCAGTACTTTCCTAGTTGGATTAGTCGCTGCAACTGTAGCTGCCGTTGTTCCTATCGATAAAATCACTGAATTAGTCAATATCGGAACATTACTAGCTTTTTCAGTCACCTCAGTCGGCGTTATCTTCTTGCGTCACAGTAAAAACACCAAAGGGTTGAAACCGGCATTTAGAGTACCTTTCTATCCAGTTTTCCCATTGATTTCCTTTGCCGCTTGCGTCTACTTAATGACCCAATTGCAAAGTTTCACATGGAAAATGTACGCCATCTGGACTGTGGTCGGTTTAATAATTTACTTTGGCTATAGTTTTAGACATAGTAATGAAAAGTAAAAAAGCAGGCCTTATTAAGAGACTGCTGAAAAAGTCTGTCTCAGTGTTTGATGAAACCTAAAATAACGATAAT
>OMJG01000916.1_pt1 | contig 19401 bp, 18 predicted proteins | sample 1646431 | NCBI WGS metagenome assembly OMJG01 (sample SAMN03771674, study PRJEB25209) | food metagenome | isolation source: Cotija cheese | place: Mexico:Jalisco,Michoacan | collected 2011-12-12
GAGGCTCGTTTACTTATCTGCCACACCCACAATGCACTCTAAAAACGGAAGAGCCTCTTAATCAACTGCTGGGCATGGCGGGTTGCGCTGTCTATTTGCAACGGCAATTCAGCCTGTTTGACCAGTCCAATGCCGTGCTCACCGCTGATTGTTCCTCCAAGATCCAGAGCAAGCCTAGTGATGTCGTCGATGACGACTTCTGCTGCGGCATAGCTTTCTGTAGTGTCATCGGCTTCAACAGTGGGGTGCAGGTTGCCGTCGCCGGCGTGGGCAACAACTGAAACTTCCAATCCGCGAGCTGCTGAAATCTCATCGATGCCGCGGAAGATGGTGGCGAGTTCTCCAATTGGTACCGCGACATCGCAGGAAACTCGAAGTCCTTTCGCGCTAAGGGCAGGATTTGCTAGGCGGCGTGCTTCCAAGAGGCTGTCACCTTCCGCAATGATGGCTTCGGTAGTGCCGTATTCGCGGCATAGCTGGGATGTCTCGGTGGCGGATGCCTCTGCGTGCAGCCCTGTGAACTGACCGATGAGCAAGGCGCTGCCGTTTGCTGGGAGACCCGATGACTTGTATTCCTCGATGATTTGCACGCTGCGGGCATCCAAAAGCTCGAGTACCTCGGGCTTTTGTGCGCCGTTCACGATAGCTGTCACAGCGCGACCGGCGTCCTCGATTGAGTCGAAGCTGGCGCGGAATACGCGCGGAGTTCCAGGTGCAATTGGCTTGAGCCGGACAGTGGCGCTGGTGACCACGCCGAGCGTTCCCTCCGAACCGACGAACAAGCTGGTCAAGTCCAATCCCACAACGTTCTTTATGGTCCGCGCACCGGTGTGCAGGATGCTGCCGTCGGCGAGGACGACCTCGAGCGAAGCTACTGAATCACGCGTAACTCCGTGGCTAACACAGCGAAGCCCACCGGCATTTGTTGCGATGTTGCCGCCGATGGTGGAGATTTCAGCACTGGCTGGATCGGGGGCGAAGAAGAGATCGTGCTCAGCCGCTGCCTGATTCAGCCTGGCGTTGATAACTCCGGCTTGGACCTTAGAGAGTCGGTTCACCGGGTCGATCCAATCGATCTGGTTCATGCGCTCCAAAGAGATGACGAGTCCATCAGCATAAGCGAGCGCACCACCACTCAAGCCCGTACCAGTTCCACGCACCGAAACTGTCACTCCATTGCGATTAGCCCACTGAAGTGCCGTGGATACTTCCTCCGTTGTTTCAGGGAAGACTGCAGCGAGTGCTGTGCCTTCAGGGCTATAACGTGACTCATCCCGCGAAACGTGGTCCAGCTCAGCGCCTTCCGATACGAATCGGTCTGTAAAGAATTCACGAAGTTCATCAGTCGGTGGGGAAGTTAGAGTGTGTGCGTTCATGAAGTCCTTCAATCTTTGTCTAGGGCTGCAGGGCTGCAGAGCTGATTAAAAGCTTTCTGTGAAGCCTAACGCCTTCCCAATCGGCTCGTGCCGAAATATTCAATTAGTCCAGCTCTGGAAGCATCCGCAATGCGCGAATTCAGCAAGCGGGTACCAACGCGGGGAAACATGGGCGCCAAACCGAATCGAAAACGTCGAAAGCCGACACCCGAAGGTGTCGACTGAAGTGCGGTTGAAGATATATAGCGCTAGTTTGATTCCAGGTGATTGACTGGAAGCTAAGCAGCTACAGGGGTCTTAACTGATGCTTCCTTGTTCTTGAAAATGAAGCGGTCTGCGGCGTACTGGCCAGGACCTGCGGTAAGGAAGATGACTGCGCCGGCAGCGATGGTCATGACCAGCTCCCACCCGTTGCCGTCAATCATGACGCCGGAGGCGAAGTGTCCACCCCAGATACCAGCGCCAATCATCTGCAGAACTACAAGACCTGCAGCAATGCGGGTGATAAGGCCAATGAGGATTAGGATGCCGCCGACGAGCTCGACGACGGAAGCAATAGGAGCGGCAATGCCTGCGGCGGGAACGCCCATGCCGTTGAATGCTTCGGTGGTGCCTGCAATAGTCCATTCGTTGAACTTCTGCCAGCCATGGGCAATGAGGACAGAACCGAGGATGATACGTGCAATGAGAAGTCCTGCGGACTCAACCGGTGACTTAAAGCTTGAAGTTAAATTAAGCATGAGGGAAGTGTAAACCACTCATGTTGTCGCGTCAACTTAAACCTTTAACTAATTTCAAATGAGTGAATTGCAGCAGAGTGAAGCTGGAGTGAAGGGGATGCATTATTTCCAGCTCCTGCGTGGATCGTGTTGTGCAACTTGGCGCAATTGGCTGCCTGTAATTGCCCATGCTGGGTAGGTGTTATCGATTGCCTGAAGTACAGAAAGCATGTCGTTTAGGCGATGCCTTATATTAGTTTCAAGCAAATTCTCTTGATGTGAAACGCGATTTCGTAGTCGTGTAAGGCGTTCAATTCTCTTGCCTATTTCTTTGCGGGAAGCGTCAGAGTTTTGAATTCGAGGAAAAGCTTTGTGAAGCCCTTCCTGCCAGAGAACCTGAGCCCGTTGTCTATGAGCCGGGAGTGCTTCACCCAGAAGATTTGCCCAATTTCCAAGTGACAATTGGGCGATTACATCGTCATGAGTGAGTGGCGCATTTTTACGGCGATGTCCGCTTGTTCGATGCTTGGATGCGTTCGCCGCCCGTCGCCGAGCTTGAGCGAGGGGTCTCTTGAACATCTCATGAAGGAGCTCGCCTGTCTGGTGTTCGAGAGACCAATCTCGGTATCCGCAGGCCTGGTAATTCCATTCCTGAAGCACAAGGTCCATTGAATTTCGGGTCAGGACTTCAAAGTGTGAAAGCTGGGAATGGATTGCGCCGGCTAGCTGGGTATTCCATCGATAAAGTTGAATCGCTTTTTCAAGGTTCTGGTCGGCGGCGTTGAGATATCGTATGAAGCGAGCCGCGCCGAGCATTCTGTCTATTTCAGCCTTTGTTTTCATAGAATTCGATGGTATCTTTGGAAGTAGAGCGTCGATGTAGGTCGGTGCACTTTACCCCACAGCCCCGAGCAATTGCTCGGGGCTGTTGTTTTTCGAAAATCTTTCATCTACCAGTTGTTTTGTTGGCTGGTTTGTCTGATTAGTTTTCGCCTTTTTTGAAAGTCAGAACTTGACAAAGACTATGGTTTGAAAAATTGCCCACTAAAGTGGGCAATTCGGTTCCGAATGGACGAGATCCTTGGCTGAGAAGGAGCTAGGAGTGCGCACCTGCTAGTGCCGATTCACGACCGTGGCTGCAAAGATGGAGAATCCGTTTCTTAGTAGTAGTACGGGAACTCTTCCCAGTTAGGGTCGCGCTTTTGGAGGAAGGAGTCGCGGCCTTCGACGGCTTCGTCGGTCATGTAGGCGAGGCGGGTGGCTTCGCCGGCGAAGACTTGCTGGCCCATGAGGCCGTCGTCGGTGAGGTTGAAAGCGAACTTCAGCATGCGCTGCGCGGTGGGGGACTTGGTGTTGATTTCGCGGGCGGCATCGATAGCTTCTTGCTCAATATCCTTGTGGTCGGCCACGATGTTAACCGCGCCCATCTGCTGCATGCGCTCAGCGGAGTAGGTGCGGCCTAGGAAGAAGATCTCGCGGGCGTACTTTTGGCCAACCATCTTTGCCAGGTAGGCAGAGCCGTAGCCGGCGTCGAAGGATCCGACATCGGCGTCGGTCTGCTTGAAAGCGGCTTCCTGGCGTGATGCGATGGTCAGATCACAGACCACGTGCAGGGAGTGCCCGCCGCCGGCGGCCCAACCATTGACCACGGCGATGACAACCTTCGGCATGGTGCGAATCAGGCGTTGTACTTCCAAGATGTGCAGGCGGCCGCCTTCCACCTTTTCACGGGCGGCATCAACAGTATCGGCGGTTTCACCATCGGCGTAGCGGTAGCCGGAGCGGCCACGGATACGCTGGTCGCCACCAGAGCAAAATGCCCAGCCGCCATCTTTTTCACTTGGACCATTGCCGGTCAGCAGCACGGTGCCCACATCCGGGGTGCGGCGCGCATGGCCGAGCACGTGGTAGAGCTCATCCACGGTGTGCGGACGGAAAGCATTGCGGACCTCAGGGCGGTCAAACGCGATACGCACGATGCCGTTCGCGCGGCCTTCACCCACGTGGCGGTGGTAAGTGATGTCAGTGAGGTCGGAAAAACCTTCCACTGTGCGCCACTGGGAGGCATCGAAAGGGTTGTCAGTGCTATAAGTTCGGGTTGCAGTCATGCACTCTAATCTAGTCGCCGGCTAAACTAGGCAGCATGCAGATCGACGATATCCTAGACCGCGCGCACGTTGTCGCGCTTCCACTGGCCGTAAAATTCCGCGGAATCACCACGCGTGAAGCACTACTGATTGATGGCCCGGCAGGCTGGGGCGAGTTCTCACCATTTGTGGAATATGGTCCGCAAGAATCCGCGTCGTGGCTAGCCGCAGGTCTGGAAGCAGCTTACGAAGGTTTCCCCGAACTGGTGCGAGACAGAGTCGAAGTCAACGGCACCATCCCAGCGGTTGCGGCAGAGCAAGTGCCGGAATTAATGAACCGATACCCAGGCGTGCGCACCTGGAAAGTAAAGGTGGCTGAGCCAGGACAAAGCCTGCACGACGATATCGCGCGGGTTAACGCCGTGCGCGAATATGCGAGTGAGCATAACCCGAGTTTGTCTCCCATTATTCGGGTTGATGCCAACGGCGGCTGGAGCGTGGAGGAGGCCATTGCAGCGGCAAAAGAAATGATGCCGCTGGATTACATGGAGCAGCCATGCCGGACAGCTGAGGAGCTCGCTGAGGTACGCAGTCAGCTCATGCGCAACGGATTGTTTGTGCGCGTTGCCGCGGATGAATCCATTCGTAAGGCCAATGACCCCTACCGGGTGGCGGAGTTGCAGGCGGCAGACGTGGCAATCGTCAAGCCTGCTCCCTTAGGCGGTGTGCGCAAGACCCTGGAGATTGCGCGCAACCTGCGCGCGCGGCACATGGATGTCACTGTTGCCTCCGCGCTGGATACGGCCGTTGGTATTTCCATGGGTTTGGCAACCGTGGCGGCACTGCCGAAGATTTATGACGATGAAGATATTGATGTAATTCCATCCGCTGCGGGGCTTGCTACGGGCTCATTGTTCTTGGAAGATGTGGCGGCACCGCGCCAGCTTGTGGGTGGCGCCCTGCCCGCAGCGCCTATCGCCGCCGAATTAGATCGGCTGGAAGCGCTCGTTGCGCCCGCTGAGCGCCGCGACTGGTGGTTTAATCGCGTTCGTGAATGCTATTCGGTATTGAATTCAAAATAATTTTCCCAGCCGGTGACCTGCGGTTGTTCACCTGGTGTTAATTTTCCATGCAGGTCAGCCTGTTGTGAGGTGATTAACAGCTGGATACTCTAGGGTGGCATGGGCACAGGCAAAGTAGTAGCAGGCATTCTGACGGTCCTTGGGCTTGCCGCAACCAGCGCGCCAATTGCGATGGCGCAGGAGTCGCAAGAAGCCGGGGAAAATAACGTACCTCCAACCATGCTCATCCTTGACGCGTCTGGCTCCATGGGGGAAACCGATGCTGGCGGGCAGACCCGCATGGACACCGCCAAGGAAGCAACGCACACCTTCCTGGATGGCGTTCCGGAGGATTCTGAACTTGGATTCATCACCTACGGCACGGGGACTTCCAATGCGCCGGAAGAGCGCGAGGCCGGCTGTGAAGATGTGACCACCCTGGCGCCGCTAGCCAGCGGGCAGCTGGATGATATCCGCGGGGAAGTCGATGGCATTGAGGCCTCCGGCTACACCCCGATGGGACCAGCCTTGCGCCAGGCTGCTGATGAACTTCCTGAAGAAGGCGCGCGCAACGTGGTGCTGGTGTCAGACGGCATTGATACCTGCGCGCCACCACCGGTCTGTGATGTGGCGAAAGAACTACATGATCAAGGCATTGACCTGATCATCAACACCGTGGGCTTCTTAGTTGATGGTGAAGCGCGCGCCGAGCTTGAGTGCATAGCTGAAGCGGGCGGCGGTCAGTACCTGGATGCCAATGATGCTGATAGCTTGGCTGAATCCATGCGGGTGCTGCACACACGCTCAATCAACGCGTATGAGTCAGACTTGGAAGAATACGAAGGCTCCGATAGTGAAACCGCGCCAACGGAAGTGCCCGCGGACGTGGAGGCTTTCTCCTCACCGCTGCATGATCCAGGTGCAGCACTTAATGAAATCAACAGCCCTGCCCAGCACTGGCGCATTCCAGTAGAAGAAGGCGAGCGCCTGGCCATTTCAGGTCTGACCGTTCAGCCGCCGAGCTTTGGTGGGTTGTTTGATACCCGGTTCGGTATGAGCCTGGATTTCGCGGACTCTGCATGCCGGGCTTCAGACTGGAATCAGGTTGATTCCAGCTCAGCGCAGGGTGTGCAGGCAGTCGCAGCCATCAGTGAGATCGCAGGCGAAGAGTGCGGTGCAGATGGCTACGTGGACTTTTCTATCTCGCGCGTTGGCAATTATCTTGAAGGCCAAGATATCCCGATGGAACTGAAAATCACCCGCTTTGCCGGTGAGGACGTCAGTGAGGTACCAGACCCTGAAGCCGAATCTGAACTTGGTGAAGTCAGCATTCCGGAAAACACCGAGACCGCTGCACCTGGTACTTGGTTTGATGATGCAGCTGAGCTGCCCGATGGCAATGAGCAGGGCGTGAGCGCCGATATTGTTCCGGGTGAAACGCACTTTTACAAGGTGCCTGTGGAATATGGTCAGCGTCTTGCCGCAGCCATTCAAAATGATGGCACGGATGTTGAGCGCGGGAGCGGTATCTCCGTGGACCAGCTGGTGGTTAACGTCTATAACGAAGCCCGTCAACCGGTGCTGCCTTCGGAAAACGTGCAGCTCAATAATGATGATCCCAAGGTCTTCGGCCATGCCGCGCCCCTGAACTACCGCAACATGGAAGAGGGTGACAGTAGCACCGGCCGCTTGTACCAAGACGGCGACCAATACATCGCGGTAAACTACCAACGGATGTCCAACAGCGGCAATGAAGAAGTCGGCGACGGTGAACAACACACCGCCCGCTACTCACTCGCAGCACTAGTAGACGGCGAAGCACAACCCGGCCCAACCTTTACTGCAGCCTCCGCAGATTCCGATTCTGAAGCACCAGCCGAAGACTCCGAAGATGTAGAAGCCGATGATGCTGCGGCAGATTCCCTTGAGGACAGCGAACAAGGTAGCAGTGCTTCAGAGGGCATTGGCGTTATTGCTTGGGTGCTGCTGGGCCTTGTGATGTTGGTTATCGCAGGCGTGGTCTTTGTGTACTTCTCAAAGTCGAAGAAAAAATAGGAGCCTACTTCAGGTTCTGAGTAGCTAGGTACTCCAAGATGGCCTTGACGCGGCGGTTGTCCTCGGATGCGTCAAGGCCTAGTTTCATGAAGATGTTGGAGACATGCTTGGCCACCGCCGCTGATGACAGCACGAGCTTGGAGGCGATGTCTTTGTTGGACATGCCCTGTGACATGAGCTCGAGGACTTCTTGTTCACGCGGGGTGAGCGTGGCAAGACCGGAGCGCGACGTGGACATTAAGGCGCTGGCAACAGTCGGGTCAATGACGGTGCCGCCGCTTGCCACGATGGCGAGGGAATCCAAGAAAGAAGCGACTTCGCTGATGCGGTCTTTGAGCAGGTAGCCGGTACCACCCGTGGCATCGGCGAATAGCTCGGAAGCATAGACTGGCGCGACATATTGGCTGACCACCATGACCGCTAGGTTTGGGTAGGTCTCACGCAGGGTTACTGCTGCCTGCAGGCCATCATCAGACATGGATGGAGGCATACGCACGTCTGTAATAACAACGTCCGGGACCTGTTCTTTAACCACCTCAATGAGCTCAGGCGCGCTGGAAGCCTGCCCGATTACTTTATGCCCGCGGCGCTCAAGGAGCCCTGCGATACCTTCACGAAGAAGTGCTGAGTCATCGGCCACCACGATGGAAAGTTCTGCCATTGCTACTCCTTAGTCCTGTTCTTTGCTGCCTTTGTCAATTTTCCCTGCGGTGCCACTGCTTGCAGCGGTGCCGATAGTAAAAGTGGGTTGCCCGCGGTCAACCAACAGTGGAATCCGCGCGGAAACGCTGGTGGGACCGCCTTCGGGGGAGGTGATTTCCAGCCAGCCGCCGAAGGCATCGAGCCTATCGCGCATGCCGGCAAGCCCCGCGCCGGGCTTGAGGCGAATGCCGCCGGGGCCTTGATCCACCACCGTGATGTGTAAGTGCTTGTCCGCGATGAGAAGAACGGAAACGTCGGCGCCGGGGGCGTGCTTGGCGGAGTTGGTCAGTGCTTCAGCGCAGAAGAAATAGCCGGCGGCAAGAACGCTGGGGGATAGCTGCGGCAAGGGATGTGGTGCCGAGACCAGCACGTGCGGGCCGTAGCCGGCGGCCATGTCTTTGACCGCGGCCACTAGTCCGCGGTCAGCAAGAACTTGCGGGTGGATGCCATGCACGGTTTTGCGCAGGGCATCCAAGCCATCGTTGAGGTCCTGCTGCGCGGCGCGGATGAGTTCATCTACCTCCGGCGGGGCATCAAGCAGTGCCTCGCCCAGTTTGATGGATGCTGCCACAAGGTATTGCTGGGTACCGTCATGTAAGTCGCGCTCAATGCGGGAGCGTTCCACCTCATAGGCATCGGCGATGGCGCGCCGGGATTTGGTGAGCTCAGCTATCTTTTCTGCCTGCGTTTGCTCACTCGTTACACCGGGTTTGTCGCGGTTGCGCTTTCTCCACATGCCACCCAGGGTAGTGCCAGCACTACCTGAAAGTGCAACGCTGGCACCATGGTTTTTAAATACCGGAGCGAGTGAAATAGTGAGCATGGGAAATACACCAAACAACACAGCAAGCATTCTTCATCTGGATGACGTCACCAAAGACTTCGGTGGCGCGCCAGTCCTGTCCGGAATCAGCCTCGACATCAAAGGCGGCGAAACCGTCGCCATCATGGGCCCATCGGGTTCAGGTAAATCCACGCTCTTGCACTGCATGTCCGGCGTGCTCACCCCAACATCCGGCAAGGTGGTGTTTAACAACGCCGTGCTTTCCGAGGCCTCCGATGCCGCCCGCTCCCGCACCCGTCTCTCGGATTTCGGGTTCGTCTTCCAAGACCACCAGCTGCTGCCAGAACTCAGCGCACTCGACAATGTGGCACTGCCAGCCATGCTCAAGGGAATTTCGCGCTCGGCGTCACGCGATAAAGCACAAGAACTGCTCAATCAACTTGGTTTGGGAATGCTGGTGGACCGCCGTCCTGGCCAGGTATCTGGTGGCCAGGCGCAGCGCATCGCTATTGCGCGAGCGCTGGTAACCTCTCCGGCTGTCATCTTCGCCGATGAACCAACCGGTGCACTGGACCAAGCAACGGGCCATGAAGTCATGCAGTTGCTCTCCGCCGTGGTGCAGCGCACCGGCGCCGCACTGGTCATGGTCACCCATGACGCGCAGGTGGCTGATTGGATGGAACGCCGCATTGAAATCCGCGACGGCATCATCCATGACGATCGTTTGGTAGGTGGCCGCCGATGAAAACCAGCACTCTAGTCTTTGACCTTCACAAAGCCGCGCTGCAAACCCGCACTGGCACAGGCATCGTCACGCTGCTTGCCATTATGAGCCTGACGGTAAGCTCCACCATCGCCTTCCTTGTCGCGGGCGGTACCTGGATGTTCTACTCGCGTGAACAACGGCCGGAAGACTTTCCAATCCTTCAAGAATCCATGGGCGGTGGCCCAGTAGAAGATATGATGCGAACCTGGGTCATCCTGGCGCTGTTTGCCTGCGCCTTCCTGGTGCCCACCATCTTTTCTCTCACATCACAGGCTGCGGTGCTCGGTGCATCGGGACGCGAAAAGCGTCTGGCCACCCTCCGCCTGCTCGGTCTATCTTCCGGGGATATCACCCGCATGACCATGCTGGAAACCGCAGTTCAAGCCATCATCGGTATCGTGCTCGGCGGATTCATCAGCGTGCTTTTGGCACCCATCTTTTCTAATTTGTCCTTCCAACACGTGCAGATCAGTACCTCTGAAATTCTGCTTCCATGGTGGGGGTATCTCGCCGTCGCTGCCGTGGTCTTCTTCCTAGCCAGCGGTGCATCGGTTGCTGGTATGCAGCGTGTTCGCGTGGGACCTTTGGGCGTATCGCGCAAGGAAATGCCACCGGCATTGAAGTACCGCGGCGTCATCATCTTCGTGGTTTTTACCGTGTTCACCCTGGTGCTTGTTAACCAGACGAACCTGAACTCCAGTATTTCTGCGATTGGATTTACAGCATTGGTTATCTCCATCAACATCATGCTGATCAACTGGTTTGTGCCTTTTATCCTGCAGATTCTCTACCGCATGCTGTCGATTGTGCCGGGTACTTCACACTTTGTGGCAAGCCAGCGCATTGCCGCTGATGCCAAAACTACCTGGCGGCGCAGCGCTTCCATGGCTTTCTTCGGCGTCATCGCAGGTTTCTTGGTTATCTCACCACTGGGCAATGATGGTCTGACCAGCCTGATGAGCGAAGACCCTGGCGCGCTGATGATGTTCACAGACATCACCACCGGTGGCCTGCTCACCCTGGGTTTCGGGTTTGTGCTGTCCTCCATGGCTATCTTCCTCGGACTGTCTTCCCAGCTCTTTGAGCAAGCAGGTCTGACCCGGTCACTGCACCTGATGGGTGTAAAGCGCAGCTTCTACTTCCGCACCCAGCTGTTTGAAACCCTCGGCCCCATCATCATTGTGTCGCTTATTGGTTTCGCCTTCGGCGCAATGGTGGGCATGGTCATGCTCTCTTCCGCGATGGCCGAGGTGAACCTGGTGGCACGTCTTTCCATGGCTGGCGCATTCCTCGGCGTGGGCTGGTTGTTTACCCTCGCGGCTATCTCGGCAGTGGAACCGCTGCGCAAACGCACACTGACTATAGGACGAAACAATGATTAAGAAGATTCTTCTATCCCTCTTCGTTGTCATCATCGGCGCTGTTCTTGCCGCCGTGTACTTCCTCGGACCCACCATGGGCGCGATGTTTACGGGCAAGGCCATCTTCTTAGGCCATGACAGCCCGCAGCGCTACGGCAACGCCGTGCTGACCCTTGCAGAAACTCAAGGCATTTATGCGGACTCGGAAGAGTTCGCTCGCGCCAAAGTGGAAGCCCAGGCAGCCATCGAATCCGCTGACTCGCGGGACGAGCTCTATGAGCCGTTGAAGAAGGCAGTCAAAGCTGCCGGCGGCAAGCACTCCAACCTGGTCACACCAGATCAGAGCGCTGAAGTCGATGAGTCGATTGAAACGGCGGAGCAGCCAAGCATCGACAGTCAAGGCGGTATCGTGACCGTAAAGGTACCTGGTGTTAACCGTAATGCGGACGTGCAGGGCTACGCCGATACGATTGCTGCCGGAGTAGAAGATGCCACCTGCGTGGCCGTGGACTTACGCGGCAATGGCGGCGGCGATATGGGGCCAATGCTCGCTGGGCTCTCACCGCTGCTGCCCGATGGTGATGCACTGTTCTTCCACTCGGCGATGGGCGATACTCCGGTCACCGTGGATGGCACATCCACCATAGGCGGTGGCACAGCATTGAGTGTCGATGCGAAAAAGAACACCAATATTCCCATCGCCGTGCTTGTCGATGAAGGCACCGCCTCCTCCGGCGAAGCCACCATGTTGGCCTTTAAAGGCTTGGAAAATGCTGTGTCTTTCGGGCAGCCCACCGCCGGTTATGCCTCCGCCAATACGGTCTATGACTTCCCTGATGACAGCTACCTCATGCTGACGATTGCGCAGGATATGGACCGAAACGGCGACATCTATGGAGATGAACCTGTTGAACCAGACCACATTGTGGATGATGCGATGGGCTCCGCACAGGCTTGGCTTTCTGAACACGGTTGCCGGTAGCGTGTTGAGGCATGAATGATCGACCACGGCAATACTTCCCCGGCGAAGACGATCCCAACGCCTCCCAGCAACCACAGCAGGGATACAACCAACAGGGTTACAGCCAGCAGCCGCAGCACGGCTACTCCCAGCAGCCGCAAGCGGAGGGTTTCTACGAGTTCCCCGAAGACCAGCAGGCTTATGCGGGTGGGGCAGGTGCAGCGGGAGCTTCCGCGGCTGGCGCTCACGCTGGCGGCGCGGGCAGCAACGGGGGCGGCGGAGGCAATGGCCTAACCGTCACGCTTGGTGTCATCGCAGCCCTAGCCTTGCTTGCTGCAGGTGCGCTGTTGTTCCTGTGGCGCTCTTCCGCGGATGAGGCTGATAAGGAGCCACCGCCACCAGTGACGGAAACGGTCACGGAGACTGAAACTGAAATGCAAACAGAAACAGTTACTGAAACCGAGACGGAGACTGAAACCACCACGGTGACCGATAGTCCGCTGCCTGATATGTCTGATCTGCCAGAGGTCCCTGAAGATCCAGAAGACGTTGAGAACTGGGTCAATGACATCTTCGGACAGCGGCAATAGGTAATTTGGTCACGCACAGTAGATTAGAGGCATGAATTCGAAGTCTTTAGTTCTCGCACAAGCCGTAGCAGCGCAACTTTCCCGGCACATCACCGATGTGGTGATCTGCCCGGGGTCGCGTAATTCGCCATTGTCATTGGCGCTTTTGGCGCGGGAAGACGTGCGTGTTCACACCCGCATTGATGAGCGCACCGCCGCATTCTTCGCGCTTGGATTGGCACGGGTATCAGGCCGTCACGTTGCGGTGATGATGACTTCGGGCACCGCCGTGGCAAATGCTTTGCCAGCGATGATTGAAGCGCACTATAGCCATGTTCCTCTAGCGGTTGTCAGCGCTGACCGTCCCGTGCGGCTAGTAGGCACGGGTGCCTCACAGACAATTGAACAGCAGGGGCTATTCGGGGTGTATGCCGATACCGTGCAGGTGGCTGAACCTACCGATATTCCATTTATGGCAGAGGCGTTTACCTCCCGCCGCCAGATTCATATCAACGTCGCACTTGATGCGCCACTGCTGGAAGACTCTGCACTGCCGGCCCCAACTGATCGCACGCAGCAGCGTGCACCGATGGCCGGCTGGGTCAACCACGGTGAAGTCGAGGTTGATCTGTCCCGCAACACGCTGGTGATTGCCGGTGATGAAGCGTGGGCCGTGGAAGGACTCGAAGACATCCCAACCATCGCGGAACCAACCGCACCAGCGCCGTATCACCCCGTGCACCCGGCTGCCGCACGCGTTTTCCGCAAAGACCAGGTCTCCGCGAATGACTATGTGGTCAACACCCGCGTCGATCAGGTCATTGTGGTGGGACACCCGACCTTGCACCGCGATGTGATGGCGTTGATTTCTGACCCAGATGTTGATCTGATTTGTCTGTCACGCACCCCAGACATCACCAACCCGCGCGGTGAACACGCGCGCATTGGCACCACCGTCAAAGTCAGCGGTCAACCAACTCGTGACTGGATGAAGATTTGTGAAGGCGCCGCCAAAGCAGGCTCTGATGCCGTGCGTGAAGCACTAGAGAATGAAGAACATGGCTTTACTGGTCTGCATGCGGCTGCCGCTGTGGCCGATACCTTGGCAGTAGGGGATTCCATCTTCATTGGTTCCTCCAACCCAATCCGCGATATGTCCCTGGTGGGCTTGCCGTTTGATGGCGTCGATGTGTACTCCCCGCGTGGTGCCGCCGGCATTGACGGCTCTATTTCCCAAGCACTTGGCGTAGCCGTCGAAACCCAAACCCGTGAGCGCGAACTGCCACGCGCACCGCGCACCGTAGCACTATTGGGCGACCTAACCTTCCTGCACGACCTGACCGGCCTGGTCATCGGCCCTGATGAGGTGCGTCCAGAAAACCTCACCATCGTCATCTCCAATGACAACGGCGGCGGTATTTTTGAGACTCTCGAAACCGGCCGGGACTCCCTGCGCGGTGACTTTGAAAAAGCCTTTGGCACCCCACACGAAGTAGAAATCGAGCCCCTCATCGAAGGCTTCGGCTTAGACTACCGCCGCGCGGATACCGCCCAAGAACTACTGGACACTCTGGCAGAACTCGCCGAATTCGCCGTGGGGATCACCGTGGTGGAAGCCCGTGTGAACCGCCAGTCGCGCCGGGCACTGCATCAAGAAATCTCTTCGAAGAATGCGTTCTAGCCACCATGCGTTTTAGAGTCCGTCGCCGCGTCAACCAGCTGATCGTGGGTCTGTACGCCGCGGCACTGCTGGCTGCCGTGGCGATGGTCGTGGGGCCATTTATCAATGACATGAAGATTGGTGCTGACCCGCAACGTGCCTTGGGCACAATCACTGGTGTTGATTGGATGCGCACCGCCGTGGAATATCAAGATGCCGATGGCATCTACTACCAGCCATCTTCAGGTCTGCTTTATCCCACGGGTCTTGCCACAGGCCAGCAAGTCTGGGTGACCTATGCCGGGGATAATCCCGAACTGGTCAAGGTTGAAGGCCGCGAATGGACACTGTCCATCATTCCTGCTCTTTCTGTCGCTGCCGTTAGCTCCCTTATCGCCGGCGGCGCCTGGTGGCTAGTGAATTACCGTCGCAAACGTGAAACCGTGGACACCGAAGAATAGGCTCAAGCGCGCACTTGAGTGGGCCGGGTGAGTAATGAGCGTCACTGCCAAATTAGGCTTCGGTGACTAGGATGGTTCGCGTATGCGCCAAGCTGCACAAATAGCGGGGTAGCAAGGAAATTATCCACAATTTCGTGCAGATTTTACGCAAATATAACCTTATTCGCCGAAGATGAGAGATTATGCGTGTAGCGATTGTTGCGGAATCCTTCCTCCCAAACATTAATGGTGTGACCAACTCGGTTTTGCGAGTTTTGGAGCACCTGCATCGGGAAGGCCATGAAGCGATAGTCATTGCGCCGGGGGCTCGTAATGGCCAAGAAGAAGTCAGTGACTATCTTGGTTTCCCCATCCGCAGGGTGCCCACCGTCAAGGTTCCAATGATTGACTCGTTGCCTGTCGGTGTACCAACCACTGTGGTGGATAGTGAACTTCGTGAATTCCAGCCGGACATCATTCACCTAGCAAGCCCCTTCGTTTTAGGCGCGGCCGGAGCATTCTCCGCACGCCAGCTGCGCATCCCCGCGGTGGCGCTCTATCAAACCGACGTGGCGGGCTTTGCCACCACATACCAGCTTTCAGCGCTGGCCTTCGGCGTGTGGGAGTGGCTGCGCACCATCCACAATTCCTGCCAGATGACACTGGCGCCAAGTTCTTTGACCATCGCAGACTTAGAACACCACCACATCAAAAATGTCCGCCACTGGGGACGTGGTGTGGACGCGGTGCGTTTCCATCCTTCCAAGCGCTCTGAGTCACTGCGCAAGCAGTGGGACCCAACGGGGAACAAGCGGATCGTCGGATTCGTGGGACGCCTTGCCGCGGAGAAAGGCGTGCACCGCCTCTCCGCGTTAAATGATCGCGAGGATATTCAGCTGGTCATTGTTGGTGATGGTCCAGAGCGCCCGCTGCTGGAAGCTCAGCTTCCCAACGCTGTATTCACCGGCGCCTTGGGCGGGGAAGCACTTGCACATGCTTATGCCTCGCTGGATATTTTCGTGCACGCCGGCGAATTTGAAACCTTCTGCCAGGCCATCCAGGAGGCTCAGGCTTCTGGTGTTCCCACCATCGGTCCACGCGCGGGTGGTCCAGTAGATCTCATCGAAGGAGGCGTTAACGGTTACTTGTTGGAGGTAGACACGTTCATTGAAGACTTGCCGGCAGCGGTCGATGCCATTGATAGCCCCGACTTTGGTGTGAATGCGCGTGCTTCCATTGAGAACAAAACCTGGGAAGCGCTATGCCGTCAGCTCATGGGCTATTACGAGGAAGTTCTGGAGTCCACACGCAAGGTTCCGTTGACCATTTTGGGGCAGCGTCCAGAGCTGCCGAGGTGGGCTGCTCGCGCTCTTGGTGCGCGCGTAGCTTAAACTATTCTGCGTGGGTAAAAAGGCAGATTTAAACAAAAAGCCCCTCGACGTTGCGTCCATGTTTGACGCCGTCGGGGAGAAGTACGACATCACCAACACCGTCTTGTCCTTTGGCCAGGACCGTCGATGGCGCAAGATCACGCGCGAGCGTTTGAACCTGCAGCCGGGTGAAAAAGTACTTGACCTTGCCGCTGGTACCGCGGTGTCCACTGTTGAACTGTCCAAGTCGGGCGCGTGGTGTGTGGCGTGTGATTTCTCCCGCGGCATGTTGGCAGCGGGCACCGACCGTGACGTACCCAAGGTTGCCGGTGACGGCATGAACCTGCCTTTTGCAGACAACACCTTTGATGCCGTGACCATTTCTTATGGCCTACGAAACATCCACGACTTTGAGCTGGGACTGCGCGAGATGGCACGTGTGACCAAGCCTGGTGGACGTCTTGCCGTGGCCGAATTCTCCAAGCCAGTAATCCCGGTATTCGGCACGTTCTACAAAGAATATTTGATGCGCCTTCTACCACCCATCGCGCGCTTCGTATCCTCGAATCCAGACGCTTATGTCTACCTGGCCGAGTCCATCCGCGCATGGCCAGAACAGGAAGAACTAGCCGCAGTGATCAACCGCAACGGTTGGGAAGGTGCAAGCTGGAAGAACCTCACCGGCGGCATCGTGGCGCTTCACTCCGCGGTAAAGCCCGCGGCCTAAGGGCGGCGGTAAAGCCTGCGGTCTTCCGTCCTCGGCTTTACCGGAGAAAGCGCACGACAACGCCTCGGATTTACCGGAGAAAGCGCACGACAACGCGTCGGGTTTCCGAAAAGGGGCTACCCCAGCCAGCAAGCGTGAATTAGACCGTGGAGTCCCACAGGGGCGAACCAGCGCGGGCGGTGGAGACCACGCTGCCGGCGGCACGCCACAGGCGAGCGGTGAAATCACGGTCTTCCTCGGTGATGAGATTGCCCATCAAACGCGCAGCAACATGCATTGGTCCGCGCAGCCCAATAGGGCCCGCCAGCGGCAGAAACTGCGGGTAAGTCAGCACGCGCGCGAGGGTGCGCGCCAGCATGAAAGCTTCGCCATACTCGCGGCGCAACAAGTCAGGCCACACCAAGGTGAGGTCTTTGTTGGTGCCCAGTAATTCTGCTGCCAGTGCGGCGGTTTCCAAGCCATAATCAATGCCCTCGCCATTGAGTGGGTTCACACAAGCGGCGGCGTCACCGATGATCATCCAGTTCGCGCCAGCCACGTTGGATACCGCGCCACCCATAGGCAAAGCGGCGGATGTGACAAACTTCTCATCGCCCAGTTGCCACTTCTCCCGCTGCTGGCTGGCGTACAGCGACAGCAGCTTTTTCGTGTTCACTTTTGCCGGGCGTTTTTCCGTGGACAAGGCACCACAACCAAGGTTGACGGAGCCATCACCAATCGGGAAAATCCAGCCATAACCCGGCTGCACCACGCCGCTCTCATCGCGCAATTCCACGTGCGAATGCATCCACGGCTCATCAGAAAACGGGGACTCGCAATAGGAGCGCGCCGCAATGCCAAAGACTTCACCCTTGTGCCATTGCCGGCCGAGTTTCTGCCCAAAAGTAGAGCGCACACCATCGGCAATGATGACCTCACGCGCGCGAATCTTGGTATCGCCTACGCTGAATTCAGTAAGACGATTGCCCTCTAGCACGGGATTTGTAGCGGGTGTTCCGGCGAGCAAGGTGGCGCCGGCGGCTACGGCGGCATCGACAAGCAATGCGTCCAAGTGGTGCCTTTGCAACGCCGTACCCTCGGCACACAGATAAGTTGTTGGCCACGGGGCTGTCGCCGACGTTCCGAAACCGTGCAGCTTTAAACCCTTATTGCGGTAAGTTGCGTTGACCTCAACGCCAAGCTGGTTCAGCTGGTGCATACCCCGCGGGGTGAGGCCATCACCACACGTTTTATCGCGCGGAAATTTCGAAGAATCAATCAGCACGGTCTCAAAACCGCGGCGCACAGCATGCAGTGCTGCTGCTGCTCCGCTGGGGCCCGCGCCGATGACAGCAACATCAAAAAGCTCAACCATGCGAACTATTGTCGCATGCGGGTACCCTGAAGTGGGTTATGCACCTTAGTTCGACTACGGTTATTGTTTGTCTAAATTTAGTTTTATCGAGCACAAGGACCTGTACACAATGAGCAACCACGCCGTGGATCTGGGGGATGACCAGCTCAATGATCGCATTGCTGCCGGCGTTGCCGCCGTTGAACGCTTGCTGCACGATGAAACCAACCGCGGAGCGTCCTTTGTTTCCGACAAAGCACAGCACCTATCTGAAGCTGGCGGAAAGCGTTTCCGCCCCATAATGGCCCTTTTGGCGTCCGAGTATGGCCAGACGCCAGGCAGTGAAAGCGTTGTCAAAGCCGGCACCGTCGTGGAGATGGTGCACGTGGCAACGCTTTATCACGACGATGTCATGGATGAAGCTGACCGCCGCCGTGGCGTGGAGTCAGCGAACTCCCGCTGGAATAACTCCGTTGCCATCCTCGCGGGTGACGCGCTGCTGGCGCATGCCTCGCGTTTGATGAGTCAGTTGGATACCCACACCGTTGAGCATTTTGCTGAAACCTTTGAAGAGCTCGTCACCGGGCAGATGCGTGAAACCATCGGCGCAGGTGAAGCAAACCCGATTGAGCACTATATGGCGGTCATCAAGGAAAAGACCGCGGTGCTGATCGCTTCCGCAGGCTATTTGGGTGCTTACCATTCTGGTGCCACCAAGGAGCAGGCCACAGCGCTGCGCACCATCGGTGGCGCAATCGGCATGGTCTTCCAGATTGTCGACGACATCATCGACATCTTCTCCGATTCCCAGGAGTCCGGAAAGACTCCAGGCACAGACCTGCGTGAGGGCGTGTTCACCTTGCCAGTCCTGTATGCCCTGGAAGAGGATTCTGAAGCCGGAGAAGGCCTTCGTGGCTTGCTCACGGGCCCATTGGAGGCCGACGCTGACGTGGAGCGTGCACTGGAGCTTCTGCGCGCATCTAACGGCCGTGAGCGCGCGCTCGCGGACGTCCAGCGCTACCTCGATGTCGTTTCCGCCGAATGCTCGGCGCTGCCGGACATCCCAGCCACCCACGCATTGTTGAGCCTGGCGTCTTACACCGCTGCCCGCGTAGGATAGTGTAGGCGTTAACACGCGCGAATGTGCGGGTTAACCTGCCGATTTGCTTAGATGCTGGGTGCGCGTAGTAGAGTAATTAACCGCACCGAAAAGTGCCTGCCAGGTTGTCCGAGCGGCCAAAGGAAGCGGACTGTAAATCCGCCGGCGTACGCCTTCAGAAGTTCGAATCTTCTACCTGGCACCAAATAAGAGTTGAGCCCCGTTTGATTTTCCAAACGGGGCTCAACTCTTTCTTTATTCATTCTTGTGGCTTCAGGGTTAAGTAAAGAAAAGTGTGTCTGTCGGTGTGTTGCCGGCGGACATTGTGTTA
>OMJG01000917.1_pt1 | contig 19399 bp, 19 predicted proteins | sample 1646431 | NCBI WGS metagenome assembly OMJG01 (sample SAMN03771674, study PRJEB25209) | food metagenome | isolation source: Cotija cheese | place: Mexico:Jalisco,Michoacan | collected 2011-12-12
CAATTACGACGAGCACGCCTAATACTTTTTTCCACATCGGTAGTGCCTTCTTTCTAGAAATTTTTTAATTCAACTTGTCTAGTTTATCATATAAACACAACTGTTACTTAAATTATACGGTAAGTTGCGCCAATCGCATAACGACCATTGTCCAATTCTTCATTAATTTCCATATGTTCCGCAAAATCTGCATCCCAATACTCGAGTTGTGCCCTTGGTACACGCCAATTTAATGAACTTAGTTGCGCCAAAAACTGTTGTTCGGAATAGGTTTGCCGATTTAACATATAACGAATAACTAAACGTAACCAATCTATTCCCGTGACCTTGTCTAAGAAAGCCACCACTGTAAACGGCATTGGTCGCACGATCATTGCCGGATTTTCATCATAACTTGGTAATTGATTAATAATCAATTGATAAAGCCCTGGTGTTTCAGAGCTCATTCGTGGCCTTGGTAGCCGTTCCCACAATTCCTCTGACATCATAGTTTGGTCTAAAATAATTCCTTGGTTGCTTTGATAGCCCAAGCCAATTAGATAGATAGTTTGTCCATCATAAAAGTAGTTGATTACTGTATATGGTAAGTCATCTTTCATACTACTTGGCAGGTATTTTTCCTTAGCAATTACCTGGACGTTAACACCATTTTTCCGCAAACTCTTTATTAGTTTAATACGATTACCTGGTACAAATACTTGCACAGGTTGTTCGATTTCAATGACGTTCATAACGTCAGAAATTTCTAACGGCTCATAATATTTTTTGCTACCTAACTCTGACATAAACATCAAGTCTGTCGGATTATTATTCATCAGAATTGTACTGATATTTTGGCTTTGTAGTTCTTTGACGACCATCGCCATCACATAAGATGCAGCTGCCCCATCCCCTAAACGGAACCCTCCAGAACCAATGACTAATACAGAGTGCCGTCCTAAACGATTACTCTCATTTTCTGACTCAAAAGTAGAATAATATTGATTAGCTGCTTCTTCGAATTCACCAGCAGAGGGTTCAAATGCCTTAAAGGTTGGCAGAATACCATTATCCCAACGATAACGACGTATCTCTTCAAACTTGGCATGCCATAAGCGAGCAATTAATCCATCTGAAAGACCATAGTACTTTGCTAATTTCAAAACATCTGTTTGCCAAGCATTATTCTTAACGGTTTCTTCTAATTTATTGATTTGAGACAATTTATAGAAATAAAAAGCATTTATTTTCGTCATTTCTGCTAATTCATCAACCGTATAACCACGACGCAATGCTTCCATTAATACAAAGATTCGATTATCACGTGGGTAAATCAACTGTTCAATAATTTCATTATCAGTTATCGCATTCATCACAGTTGGTGAAAAATTACGATTATTAAAGTGTGCCGCACGAATAGCTTTCTCTAAGGCTTCTTCAACACTACGACCAACTCCCATAGTGGCTCCGACTGACTTTTGAACTGTGTTTAACCGGTGCTCTGTTTTAACACCATTTGATTCAAAATCTCCAAATGAAAAAATTGGGAAACGAATCACAATGTGATCCATCGTTGGCTCTAATAATGCTGTGTGATTAGCACCAATAACCGGTGTCTGAACATCTTCGATATTTTCACCTAACATTAACCGCACCACCACCGGAACCAGTGGATAACCTGTCGCAGCCACCAACAAGGCTGCTGTCCGATCAAAGTAAGGCGTCACACGGGTAATGACATATTCATTATTTTTAGGGTCCACTGCAAAACGGACTTCTAAAAGTCCCACGACATCAAAGCCTCTAATAACCTTGAATGCTGCAGCACGTAATTTCTGATACACCGGGTCTGGCAAAGTTTGAATTGGGGTTATCGCAATTGAATCTGCTGAATGAATCCCAACCGGATCCATATCCTCGACACCACCAATTAAAATGGTCGAATTACTCTTATCACGAATAACCAACATAGAAATTTCTTGGTACCCACGAATACTCTTGTCAATATTTACCTGATGTGTAATTGAACGAGCAAGGGCGGTTTCTGCCGCTTCCTCTAAATCATCTGTATCTTCAACCTGTAATCGCAATGTTTGGCCCATTGGCGCAACTGGTCTAATGACAACTGGTAACTCAAAATCTCTGGTTGCATCAAAAACCTCACCCACATTACTAGCAAGTCGTGACTGGACTGTTGGAATATTTAGTTGTTGCAAACGCTCGTGTAGGTATTTTGTGTTTTGGGTGGCTTGCATGACCGGTAATGATAACCCCAAAACCGTTGGTGCACCGTTACCCATAAGTTTCAGGATATCAGCACCCAATCGTGTGGCTGTTGACCCACCTACCGACGCAACCATCGCTGTGATATGCTCATCATTAATAATTTGAACCAGATTTTCAACTGTTAATGTTTGTTCAATGACTTGGATATCGTGACGTGCGCTAGTAAAGGAGTACGGGTTGTCATCAACCATGACCACTTCATGACCATATTGTTTCAGTACATGAACAACCTGATAAGCTGCAACATCACCCTCAGTTTCTCGACCAAAATCGTTAGCGGAACCACCAATGATTAATACTCGTTCTGTCATATCGTTCCACCTCCTCGACGGGCCATCACCATTTCCATAAACTCAGCGAATGCCTGCGTTTCTTCCAATGGCCCAGGAGCTGCGTCTGGAAAAAATTGTACACTAAATGCTGGATAATCTCGATGGCGTAAGCCTTGAATTTGGTTATCAGTAATATCGATGTGGGTTACAAACAAAGGCGTATCTTTAATCGATTTTGCATCAACATAGTACGCTTGTCCTTGTGTTGCAAACATAATATCTTTCGTGATTTGCTCACGAATTGGATGATTCATGCCGTGATGAGCTGAAGTCAATTCACTAACTTTAGCCCCATTGGCTATCGCAAACAATTCATGACCCAAACCAATACCAAACAATGGCACGCGTGTCTCAAATTCACGAATAAGATCCAGCGCTGTTTCAGGAACTTGTGCCGGATCACCCGGTCCAGATGAAATGACCAGACCATCTGGATCAAGATTGGCTACTTCATCAAATGTCGCTGAAAAAGGCAATACGGTCACATTCGCATCGAAGTCGCTTAGCATTCGTAAAATACCACTCTTAAGGCCAAAATCTAGCACAACAACATTTGCACCACGTCCTGGATTAGCATAAGCTTTCGGCGTCGAAATCTGCGCAATTTGTTGGTTAGTCAATACCATTGCTCGCAATTGATCAAAAGCATGGTCATCTGGTTGATCAACAATTGATGCCTTTTGAACCCCAGTTTCACGTAAATGTCTTGTTAATGCTCGTGTATCAATTTGTGAGATACCGGGAATATTATGTCTTTTCAAATAATCATTTAAGCTAAGTGCTCGGATACGATTAGTTGAAATTTCCGCAATTTCACGTACGACCACCCCTTTGACTGCTGGGACAATGGCTTCATCTGCATAATGATTGATACCGGCCGCACCAATTGTTGGTGTCGTAAACATGATAATTTGATTGTAGTAAATTGGATTCGTGATAATTTCTTGATAGCCAGTCATCGCTGTATTGAAAACTAGTTCACCAAAAGTTGTTGCTGGTGCCCCAAAAGCTTCACCTTCGTATACCGTACCATCTTGTAAAATTAAATAACGTGTTGTCATGACGTAGATCTCGTTTGGCAAATGCTAAACGATCCCTCCTTCCCGTCTAACCGTTGAAAAACTAACGGATTTCAATACCGTCCTGGCCGTCAAATTCTTTCATGTTAACGCGAATCTTTTCAGAAGTTGCCGTTGGAATATTTTTACCAACAAAATCAGCACGGATTGGTAACTCACGATGACCTCGATCCACCAAGACTGCTAGGTTAACAGCTGCAGGTCGGCCGTTGTCCATAATGGCATCTAAGGCTGCCCGAATCGTCCGACCAGTAAATAGCACATCATCTACCAAAATAATTCGCTTGTTATCGATATCTACATTAAAAGATGATTTTTCACCAGCGCGTTCAGAATCATCATCACGATAATGTGTAATATCAAGTGGTATAACAGGAATTGACGCTCCTTCTAATTGTTGCAAGCGATCAGCAATTCGTTGACCAATAAAGACGCCACGTGTCTTTATCCCGACAATAGCGAGATTTGTCACCCCTTTATTCTTTTCGATAATCTCATATGTAATTCTTGTGAGTGCTCGTTGCATCGCCATTGCATCAACAATTTCTTTTGCCATAATCTATTCCTTTTCTCTCATTGATTCCAACTAATAAAAAGAGACACCATCACTTCTAAAAAGGATAACGTCTCATTCGGTCTTATTCATTACGTTACCTCCTAGTAAACTCACGGGATTACTTTAAGAAAGTTACATTCATTCAGTTTATCTAAAGCTATTTTATCATGTTCAGCACGGTTTGCGTACTATCAGTTATTTTCTTCTGCATAAGGTTCTAATTCTGCCATTGCATCCACAAAATACTGTGGTAAAGGTGCCTCAAATGTTAATGCTTCTTTTGTTGTTGGTTGTGTTAAGCCCAAGGTAGCCGCATGCAGGAATTGTCCATTGCCCACCAACGTTTTCTTTGGTCCATATAATGGGTCGCCGGCTACTGGATGACCAATATAGGCCATATGTACACGAATTTGATGTGTACGGCCAGTGTCTAAGGTTACCCGTAATAAGGTATAACCTACATAGCGTTTAACAACTTCAAAATGAGTGACGGCATCGCGGCCACCAGCAATAACAGCTTGTTTTTTACGATTGGTCTTTGAACGTCCCAACGGTGCTTTAATCGTGCCTTTGTTCTCAGAAAACTCACCATGCACCAAAGCATAATATTGGCGCAAATTTTTCTTGTTTTTTAAATCTGATGACAAGGCCTCATGTGCTTGATCATTTTTGGCAACCATCAGTAAGCCTGACGTATCTTTATCAATACGGTGCACAATCCCTGGGCGAACGACACCGTTAATCGATGACAGTTCAGTATGGTACATTAAAGCATTAACTAACGTACCATTCGGATGACCAGCAGCAGGATGAACGACCATCCCCTGTGGCTTGTTGACCACTAATAAGTCGTCATCCTCATAGACAATATCCAGCGGTAAATTCTCTGGCTTAAGATCCAAAGCAACTGGTTCTGGCACAACAAATGATATGACATCATCAGGACGTACTTTATAATTAGGTTTCTTATTTTCCTTATTGACCGTTAAAACACCTTCATCGATCCACTTTGATACTTGTGTTCGTGTGTATTCAGTAAATGCATCAGCGACAACTTTATCCAAGCGTCCCTTCTGGTCTGTGATTGTCAGTGATTCCTCAGTCATTTGTTTTTCCTTCAATTTCTTTTCTTAAGCTGTTTAAAAAGCGCCGGTTCATCCAGAAATTATAATATTCACCATCATAACTGAACAAAACAGTCCTTTTCGTAAACTGTACATGTGACATTTCAGAAAAACGAAATTTATCTGTATGAACGCCAAACGTTGGTAAAATCCAAAGTGCGTCTGTAGCCAATGCGACCCTTCTTCTAAAATAAGTTAATAGTGCAACAATAATGAAAACTACCACAGCACCAATTGTCCAAACGTTAAGGTGCGTAACCTCTAATAGCATGATGAGGCCAAACATGGCGATCATTAGAATCCACAGCCAGTTGACCCAGCCAAGTAGGCCTGCTGGTTGGTAATATCCCTTCATTCTTATGTCCTTTCTGATTTACTAATAAGCATGTTGTTTGTAAACCATCTGAGAATGTTTCTATCATCTAGTATAATGAAATTGGAGGTACTTGTCATGTTAATCAAAGTTTATTCAGATGCTGCTAGCCAAGGAAACCCTGGTAATAGTGGTGCCGGTCTAGTCATTTTATATGATGGACAACAAATTCAACGGCATCACTATCTGGGACATATGTCAAATCATGAAGCAGAATTCGCAGCCGCTATTTGGGCTTTCCAAGTGTTAGCAACGCTTAGTAGTGATACCGATACCATCATGTACTATGCCGACTCTAAAATTGTTATCGACAGTATTCATAAACGCTATGCGAAGCACTATAGTACCCAATTAGCTCAATTACTACATTTTTATGATCGCTATCATTTAATCATTAGTACCTGGATACCAGAAAAACAAAACCGTGGGGCCCATCAATTAGCTTGGCAAGCTATTCATCATCAGGATTAAGCTGTCCAATCCCGGTCCATGCACTGACTAGCGAACAAACCGGTGATAGTAGTGCGAAAAAAGTAAATGGTGCAAAAGCAGTCACAGGCACACCTAACGTTTGTGCAGCAAAACTACCAGCGACACCCCAAGGTACTAAATAATTAATTACCGTCCCTGAATCTTCCAACGTCCTTCCTAAAGTCAACCGACTCACTTTCAACCGAATAAAGGTATCACGCCAAAGTTGTCCGGGTAAAATCGTCGCTAAGTATTGTTCACCGATTAGAAAATTAGCCGAAATACCTGTCACCAACGTTCCGGTAATCACACCTGCTTTTGTTTTAATACGTGTGACTAATGGTATCATAACTGCCTTTAAAACACCTTGTTCAGTTAATAGACCCCCTAATGCCAGTGCCAGCATAATAATTATCACCGTTGGCATCATAGAAAGCATGCCCCCACGGTTCAACAATTCTGCTAGCAGGTCATTCTTAATAGTTGTTTTTGAACCATTCATAATGACATCGGCTAACTGCTGCGGCGTATGATTTAACATAAACATAATTCCTGTCACGGTAATGTTAACCAATAATGTTGGAATCGCTGGCACATGACGCCACGCCATCATAAATAGCAACACAATTGGCAATGCTGACCACCATGTAGGCGTTAACAAGTCAGCTAACTTTTGCAAATCGTTCATGCTACCTTTAATGATTTGATGCTGATTGAAAATAATGAAAATCAATAATGATCCTAATAATGCTGGAATTGTCGTCCACATCATATTCTTAATGTGTGCAAATAAGTCAGTCCCAGCGATTGATGATGCTAGATTTGTTGAATCAGACAATGGTGAACTTTTATCACCAAAAATCGCACCAGACAATACAGCACCAGCTACGATACCTGGGTCAAACCCAATCGCGGTTCCCACGCCCATTAATGCAACCCCTACCGTCGCTATCGTTGTAAAAGCAGAACCAATCATCGTACCCATCAGTGCCATAATCAGCAATGCGCTCGGCAAAAACCACTGCACATTGGCAATTTTTAGTCCAACCCATAATAACGATGGAATGGTATTAGTTGCCATCCATAATCCAATCAACATACCAATCAACAGAAACAAAAATAATGGTGCCAGCGCTTTTTCAATCCCCTTTAGTAACTGTTCCTGGATTGTTTGCCAAGATGTTCGACGAATTCTCGCAAATATCATGACTGTAATAATACTAATCACAAGTGGCACATTGGGTGATAATCCAAATCCGAGGATACTGCCACTAAAAATAAAAACTAATCCTAATAATAATAAAATACTCTGTTTAAATGTCATCGGCTTATTCATTACCTGTTCTCCTCTATTTTATGAAATAATTTTTGCCATTAATGCGCTATTTCTAATTAAGTCGATAATGAGTAAGCCCACCTGCATGACTTGTATGCCTTAATACCCCATTGTTGTTCTCCTATCTGCATAAAAAAATCCCAGTAAACAGGCATAAAACCTATTTACTGGGACGAAATTTTTCCGCGGTACCACCCAAAAATTAGTTGATTACCACGAATCAACTCTCTTTCGTTTATTTCAATGTTTAAAAATAGTTCAGTTACTCCACCTGCGCTACTCACAGCTCCCGTAGCTTCTCTGACATACAATGAAGTCTCCTACTGATACCCGTTATTGTACGCATCAATTATTTTTTTGTCAACTTTAGTTTTAGCGAAATGATGTACGTATAGAAACTATAAAATACTCGCGCATGCCATAGTTATGTTTGGAAAAATTATATATTCTGATAAATAGACTGAATATTTTAATTATATAGATATGATGATTTTTCTTCATTTATGGGTGCTATTCAGCATATAATAGAAATAACATAAAATATACGTGCAACAATGATCCACGTTAAAAGCTGTTAAGGAGTATGTTTCTCATGGAAAAGCTACCAGAGAAAAAAGTTTTGGGCATTATTTCTATAATTATCGGTGTTGTGGCACTGGTACTATCATGGGTACCATTTATTAATAATTTTGCTGCAATTGTTGCAGTCATTGGATTAGTATTTGGAATAGTCGGGCTATTATTCAATAGAAAACATAAAAAAATTCTTTCTTGGATAGGTGTCGGGCTCTCTGTATTAGCCTTTATCGCTGTGTTAGTAACACAATCAATGTATTCAAACGCTATCGACAAAGCAACAGAAGCACCGCAAGCAACACCTTCTTCTAGTGCAAAGGCTTCATCGACTGCTTCATCAAGTTCTGAAGACTCAAAGAATAAATCAATTGAAGTTAACTACGAAAAGTATGATGTAAAAGATTCAAAGACCTATTCGGTAAATTATACTGACGATGTCTGGGCAGGAACTAATATAACTATTAACAACGTGACAGTTTATAAATTGGCAAAAACTTATGAATATGATTCTGCCAATGACGGTAAGTTTGATACGAATGGCTTTATCAGAATTAACATGACAATTGCGCCAACTCAAGATATCGATATCTACCCTACTCAAGGTACCCTTGTATTGGATAACGGTGAGCAGCATGAGTCTGATTCTGATGAAACCTGGGATGGTGAAATTGCTGCTAATGCAAAGAAAACTGGAACAGTCACTGTACCAATTAGTTCATTAGATTCTGCAGATGCGATTAATAATTTTCGTTTAAAGTTCGATGCAGACTATGAGACAGAAGACTATGATGATGATAATTCAAATCATGAATATGATATATCTATCGATTTGAATAATTAAAAAATAAAACAAATGTATATAACAAATTATTAGTAGTTTTAATATAAAGCTATAATAAGACCTGGACATGTCTTTAAACTATCTATTTTTTATGCATAAAATCTATTTTTTTAAAGTACACGAGAAAATGAAGAAGAAAAGATGCTAAATGTGTTCAAAAAATAGTTCCCAAACAGTTCCCTAGTTCCCAAACAGTTCCCTATTTTTTATATTTTATGACTATAATAAATACTTTCAAAAACGCACAAAAAAACCGCCACATAGGCAATTAGCGCTATGCAACGGCTTTTGTAAGAACTTGCAATTAAGCAAGACCATATTTCTTGTTGAACTTATCAACAGCACCATCTGCAGTAGTAAACTTTTGCTTACCTGTGTAGAATGGGTGTGAATCTGAAGTAATTTCAACACGGATCATTGGGTAAGTAGCACCCTCAAATTCGATAGTCTCGTCAGAAGTACGAGTAGAACCTGACAAGAACTTGTAACCAGTAGTTGAGTCAACGAATACCACTTGGTGGTAATCTGGATGAATTTCAGCCTTCATTATTTTCTCCTTATTGCCCTAGTTTTATAAAAACCAGAGTCAGATTATTTAACTAGAATATAGTAACATAAATAACCAAAAAATGATAGTTTTTCACTATAAACCAGCCGAAAAATTGGTTAATTTTTTTGCCAATAAAGCAACTATTCTTCGTCTGATTTAAGCACAGCCATAAAGGCTTCCTGCGGCACTTCCACAGTTCCCACTGCTTTCATACGCTTCTTACCACGCTTCTGCTTATCCAACAATTTTGCACGACGATCTGGATCACCTGTATGAATTCGAGAGGTAACGTCCTTACGATAAGCCTTAATTGTTGAACGAGCAACAATTTTTGACCCCACAGCAGCTTGGACTGGGATTTCAAAGTTTCGTCGTGGAATAATTTCCTTTAATTTCTTCGTAATTACGCGAGAACGTTCTTGTGCAAAATCACGATGCACAATGAAGCTCAAGGCATCCACTTTTTCATTATTCAATAGAATATCGATTTTAACTAATTCAGATTGACGGTATCCTGACAATTCATAATCTAGTGAAGCATACCCACGTGTATTTGATTTCAGCTTATCAAAGAAGTCAAAAATAATTTCTGATAATGGCATGTAATATTTAACATTAACCCGATTTTCATCCAAATAATCCATGGTATCAAATTCACCACGCTTTGACTGCGCTAACTCCATAACCGCACCGACATAATCATTAGGTACCATAATTTGTGCCAAGACAAATGGTTCTTCGATATATTTAATCTCTGATACCTCAGGTAATTCTGATGGATTAGCCACCTCCACCATTTCACCATCTGTTGTATAAGCATGGTAAGTAACTGACGGCGCCGTTGTAATTAGATCTAAGTCAAACTCACGTTCCAAACGCTCTTGAATAACATCCATGTGCAACAAGCCTAAGAATCCAGTACGGAACCCAAAGCCAAGGGCTTGTGATGTTTCTGGTTCAAATTCAAGCGAGGCATCATTTAATTGAAGTTTTTCCAATGCATCTCGTAGATCATTATATTTTGCATTATCAGTTGGGTATAATCCAGAATAGACCATCGGTGTCATTGGCTGATAACCAGGTAATGGTTCCGTAGCTGGTTGCTTCACGTGCGTCAATGTATCTCCAGGACGCGCATCACGAATATTCTTAATTGAGGCTGCCACGTAACCAATATCTCCAGCCATTAATAACTCACGTTTAATTGGCATAGGTGAATTAACACCAACCTCGGTCACTTCATACTCTGCCCCTGAGTTCATAAACTTAATTTTTTCTCCTGGACGCAACACACCACTCATCACTCGAACGGTCAAAATAACACCTCGATATGAATCATAGGCCGAATCAAAAATTAAGGCTTGTAATGGCGCATCAAGATCACCTTGAGGCGCTGGAACATCGGTCACGATTTTTTCCAAAAGTTCTGGAATACCAACTCCTTTTTTGGCTGAGGCCAACACAGCATCAGAGGCATCAATACCAATCACATCTTCAATTTCTGTGCGTACTGCTTCAGGATCAGCAGCTGGTAAATCTATTTTATTAATAACAGGTAAAATTTCTAGATCATTTTCAATTGCTAAATAAACATTTGCCAAAGTTTGGGCTTCCACCCCTTGGGCTGCATCAACAACCAAAATTGCGCCATCAGCAGCAGCCAATGAACGTGACACCTCATAAGAAAAGTCCACATGTCCTGGTGTATCAACTAGATGAAAAATATAATTTTCACCATCTTTGGCATGATAATGGACCTCGACGGCATTCATCTTGATCGTGATACCACGTTCCCGTTCCAAATCCATCGTGTCTAGTAATTGATCTTGCATCTCTCGCTCAGTAACCGTATGAGTTGCTTCTAAAATACGATCTGAAATCGTCGACTTTCCATGATCGATATGGGCAACAATACTAAAATTACGGATATGTTTTTGGCGCGCCTGCATTTCTTCTATATTCATTATTGCGCTCCTATTCTTTGTATTTTCTGTCCATACTATTATACAAGTATTCTTATCATCATGATAGTGTCCTAATGGTTATTCTTGTCCTTTAGTTTATCCGTTAAGGATTTCGCTTTTCTTTCAACTGATTTATCAAACTTTTTCTGACGATATTGTGTATAACCAAATAATGCCAATAGTACAAGGAGAATAATCACTTCAATCATCTTTTATATTTCCCTTTTTTATAAATATCTAATATTTTTTATTTTAAATTAGTCTTCAATTGTATTTTACTCTATTTTCAATTACACTCAATTTAAACAATTCAATCTAAAAGGGGGCATAGCTATGGCTAATTTGCCAGAAGTACAACAATCTGAAGCCAGTGGTGAGGAAGTGACTCAAAGTCGCTCAGAACAACATCAACTTCCTCATAAACCAATTATTTCATATTTTGTTCGTAAATTATTGGCTACTGCTGGTGTTATTTCAATTATTTTAGGAATTTTTGCCTTTGTCTTTAACCCCGAGTGGTTATTAGCTGTTTCAATACTATTTGGATTATTTTCAATTTTCATTGCCATCATTGATCTAATGCTATTTCGTAACAGTACCTATTTACGTGGTTCACACCTAATGAGTGCCTTGTTAAGTCTTGTAATGGGGCTGGTTCTCTTATTCCGCCAAGATGTTGCGAAAGACTTTATTGGACTGGTATTCGGCTTTTGGATCCTATTTAATGCAACTAGTAATTTAGCCCAAACATGGGTACCTGAATTGCTAGTCGGTTGGCAACGTTTAGTCGGCTTGGTAATTGGTGCCGTCGGCCTTTGCCTAGGGCTATTTTTGGTACTATTCACAGGCTATTCGACCCATGATATGCAAATTATTTTAGGAATTTATACTGATTTATTAGGAATCTTCTTCTTACTAGTTAGTTTCTTTAGTCGCAAGAATGACTTAAACCAACCAGCATAATATCTAAATCATAAAAAAAGACAGAACCCTTCATCAAACCGATGATGCGTTCTGTCTTTTTTATATAATTACAATCTAACATGACATGTTACAAAATAGGCGTTAATAATCTAGAGAAGAATTGCTTAAATCGTAACCATGGTGACTGTTTGGCAAAATATTTTGGCGTTAACAACGTTGAATTTTCCAAATCTTTCTCAAAAATACGATTCATTTTTAACGCTAAATTCCGGCTATAAAGAAAAGCATTTACCTCAAAATTTAATGCAAAAGAACGAATGTCCATGTTGGCACTACCAACTGATACAATTTTATCGTCAATCACAATTGTCTTAGAATGCAGGAATCCTTTATTGTAGGCATAAACTTCAATGCCTTCCTGAGCTAATACACTAGCGTAATACTCAGTCGCCCGATAAACAAACATATGATCTGGCTTTGACGGAATCATCACACGAACTCTGATACCTGACCTAGCTGCAATTTCAATCGCGTCCATAATAGCTGAATTGGGAATGAAATATGGCGACTGAATCGTAATACTCTCATGTGCCATAGAAATCATCCGTAAGTAGCCTTGGTAAATTTGTCTCGTATCAGCATCAGGCCCTGAAGAAACAACTTGCATTGCCACATCACCACTTGCATTAATGGATGGGAAATAATTTTCACTGAACTCTACCTTTTCATTATCGGTCGTTGCATTCCAATCTGTGAAAAAACGGCTTTGCATTGCTAGTACACCATCCCCGACTATCCGAAGATGCGTATCACGCCAATAACCAAACTTTTTTAAGCGCCCTAGATATTGATCACCAACATTAAAGCCACCGATGTAACCAATGTTACCGTCAATAATTACTAGCTTGCGGTGATCATGGTTGTTAACATGTAATGAAAATAAATGCCACTTTGGCATTAGAAACGCCTCAACTTTGCCACCAGCTGCTCGCAACTGCTTATACATTCTCGAATTTCTACCGCCAGATCCCCATGCATCAAAAATAACTCGCACACGAACGCCAGCTTCAGCTTTTTCTGTCAATAAATCAACTAATTCATTACCGATTTGATCATTATAAATCGTATAAAATTCAACATTTATATGATGTTTTGCTGCACGAATATCAGCAAACATTTTTTCAAACATATCATTACCATCAGTTAAGACATCAACTTCATTCTGATTGGTCAAAATTGCTTGTTCATTTTGTAGAAATAAGCGAATGAATGACTGCTCTTCAACAAAATGATTCGGATCTACAGCTGACAAGACTTCTTGTTGCTGATTTTCTGCAATCCGATCAATCCCTAATGTTTGCTGTGTCTGCATCGTAAATATGCGATCACCTGATAATTTACGACCAAATAAATAATAAATTAGAAATCCAACTATTGGGAATAATAGCAAAACTAACATCCATGCCCAGATAGACGTAATGTCACGGTAACGATCTCTAAAAACAGTTAAAATAGCTGCTAGTGTGTTAAAAATAAACACGAGCTCCACTATTAAAACTACCCAATGCTCAACCATACCCACACTCCTTCTGAATAATACTACTATTTTATCAGTTTTGTATCATTACAACATGATAAATTATCCATATTACTTTAATAAATGATGTTTTACTAGATATTGATGAGCTACTTTATCAGCTTGTTTATGTTGGACAGTAACTTTATAGTTCATATCAATCATATCTTGATTGGTAATCTTACCATCTAAACGAGCCAAACTTTTCTTCACACTTGGATACTTTGTTAGAATGGTCTTTCTAACTAATGGTGCGCCTTGGAACGGTGGGAAATATTGCTTATCATCTTTCAAAGTCACTAACTTATACTGCTTCAATTGTGGATCGGTTGTATACGCGTCAGTGACATCAATTTGTTTATTAACTAAAGCCTTATAACGTAAACTCGAAGACATGCTAGTAACCTTATTAAATTGCAACTGATAAGCTTTTTTCATACCTGGATATGAATCCTTTAATTCATAAAAATCATGGTCGAAACCGGCTGTTAATTGCGGTGACATTTTTGCTAAATCACTCGTTGTTTTCAAATGATATTTTTTAGCATCTGCTTGGCGAACGGCTAAAGCATACGTATTTTGGTATTTCATTGGTGCTAAATATGACAAATTATCTTGCTCTTTTATCGCACGCTTGGCATCATCAAAAGCTTGCTTAGGTTGATGGCTAACATGTTCTCCCTTGACCAACGTTTGTAAAACAGTCCCCGTGAATTCGGGATAGATATCAACGTCACCACCCTTTAAAGCTTTATAAATAAAGGTTGTCCCACCAAAATTTGGCTTCAATTTGACATCTAAACGTGGGTTATCTGCTTCAATGAGTTCCTTATATAGATTAATTAGAATTTCTGGTTCACCGCCCAATTTACCCGCGATAGTAATCGTGCCTCTAGGTTGTACAATTGCTTGGCCACCAAAATAAACACCACCTAATGCAACAAGACTTGCCAAAAGAATGCCCATTTTCTTAAGAGACAACTTACCGATTAATTTGATTCCCCAAGAAAAAATAAGTGCCAATAGTGCTGATAGAATTGCACCCAGAAGTAACTGCGCATTGTCATTAGTTTGGATTCCAATCATAATAAAGGTTCCTAAACCACCACCACCAATCAAAGCTGCTAAGGTGGCTGTTCCAATGACCATAACTGTCGCAATGCGCACCCCTGATAGAATCATTGGCATAGCAAGCGGTAATTGGATTTTAAATAATTTGAATGGCCGTGAAAAGCCAAATGCCTCCGTTGCTTCAGTCAAATTCGGGTCAATTTCTGTTAAACCAGCATAGGTGTTTTGAAAAATTGGCATAATTGCATACAATACCAACGCAATAATCGCTGGCACTGTACCAATACCAACAAATGGAATCAGGACTCCCAATACCGCCAAGCTAGGAATCGTTTGGATAACTCCTGCTATCTGTAAAACAACTTCACCAGCGCGACGATGTTTCATCAACGCGATTGCCAATGGTACAGCAATGACAGCTGCAATAAAAATAGCCGCTACTGAAAGTAACACATGTTCACGCAATGCAACCAAAATATCTGTTGATTGTGTTGTAAATAAATTCATCAAATCATTTAACATGTTATCCCCCCTATTGTTGACCAATATACTGCAACACATCATCCGCCGTTACAACATACTGTTGGTCAATAACAACTTGATCGACTTCACGTAAGGCCATCGCTAATTCTTGAATTGTTTGCGTTGCTGATAATTGTGGCGTCTGTTCGGGATACTCTGAATGTAGCGGATGTAACAATCCCGCTGACTGCATGTCTGAAATCAGGGTTACGCGTTGATTATCAAATAATGATGAAACTGTTTTGTTCGCTGGTTCACTGATTATTTTGTTTGGTGATCCAACTTGTTCTAAATGACCGTTTACTAACACACCTATTCTAGTTCCTAACCGTAATGCTTCGTGCATATCATGCGTAACAAATAAAATAGTTGGTTTCAGTTCATCATACAAATCCAAAATCAAATCCTGTAACTGCTTTCTTGATAATGGATCGAGGGCGCTAAAAGGTTCATCCATTAAAATAATGTCCGGCTTTGTAATTAATGCTCTAACAATTCCCACTCGTTGCTGCTCACCACCTGATAATTCACTCGGCATACGTGAGCCATATTGTTCATGTGGCAAACCAACCCTATCTAATAGTTGGTTAACTAAAGTTTCTCGTTTATCACGTTTCACTCCTTGGGCCTCTAATAAAATACCAGCATTTTGGCTAATTGTTAGATTAGGAAAAAGAGCAATGTTCTGTAGAACATATCCAATATTTTTTCGCAACTTGGCTGTATCAACTTGATTAACATTTATGTCATCAATCAATATTTCACCTGCGGATTGTTCAATCAAACGATTAATCATCTTTAAAATTGTTGTTTTACCACTACCACTTGGGCCAACCAAAACAAAAAACTCACCCGAGGCAACCGTTAAATTTAATTTATTAACGACCTGTTTTTCTTGGTATGTCTTGACCACATCACTGAATTTTATCATGACCATAACTCCTTTATTCAGCACTTAACTGCCTATCACAAGATTATTTCTTTAAAATCAAAGGAATATAAAAAAGACTGAGTAATAGTTAATTATTATCTCAGTCTTCAATACATTATAATTGTTCAAGCTTCTTTTTTAAATGTTGAACTTTTTGCGCAATATCATCCGCTTTCATAATTTCACTCACGACAGAAATGCCAGCAATGCCTGTTCCTTTAAATGTCATGATGCGATCTTCTGTAATGCCACCAATAGCAACGACCGGAATATTAACAGCTGCCGTAATTTCCCGCAATGTCTCAACCGACGTTTGCTTGGTAATAACTTTTGTTTGGGTTGGGAAGATTGCCCCAGTCCCCAAGTAATCTGCCCCCTCTGCAGCCGCTTCCGTTGCACGGGCAACTGTCTTGGCAGAAACACCTAATAATTTCTCCTTACCAAGTAGCTTGCGTGCAACGTTTACCGGTAATTCATCATCACCAATATGGACCCCACCTGCATCAACTGCCTGGCAAATATCAATCCGATCATCAATAATTAATTTCAACCCATAGCGATCTGTTATTTGCTTTACCTTCAAAGCTAACTCATAGTAATCCCGAGTTGATAAGTTCTTTTCCCGTAATTGTACCAAGGTAACGCCATTTGCACAGGCGGTCTCAACCTTATTTAAGAATTCACTCTCCGTCTCCCCATATCTTGCTGTCACTAAATATAATTGTTTTGCCATTTTTTGTTCCCCTTATCTGATTTGTCCAATCGATATTATCGATACCTAATAATGAAAGTTCATTTAGAAATAGTTGCCGAAATTCTGCGATGCCTGCTGTGGTTGTCTTATTTTTAGCCATTTCCCCTGAAATGTTGAGATAACTAATTGCTTGAACGGCCGCGTCTTCGGGGGATGCACCTGCACCCAACAACGCTGCCAATAAACCACTTAGCGTATCCCCTGAGCCAGTAAACCGATCCAATTCCGGCACTCCATTACTTAATATCCAAGCATTGTCCTTGGCAACCACAATATCTTTCGCACCAGTTGCCACATAAACTGACTCTTGTGGCAACTGTTTCAGTGCCACAATCAATCTAGCTAGTTCATCATCAGTCTGATCTAATGGGCTACCATCAACACCACGACCATTTGTCGCTAAACCGCATAGTGAGCGCATTTCTGAAATATTACCGCGAATAATAGTTGGCTTCTTTTCCATAATAACTTTAGCAATTTTCATAGCTGATTTGGCACTTGCAATACCCACAACATCAAGCAAAATTGGCTCTTTTCCATCTGCTACTTCACTCGCAGCAAGTAAGCTTTGTTCCTTAGTTGGTGATAAGCTACCTAAATTTAATAGTAAGGCATTAGTTTGGCGAATTAAATCATCAAAAGCACGTGTATCCTCAGTCATGATTGGCTTAGCACCAATGTAAAGTAACGCATTTGCGACCGTTTCTACTGAAATAGCATTTGTAATACAATGAATTAGCGGTGCAGTTTGCAACGGAATCTTTATCTTCTTCATTTAACGATATATCCCTTTCCGTTATAAATACGTATCATATCTTTAAACAAAGATATCTTTTTGGCTTGCTGCCAAATAAGCCAAGCTGCCACTGCCCCCATAAGCGTCGCACCTAAGAATCGTGGTGTATACAACAACCAATACAAGTCTGTTTTGGTACCCGTGAAAAGTACCATAACTGGATAAGATAGCAATGAACCGACTATTCCAGTACCAATAATCTCACCAATGATAGAACCGTAAATACTATGCGTCCAGCGAGCCCCAAGGCCTGCTAATAAAGCTCCAAAAACAGCCCCCGTCAAAGCCAGTGGCGGAATCCCCATCATCATCATCCGGATAATTCCACAGCAAATCGCCATAATCGTTGCGTACAATGGTCCCATAAGAACACCCGCTAAGATGTTAATCACACTAGACATCGGCGCCATGCCTTCAATTCGTAAAATTGGTGATAACACAACATCTAACGCAATCATCACCGCTAAATAAGTTATTTTTCTAACTTTTGAATTCATTCTTGTTTTCTCCCCCGATAGATTTAAGCAATATTATTTCAAAATAGTTGGGCAATAAAAAAGACCTCCCTGCAATAAAAAATCACAAAGAGGCCAATAATTGACAAATTTACACAATTCCTACGCTTAAATAACTAAAACAGGTACGAAGGGTCTAGAGTTCTACTCATTCTCAGCCAACTTGGCTCCCCTTTGTGATTATATTTAATTTTTATATTATAATATTACCACACATACTAATAAAATGGTTTTTAAATAATATCGTGGTTAAGTACTTGAGTAATATATTTCCAAAATAATCCATTAGCCTTAGACTCATGCACTTGTTTGAGCCTCATAAAACCAAAATCACTTGTCGTATTTGTGGCGATTTTACGTTTAACTATCTGTCCATCATTCGTCATATCAACCCTTTTTTCCATCATTAAGGCGATACCCATACCATTAAGGACCATGTTCAATATAATATCGATTCGTTCACCTTGATAAGCTACCGCGGATGCCAATTGTTTCTTCTCACCAACAGCACCAAACTTATTAAAAATTATTGTTTCCTCGCCTTCAAGTAATAATAATTCTTCTTTCATCAGATCATCTAATGAAATCACACGATTGGCAGATAGTGGATGATTAGCTGGCAGCACACAAACTAAATTATCCTGATCAGTTAACAACGTTTCTAATTTGCCATTAACGGCTGGTGTGTAATGACCAAAAATTATATCGGCTTGATTATCTTCTAACGACTGGATCAATAAACTATCTTTCGTTTCAGAGAAATGTAATGTAATTTCGGGATGTCTTTTATGAAAGTCACTCATCAATGAAAAGCCACGGTAATTAGAAAATGTTGGCATCGTA